>ERZ1645187.324-NODE-324-length-46293-cov-35.596090_pt1 | contig 46293 bp, 39 predicted proteins | sample MGYA00575352_ERZ1645187 | MGnify/ENA primary metagenome ERZ1645187 (study PRJEB40837, sample SAMN11349314) | freshwater sediment metagenome | isolation source: river sediment | host: Sediment | place: India: Wazaribad , New Delhi | collected 2017-02-21 ... | reverse complement strand
GGTCCGCCGCGGGCCGAGAAGACGATGACGGAGGGGCGCATGCCGCCGGTACCGGAGACCACCAGCAAGACGGTCAGTCGCAAGCGACAACAGACCCGTCAGCGCCTCCTGGACGCCGCCCTGACTGCGTTCGCCGACGACGGCTTCGGACGTACGACGGTCGAGCGCGTCTGCGAGGAGGCGGGCTTCACCCGCGGCGCGTTCTACTCCAACTTCACCTCGCTCGACGAGCTCTTCCTGGTGGCGTGGGAGCAGAAGTCCACCGAGCTCGTCCAGGGCCTGCGCGCCGCGTTCGACGCCGAGCCTCCCGACGCGGGCATCCCGGTTGCTGAGGCGCTGGCACAGGTCCTCGACCACGTGCCCGCCGACTCCGAGTGGCACCGGGTCAGCCTCGAGTTCACCGCGCACGCCCTGCGGAACCCCGAACTCCGGCAGGTCGTGGCAGCGCGTGAGGCGGCGATCATCGGCGCCATCCTCCCGATCGTGACCCAGCTGCTGGAGCGCGCCGGGCGCACGGTCACCGACCCGGAGGCACTGGGGCACGCGCTGGTCGCGATCCACGACGGCACCCTGGCCCAGTGCCTGCTCGAGCCGGACGACGAGGCCCCCTGGGTCCGGCGGCGCGAGCTGTTCCTGCACGTCCTGTTGTCCTACACCACCGAGGAGTCCCCCACGTGAGCAACTCCCCCGACGTCATCGTCGTCGGCGCCGGCCTCTCCGGCCTGGTCGCCACCCACGAGCTGGTCAAGGCCGGCAAGAGGGTGCTGATCCTCGATCAGGAGAACGCCGCCAACCGCGGCGGCCAGGCCTTCTGGTCCCTCGGCGGCCTGTTCTTCGTCAACAGCCCCGAGCAGCGGCGCTTCGGCATCAAGGACTCCTACGAGCTCGCCCTCCAGGACTGGCTCGGCTCCGCGCAGTTCGACCGGGAGCGCGAGGACCGCTGGCCGCGGCAGTGGGCGCAGGCGTACGTCGAGTTCGCGGCCTTCGAGAAGCGCAAGTACCTCCAGGACCTGGGCCTGCGCGTGATGCCCTTCCCCGGGTGGGCCGAGCGCGGCGACGGCACCGCGACCGGGCACGGCAACTCGGTGCCGCGGTTCCACATCACCTGGGGCACCGGGCCGGAGCTGGTGCGGATCTTCCTCGAACCCGTCGAAGCGGCCGAGCGAGCCGGCCAGGTGACGTTCGGTCACCGACACCAGGTGGACGAGCTCATCGTCGAGGACGGTGCCTGTGTCGGGGTTCGCGGGTCGGTTCTGGAGCCGTCCACCGAGCCACGCGGAGTGAAGTCGTCGCGGGTGAAGGTGGGCGACTTCGAGCACCGCGCTGCGGCGGTGGTCGTCACGTCCGGCGGGATCGGTCACAACCACGACCTGGTGCGCCGCAACTGGCCCGTCGACCGGCTCGGCCCGGCGCCGGAGCACATGATCCCCGGCGTGCCGGCGTACGTCGACGGGCGGATGCTGGGCATCTCCGAGGCGGCCGGGGCCAGCGTGGTGAACAGCGACCGCATGTGGCACTACACCGAGGGGATCCACAACTGGGACCCGATCTGGCCCGACCACGCGATCCGGATCATCCCCGGCCCGTCGTCGTTCTGGATCGACGCACTCGGCCGGCGGCTCCCCGCCCCCTACTTCCCGGGCTTCGACTCGCTCGGCACCCTGGCGCACATCGGCTCCACGGGCTACGACTACACGTGGTTCATCCTCAACCACACCATCGTGGAGAAGGAGTTCGCGCTCTCGGGCTCGGAGCAGAACCCGGACGTGACCGGCAAGGACGTGAAGTACCTGGCCAAGTCCAGGCTTGCCAAGGGCGCACCGGAGCCGGTCCAGAGGTTCCTCGAGCACGGTGTCGACTTCGTCCAGGCCGACAACCTCCCCGAGCTGGTCGCGAAGATGAACGACCTGGCCCGCGGGCCACGGCTGGACCCGGCCGAGGTCGAGCGGCAGCTCGTGGCGCGTGACGACCAGCTGGACAACAAGGTCACCAAGGACCTGCAGATCATGGCGATCAAGAACGCCCGGGACGCCCTGAGCGACCGGCTCATCCGGGTCGCCAAGCCGCACCGGATCCTGGACCCGGCGCACGGGCCGCTGATCGCCGTGCGGCTCAACATCCTCACCCGCAAGACCCTCGGCGGCCTTGAGACGAACCTCGACTCGCAGGTGATGCGGCCGGACGGCACCCCCTTCCCCGGCCTGTACGCCGCCGGCGAGGTGGCCGGCTTCGGCGGCGGCGGCGTGCATGGCTACAACGCGCTGGAGGGCACCTTCGTCGGCGGCTGCATCTTCTCCGGGCGTCAGGCCGGGCGCGCCCTGGGCGGGGTCAGCCGGAGCTGAGGTCGATGCCCTGGCGGTCGGCGAGGGCCTGGATCTTCTCCGCCTCGTCGGTGGCGATGCAGACGTAGGCGCGCAGCCCCTCCTCCTCGCGCCGCAGGATGTAGACGTTGGTGCCGTCGGTGAGCTGCTCCCCCGCGGCGTCGTAGAACAGCCACCGGACCCGGACGATGACGATCGAGTCGGTGACCCGCTCACACCCCAGGTACTCGTGGCCGACCGAGGCCAGGCCGAGGCTGCGGTAGAGCGGGTAGCCCTGCTCGAGTCCGCTGATCATCACCTCGCGCGAGTCGGCCGCCCCGACGAACCGGTCGTCGAGGACCATTCCCGGAACCCCCCACAGGTCGGCGGCGGCGTGCGCGTCGAAGTTGGTCAGGGTGGCCGCGTAGCGGGTCAGGTAGTCGTCGATCTCGGCGTCGAGGCTGTCCATTTCCTGAGCCGTCCTCAACCGCCGTCAGCCGCCGACGTACTGCGCCAGGTGCTGGCCGGTCAGCGTCGACTTGTCCGCCACCAGCTGGGCCGGCGTACCTTCGAAGACCACCAGACCGCCGTCGTGACCCGCCCCCGGGCCCAGGTCGATGATCCAGTCCGCGTGCGCCATCACCGCCTGGTGGTGCTCGATCACGATCACCGACCGCCCCGAGTCCACCAACCGGTCGAGCAGGCCGAGCAGTTGCTCGACGTCGGCCAGGTGCAGGCCCGTGGTGGGCTCGTCGAGCACGTACACGTCGCCCTTGTCGCCCATCTGGGAGGCCAGCTTGAGCCGCTGCCGCTCTCCCCCGGACAGGGTGGTCAGGGGCTGCCCCAGACTGACATAACCAAGTCCCACGTCGGCGAGCCGGTTCAGGATCTTGTGCGCCGCGGGGAGCCGCGCCTCGCCGTCGCTGAAGAACTCCTCGGCCTCCCCCACCGACATCTCCAGCACCTCGGCGATGTTGCGGCCGGCGAGCGTGTACTCCAGCACGGCCGCCTGGAACCGCCGCCCCTCGCACTCCTCGCACGTCGACTCCACCGTGGCCATCACGCCCAGGTCGGTGAAGATCACCCCCGCGCCGTTGCAGGTGGGACACGCCCCCTCGGAGTTGGCGCTGAACAGCGCCGGCTTGACCCCGTTGACCTTCGCGAACGCCTTGCGGATGGGCTCCAGCAGCCCGGTGTACGTCGCGGGGTTGCTGCGGCGCGACCCGCGGATCGCGCCCTGGTCGACGACCACGACGCCCTCGCGGTCGGCAACGGACCCGTCGATCAGCGAGCTCTTGCCCGACCCGGCGACCCCGGTCAGCACGCACAGCACCCCCAGCGGGATGTCGACGTCGACGCCCCGCAGGTTGTTGCGCGTCGCGCCGCGGATCTCCATGGCTCCCGCGCCAGTCCTCGTGGCGTCCTTGACCCGGGCCCGGTCGTCGAAGTGCCGACCGGTGATGGTGCCGCTGGCCCGCAGCCCCTCGACGTCACCCTCGTAGCAGACCGTGCCACCCTTGGTGCCGGCCCCGGGCCCCAGGTCGACGACGTGGTCGGCGATCGCGATCGTCTCCGGCTTGTGCTCGACCACCAGGACGGTGTTGCCCTTGTCGCGCAGCTGGACCAGCAGGTCGTTCATCCGCTGGATGTCGTGCGGGTGCAGGCCGATCGTGGGCTCGTCGAAGACGTAGGTGATGTCGGTCAGGGAGGAGCCCAGGTGCCGGATCATCTTGGTCCGCTGGGCCTCTCCCCCGGACAGCGTGCCGGCCGGGCGATCCAGCGAGAGGTAGCCGAGGCCGATCTGCGCGAACGAGTCCAGCAGGTGCTGCAGCCCGGCCAGCAGCGGAGCCACCGAGGGCTCCTCGAGCCCACGGACCCACTCGGCCAGGTCGGTGATCTGCATCGAGCAGACGTCGGCGATGTTCTTGCCGTTGATCTTCGAGGACAGCGCCTCCTGGGTCAGGCGGGTCCCCTGGCAGTCCGGGCAGGTCTGGAAGGTCACCGCCCGCTCGACGAAGCGGCGGATGTGCGGCTGCATCGCCTCGACGTCCTTGGACAGGAAGGACTTCTGGATCTGCGGGATCAGCCCGGAGTAGGTGAGGTTGATGCCCTCGACCTTGATCTTGGTGGGCTCGCGGTAGAGCAGGTCGTGCAGCTCCTTCTTGGTGAAGCGGCTGATCGGCTTGTCCGGGTCGAAGTAGCCGCAGCCGCGGTAGATGCGGCCGTACCAGCCCTCCATGCTGTAACCCGGAATGGTCAGGGCGCCCTCGTTGAGCGACTTACTGTCGTCGTACAGCGCGGTCAGGTCGAAGTCGTTGACCGAGCCCATGCCCTCGCACCGCGGGCACATGCCGCCCAACCGCTCGAACGTCGCCTTCTCGGCCTTGGTCTTGGCGCCGCGCTCGACGGTGATGGCGCCACTGGCCCGCACGGTGGGCATGTTGAAGGAGAACGCGTTGGGCGAGCCGATGTGCGGCGTGCCGAGGCGGCTGAACAGGATCCGCAGCATCGCGTTGGCGTCGGTGGCGGTGCCGACCGTCGAGCGCGGGTTGGCGCCCATCCGCTCCTGGTCGACGATGATCGCGGTGGTCAGCCCCTCCAGGCGGTCCACGTCCGGCCGCGACAGGGTGGGCATGAACCCCTGGACGAAGGCGCTGTAGGTCTCGTTGATCAGCCGCTGGGACTCAGCGGCGATGGTGTCGAAGACCAGCGAGCTCTTGCCGGATCCGGAGACGCCGCTGAACACCGTCAGCCGGCGCTTGGGCAGCTCGACGTGGATGTCCTTGAGGTTGTTCTCCCGAGCCCCGTGGACCTTGATCAGGTCGTGGCTGTCGGCGGCCGGCGGGGTCGAGTCTGGTGCTGAGGCAGGCACTGAAGCAGGCACTGAAGCAGGCATAAGGGCCATCATGGCCCAGCAGCGGGCTCAGTGGCTGCCTTGCCGTGCCGAACGCAACCGCGAGACCCCGTCGCGGGCCCGCCGGTACGCCGAGGCGGCGGACCGGCGCGGCGAGGCGTTGAACACCGCCAGCAGCGCGTCCACCACCGGCCAGGTGAGCTTGCCCTGGGAGAAGATCGCGGCGCTGCGGATCGGCAGCTCCTGGAAGCTGCGCTGGTACATCTGCTTCAGCGCCTCGTCGGTCCGCGCCTCCTCCTCCAGCGGGGCCATCCGCCACAGGAGGGAGGCGAACAGCCGGCCGGCGGGCGATTCCCGCAGCTCCTCGATGGTCGAGTTCCGGGTGAACGGGCGGACCGGGTCAGGCGTCGGGATGGGGCGGCCCAGCCGGGCCCGGAAGGCGTCGTCGGTGGTGGAGATGGCCGGCGTCTGCGGCGGCTCCGCCGAAGCCGTGACCCCGCCGGCTACCTCGAGGCCGATCGTGTGCAGCACCTCGATGCTGGACCGGGCGATCTCCAGGTCGTGCCGGCCCCGGGAGCGCTGCCAACCGCCGCCCACCACGTCGTAGAACTCGAAGGCGCGCTCCGGGATCGGGATCCGCACGGTGCGCTGCTCGCCCGGCTCGAGCCGCACCTTGGCGAAGCCGACCAGCTCGCGGCGGGGCCGCAGCACCACGCCGCTTCGGTCGTGCCGGTAGACCTGCACCACCTCGGACCCGGGGCGCTCCCCGATGTTGGTCACGGTCAGGCTGACCTCGACCCGCTCCCCCGCCTCGACCACCTCGCGGTCGGCGGCGAAGTCGGCCCACTCGAAAGTGGTGTAACTCAGCCCGTGGCCGAACGGGAAGAGCGGCGCCACCTCGGCGGTCACCGCGTGCCGGTAGCCGACGAACAGCCCCTCGCGGTAGAGCGCCTGCCTCGGGTGCTGGTCGAAGAACGGCTCGGCCGAGATGTCCTCGGCGCGCGCCGGGAAGGTCTCGGCCAGCCGGCCGCCCGGCTCCGCCTCCCCCAGCAGTACGTCGACCAGCGCGGCGCCGCTGGCCTGCCCACCCAGGTAGGACTCGAGGATCGCGGCCGGCCGCTCGTGCCACGGCATCAACACCGGCGACCCGTTGGACAGCGCGACGACCGTGTTCGGGTTGGCCGCGCACACCGCCTCCACCAGCCGGTTGTGCTGGACCGGCAGTTCGAGGTGGTCGCGATCGAAGCCCTCGCTCTCGTAGTGGCCGGGCAACCCGACCATCACGATCGCGACGTCGGCCTCGGCGGCCAGCGTCGCCGCCTCGGCGATCAGGGTCGGATCGACCTCTGGGCCCTTCAGGTGGTACCCGGCAGCGTGGCTCACCTGGTCGAACCGGTCGGTGAAGGCCTTCAGGGCGGCCTCGATCCGGGTGGGCACGACCGCGGAGCTGCCGTTGCCCTGGTAGCGGGGGGCGGTGGCGAAGGCGCCGATCACCGCGACCCGGGTGGTCGCGGCCAACGGCAGGATGCCGTTGTTGGTGAGCAGCACGGTCCCGGCAGCGGCCGCGGTGCGGGCTAGTTGGTGGCTCTCCTCGGCGAGCGCGCCGCCGACGCCGGCGTTGCCTCCGGTGTCCGAAGGCGCGACGGCGGGCCGGTCCGCCTCAGCGCCCTGGGCGCGCTCGGCGAGGTCCAGCAGCCGGCGCACGGAGGTCAGCACCGCGTCTATCGGCAGGTCGCCGCTCATGACGGCCCTGATGGTCTCGGCGTCGGACAGGCCGCTGCTGGAGGGCATCTCCAGGTCCAGCCCGGCGCGCACGCCGACGCCCCGGTCCGCGGTGGCCGCCCAGTCGCTCATCACCAGCCCGTCGAAGCCCCACTCCTCGCGCAGGATCGTGGTGAGCAGGCCGCGGTGCTCGCTGACCTGCTCCCCGTTGAGCCGGTTGTAGGAGCACATCACGGTCCACGGCCGGGCGTGCGTGACGGCGTACTCGAAGCCGGCCAGGTACAGCTCGCGCAGGGTGCGCTCGTCCACGATCGCGTCCACGACGAACCGGTGGCTCTCCTGGTTGTTCACCGCGAAGTGCTTGAGGCATCCGCCCACGCCCTGGGACTGCAGCCCGCGGACCGCGGCGGCGGCGAACCGGCCGCTCAGCAGCGGGTCCTCGGAGTAGTACTCGAAGTTGCGGCCACCGCGGGGATGACGCTTGATGTTGAGGCCGGGGCCGAGCACCACGTCGACCCCGAGCGCGGCAGCCTCGCGCGCCAGCGCAGCGCCGACCGCCTCGATCAGCGGCTCGTCCCAGGTGCTCGCCATGGTCACCGCCGGCGGGAAGCAGGTGGCGGGCAGGCTGCCGGCGGTGGGGATGGCGTCGTGGCCCTCGGGCAGCACGCGCATGCCGTGTGGGCCGTCGGCCACCACGACGGCCCGGGCCCCGTGCTCGGGCACCGCCTCGGTGCGCCAGGCGTCGTGGCCCGACAGCACGGCCACCTGCTGGCCCAAGGTCAGCTCAAGAGGCTCGGAGGCGCCGATCATCGCTGACCCCAGGAGTGGGACCGGGTGTGGCCGCTGTCCAGGTCGGTGATCCGCACCGACACGATGCCATGGGGGTCCACCACGTACCGCTCCTCCACCTCGGGGCCGTGCTCGAGCCTGCGCACGGGCTCGCCGGCCAGCGACTGACCCTCCTGCAGTTCTCGGTCGAACGGGAACGCGAACTCGGCGACGGGCACGATCGTGCCCTGCGGCTGCCCGGTCGCGTCGAGATCGACGTACTCCACGAACCGGAACCAGCCCACGTTGTGGGCGGCCCGGTAGCGGCGCGTCACCACCACGTCACCCTCGAGCACGCGCTGGTGCCGCCCGACGAGCTCGTCGAAGATCACCTCGGTGCCCTCATGCCCCTCGCGGAAGACGCCGAAGCCGCGGGAGAGCCGGTCGGTGATGGTGTACGCCGAGTCGTCGTCGGCGGCGATCGCCAGCCCGATGGCGGTGGACGCGGCCGGGTGCAACGAGGAATGCACGCGTCGGCCGAACCGCTCGCGCAGCAGCCGGGGCACCAGCGGCAGGGCGCTGCCGCCCCCGACCAGGTAGATGCCGGCGACCTCGCTCAGCTCGGGCGACTCGCTGTCGGGGTCGCCGAGCAGGGGCGCCACAGTGTCCAGGGTCTGGTGCACCAGCGGGGTGACCGCCGCGTAGAACTCCGCCACCGGGACGTCGGCCAAGTCCTCGCCGAGGTCGACCACCAGCCGCTTGCTCTGCGGCGTCAACCGCTCCTTCGCCAGCCGGCAGGCCTCCAGCAGCTCCGGGTCGTCGGCCTTCAGGCCGGCCCGGTCGGCAACCAGCCCGGCCAGGACGGCGTCGAAGTCGTCGCCGCCCAGGTCCGGTCGGCCGGCGGTCGCGGTGACGTCGTGGTGGGTGCCGCGCAGGTCCACCAGGGACGCGTCGAAGGTGCCGCCGCCGAGGTCGTAGACCACGACTTTGGTGCGCTTGGAGGTGATGGTGCGGGCGTGCCGGTGGCTGTACTCGAAGCCGGCCGCGGAGGGCTCGTTGAGCAGCGCCACCGCGTCGAAGCCGGCGTCGCGGAACGCCTGCAGCGTCAGGAACCGCTGGGCGCCGGTCGCGTGGGCCGGTACGGCGACCGCGGCCTCGAGGGGCTCGTCGGGGCCGACCGCGAGGGTGGAGTGCTCCAGCAGGCTGGTGCGCAGGTCGCGCAGGAAGCCGGTGAGCACCTCCAGGAGCCCCAGGCTCGTGCCGCCGAGGTCGACCGGGGTGCAGGTCTGCACCCACGGCTGGCCCAGGGCTCGCTTGAACGAGCGCACCACCGGCACCCCACGCGTCCGGCCCGCCTCGAGCGCGGCGTACCCGGTCACCAGCGCGCCGTCGACCCAGGCCACCACCGAGGGGACGTGGTCGTGGGCGTCGCCGGCGGGATCCTCGAACTGGAGAACCGGGTAGTTGCCGCGGTCCACCACCGCGACGATGGTGCGGGTCGTTCCGAGGTCGATGCCCAGTCGCATGGCACCAGCGTAGGGACCCGGTCGGTCAGCGCCGCAGGCGCCTCGGGCTGGTGCTGACCTCGTCGAGCCTCAGCGGCTCGCGGCAGTGGCTGCACACCACGACCGCGCTGGTGTCGTGCCCGCACGCGTGGTGCTGCAGCCGGATCGGGGGGCCGTCGGGAGACCGCCAGCGATCGCCCCAGGCGAGCATGGTCGCCACCACCCCGAACAGGTCGCGGCCGCTCTCGGTGAGCCGGTAGTCGTACCGGGGCGGACGGTCCTGGTAGGCGACCTTCTCCAGTACGCCTTCGGCCACCAGCCGGTTCAGCCGCTGGGTGAGGGTGTTGCGCCCGATGCCCAGCACCCGTTCGAACTCCTCGAACCGGGTGGTGCCGTACATCGCCTCCCGCAGCACCAGGGGCGTCCACCAGTCGCCCAGCAGGTCGGCGGTGCGGGCCACCGAGCACGGCCACTGCGCGAAGGACGTGCGCCTCATCCGACCCGCTCGAGCCGGGCGGGCACGCCCTTGTGCCACGGGGTGCCGGCGAACTCGTCGCGGTCCGTGCCGGCGGTCAGCTCGTTGGGCGCGACCCCGGTGGCCGGGCCCGCCTGGGAGCTGAGGCCGAAGCCGTTGGGCAGCGAGACGTGACCGGGCCGCCGGTTGTCGACCACCTCCACCGGCACCTCGGCGCTCCCGGTGCGCGTGACCACCCGCACCAGGTCTCCGGTGACGACGCCGAGCCGGCTCGCGTCGCCCTCCCCGAGCCGCAGCGCCCCGGCGGGGTCGCGGCGACGCCAGCCGGGATCCCGGATGATGGTGTTCGCGGTGAACGCCCGGCGCTCCCCCGCGGACAGCACGAACGGGTACTCCGGATCGGGGGCGGGTGCCTGAGCCGGCAGCGCGGCGACCACGGCCAGCAGCTCGGGCACATCGAGCTGGATGCGGCGTCCACCGAGCCGCTGCCACGACGCCTCGGGTACGTCGTCGGTGATGACGGCCCCGTGCGGGCTGGTGAGGATGGCGTCGAAGAGCCGATCGCCCGCCCCCGGCCCCGTGCCGTGCCCGGCCCGGGCCACGCCCTCGGGGTTCTCCATCGCGCACAGCTGGGCGGCCCCCCACAGCACCGCGGCGGCCGCGGCACCGTTCGGCAGCTCCGACTCCAGCGTCGGCCCCAGCGTGCGGTACAGCAGCACCGGCACCAGCCGCGCCAGCCGTGGGTCACCGAGCACGCCCAGCATCGCGGTGGCGAACGCCTCCCGGCCCAGCGCGAGCGCCGCCCGCAGCGGGGCGTAGTCGGCCTCCCCCACGGCCCCGGACAGCTCGCACAGGCGGGCGTGGATCTCCGGCTCGCCCAGCAGGCCCGGCGGGGCCTCGAACAGCGGGTGCCGCAGGTGGAAGAGGTTTTGCGGGAACTCGAAGTTGAAGAACGTGGCCTCGTACTTCTCGTACTGCGTCGGGGTCGGCAGCACGTAGTTGGCCGCGCGGGCGGTCTCGGTCATCGCCACGTCGATGACCACCACCAGGTCCAGCGCCGCGAACGCCTCGCGCATCCGGGGGCTGTCGGCCAGCGAGTGCAGCGGGTTGCTGCTCTCGACGAAGGCCGCCCGGAACCGCTTCGGGTGGTCGGTGAGGATCTCCTCGGGGATCACGTTGCACGGGATCAGCCCGCCGATCACCGGCGCCTCGGTGACCGGGCTGCGCGGCCCCTCCCCTGCGCGGTGGCCCCGGTCGCGGCCGATCGGGGCGAGCCCGGAGAAGACGTACTGCGTGCCCGGCTTGGCGAAGTTGCCGGTGAGCAGCCAGACCAGCTTCTCCACGTAGGACACCACGGTGGAGTTGCGATTCATCTGGGTGCCGAGGTCCTCGAGCATCGCCACCGACTCCGCGGCCGCGATCCGCCGGGCCGCCGCGCGTACCTGCTCCTCGGGCACGTCGGCGACCGTGCAGTACTCCGCGATCGGGACCCGGCTCATCACCGCGAGGACGGCGTCGAGGCCGTCGGCGTGCTCGGCCAGCCACTCGTGCGCGATCAGGTCCTCCTGCACCAGCACCGCCACCAGCGCGGTGACCAGGTGTAGGTCGGTGCCGGGGCGCAGCTGCAGGTGGTGGTCGGCCAGCGCCGCTGTCTCGGTGCGCACCGGGTCGATCACCACCATCGAGCGCGCCGGGTCCTTGGCGATCTCCTTCAGCACCGCGCGGGCTCGGGGGAAGCCGTGTGACTGATAGGGGTTCTTGCCCAGGAACACCGCCACCTCGGCGTGCTCGATGTCGGCGCGGTTGGGCTTGCCGAGCAGCCGGGCGTTGACCCAGAACTCCCCGGTCTTCTCCTGGGCCAGGGCACTGGAGCGGTACCTGATGCCGTACGCCGCCTGGGTCGCGGGCGCGTACGCACCGCCCAGGTGGTTCCCCTGGCCTCCCCCGCCGTAGTACAGGATCGACTCCCCGCCGTGCTCCTCGCGGAGCGCGGACAGCCGCTCGGCGATCTCGGCCAGCGCGGTGTCCCAGTCCACCTCCTCGAAGGTGCCGTCGGGGCGCCGGCGCAGCGGCGAGGTGAGCCGCTCGTGGCCCGGGTTCTGGTAGGCGTCCAGCTGCAGCGCCTTGTTGCAGGTGTAGCCGCGCGACCCGTGGTGCTGCCGGTCCCCGCGGATCTTCACCAGCCGTCGACCGGGCGCGTCGACCAGCACCTCCAGGCCGCAGTTGCACTCGCAGAGGATGCAGGCGGTGGGCTTCCACTCCCCCGTGGCCGCGGGGTCGGCCGAGCGGTGGGTGCCGGGGCTGGTCGTGCTGCTCACTGGTCCTCCTGCGAGTCAGTTCACTAAGAGAACTTACTCTAGCCGGTCCGAGCCGCGCGTGCGACTTCTTGCCATCGACGGACACTGACCGCTCGCCTCGGTACGTTTCAACCATGCGCAGCCGTATCGCCGCCTCTGTCTCCCTGACGGTGCTCGCCATGGTCGCCCTGACCGGGTGCCTCAAGCTCGACGCCGACATCGAGGTGCACACCGACGAGACCGTCAGCGGGACGATGACCCTGGGTGTCTCCAAGGAGCTGATCTCCATGTTCGAGGAGATGGCCGAGGGCATGGGCGGTGAGTCGACCGGCGGCTTCGACGAGGACATGTTCAACCCCGACGAGGTGCCCGAGGGCGCCGAGGTTGAGCCCTTCGAGGACGACAAGTTCATCGGCCAGACGATCACCTTCTCCGACATCACCCTGGAGGAGCTGACCTCGAGCACGACGGATGAGTCCGAGGACTCCTGGACCCTGGTGCACGAGGGTGACGAGTTCATCTTCGAGGGCGACGCCAGCTTCAGCTCCGAGGAGACCACCACCGAGACCGAGGGTATGGACCTGGGCCTGGACGAGATCTTCGCGCAGTCCGACATGCGCATCGCCCTCACCTTCCCCGGTGAGGTGACCGAGGCCAACGGCGAGATCGACGGCAACACGGTGGTGTGGCGGCCGAAGTTCGGCGAGACGCTGCAGATGCGGGCCGTCGCCAAGGACAAGGCCGGCTTCCCCTGGATGCCGGTGCTCAGCGGTGCCGCCGTGGTGCTGCTGCTCGGCGTACTGGGCGGGCTCGCCTGGGCCATGCGTCGGCGCCCCAAGGCTGAGCCGACCCTCGAGGCCGAGGGTGACGGCGGCTACGAGACCGTTCCGCCGGTGGCTCCCGAGCTGGCCCCCGACCCCAGCGACGCGGAGCCGACCGTCGTCCTGGAGCAGCCGAACCAGCCGAACCAGCCCTAGTCAGACGAACCAGCCCTAGCCCCCGGCTCGATCAGGGGCGCAGCAGCACCTTGATCGCCCGCCGCTCGTCCATGTCGCGGTAGCCATCCGCGACCTCCGCCAGCGGCCGCGTCGAGTCGAACACCAGGCCGGGGTTGATCGAGCCCGACCGCACCCGCTCCAGGAGGTCGGGCAGGTACTTGCGCACCGGTGCCATCCCGCCGCGCAGCCCGACGTTGCGCACGAACATCCTGCCCACCGGCAGCTCCACCCCGTGCGGGGCGCCGACGAACCCGACCATCGAGCCGGGGCGGGCCACCGCGAAGGCGGTCTGGATGGCGGAGTCGGTGCCCACGCACTCGAGCACCGCGTCGGCGCCGACCCCCTGGGTGATCTCCTTGACGGCGGCGCCGGCCTCGCGTCCGCGCTCGGCCACCACGTGGGTGGCGCCGAAGGCGCGGGCGATCTCCTGACGCGGCTCGTGCCGCGACATCGCGATCACCCGCTCGGCGCCCAGGGTCGACGCGGCCAGCACGCCGCACAGGCCCACCGCGCCGTCGCCGATCACCACCACCGTGTCCCCGGGCTGTACGCCGGCCGAGACGGCCGCGTGCCAGCCCGTGGGCAGCACGTCGGACAGGGTCAGGTAGGAGGCCAGCAGGTCGTCGTCGAAGCCGTCCTCGACCCGCACCAGGCTGCCGTCGGCCTGGGTCACCAGGGCGTACTCGGCCTGCCCGGTCACCGTGAAGCCGAGGTTGACGCAGCCCGACTGCATGCCGGCCCGGCAGTGCACGCAGGTGTTGTCGCAGTGGTCGAACGGCACGATGACCGAGTCCCCGGGCCGGAACGCGGTCACCTCCGAGCCCACCTCCTGCACCACCCCGATGCACTCGTGGCCGATGGTGTCGCCGGGGTTGGTGGCGTTCTCCCCGCGGTAGGGCCACAGGTCCGAGCCGCAGATGCACCCGGCCGTGATCTTCACCACCGCGTCGGTCGGCCGGGCGATCTCGGGGTCGGGCGCCTCGGTGAGGCGGATGTCTCGGGCGGCGTGGATCGTGGTGGCGCGCATGGACTCGATCCTGCCGCGACGCACCCGGCACTCGCCAGCGAGGAGATATCTCATATCTGAGATATCGTGGCGAACATGACGCCTGACTACCTGGGCCGTATCGGCAACCTGATCCGTGACGCGCGCAAGCACCGCGGCATGACCCAGCAGCAGCTTGCCGAGGTGCTCGGCACCAGCCAGAGCGCCATCAACCGGATCGAGAAGGGCCATCAGAACCTCTCCCTGGAGATGCTGGCCCGGATCGGCAGCGCCCTGGACTCCGAGATCGTGGCGGTCGGCGCCGGTCCGGTCCACCTGCGCGTCACCGGGCCCACCACGCTGGCCGGCAAGATCGACGTCAAGACCTCCAAGAACGCCGGTGTGGCGCTGCTGTGCGCCTCCCTGCTCAACCGCGGACGTACGACGCTGCGCAAGGTCGCGCGCATCGAGGAGGTCAACCGGCTGCTCGAGGTGCTGGACTCGCTCGGGGTGCAGACCCGCTGGCTCAACGATGAGAACGACCTGGAGATCGTGCCCCCGGCCGAACTGGACCTCACCGCCATCGACGAGTCGGCGGCCCGGCGTACCCGCTCGGTGATCATGTTCCTGGGCCCCCTGCTGCACCGCGCCGACACCTTCGACCTGCCCTACGCCGGCGGCTGTCAGCTCGGCACCCGCACCGTGGAGCCGCACATGGCCGCGCTGCGCCCCTTCGGCCTGGAGGTCAAGGCCAACGAGGGCGCCTACCACGCCCAGGTCAACCGGGCGCTGGAGCCGGAGCGCCCGATCGTGCTCACCGAGCGCGGTGACACGGTCACCGAGAACGCGCTCATGGCCGCCGCCCTGCACCCGGGTCGCACGGTGATCCGCAACGCCTCGTCGAACTACATGGTCCAGGACCTGTGCTTCTTCCTGCAGAAGCTCGGCGTCCAGGTCGAGGGGGTGGGCACGACCACGCTGGAGGTCACCGGGCTGGCCACCATCGACGTCGACGTGGACTACTCCCCCAGCGAGGACCCGATCGAGGCGATGTCGCTGCTCGCCGCCGCGATCGTCACCAAGTCCGAGATCACCATCCGGCGCGTGCCGATCGAGTTCCTGGAGATCGAGCTGGCCACCCTGGAGGAGATGGGCCTGCAGTACGCCCGCTCCGAGGAGTACCTGGCTAACAACGGTCGCACTCGGCTGGTCGACATCACCACCCGGCACTCGGAGCTGCACGCGCCGCTGGACAAGATCCACCCGATGCCCTTCCCGGGCCTCAACATCGACAACCTGCCGTTCTTCGCGGTGATCGCCGCGGTGGCCCAGGGCCAGACCCTCCTGCACGACTGGGTGTACGAGAACCGCGCGATCTACCTGCTGGAGCTCAACAAGCTCGGCGCCGACGTCCGGCTGCTCGACCCGCACCGGGTGATGATCGAGGGGCCGACCCGGTGGTCGGGCGCCGAGATCGTCTGCCCGCCCGCACTACGGCCGGCGGTGGTGGTGCTGCTGGCGATGCTGGCCTCCAAGGGCACCTCGGTGCTGCGCTCCACCTACGTCATCCACCGTGGCTACGAGGACCTCGCCGAGCGGCTCAACACCCTGGGCGCCAACATCGAGTCCTTCCGCGACATCTGAGGCGCGCGTCCGCCGCGGCGCCGCACCGGGCGTCGGCGATACTGCACCGCGTGAGCGACCCCGACCGCGGCCACCGCTACCTCGACGACGCGACGCCCGTGCTGGCCTTCGCGCATCGGGGCGGCGCCTACCACCCCGAGCTCGAGGGGCTGGAGAACACGATGGTTGCGTTCGCGCACGCCGTACGACTCGGGTACCGGTACCTGGAGACCGACGTGCACGCCACCAGCGACGGGGTGCTGCTGGCCTTCCACGACACCGTCCTGGACCGGGTCACCGACCGCACCGGGGAGATCGCGACCAGCACGTACGCCGACGTGCAACGCGCCCTGATCGGTGCCCGCGAGCGGGTGCCCCGGCTGGAAGACCTGCTCGATGCGTTCCCCGGCGTCCGGTTCAACATCGACATCAAGTCCGAGCAGGCGGTCGCACCGCTGGCCGAGGTGATCGCGGCGCGCGGTGAGCAGGACCGGGTGCTGGTCGGCTCCTTCTCGGTGCGCCGGCTGCGGCGGTTCCGCCGCCTCACCGGAGGCCGGGTGGCGACCTCGGCGCACCCGGCCGAGGTGCTGGCGTTCCGGCTGCTGCCCAGCGCCCGGCTGGCCGACCTGCTCACCAGCGGCACCGTGGCCGCGCTGCAGATCCCGCACCGCCAGCGCGGGTTCCTGGTGGCCAGCGACGGCCTGGTACGCCGCGCGCACGCCGCCGGCAAGCACGTGCACGTCTGGACCATCGACGACCCCGACGAGATGCGGGTGCTGTTGAACCGTGGTGTCGACGGCCTGATGACCGATCGCACCGACATACTCAGAGACGTCTTGCGCGAGCGGGGGCTGTGGAGGGAGAGCTAGTGGCACACGAGGTACTGCCGGGCCCGGTGGCCCCAGGAAGGGGCCGGCTCAGCTGGCCGGTGCTGGCGTGGGGGCTGTGGGACTGGGGGTCCGCGGCGTTCAACGCGGTGATCACCACCTTCGTCTTCACCGTGTACATCACCTCCGACTCCTTCGGGCCCGGAGCCAGCTCCAAGCTGGGCTGGGCGTTGGCCACGGCCGGCGTGCTGATCGCGCTCTTCGCCCCGATCAGCGGGCAGCGCGCCGACCGCTCCGGGCGGCGCACGTTCTGGCTGGCCGTGAACACCGCCCTGGTGGTGCTGGCCTCCCTGGGGCTCTTCTTCGTCAAGCCCTCCCCCGACTACCTGTGGCTGGGTCTGATCCTGCTGGCCGCCGGCAACGTGTTCTTCGAGTTCGCCTCGGTCAACTACAACGCCATGCTCAACGAGATCTCGACCCCCCAGACCGTGGGCCGGGTCTCGGGGCTGGGCTGGGGCCTGGGCTACATCGGCGGCATCGTGCTGCTGCTGTTCGTCTACTTCGGCCTGATCAACCCCGAGGTGGGCCTGTTCGGGATCACCGACGAGCAGGCCATGGACGTCCGCGTCACCATGGTGATCTGCGCGGTGTGGACGCTGCTGTTCTCCCTGCCCGTGCTCTTCACGCTGCGCGACGACCGCGCCCGGCGGCAGCCCAAGGGGCCGCGAGTCGGGATCCTCGACTCCTACCGGCACCTGTTCGGCACCATTCGGACCCTATGGGTCGAGGACCGCAACACCGCGTACTTCCTGATGTCCTCGGCGCTGTTCCGCGACGGCCTGGCCGGGGTCTTCACCTTCGGCGGCGTCCTGGCGGCCGGCACCTTCGGCTTCTCCGACGGCGACGTGATCATCTTCGGCGTCGCGGCCAACGTGGTGGCCGGGGTGGCCACCATCGCGTTCGGCGCCCTCGACGACCGCCTGGGCCCCAAGCGGGTCATCATGCTCTCGCTGACCTGCATGATCATCGCCGGCTCGTTGGTCTTCTTCCTGCACGAGGGCGGCACCACGATCTTCTGGATCTTCGGCTTGCTGCTCTGCATCTTCGTGGGTCCGGCCCAGTCGGCCTCGCGCACCTTCTTGGCGCGGCTGATCCCCCAGGGTGAGGAGGGCGAGATCTTCGGCCTCTACGCGACCACCGGTCGCGCGGTGAGCTTCATGGCCCCCGCCGCCTGGTCGGGCGCGATCCTGCTGGGCGCGGCGGTGACCGGGGTGGCGGACGCCGACGACGCCCAGCACTGGGGCATCCTGGGCATCCTGCTCGTGCTGGCCCTGGGTCTGGTCCTGCTGGTGCGGGTCCGGTCGGAGGTACGCGCCGACTCGGCCCTCAACACCGACCTGAACGCGGCTCCGAGCGCCGTCGACTGAGTGGCTGTGACAGGGTGCTGTGGACACAGCCGAGCTTGGATTCACCTGGTGTTTCTCAAGGGCGGTTTGGGCTCGCAATTGCATCGCAACGGAACGGACACGCGGCGGACCCCGGCTGCGGATTATCCGAAGTCTGGTCGGCTCGTGCTGTCGCCGGCCACAAGATCAGCCGGAGCCCCGGATAGGTACTGGCCCAGACGCTGGAGGCGATCGTCCAAACCGGGGACTTCGATGATGTGATGCTCGGTCCCCTTCATCGGATCGACCCAGGTGATGGTGTGCCCTCTTGAGGTGTCGGCCCATATCAACAACATGTCCTCGCCCGTCACCGAGGCGGACACCAGGAACGCGTCCGACGGCATCTTCCAGACCAACGCGACCTCACCGTCTTCCGACACCCGGCTGAAGGAGTTCTCCCGCAGGTCCTGAACGATCACACCATCTCGCCAGCGACCGACGACGAGGTGGTCACCGGTCGGCAGATCTGGAACGGGCACGTTGTCCGTCGCGCCGGTGACGGGGTCGATCCACACCAGCCAAGCTTGCGCACCGCCAGGACCACCCGACGTCATCAGAGCGCCGATCCGGCCGCCGAGGCACGTGATCGACCGATCCCACGTCTTCATTCGGCCAGGAAGGCGGAGTCGCGTCTCAACCACGCGGCGCCTCCAGGTTTCACCATCCTCAACAAGCCTTACGAGCGCAGGAGGCCCCGACACCTCGTCATACGGCTGCATCAGTGCGTACAGGTCCTCCTGGCACAGCGTGAGCCCCATGAACACACCCTCCAACTCCATTTCGCGCATTGCGTGGTCGTCTCCCCAGACCGAGACGCCGTAGTAGTAGGAGTCGGTGCCCTTCGTTCCGACGTTGAACACGGTGGCGTGCCTGTCGGCGAAGGTCAGCGATTGCTCCACCATGTCGCGGGAGGACCCGCGCGGCTGGACGGTGGTATTCCGCTGTGTCCAACGGATCTCGTCCTCGGGGGTCGACGCGACCAGCTGGCCGGGTCGCGCCGACACGGCACCCATGGCGATCTCGCCAGTGGAGACCACCTCAACGCGGCCCTCACCGTCGACGAAGACGACCGAGGAGGCATTCGGCGACTCCTCCAGCGGTGTTGAGACAGCCACGGCGACCAGGGCGTCGCCGAACCCGGTGTCTTCCACCGGGTCGGCGTCACCACCTGCCAGTTGGCTCGCAGCGAGACCGGCCGTCGCTGCGACGACCAGGATGCTGAGAATGACTGGTCTCGCTGCGAGCCTCATGCCTCAGACCCCGAGGTAGGGCTGGGACCAGTTGTGTTCAAGAAGGTCACGCGGATAGACGTAATCCCCGCCGTTGCCATCCAGCAGAACGCCGTACCAAGCGAACGCGGCCCAGACGAGCTGCGAGCAGTTGAAGGGAGCAGTAAACGTCTTGTTGAGCTGCGTGAAGCTGCGGTAGCCCGCTCCCTCCTGACCCTTGGCCCACGCGGTTGCGCTGTCGCGCAGGGCGTACGAAGCCGGGGCAAGTTCGATGAGGACGGTTGCACCCCGAGGAACCGTTCGCTTGTAGGTCTCGACGAGGCGCACGCCTAGGTTCGCGTTCGCTGCCTCCACGACCAGATCCTTGCGGCGGAAAAGCCCCACGTGGCCGTGGTTGAAGCCATAGGTCGACGAATGGTGGTAGAAGTAGTCCCCCCGCTGTCGCGCATCGGGCAGCCGAACCCGGTCCGACCCGCCACCATCTGAGCTGCGCGCCAATACTCTGGGCTTCGTCGGGGTGGGCATGAACTTGCCGTACCCGGGAAGGTCGAAGACATCCTCGATCTCGGCGGCGTGGGCCTCCTCCAACATCTGGTCAGCTGCGCTGGCAGGCGAGACGCCTTCCTCCTCTGCGAACTCCTCAACTGCCGCAGCGACTTCCGCCGCAGGGACGGCGTCAAAGAGGTCGTACAACTGCTCTTGAGCCGCATCCGGTCCCTTTCCGGGCGGCTCTTCGGGGGCCGCGTGGGCGGCCGGAACGATCACCATTGCCGAGGCAACGAGCATGGACAACACGCTTACTCTCATCACGTTTGCGGACCGTATCGCGCGGCTGAGAGGAGCAGCGGGCCGTGACACAGTGACAAGATTCATAGTCAGTAGTCCCGAAGATGAACCCCCCGGTGGCCCAATTGCCAAGACCAACTAGGCCTCGGAGCGTGTCCTACCCCACATGAGGTACGGCCACGAGCGGGAATGTTGCCCCACCTGGCTACGGTTGCTGTAGCGACGATCGACGCGGCCACCCACGCGGCGTCATGGAACAGGACCCGGATCGTCCCACTCCCGACAAGCACGGGGCGTGGCAACAACTTCTTGGAGGTGGCTCAATGGCGGAGCGCACACTGCGTGGCGCGAGGCTCGGAGGGCAGAGTTTTGAGGACGAGCGCGGCATCGAGTTCGCCGCTCGACAGCAGGTCGGGTACCGGTGTCAGCACGGACACGAGTTCGAGATCACCATGTCCGAGGAGGCCGACGTCCCGGCGATCTGGGAGTGCCCCCGCTGCGGCTCCGAGGCGCTGAGCACCTCGGGCATCGTGCCGGAGGAGAAGGTCGAGAAGCCCGCGCGCACCCACTGGGACATGCTGCTGGAGCGCCGCTCGGAGACCGAGCTGGAGGACATCCTCAAGGAGCGCCTGGAGCTGCTCCGTGGCGGCGAGATCGGCCCCGCCCACCTGCACCGCGCCAACGTCAAGAAGCGTGTGAAGTCCACCGCCTGAGCGGCTGGCTTCCAATAGTTGGTCTTAGGGATCGACCACCTCACCCCGGACCACGGGCCCCTTGGGACCCGGTCCGGGGTGAGTCTCGTCCGGGCCGGGGTAGCTGCCCGTAGGCCCCGGGTAGGTGCGCGACGGGTACCCCGGGGCGTAGGCGTCGAGCATCTTGCGGCTCATCACCCGGGTCAGCAGCTTGCGGGCCGCCGGCCGGGTCCAGGGCAGGATCAACAGCAGGCCCATGGTGTCGGTCACGAACCCGGGGCTGAGCATCAGCGTGCCGCCGGCCACGATCAGCGCCCCGTCGGCCAGCTCGCGCGCCGGCATTCGGCCCGAGGCCAGCGTGGTGCTCAGCGCGGCCCAGGCGCGGGTGCCCTCGCGCTTGATCAGCCAGCTGCCCAGGATGCTGTCGGCGATCAGCAGGGCGATCGTCCACCAGACGCCGATGACCTGACCGACCTGGATCAGCACCCAGATCTCGGCCAGCGGCACGACCACCAGGGCAACGAACAGCAGCCAGAACGGGAACCTCCGCCGACTCGTCATGACTCCATCATGCGTGACGGTGCCCAGGCAGGTGGCGGCGAAGCTGCTCGCGGCGCTCCGCCAGGCCCCACAGGGTGATCCGCTTGAGCGACTCGGTGGCGATGTTCGGGCTCATCTTGGAGTCGCCACGCTCCCGCTCGACGAAGTCGATCGGCACCTCCACCACGCTCAGGCCGTTGCGCAGGGTGCGGTAGGCCATGTCGGTCTGGAAGACGTAGCCGGTGGACTCGATGCTGTCCAGGTCGATGGCCTCCAAGGTGCCGCGCCGGAACAGCCGGAAGCCGGCGGTCGCGTCCTTGACCTTGATGCCCAGCAGCAGCCGGACGTACAGGTTGCCCCCGCGCGAGAGTGCCTCGCGGGACCGGGGCCAGTTCACGATGGACCCACCCGGCACCCAGCGGGAGCCGATGACCAGGTCCGCTCCCCCGGCCAGCGCGTCGATGAGTCGCTGCAGCTGCTCGGGCTGGTGGGACCCGTCGGCGTCCATCTCCCCGATGGCGTCGTAGCCCTGGGCCAGGGCGACCCTGAACCCGTGCAGGTACGCGGCTCCCAGGCCGGCCTTCTCGGTCCGGTGCAGCACCTTGACCCGCGGGTCCTCGGCCGCCATCGCGTCGGCGAGCTTGCCGGTGCCGTCGGGTGAGTTGTCGTCGACCACGAGGACGTCGATCTCGGGCTGGGCCTTCAGGAGGCGCTGCACGATCCACTCCACGTTGGCCGACTCGTTGTAGGTCGGAATGACCATCACGATGCGGCCCAGGCTCGGCAGGCTCACAGGGGCTCCCTCGGGTTCGACGCGTGCGGGGGACTATATGCGACCCGTCGGGGCCCGTGAGGGACGTCTCCATGCCAAGACGCAGCCCACCAGGGCCACCGCGCAGAACAGGCGCCCGGGCCAGGGGCCGAGCCGCACCGCCGGGGTGATCCGCGAGCTCAGCGCCACCCGTTCGACCAGCACCGTGGTGGTCTGCGGCTCGGCCTGGGCCTGCACCGTGCCGTCGGCGGCGATGACCCCGCTGATGCCGTTGGTGGCCGCCACCGCCACCTGGCGGCCGGTCTCGAGCGCCCGCAGCCGGGTGATCTCGAACTGCTGGTCGATCTGCGGGGTGTGGATGAACATGGCGTTGCTGGTCTGGACGGCCAGCAGCTCCGCCCCCGCGCGCACTTGGGCGTGGATCACGTCGTCGTAGGCGATGTCGAAGCAGATCGCGTCGGCCAGCCGCACCTGCGTGCGTCCGGGGATCCGCAGCGGTTCGACCCGGGTGCCGCTGAGCATGTCGCGGGGGATCATCCTCAGCTTCCCGAAGTTGCCGGTGATCAGGCCGTTGCGCCAGGGGATGTACTCCCCGAACGGCACCGGGTGGTGCTTGGTGAACCGGTCGGTGCCGCCCAGCCCGGGAACCCACACGATGCCCTGGTTGAGCACGTCCTGCTCGCGCACCGAGTCGGCCATCGCGCCGACCAGGATCGGCGCGCCGATGGCCTGCGAGGCCGACTCGATGCCCTGGTGGACCTCGACGTCGCGGAACGGGTCGACCGCCGTGGAGTTCTCCGGCCAGATGACGAGGTCGGGCGCGGGCACGGAGCCCTCGGCCACCTGCTGGGCGAGGTCGAGGGTCGCCTGGACGTGGTTGGCCGTCACCTCGCGATGCACCGCCACCAGGTTCTCCCCCGACCCGGGCACGTCGCCCTGCACGACCGCGACCAAGATCTCGTCGCCCGGGTCCGGGTCCCACTGGACCAGGGTCGGCGCCAGGGTGAGGGCTGCCAGGCCCGCCAGCGCGGCGCCCGCCCGGAGGGCCGGCGGCCGCTGCGTGACCAGCCAGGCCAGGGTGGTTCCGGTCAGGGCCAGCAGCAGGCTGACCCCGGTGAAGCCAACCCAGGGCAGCCCGGCCGCCCACACGGTGTCGGCCACGGTGTAGGAGAGCCGCCCCCAGGGCAGCCCGCCCATCGGCCAGGTGCCGCGGACGGTCTCCACGGCCACCCACAGGGCGGCCTGCCACACCGGCCACCACCGCAGCCGGGTCACCCAGGCCAGCCCCACGCCCAGGGGCGCGAAGTACGCCGTCTGGACCAGCGACAGGATGAGCCAGGCGTCGAGCCCGACGGCGCGCATCCAGCCCAGCAGCACGAACATGAAGCCGGCGCCGAACGCCAGCCCGGGCGCCCAGGCGCGACGAGGATCGTGACCGACGGCGTAGACCAACGCGGCCACGGCCACCGGGGTCAGGACGGCCAGCCCCACCGGCTCCGAGGCCATCGACAACAGCACGCCTCCGACGCCGGCGAGCAGGCAGCGGAGCAGCACCCGGACAACGTACCCCGGTGCTCGAAGGCCCCCGGTCGTCCCGTGCAGGAATCGGAAGGAGCAGCAGCCCTTCGGACCGACCCGAGGGCCACTGGGGGTGGTCGTCGAGAAGTTGTCTAAGGAGTTGCTGCGCCTTCCGATGCCACCCTCGCGGTGGCGAGACCGACCTCCGCGAACCGGGTCGTGCGACTAGTGGTGCCCTAACCGCCTACCCGCCCACTCGGACGTCGGTCCGCCGCCAACGATCTGCACGGGCGGACACCACGCACTCTGCTGCGCCGCCGACGTCGCTGTCAACACGGCTCCGGCGTTGCTGGACGACACGCCGAGAGACGGCGCGATCTGGTCTCACTGGCCTAGACAGCGGGTGCGCCCCCGACCCCGAAACGGCTCGGGGCCGCGGCTCGGCGCGCCTCCGAGAGCTCACCTGCGTCGGGTGCGCCCTCGACACGCGCGGCGCGTAATTCTCCCGACATTTGCCACAGACACGAGAAATCTTACGGTGCAGAATTAGACTGCCCGCAGAGTCTGCACGTACCATCTGCCCAAGCGAGAGGTACGTCACACACCAGACGCGCGACGCAGCAGCACGTTGGCCCAGATCCGAGGGAGAACCATGAGCATCGAGACCGCAGTGGGTCTGACGGCGGGTCAGCCCTACCCGTATCAGCAGGTGAAGCTCGTCGAGCCGGACTGGACCCGCTTCCCGGGATGGCGCGACGTGACGCCCCAGGACTGGGCCTCGGTGCAGTGGCAGCGCGCCCACTGCGTCAAGAACGTCAAGCAGCTGCGCGACCTGATGGGCGACCTGCTCGACGAGCGCTTCTACGCCGACCTGGAGCGCGACCAGGCCGAGCGCGCCACCATGTCGATGCTGGTGCCGCCCCAGATGATGAACACGATGGTGCCGACCGCGACCCCGGCCGGCCCGGGGTCGCTGACCGAGGGCTTCTACGCCGACCCGGTGCGGCACTACATGATCCCGGTGTTCTCCGACCGGCGCACCGACTGGTCCTCCCACCCCCACGCCACCCGCGACTCCCTGCACGAGCACGAGATGTGGGTGACCGAGGGGCTGACCCACCGGTACCCGACCAAGGTGCTGGCCGAGCTGCTGCCCACCTGCCCGCAGTACTGCGGGCACTGCACCCGGATGGACCTGGTCGGCAACTCCACCCCGGTGATCGACAAGCTGAAGTTCGTGGCCAAGCCCAACGACCGGCTCGGCGAGATGATGGAGTACCTGCGCCGCACGCCCCAGGTGCGCGACGTGGTGGTCTCGGGCGGGGACGTGGCCAACATGCCGTGGCCCCGGCTGGAGGCGTTCCTCACCGAACTGTTGAGCATCGAGAACATCCGCGACATCCGGCTGGCCACCAAGGCGCTGATCGGCCTGCCGCAGCACTGGCTGCAGCCCGACGTCGTCGAGGGCGTCGGCCGGGTCGCGACCCTGGCCCGCTCGCGCGGCGTCTCCCTGGCGATGCACACCCACGCCAACCACGCCAACTCCGTCACCCCGCTGGTCGCCGACGCGGTGAGCGCCATGCTGGAGGCCGGGCTGCGCGACGTACGCAACCAGGGGGTCCTGCTCAACGGCGTGAACGCCGACCCCGAGGTGCTGCTGGACCTGTGCTTCCGGCTGCTCGACGGCGCCCAGGTCATGCCCTACTACTTCTACATGTGCGACATGATCCCGTTCTCGGAGCACTGGCGGATCTCGGTGCGCGACGCCCAGCGCCTGCAGCACCACATCATGGGCTACCTGCCCGGCTTCGCCACCCCGCGGATCGTGTGCGACGTGCCCTTCGTCGGCAAGCGCTGGGTGCACCAGGTGGCCGACTACGACACCGAGCGCGGCATCTCCTACTGGACCAAGAACTACCGCACCTCGATCGAGGCCGACGACCCCGAGGCCCTGACGCGGACGTACGAGTACTACGACCCGATCCACACGCTGCCCGAGGCCGGACAGCGCTGGTGGGCCGAGCACGGCCGGCTCGACGAGTCGGCGCTGAAGGCGGCCGAGGTCGCCGAAGCGTCCCGCCGTACGGCCGCGCTCCAGGCTCACTGAGCCCAGCAGGGACCCGTCAGCTGCCCGAGCCCACGGGTCGGCCCTCGTACGGCGTCGACAGCACGATCGTGGTCCGGGTGGAGACGTTGGCCGCCGCCCGGATCTGCGCCAGCAGGTCCTCCAGGTCACCGGGGGTGCCGACCCGGACCTTGAGGATGTAGGACTCCTCCCCCGCCACCGACCAGCAGGACTCGATGGCCTCGATGTGGGCGAGCCGGTCCGGTGAGTCGTCGGGCTGGGAGGGGTCGATGGGGCGGATCGAGATGAAAGCCGTGAGCGGCAGCCCCAGCTGTTGGTGATCCACGTTGGCGCCGTACCCCCGGATCAGTCCGCGGCTCTCCAGTCGCTTCACGCGCTGGTGCACCGCCGAGGTGGACAGCCCGGTGGCCTTGCCCAGGTCGGTATAGGACATCCGGCCGTCAGCCGCCAGCAGACCGAGGATCAGGCGATCGGTGGATTCGACCTCACGAGTGCTCACGGTTGGCACCCTAGTAGGTGCCGAGCCCAGCGCGCCGGGTCATGGACGCAGACCGGGACTCAGCGCTTCTGGCAGGATCGCCCGGGTGAGAGCCGACTCCGACCGTGACCCCGACCGTGACGCTGGGCGTGACCCTGGGCGGGACTCTGGGCGGGACTCTGGGCGCCTCATGCTGCTCGACACCGCGTCGCTGTACTTCCGGGCGTTCTTCGGCGTCCCCGAGATCAAGGCGCCCGACGGCACGAACGTGAACGCGGTGCGGGGCCTGCTGGAGTTCATCGCCCGCCTGGTCACCGACTACCGGCCCAGCCACCTCGTCTGCTGCTGGGACAACGACTGGCGACCCCAGTGGCGGGTCGACCTGCTGCCCTCCTACAAGGCCCACCGGGTGGTGGCCGAGCGCGCCGAGCCGCTGCCGGACCTGGAGGAGGTGCCCGACCCGCTGCAGGCCCAGATCCCGATCATCCTCGAGGTGCTGGCGGCGTTGGGCATCGCGGTGGTCGGCGCCGACCACCACGAGGCCGACGACGTGATCGGCACGCTGGCCACCGGAGCCGGGATGCCGGTCGACATCGTCACCGGCGACCGGGACCTGTTCCAGCTCATCGACGACGACGCGCAGGTGCGGGTGCTCTACACGGCCCGCGGGGTGGGCAAGCACGAGCGGGTGACCGACGAGGTGGTCCTGGCCAAGTACGGCGTACACGCGCGGCAGTACGCCGACTTCGCCACCCTGCGCGGCGACGCCTCCGACGGGCTGCCCGGCGTCGCCGGCGTGGGCGAGAAGACCGCGGCCACCCTGCTCAACCGGTTCGGCGACATCGCCGGGGTCCGGGCCGCCGCCGAGGACCCGGACTCCGACCTGGCACCGGGCCCGCGACGCAAGATCAAGGACGCCGCCGGCTACCTGGCGAACGCGCCCCGGGTCGTGGCGGTGGTGCGTGACCTGAGCCTGGACGCTGGCGACCAGAGGCTCCCGCCCACCCCGGTCGACCACCAGGCGCTGCTGGAGCTGAGCACGCGGTGGAACCTCGAGGGGCCGCTGACGCGGGTGGTGACCGCGATGAGCTACTCGGTGAACCCGGAGTAGGCGACCACCCCGCGCTGCAGCGCCTTGATCGCCGAGCGGGCGGTCGCCCGCAGCGGCGAGTCCCCCGCGGCGTCGGCGACCTGCCCGGTCAGGTCCAGCAGCTGCTTCATCCACCGCACGAAGTCGCCCGCCGCCAGGTCGACCGCGCCGAGCACGTCGTCGAGGTCGTCGCCCTCGGCCCACCGGTACGCCGCCCAGGCCAGCCCCAGGTCCGGCTCCCGCAGGAAGTCGAGCCGATGCTCGCGCTCCAGCTCGTCCAGCTCGGCCCACAGGTGCACGGTCTCGGCGATGGCCCCCCGCACCCGCCCGCTGGGCACCTTGGGCGAGGAGGCGTCGTCGGGGCGGCGCGCCTCGTAGACCAGCACCGAGAGCGCGGCGGCCAGCTCCGAGGGCCCCAGGCCGTCCCAGACCCCGGCCCGCAGCGCCTCCGCGGACACCAGGTCCATGTCGGTGTAGAGCCGGCGCAGATGAGCCCCGCGCTCGGTGACCCGGTCGCCGTCGAGGTACTCCAGCCGGTCCAGCACCTCGCAGACCCGGTCGAAGGTGCGCGCCACGGTGTTGGTCCGCTGCTCCACCCGCCGCTTGAGGGTGGCGGCGTCGCGCTCGAGCTTGAACCAGCGCTCCGCCCAGCGGGCGTGGTCCTCGCGGTCGGGGCAGCGGTGGCACGGGTGGGCCTTCAGCCGGCGCCGCAGCTCCTCGATCTCTCGCTCGGTCGGGTCGGACCCACTCGCTGGTCCGCCGGCCTGACGTCGCCCCGGCTCGCGGCCCCCCTCCGCGCCGGGCACATCACCGGACGGGCGTCGGGTCCGCTCGCGCAGCGTGGCGGCCAGGGTGCGCCGCGCCTTCGGGTCACGCCCGTCGAACGACTTCGGCACCCGGAGGCGCGTCAGCGACGCGACGGGCGTGGGGAAGTCCCGCAGGCCCAGCCGGCGGGCCTGCTGGTCGTGGGTGAGCACGAACGGCCGCGGCTCGGTTGGGTTGGCCAAGCCCGGGTCGAGCACCACTGCGTACCCGGAGTAGCGCCCGCTGGGCACCCGGATCACGTCTCCCGGCAGTAGCCGCTGCAGCGACGCCAACGCCTCATCCCGCCGGTCGGCTCGCCGGGCCCGGGCCGCGCCCTTCTCCAGCTCGCCGATCTGCTGCCGCAGGCCGGCGTACTCCATGAAGTCGCCGAGGTGGCAGGTGGCGGCCTCCCGGTAGCCGTCCAGCGCCTCCTGCGCCTTGTGCAGCTTGCGGGCCAGCCCGACCACGGCCCGGTCGGCCTGGAACTGCGCGAAGGACAGCTCCAGCAGCTCGCGGGCCCGCGCGCGGCCGAACTGGTGCACCAGGTTGACCGCCATGTTGTAGGAGGGCCGGAACGACGACCGCAGCGGGTAGGTCCGGGTGGAGGCGAGCCCGGCGAGCTGCCGCGGGTCGACCCCCGGCTGCCACAGCACGACGCCGTGCCCCTCCACGTCCAGGCCGCGGCGGCCCGCGCGCCCGGTCAGCTGGGTGTACTCCCCCGGGGTGATCGAGACGTGCTCCTCGCCGTTGAACTTGGTGAGCTTCTCGATCACCACCGTGCGGGCCGGCATGTTGATCCCCAGCGCCAGGGTCTCGGTGGCGAAGACCGCCTTGCACAAGCCGGCGGCGAAGAGCTCCTCCACGCACTGCTTGAACGTCGGCAGCATCCCGGCGTGGTGCGCCGCCACGCCGCGGCTCAGGCCGTCCAGGAACTCGTGGTAGCCCAGCACGTGCCGGTCGCCCTCGGGCAGGTGCCGGCAGCGGTCCTCCACCAGCTCGACGATCTCCTCGCGCTCGGCCGGCGAGGTCAGCCGGACGCCTGCCGACAGGCACTGGGTGACCGCGGCGTCGCACCCGACCCGGCTGAAGATGAACACGATCGCGGGCAGCAGCTCGCGGCGCTGCAGCTGGTCGACCACCTCGACCCGGCTCGGGATCCACACGCGGCGCCCGTTGCCGACGTTGCGGGGGTTCTTCGACGAGCCGGGGTTGCCCTTGCGGGCCGAGCGCCGGTCCCGCATCAGTCGGCTGCTGGCCCAGTCGTCGCGCGCCACCCGCAGCAGCTCGTCGTTGACCTTCGCACCCTCCTGGACGAAGCCGGCGCTGGCGTCGGCGTCGGACTTGGCGAAGAGGCCGAGGAGCTTGCGCCCGACCATCACGTGCTGGAACAGCGGCACAGGGCGACGCTCCTCCACCACGGTGGTGGTCTCCCCGCGGACCGTGGCCAGCCACTCGCCGAACTCCTCGGCGTTGGACACCGTCGCCGACAGCGAGACCACGGTGACCGACTCGGGCAGGTGGATGATCACCTCCTCCCACACCGCGCCGCGCATCCGGTCGGCCAGGTAGTGCACCTCGTCCATCACCACGAAGCCCAGGCCCAGCAGCGTCCGGGAGCCGGCGTACAGCATGTTGCGCAGCACCTCGGTGGTCATCACGACCACGGGCGCCTCGGAGTTCACCGAATGGTCGCCGGTGAGCAGGCCGACCTGCTCGGCGCCGTGCCGCTGCACCAGGTCGTGGTACTTCTGGTTCGACAGCGCCTTGATCGGGGTGGTGTAGAAGCACTTGCGGCCCGTGGCCAGGGCCAGGTGTACGGCGAACTCCCCCACGATGGTCTTGCCCGACCCGGTGGGTGCGGCGACCAGCACGCCCCGGCCGTCCTCGATCTCCCGGCAGGCCCGGATCTGGAAGTCGTCGAGGGCGAAGGGGTAGTGCCCGCTGAACTCCTTCAGGGCCGGATGCTCCCGGTCGCGTCGGTAGTTGGCGTACGCCTCCGAGGCAGAGTTCATGTCGATACCCAGCTCACGTCCAAACCCGGCTCACGCCCATACCCGCAGCGCCTGGGGGACGCACTCCACGGTCAGGGGCAGCGGCGAGAGTCGCTCGCCGTCGGCGTAGGCCACGATCCCCGGGGCGGCCACCGTGACCCGGCGCACCCGGTGCCGCTCGTACTGCGGGTGGGTGACGTGGGTGCCGGAGAAGAGCTTGGGGTAGGTGCGGATCAAGCCGAGCTTGCTCATCGGCTTGATGATCACCACGTCGAGCAGGCCGTCGTCGAGCACCGCACCCTCGGTGATCCGCAGCCCGCCGCCGAAGGACGGGCCGTTGCCGACCGCCACCAGCATCGCCTGGAGCCGCCGGGTCGCCCCGTCCAGGTCGAGGGTGTAGGTCAGCGGGGTGAAGGTGCGCAGCTCGGCCAGGGTGGCGAGGTTGTAGCGCATCTGGCCCCGCGGCCAGCTCATCGCGTTGGCGCGCTCGTTGACGATCGCGTCGAACCCGGCGGCCAGCACGGTGATGTACCAGAGCGACCCGGTCTTGGCCAGGTCGATGGTCCGGGTCCGGTCGGCCACGATCCGGTCGGCGGCGGCCACCGGGTCGTTGCGCGGGATGTCGAAGTAGCGCGCCACGTCGTTGCCGGTGCCGCTGGGGATGAAGCCGATCGGCACCTGGGTCCCGGCCACCGCCTGCATGCCGAGGTGGAACATGCCGTCGCCACCGCAGACCACGAGCCCGTCCACGCCGTCGGCGATGCTCTGGTGGGCCAGGTCCGAGGCCTCCTGCGCGGTGCGCCCGGCCAGGTTGCGGACCACCAGGCCGCCCTCGCGCAGGCGCTGCACGGCGGCGTCGCGGATCACGGACCCCTTGCCCTTGCCGGCGGTGGGGTTGGTGATGAAGGCGATCTCGCGGGTGCTGGCGGCCACTCCCCGACCCTAGCGGCCCGGGGTCCCGCGGCGGGGGGTCTGCGCGCCGATGCGCAGGTGCGCGGCGTACTGCTCCTCGGAGGCGCCCACCGCCCGCGCCAGTCGGCTCAGGGACTCCAGCACCAGGTCGGCGTCGAACCCCGTCCCGGGTACGGCGAGCACCAGGTCGCCGGCGCACCGGGCCAGCAGCACCTGGCCGTGCCGCCAGGCCAGGTGGGCCCGCCGGCGGTCGGCGTCGCCGGTGACCGGCTCCGGGTAGGCCTCGTCGACGGCGAGCAGGTCGCACCCGAGCGGCTCCTGGCCCTCGGCCGAGAGCCGGCCGCTGACCCGGGCGCCGGTGCGCAGCCCGGCCACGGCGGTCCAGGTGACGTCCGCGGTGCCGAGCCACTCGGGCAGGTCGAACGGGTCGACCTCCGCCAGTGCCAGCTGCTCCACCGGGCCACTCTCTCAGAGCGCGGCGCGAAACGCGCCTCAGGGCTCGATCGGGGAGGCCTCGTCGTCGGCCCACACAGGCTGCTCGGCCAGCCGCTTGGCGCGGACCCGGTCGATGAACCGGGCCGCCAGCTCGGCCAGCAGGAACAACACCAGCATGGGCGCGGCCAGCATCATCATCGAGAACGGGTCGGTGGACGGGGTGGCGACCGCGGCGAAGATGAAGGTCCCGATGATGATCCACGGGCGGTGTCGAGCCAGGGTCGCGCCGCTGACCACCCCGGCCAGGCTCAGCATGATCACGAACAACGGGATCTCGAAGGCCACCCCGAAGACCAGGAGCATCCGGGTGAAGAACGAGAAGTACTCCCCGAACTCCACCAGGTTCTGCATGGAGGCGGGCGTGAAGCCGATCAGCACCTCCAGGCCCTTCGGCAGCACGTAGTAGGCGGTGATCACGCCGAGCACGAACAGCGGGCCGGCCACGGCCACGAAGATCCGGGTCCACTTCTTCTCGTGGGCGTGCAGCCCCGGTACGACGAAGCCCCAGATCTGCGAGAGCCAGTACGGGCTGGAGATCACGATGGCGGCCACCCCGCACAGCTTCAGCTGCAGCATCAGGGGCCCGGTCGCGCCCTTGACGAACGCCTGGCTCTCCACCCGCTGGCCCAGCTGCTCGCGGGCGTCGTTGTAGGGGCCCATCACGAGCTCGAGGAGCTGCTCGTAGAAGAACAGGGCGACCACGAAGACCACCACCAGGCACAGCACCGAACGCACCAGACGGGCCCGGAGCTCGCGCAGGTGGTCCGACAGCGGCATCCGGCCATCCGGGCCGACGGGGTGCTGCGGGGTGCCCCGCAGCATCGCCAGGAAGCCTCGGATCACGGTCGGGGGTCAGCTCGTGGTGTCGTCGCGACGCTGCTGCTCGCGCCGCTCCGCCTCCGTGATCGGCGACTCCAGCTCGCTCGGCGGGGTGTCGTCGTCCATCAGGCCCTTGGTCTCGGCCTTGAAGATGCGCAGGGCGCGGCCGCTGCCGCGTGCCAGCTCGGGGAGCTTGGAGGCACCGAAGAGCAGGACCAGCACGGCCAGGATGATGAGTAGCTCGGTGGGGCCCAGACCGGCGATCAAGGGCAGGTTCATGTCAGTCCTCAGGTGCGTGGATGCGTGCGCCCCATGATACGGGTGAGGTCACTCGTACCACGCCAAAGTGCGACGGGCCGCCTCCAGGCAGCCCCGGGCCGCCTCCGGCGGGGAGACGACGTCCGCGTGCGGCGCCAGGCGCAGCACCAGCCGGTGCAGCCAGCGCTCGTCGCTCACCACGAGGTCGACCTCGAGCTCCTCGCCGCCCTGGGCGCCCCTGCGCACCTGATCCACCGGGTAGTACTCGGGCACCCAGTGGGCCCCCGGCCGCAGCCTCAGGGTGACCCGGAGCCCGTCGGCCGGCGGCTGGAAGAGCCGCGCGGGCAGGTCACCGGGGGCGGGCAGGTCCGCCGCGGCGGTCTTGGTGATGTCGGTGGACAGCACCGCCAGGTCGTGCACCCGATCCAGGCGGAACAGGCGGCGGTCCTCCGCGCTGTGGCACCACCCCTCCAGGTAGTCGTGCCCCTCGGCGCTGAGCACCCGCCAGGGGTCCACGACGCGCTCCGAGGCCTCGTCCCGGGTCGGGACCCAGTAGGTCAGGCGCAGCTGCCGGCCCTGTTGCAGGGCCTCCTCCACCGTGCGCCGCACGGCCGCGATGTCGCCGTCGAGGCGGTCCAGCGCCACCTGCGGCGGGGCGTGACCGTCGGCGGCGGCTCGCTCGAGCTTCTCCAGCGTGCGCGTCACCACCTCCCGGGTCTGCTCGGTGGCGCTGTCCCCGATCGCCCGCAGCGCCACGATCAGCGCCGTGGCCTCGGTCGGGGTCAGCCGCAGTGGGCGAGACAGGTACTCGGCGTTGGAGACCCGGATCACCCCGTCGGCGTCCTCGCCCTCCAGGGCGTCGAGATCGACGTCGATCAGGTCGTCGGGGTATCCCCCGGGCAGACCGCACATCAGCAGCACCTTGAGGTCCTTGACGATCTGCTGGGTGCTCACCCCGAGCTGTTGGGCCGCCTGCTCCAGGCGCATCGAGTCACGGGCGTGCAGCATCGGGACCAGGGTCAACAGCCGGGCCACCTGGTCGCGGGCACCGGCCCCCGCGGTGCTCATGACCCACCCCCGACCAGCGCCCGGAGCCGGTCCCGCACCAGTGCCTGCAGCGCCGGGGGCGACTCCACCCACGCGTGTGGGCCGTAGGTCAGCACCTCGTCGGCCATGGCCTGGGGGTCGCCGCTCAGCCGCAGCCGATCCCACTCGGCGGCCCCGTCCGGGCCTCGTACGCCGGGCTGCGCCTCGCTGGCCATCCGGCGCAGACCGTGCCCGGCGCCCTGGCGCACCAGCACCGAGATCTCCTCGCAGTCGGCCGTGGGCGGCGCGAGCCGGGTCGCCACCTCCCTGATGTCGGTGCCCGGTGGCACCTGGTAGGCCCCCGGCTGGCCGAGCAGCCGGGCCGTGCCGACGATCCGGGACAGCCGGAAGACCCGCTCGGCGCCGCGGTCGGTGTCGTAGCCCACGACGTACCAGCGCCCCGAGGAGCGCAGCACCCCCCAGGGCTGCAGGTGTCGCGTGCTGGACTGCGTCGAGCCGGCCCGGCGGTACTCGAAGACCACCGGGCGGCGCTCCTGGGCGGCTTGCCACAGCGCGTCGAACGCGGGCTCCTCGGCGCTGATCAGGGGCTCGACCACATCCAGGTTCCCCCGGTCCAGCGGCACCTCGGCGGCGGCCAGCTTGCGCAGCGCGTCGCTGGTGGCCTGGGCCAGGGTGGCGTGCTGCCACACCCGGCCGGCCAGGCCGACCACCGCGGCCTCGTCCGGCGCCAGGTCGATCTCGGGCAGCGCGAGCTCGTCCGGTCGGATCCGGTAGCCGACCTCGTCCTCGAAGTACGCGTCCAGGTAGCCGACCTCCACCGGCACCCCGAGGCTGCGCAGCTCCTCCTTGTCGCGGTCGAACATCCGCTCGAAGGCGTCCTCGGTCTGGCTCGGGTAGAGGATCTCCCGGATCCGCGCCTTGGGCACGTAGCGCTGCTGCACCAGCAGCATGATGAACAGGTTGAGCAGCCGCTCGGTCTTGCGGGCACTCACGTCATCGGCTCCTTCTAGTCGGCGGCCAGGATGTCCACGACGAAGAACAGGGTGTCCGTGCCCTTGATCCCGGCGTCGGCGTTGCCCTCGGCGCCGTACCCCAGCTTGGGCGGGATGGCCATCACGACCCGGGACCCGACGGTCTGGCCGACCAGAGCCTCGTCCCAGCCCTTCACGACCTGGCCGACGCCGATCGCGAAGCCCGCGGGCACCCCGCGGCTGTAGGAGTCGTCGAACGGCGCCTTGGCCTTGTAGACCTGGCCCAGGTAGTTCACGTAGATGGTCTGGCCCTCCTCCACTACCGCGCCGTCGCCCTCGATCAGGTTGGTGACCTGCAGCTTGCCGGTGGGCTTGGGGGTGTCGGTGAAGTCGAAGCCGGTGATCAGCCCGTCCTCCTCGACCAGCGCCGGGGCCCAGGCCGCGGGGGTCTGCTCCGTGCCCTGGGGCTCGTTGGGCACGATCTCGACCAGCTCCATCACGAACAGCACGCTGTCGCCGTTGCCGATGCCGAGGGTGGAGTTTCCGGCCTCCCCGAAGGCGTCCTCGGCGGGCACCGCGGCGGCCACCACGGAGCCCACGGGGAAGCCCTCGATGGAGGCCCGGATCCCCTTGGTGAGGTTGTCGCCGATCGTCAGCAGCTCGGGGCTGCCGGAGTCGTAGGAGCTGAACGACTGCTCCTGGGTGAAGCCGTTGCCGAGCCAGATGTGGGTGAGCACGTTGTCGCCCTCGGCAGTCTTCTCGCCGTCGCCGGTGACCAGGACCTTGGTCTCGGTCTTCTCCGGCTCCAGCTTGCCGTCCCAGGTGACCTCGGGCGCCTTGCCGGCCTCGGCCTCGATGGTGACCGAGTCCAGCGCGGTGGTGGCCTCCCCCGAGTCCTCACCGCACGCGGTCAGGGCCAGCAGGGACAGGGACAGGGCCGCGACAGCGGCGGTGAGACGACGAGGCACGAGAGCTGCTTTCAGGTGAGCCGGATGGGACAGCGCGGCAACCCTAGCCGGGCTACCTGAGAGGACCCGGTAGCGCCGTCACATCCCGTCGATGAGTCGCTGCACCCGCTCGTCGTGCGCCCGGAACGGGTCCTTGCACAGCACGGTGCGCTGGGCCTGGTCGTTGAGCTTGAGGTGCACCCAGTCGACGGTGAAGTCGCGCCGCCGCTCTTGGGCGTTGCGGATGAACTCACCGCGCAGCCGGGCCCGGGTGTTCTGCGGGGGGACCGACTTGGCCTCGAAGATCTTCAGGTCGGTGGTGACCCGAGCCACCGCGCCGCGCTTCTCCAGCAGGTAGTACAGGCCCCGACCACGGTGGATGTCGTGGTAGGCCAGGTCGAGCTGGGCGATCCGCGGGTGGCCCAGGGGCAGGCCGTGCTTGGCGCGGTAGCGGTCGATCAGTTTCCACTTGATCACCCAGTCCAGCTCCCGGTCGACCAGCCCCAGGTCCTCGGACTCCACGGCCTTCAGGCCGCGCTCCCACAGGTCCAGCGTCCGTTCGATCACCGGGGTGCTGATGCCGCGGCGGTCCACGAAGTCGCGGGCCTTGCCCAGGTAGTCGGCCTGGATGTCCAGGGCGCTGGCCTCGCGGCCGTTGGCCAGGCGCACCTTGCGGCGCCCGGTCATGTCGTGGGAGATCTCCCGGATCGCCCGGATCGGGTTCTCCAGGGTGAGGTCGCGCATGACGACCCCCTCCTCGATCATCCGCAGCACCAGGTCGCAGGAGGCCACCTTGAGCAGGGTCGTGGTCTCGCTCATGTTGGAGTCGCCCACGATCACGTGCAGCCGGCGGTACTTCTCGGCGTCGGCGTGCGGCTCGTCGCGGGTGTTGATGATCGGGCGGCTGCGGGTGGTGGCGCTGGAGACGCCCTCCCAGATGTGCTCGGCCCGCTGGGAGACCGAGTACGTCGCCCCGCGCGGGGTCTGGGTGACCTTCCCGGCCCCGACCACGATCTGCCGCGTCACCAGGAACGGGATCAGCACGTCGGCCAGCCGGCCGAACTCGCCGGACCGGCTGACCAGGTAGTTCTCGTGGCAGCCGTAGGAGTTGCCGGCGGAGTCGGTGTTGTTCTTGAACAGGTAGATGTCCCCGGAGATGCCCTCGTCGTGCAGGCGCTGCTCGGCGTCCAGCAGCAGGCCCTCCAGGACCCGCTCGCCGGCCTTGTCGTGGGTGACCAGCTCGACGATGTCGTCGCACTCGGGGGTGGCGTACTCGGGGTGGCTGCCCACGTCGAGGTACAACCGCGCGCCGTTGCGCAGGAACACGTTGCTGCTGCGGCCCCAGGAGACCACCTTGCGGAACAGGTACCGAGCCACCTCGTCGGGGCTCAACCGGCGCTGGCCCTTGAACGTGCACGTGACGCCGTACTCGTTCTCGATCCCGAAGATCCGCCGGTCCATGACCTCAGCGTAGGTCTAGCCGCCTACTCCTCGTCGGAGGTCGGCTCTGCCGGGGGCGCCACCGGGGGCCCAGAGGCGGGATCAGAGACGGGATCAGCCTCGGGCCCTGACACGGGCACCGCACGCTCCCCCAGGAGCGCGTTCAGCGGTTCGGCCCGGATCCGGTGGAACTTGCGGACCTGGCTGCGGGTGCGGTCCAGGACCGCCACCTCGAGCTCGTTGACGCCGAGCACCCGGTCGGCGGTCTCGTTGTGCCCCAGGGCGGCCACCGCGACCCGCACCGCCTCCGCCAGGGAGGCGCCGGCCACGAAGTGCTCCTTGAGGTAGCTGCCGACCACCTCGGCCGCGCCACCCATCACGGCGTAGCCGTGCTCGTCGGCGACCTGGCCGTCGTAGGTGAGCCGGTAGATCTGGTCCTGGTTGGCCTCGTCCCCGATCTCGGCGACGAAGAGCTCCACCTCGTACGGCTTCTCGCCGCCGCTGCTGAAGATGGTGCCCAGGGTCTGGGCGTAGGCGTTGGCCAGCCCGCGCCCGGTGACGTCGCGCCGGTCGTAGGCGTAGCCGCGCATGTCGGCCAGCCGGACCCCGGCGATCCGCAGGTTCTCGAACTCGTTGTAGCGACCGACCGCGGCGAACGCGATCCGGTCGTAGATCTCCGAGACCTTGTGCAGCGCCTGGGACGGGTTCTCCGAGACGAACAGCACGCCGTCGGCGTACTGGACCACCACCACCGAGCGCCCGCGCGCGATGCCCTTGCGGGCGAAGTCCGCGCGGTCCTTCATCAGCTGCTCGGGTGAGACGTAGAACGGCATGCTCATCTGGCTGGCTCCTCCTGGCGGCTGGGCTGCTCGGCGCTCACGTCAGCTCCGCGAGCGGGCCGTCGGGGCGACCCATCCGGCCGGCCAGGATCTGGTCGGCGATGGTGGCCACCTCCGGGTCGGGCATGCGGTGTCCGCCGCGGGCGGTGATCACGTGCACGACGGGGAAGATCCGCCGGGTCAGGTCGGGGCCGCCGGTGGCGGAGTCGTCGTCGGCCGCGTCGTAGAGCGCCTGGACCACGGCGGTGACGCAGCCCTCCTGGCTCAGGTCGTCGCGGTAGAGCTTCTTCAGCGAGCCCCGGGCGAACAGCGAGCCAGAGCCCACCGAGTGGAAGGCGGTCTCCTCGTAGCGGCCACCGGTGACGTCGTAGGAGAAGATCCGGCCCTGGTTGACGGTGAGGTCGTAGCCGGCGAAGAGCGGCACCACGGCCAGACCCTGCATCGCCATCGGGAGGTTGCCGCGGATCAGGGCGGCGAGCCGGTTGGACTTGCCGTCCATGGACAGCGTGCTGCCCTCGATCTTCTCGTAGTGCTCGAGCTCGGTCTGGAACAGCCGCACCAGCTCCACGGCCAGGCCCGCGGTGCCGGCGATGCCCACCGCCGAGTACTCGTCGGCGGGGAACACCTTCTCGATGTCCCGCTGGGCGATGATGTTGCCCATGGTGGCTCGGCGGTCACCGGCCATCACCACGCCGCCGGGGAACGTCGCGGCCACGATCGTCGTGCCGTGGGGCGCCAGGTGCCCGGCGTCCCGGCCCGGTGCGGTCGCCCGCGCGGGCAGCAGGTCGGGGGCCTGGTCGGCCAGGAAGTCGGCGAAGGAGGAGGAGCCCGGCCGCAGGTACGCCGCCGGGAGCCGCGGGTCGCCGGCGCTGATGGGCACTACTGGCCGCCCTTCTGGATGAACGACTTCACGAAGTCCTCCGCGTTGCTCTCGAGCACCTCGTCGATCTCGTCGAGGATCGCGTCGACGTCGTCGTCGAGCACCTCCTTGCGCTCGGCGGCGCTGGACTCCACGACCTCCTCGACCGACTCCTCGGACTGAGAGGCTTTCCGCGGCTGCTTCTGCTCCTGGGCCATGACTCGACCCTATAGCCCAAGCCCGCCTGCGCTCAGCGGGTCAGGGCGGCGAAGAGCTGTTCGGCGCTGTCACAGGAGTCCAGCAGCGCCCCGACGTGGGCCCTGGTGCCGCGCAGCGGGTCGATGGTGGGCACCCGCTGCAGCGACTCGCGCCCGGGCAGGTCGAAGATCACCGAGTCCCAGGACGCGGCGGCCACGTCCGCGGCGTACTTCTCCAGGCAGCGGCCGCGGAAGTAGGCGCGGGTGTCGGTCGGCGGGTCGTGCATGGCCGCGCTCACCGACTGGTCATCCAGCAGCCGTTCGATCCGCCCGCCGGCCACCAGCCGGTGGTAGAGGCCCTTGGCCGGGCGCAGGTCGGCGTACTGCAGGTCGATCAGGTGCAGCTTCGCGTCGTCCCAGTCCAGGCCGTCGCGGTCCCGGTACTGGGTGAGCAGCTTGAGCTTGGCCACCCAGTCGAGCTCGCCGGCGCACAGCAGCGGGTCGACCTCGAGGCGGTCGAGCACCGACTCCCAGCGCCGCAGGACGTCCGCGGTCTGCTCGTCCACGTCCGAGCCGAGCCGGTCCTCGACGTACTTGCGGGCCAGGTCGAGGTACTCCAGCTGCAGCTGGATCGCGGTCAGCTGCCGGCCGTCGGCCAGCGTGACCAGGTGCCGCAGGGTCGGGTCGTGGGAGACCGCCCGAAGCGCTTGGACCGGGTTCTGCACGGTCAGCTCGGGGCTGATGAACCGGTCCTCGATCATGGCCAGCACCACCGACGTGGTGCCCACCTTGAGGTAGGTGGAGATCTCCGAGAGGTTCGCGTCGCCCAGGATGACGTGCAACCGCCGGTACTTCTCCGGGTCGGCGTGCGGCTCGTCGCGGGTGTTGATGATGGGGCGCTTCAGGGTGGTCTCCAGGCCCACCTCCACCTCGAAGAAGTCGGCGCGCTGGCTGACCTGGAAGCCGTGGCCGCGCCCGTCCTGGCCGATGCCGACCCGGCCCGCGCCGGTGACGACCTGGCGGCTGACGAAGAACGGGGTGAGGTGTCGCACGATGTCGGCGAAGGGGGTGGAGCGCCGCATCAGGTAGTTCTCGTGCGCGCCGTACGAGGCGCCCTTGTTGTCGGTGTTGTTCTTGTACAGCAGGATCTGGGGCCCGCCCGGCAGTTGGGCGGCCCGGATCGAGGCGTCCAGCATCACCTGCTCGCCGGCCTTGTCCCAGCGGACCACGTCCAGCGGGGTGGTCACCTCGGGCGTGGAGTACTCCGGATGCGCGTGGTCGACGTAGAGCCGAGCCCCGTTGGTCAGGATGACGTTGGCCAGACCCATGTCCTCGTCGGTCAGCTGGCTGGCGTCAGCGACCTGGCGGGACATGTCGTAGCCGCGGGCGTCGCGCAGCGGCGACTCCTCCTCGAAGTCCCAGCGGGCGCGCCTGGCCTTCACGGTCGCGGTGGCGTACGCGTTGACGATCTGGGAGGAGGCGACCATGGGGTTGGCCTGGGGCTGGCCCTGCACCGAGATGCCGTACTCCACCTCGGTGCCCATCACCCGGCGTACGCTCATGGCTCCAGAGTACGAGGATGTGTCTATGTGGGACTCACAGGTGCTGCCGCGCCTGACCGACATCCTGCTGAGCGGGCGCCCGATCGACGACCTGCGCGCGGCCGCCCTCGCGCCGGCGCGCGGCGAGGTGCTGGAGCTGGGCTTCGGCACCGGGACGAACCTGCGGCACTACCCCGAGGCGGTCACCGTCGTGCACGCGGTGGAGCCCTCGGAGACCGCCTGGCGACTGAGTGAGAAGCACCGGCAGCACGCCCGGCCGCCGGTGATCAGGGCCGGGCTCGACGGCGCCACGCTCAGTGCCCCGGACGCGTCGTTCGACACGGTGGTGTCCACCTTCACCCTGTGCACGATCCCCGAGGTCGAGGAGGCGCTGCGTCAGGTACGGCGGGTCCTGCGGCCCGGTGGGCGACTCTGCCTGCTCGAACACGGGCTCTCCCCCGACGCCGGTACGGCGGCCTGGCAGCGCCGCCTGGAGCCGACGCAACGCCTGCTCGGCGGCGGCTGCCACCTGACCCGGGACCCGCTCGGGCTGGTGCGCGCCGCGGGGCTGCGGATCGAGTCGGCCGACCAGCGTCGGCTCACCCGGCGCCGGGCGATGGCGCCCTGGACGTTCATGACGCGCGCGGTCGCGGTCAACCCCTGACCCACCCCCGATGCGTCAGACGGGCGGAGCCGTCTTCGGCTCCGTCCGCATGACACATCCGGGGGTTACAGGTACTGGCCGGTGTTGGAGACCGTGTCGATGGAGCGGCCGGGCTCGGTGCCCTGCTTGCCGGTGATCAGGGTGCGGATGAACACGATCCGCTCGCCCTTCTTGCCCGAGATCCGCGCCCAGTCGTCGGGGTTGGTGGTGTTGGGCAGGTCCTCGTTCTCCTTGAACTCGTCCACGCACGCCTGCAGCATGTGCTGCACCCGCAGGCCGCGCTGGTCGTGGTCCAGGAAGTCCTTGATCGCCATCTTCTTCGCCCGGTCGACGATGTTCTGCACCATGGCGCCGGAGTTGAAGTCCTTGAAGTACAGGATCTCCTTGTCGCCGTTGGCGTAGGTGACCTCGAGGAAGCGGTTCTCCTCCGACTCGGTGTACATCCGCTCGACGGTCGCCTGGATCATCCCGTTGGCGCAGGCCTCGCGGTCCCCGCCGAACTCGGCCAGGTCGTGCGCGTGCAGCGGCAGGTCGGGGGTGAGGTACTTGCTGAAGATGTCTCGGGCCGACTCGGCGTCGGGGCGCTCGATCTTGATCTTCACGTCGAGTCGCCCGGGCCGCAGGATGGCCGGGTCGATCATGTCCTCGCGGTTGGAGGCGCCGATCACCAGCACGTTCTCCAGGGTCTCCACCCCGTCGATCTCGCTGAGCAGCTGCGGCACGATCGTGTTCTCGACATCCGAGGAGACGCCGGAGCCGCGGGTGCGGAACAGCGAGTCCATCTCGTCGAAGAAGACGATCACCGGGGTGCCGTGGCCGGCCTTCTCCCGGGCCCGCTGGAAGACCAGCCGGATGTGCCGCTCGGTCTCACCGACGTACTTGTTGAGCAGCTCGGGGCCCTTGATGTTCAGGAAGTACGACTTGCCCTCGGCGCCGGTCTTCGCCGCCACCTTCTTGGCCAGCGAGTTCGCCACCGCCTTGGCGATCAGCGTCTTGCCGCACCCGGGCGGGCCGTAGAGCAGCACGCCCTTCGGGGGCTTGAGCTTGTGGTCGCGGAACAGGTCCGGGTGCAGGTACGGCAGCTCGACGGCGTCGCGGATCGCGTCGATCTGGCTGGCCAGGCCGCCGATCGCGCTGTACTCGATGTCAGGGACCTCCTCGAGCACCAGCTCCTCGACCTCGGACTTCGGCACCTTCTCGTAGACGTGCCCCGAGCGGGAGTCGAACAGCAGCGAGTCCCCGGCGCGCAGGTGGACCTGCTTGATCGGGTCGGCCAGCCGGACCACCCGCTCCTCGTCGGCGTTGGCGATCACCAGCGCCCGCTCGCCGTCGTCGAGCAGCTCCTTGAGCATCACGACCTCGCCGACCTGCTCGAAGTCGAAGGCGGCCACCACGTTCAGCGCCTCGTTCAGCATGACCTCCTGGCCACGCACCAGGTCGTCGAGAACGACGGCGGGGCTGACGTTGACCCGCAGCTTGCGCCCCTGGGTGAACACGTCGACGGAGTCGTCGGCGTTGCGGGTCAGGAAGGTGCCGAACCCGGCCGGCGGCTGAGCCAGCCGGTCGACCTCCTCCTTGAGCTTCATGATCTGGTCGCGGGCCTCGCGCAGCGTCTGGGCCAGGCGTTCGTTCTGGGACGTCACCGCCGCCAGGGAGCGCTGGGTGTCGGCGAGCCGGAGCTCGATCCCGCGGTTCTGCCCGGGTGCGTCGGCGATCCGGCGGCGCAGCTCGTGGACCTCCGACTCCAGGGCGCTGACCTGACTGGCCAGCTCTTCCGGGCTCCGTCCACGCGGGCCGCTGTCTGAGAACGACATCTACGCCACCTCCTTCTTCGCGACATTACCCATGCTTTGGCGGAACGGAAGGGCCCTACTCCGACGTGTTGGTCACGATTTGGGGTCGCGGGCCCGTGTAGTCGGGCCCGTAGGCGCCCGGGGCGGGCCGGCGCCGCTTCAGCGGCGGCCGCTCCCCCGGGGCCATCCGGCGGGCCGTGACCAGGAACGCGGTGTGCCCGATCATCTTGTGCCCGGGCCGCACAGCCAGCCCCTCCACGTGCCAGTCCCGCACCAGCGACTCCCACGGCTGGGGCTCGGTGAAGCCGCCGTGCACCCGCAGCTCCTCGACCACCCGCGAGAGCTGGGTGGTGGTGGCCACGTAGGCGCACACGATCCCGCCCGGCGTCAGCGCGTCGGCGACCGCCTCCAGGCACTCCCAGGGGGCCAGCATGTCCAGGACCACCCGGTCCACCGGCTCCTGGTGATGCGGCAGCTCCTCGGCCAGGTCGCCGACCCGCAGCTCCCAGGCGGGGTGCTCGCCGCCGAAGAACTGGTGCACGTTGCGCCGCGCCACCTCGGCGAACTCCTCGCGCCGTTCGTAGCTCACCACGCGCCCGAAGGGGCCCACCGCCCGCAGCAGGGAGCAGGTCAGCGCGCCCGACCCGGCGCCCGCCTCGACCACCCGGGCACCGGGGAAGATGTCGGCCGAGGCCACGATCTGGGCGGCGTCCTTGGGGTAGACCACCGCGGCGCCCCGGGGCATGGAGACCACGAACTCCGAGAGCAGCGGGCGGAACACCAGGTACTCCCCGCCGGCCGACGAGGTCACGGTGAAGCCCTCCTCGCGGCCGATCAGGTCGTCGTGCTCGAGGTGGCCACGGTTGGAGAAGAACCGCTTGCCCGCGACCAGCTCGAAGTTGTGCCGCCGGCCCTTCTGGTCGCTCAGCCGCACCCACTCCCCGGCCCGCAGCGGCCCGCGATGCACCCCGGACCAGGCGTCAGGGGGCACGTCGGAGTCGCTGGAGGCAGGGGTCTGGGACATGAGCCGACCCTAGTGCGGGTCAGCGCGCGTGCTCGCGGAAGGCCCGGTCGACGTCGATGGTGGAGAGCACCCCGTGGATGGACCCGCCGGCGTCGACGAGCAGGTACTCCTCCGCCGGGCGCCGGCTGATCGCCAGGATGAGCTCCTCCCCGGCGATGTCGGCCGGGAGCATCAGCCCGTCCTCCAGGGTGCGGGCGACGCTGGCGACCGGCATCCAGGGGCGACGCTCCTCCGGGGTGGCCAGCAGCGCGGTCTCGCTGACGATGCCGACCGGCTCGCCGTCCAGCCCCAGGGTCACGATGGAGCCGGCCTCGGCCTCCTGCGCGCGGCGTACCGCCTCGGCGAGGGGGACGTCGGCGGGCACGCTGAGGGTACGCCGGGCCAGCGGCCTGGCCACCAGGCCCGGCAGCTTGCTGCGCAGCCGGGCGTGGTTGATCGACGCGGAGGCCCCGGTCCACAGGAACAGGCCCAGCACGACGGCCAGCAGGTAGTCGACGAACATCGGCTTCACGCCCAGCAGCTGGTACTGCCACAGGGGCCAGGCCAGGACCAGCAGCGCGACGGCACGGCCGCCCCAACCGGCCACGATGGTGCCGCGGTGGGCGCTGCCCGAGACCCCCCAGACCAGCGACTTGAGCACCCGGCCGCCGTCCAGCGGCAGTCCGGGCACCAGGTTCAGCAGGCCCACCAGCAGGTTGGCCGCGGCCAGGCTCTGGACCGCGACCTTCAGCAGACCGTCGGGGGTGACGAACCAGGCGGCGGCGGCGGCCCCGCCGACCGCCAGCGAGGTCAGCGGCCCGACCACCGCGATCATGAACTCCTCGCGCGCGGTGCGGGACTCGCCCTCGATGGCCGTCATGCCGCCCAGGAAGTGCAGGGTGATGGAGGTGACCGGGTAGCCGTAGTGCCGCGCGGCCAGGGCGTGCGAGGCCTCGTGCAGCAGCACGGAGAGGTAGAGCATCACCGCGAACGCGACCCCGGCGACGTACTTCCACACGCCCAGGCCCGGCTCGACGGCCTCGATCCGGGGGGAGACCAGCACCGCGATGATGGCCGCGATGACGAACCAGGACGTGCTGACCAGCACGTCGGCCCCCGCGATGGTGCCGATCCGCAGCGTGCCGGCCGGGCGAGGCGCGGGCGGGCGCACCTCCTCACGGTGGCTGGGCGAGGACGGCTCTGGCACATGACGACCCTACTAGGCTGCACGCCATGGGCTCAGCAACCGAGTCGCCGGCGCACGCGCTCTCGACTCCCGTCGACGGGGTGGACGTGCTGGGGTCGCTCTCCCCCAGCCGCGCCGGTGACTTCATGACCTGCCCGCTGCTCTACCGGTTCCGCACCATCGACCGGCTGCCCGAGGAGTACTCACCCGACGCCGTGCGCGGCACCGTGGTGCACAAGGTGCTCGAGCGGCTCTTCGACCTGCCGGCGCCCGAGCGGACGCCCGAGCAGGCCGCCGAGATGCTGGCGCCGGCCTGGCAGGAGGTGCTGGCGCAGGAGCCGGAGCTGGCCGGGATGTTCGAGGCCGACGACGCGGACTTCGACGCCTGGTTCGCCTCGTGTGCCACCGTGCTGCAACGGTACTTCGCCCTGGAGGACCCCCGCCGCCTGGAGCCCGCGGAGCGCGAGTTCTACGTGGAGGCGCTGCTGGAGTCCGGGCTGCTGCTGCGTGGGTTCGTGGACCGCCTGGACGTGGCCGAGAACGGCATGATCCGGGTGGTCGACTACAAGACCGGCCGGTCCCCGGGCGAGTCGTTCGAGGCCAAGGCGCTGTTCCAGATGAAGTTCTACGCCCTGGTCATCTGGCGCACCCGTGGGGTCGTGCCGGCGATGCTGCAGCTGGTGTACTTGGGCAACGGGGAGATCCTGCGCTACCAGCCGGACCTGGCCGACCTCGTGGCCTGTGAGCGCAAGGTCGAGGCGATCTGGCGGGCGATCCGCCGCGCCGAGGAGAGCGGAGACTGGCGGCCCAGCCCCAGCCGCCTGTGCGACTGGTGCAGCCACCAGGCGCTCTGCCCGGAGTACGGCGGCACGCCGCCGCCGCTGCCCCAGGCCTAGCGGCCCGAGAGCTCGGCGTACACCTGGCGCAGCGCGGGCAGGTCCAGCTCGTCAAGGGAGTCGACGAACGCCCGCCCGTCGCCCTCCAGGATCGGCACGTGGTTTGGCACGCACAGCACCGGGCAACCGGCGGCGACCGCGGCCCGAGCCCCGGTATTGGAGTCCTCGATGGCCAGGCAGTCCGCGGGTCGCAGGCCCAGCTCGGCGGCGGCCTTCAGGTACGGCTCGGGGTGCGGCTTGCCGCGGGAGACCTTGTCGCCGGTCACCACCGCCGTGAAGGCGCCCGAGGGCAGCCGACCCAGGATCGGCTCGACCAGCCGCCGGTAGGACATGGTGACCAGGGCACACGGCACCCCGGCGTCGTTGAGCTCCCAGACCAGCTCGCGGGCCCCCGGCCGCCAGGGGACCTGGTCGTGCACGCGGCCGATCACCGTGTCCAGCAGCTGCTCGACGATCTCCGCGGGCTCCAGGTCGATGCCCATGTGCTCACGGATGTAGCGACCGGAGTCCAACAGGTCGTTGCCGACCAGCTTCAGGGAGTGCTGGTGGCTCCAGGTCCCCCCGTGCCGCTCGGCGAGCTCGAACTCGGCGTCGATCCAGTAGGGCTCGGTGTCGACCAACGTGCCGTCCATGTCCCACAA
>ERZ1645187.323-NODE-323-length-46335-cov-7.030856_pt1 | contig 46335 bp, 40 predicted proteins | sample MGYA00575352_ERZ1645187 | MGnify/ENA primary metagenome ERZ1645187 (study PRJEB40837, sample SAMN11349314) | freshwater sediment metagenome | isolation source: river sediment | host: Sediment | place: India: Wazaribad , New Delhi | collected 2017-02-21 ... | reverse complement strand
TTTATTTTTTTGCAGTCTCTGCTTTACTGTACTGCCGGTCCGAATCCTTTGTCAGCGGTCCTCTGAGACAGGCTTCTTCACTTCAGGCGGCTCGTAGTCCGGATGCTTGCGGACGTAGCTTAAATTCCATGCGGCTCCGAATATCAGGAATATCGGCAGCGCGCAGCCTGAAATAAGCGTGGTCCAGGTGATCGTGTTCGATGTGTTCATGCCGTACAGCTGAACGGCGATTTCCATAAGCAGCAGCACAAGACCGATAGTCATGCAGAAAACTGCTTTTAAACCGTTGTTCGCGTTCTTCCATGCCGCGTAGCCGAAGAAAAACTGAAAACAGCCGACAAAAGAAGTAAGAATAATCGATGTCATGTAGGTGGCCGGTGTCTGACCTGCAACGGCTGTTACCGAGATAAACGTCGCTTCGTCGTAGCTGTTGATGTTTTTCATCGCATAATAAGCGATAACTGCGGACAGCACTCCGGCAGCCATCAGCAGGATTCCGCTGATCTGGACAAAACGATAGCCGGGCAGCTTAACAGTTTTTTTCGACTGCGCCGGTTCCTCAGAGTCTTTCAGAGAGCGCTGGATTTCAACCGTATCAACGGTTTTAAACTGCTCCTGCCGTTTCTGACGTTTGGCTCTTTTAGATCCCATTTTTATGTTCCTTTCCATCTAAATTGCTTTATCATTATAACAGATAGGCGTATTCCTAGTTAAAATCCAGGCTGAAAGCTTATATGAACTATACGCGGGTACGACATCTGAGATGAAGAAAACGGCACATTGCATTGAACAGGAGGAATCTATGAATTCGGACGAATATCGTAAGGTAATGGACAATCGCAGAAGTATCTATGAGATCACGGACAAAAGTCCCATTACAAACGCTCAGATCGAAGAGCTTGTAGCCGATGCGGTCGTCGCGACGCCGTCGGCATTCAATTCGCAGGGGGCGGAAGTTCTGCTTCTGTTCGGCGAAGAATCAGATAAGCTGTGGGACATCGTACTGGAGACTCTTAAACAGCGTGTTCCGGCTGAAAAATTTCAGGCTACAGCCGATAAGATCGCTTCGTTTAAAGCAGGATACGGAACGATTCTGTATTTTGAGGATACGGCGATTGTCGACAACCTGATGAAGGCCTTCCCGCTGTACGCGGATAATTTCCCGATGTGGTCGCAGCAGGCTAACGGTATGCTGCAGATCAACATCTGGCAGCTGCTTGAAGCGAACGGACTCGGAGCCAGTCTGCAGCATTACAATCCCCTTATCGATGCGGAGGTCAAAAAGACCTGGGATATTCCCGACAGCTGGCGGCTTCTTGCGGAAATGCCCTTCGGCGAGATCGTGAGCGTTCCCGAACCGAAGAATAAAAAGCCTGTAAGCGAACGCATGAAGGTATTCGGATAAACCGGAAATCTGTCTTGTGATAAAATTAAAGAATATTAGTCAAAGACAGGAACGAACATGAAATCCAAACTGGCACAATTCAAGGATCTGGAGCATCTGCCGATGCGCCAGATCCTTCAAAAAATGCACGTCAGCGATACGGAGCTGCTTTCTCTTATCAGAACCTGGAGATCTCAGGGACTGCTGAGCGACGGGGAAGAGCTGTTCACGCAGCTCGAACAGTCGATACGCCGCAGACGAAGCAGAGAGATGCATGAAGCTCACGAAATAATGTACGAAGAGTACAAGCTGATGCGAAAAAACGGTCAGAGCACCGAGCAGATCGCCAGTGATCTGGGCAAATCGCCCGAAAGGATCATCCGGTTAAATCAGAGATGGTATAAGGAGCTTGAGGAGACGGGTATGACGGACGCCGCGATTGCGGAACAGATGAAGCTGCCCGAGGAGGAGCTGATCCCTCTCTCGAAGGCTCTTGAAGAGAAGAAACGGCAGACCAGAGTCAGCGCAAGGAAGAAGAAGACATCAAATGCAATCTACTCGTCGTTTCATATGCCCAAGCTTCGGCGCGAAATCGAGAATCCCGAGGATTATCTGATTTTCGATCTCGAGGGGATTCAGAACCCGGACGAGCTTATTGAAATCGCAGTGATCAATCTGAAGGGCGATGTGATCATGAACACCCTTGTCAAGCCCACGCACAAGATCAACTGGCGCATCGCCGAGCTCACGGGAATTTCGGACCGGATGGCGGCCGGCGGACAGAATATCAGGACCGTCATGAAGACGCTGCGCTCGATATCGAGCGGAAAGACGCTCATGTCCTGGGGAACCGATTATGACAAGGTACTGCTGCAGAAAGCGGTCCTGTCGACGGGTATCAGCCTGAACTGCAGCTTTGCCTGCGCCCAGAAGATTCATATGGGCAACGAGGGACTCAGCAGGCAGATCGCGCTGCATAAAGCGCTGGGAGAGGACGAACAGTCCCATCGGGCCCTCGACGACTGCAATATGGTCCTGGAGGTTCTCAGAAACGACATCAGCGAAGCCTTCGATCATGAGGCTGAAGAGGAAGAAACAGAAAATGAGTGAACTGTATTTCGCCTATCCGGCGATTCTGACAACGAGAAAAGATACGGACGACATCCTCGTCGAGTTTCCGGATCTTGAGATCGAACCCTTCGCAGTTCCGGAATCGAAAAGATCCGAACTGTTCGATATCGTCTGGGACAAATGCGCCAGACATGTTCAGGAGCTGATGATCCTCGGAAAGACGCCTCCGCAGGGCACCAGACTCGAAGATCTGCCGCTGACGGATTCACACGACCGCGACGCAATGCTGGTCGAGCTTCGAAGCTGAAGCATCAGGCAGACAAAAAAGCGAAAGAGCCGGAAAATCCGGCTCTTTCGCTTTTTTGAATTGTTTATGTTCGATGATTTGTTATCAGTTGATTCCCTGAACGTCGCGGTCTTTCAGGACGACGTCGTGAGCGCCGCCTTCAACGAGGCTCGTTGAGGAAATAACGGTAAGCTTGGCTTTTTCCTGGAGCTCCGGAATGTTCAGAGCGCCGCAGTTGCACATAGTCGAGCGGACCTTCGACAGCGAGATGCTTACATTGTCGTGGAGGCTGCCTGCGTACGGTACATAGGAGTCGACGCCTTCTTCGAACGAAAGCTTCTTGTCGCCGCCCATATCGTAGCGCTGCCAGTTTCTCGCACGGGAGGAACCTTCGCCCCAGTATTCCTTCATGTAGCTGCCGTTGATGTTGACCTTGCGGGTCGGCGATTCGTCGAAACGCGAGAAGTAGCGGCCCAGCATGATGAAGTCGGCGCCCATCGCCAGCGCGAGGGTGATATGGTGGTCGTAGACGATTCCGCCGTCCGAGCAGATCGGCACGTAAATTCCGGTTTCTTTAAAATATTCGTCTCTTGCCTGGGCGACTTCGATGATAGCAGTCGCCTGGCCGCGGCCGATGCCCTTCTGTTCTCTCGTGATGCAGATGGAGCCGCCGCCGATTCCGATTTTGACAAAGTCCGCGCCTGCGTCTGCGAGGAAACGGAAACCTTCGCGGTCCACGACGTTGCCGGCGCCTACCTTAACTGAATCGCCGTAGTTTTCACGGATCCAGCGCAGCGTGATCGCCTGCCATTCGGAGAAGCCTTCCGAAGAGTCGATGCACAGAACGTCTGCGCCTGCGTCGACGAGGGCGGGAACGCGTTCCGCATAATCGCGGGTATTGATGCCTGCGCCGACGACGTAGCGTTTCTTTTCGTCCAGCAGCTCAAGCGGATTGGATTTGTGTTCGTTGTAGTCTTTTCTGAAGACGAAGTACAGGAGGCGACCGTCGTCGTCAATAATCGGAAGCGTGTTCAGCTTATGTTCCCAGATGATGTCGTTGGCTTCGGACAGGGTCGTGTCTTTTCCTGCGTGAACGACCTTTTCGACAGGCGTCATGAATTCTCTGACCTTCGTGTCGGTGGAAAGTCTTGATACGCGGTAGTCGCGGCTCGTGATGATCCCGACAAAGCGGCCGGTAGCGGTGCCGTCGTCGGTGACGGCCATCGTCGCGTGTCCCGTTTCGTCGCGAAGTCTGAGCACATCCGCCAGGGTATCCTCAGGATGCAGGTTCGAATCGCTCGGAACAAATCCTGCCTTGTAGTTCTTGACGTCTTCGACCATCGCAGCTTCGCTTTCGATGGACTGGGAGCCGTAGATAAAGGAGATCCCGCCTTCAGTTGCCAGAGCGATCGCCATTTCCGGCCCGGAAACGGACTGCATGATTGCCGATGTGAGCGGAATGTTCATCGAGATCGGCGCTTCTTCGCCTTTTTTGAATTTTACGAGGGGTGTCTTCAGCGAAACGTTGTTCGGAATGCATTTATCCGACGAATAACCCGGTACGAGCAGGTACTCGTTGAAGGTTCTTGACGGCTGATCAAAATAGGTTGCCATGAATTCTCCTTTGACTGAATCTGTGTATAAGTCTGTGAAAAGATTGTCGAAATGTTTTATGTTTCAGTATAAAGCTATAAAACGGCAGTGTCAACAAAGCGGACCCGAATTTGCAATGTAATCGACGGACTCCCGGCAGCTTTGAAGGAACTGCTTTATCGTCGTAAAGTTCGCTCCTGACCTGCTTTGCGACGGCTTCCGTGATCTTTTGTTATAATGTAATGAATCATTTACGTCTGAATATTTACAGCAGCCGGATTACAGACCGATGCTGTTCATATAACCATATTTTAATACGGAAAACAGGATAAAGGTAACGAAATTCGTTATCAGAATTAAGCGTCGGATTGATCGTATCCGGCTGATATAAGAGGAACATATGGAACTGACGGGAACTGTCGCAAATATCATATTCAGAAACGGGGACAACGGCTATACCGTCGGAGTCCTGGAGACGGATGACGACGCGGTCACGTTCACCGGCAGCTTCGAAAGCATCCGTGAAGGGGATTATCTGACACTGACGGGAGCCATGGTGGATCACCCGTCCTACGGTCAGCAGTTCAAGATGAACACATGGCGCTACGAGGTTCCCGCGACCGAGCAGGCTGTGTTCAGCTACCTGAGTTCCGGGATCCTTCCCGGCATCGGAGAGAAGACCGCTGCGCTGCTCATCGAAAGATTCGGCACCGACGTGCTCTCTGTCATCGAAAACGAGCCTGAAAAGCTGCTTCGCATCCGCGGTATCGGAAAGAAGACGCTGGAGGGGATCACGAAAGCCTACGCGGAGCAGAATGAGACGCGCAGCACGATCCTTGCGCTGCAGGAATACGGAATCTCGGCAGCGGCCGCCCTCAAGCTGTACAAGGCCTACGGCGAAGCGACGGTTTCGGTCATCCTTGACAATCCGTACCGGATCGCGGGAGAGGTACAGGGCTTCGGCTTCAAGCGGGCGGATCAGCTGGCGGAGAAGATCGGGATCGACCGGGAGGATCCGAGGAGGATCCGGGCAGGTATCACGTCGGTTCTGAACGGCTGCTACGTCGGCGGCAGCACCTTTATGGACGAGGGGGAGCTGGTCAGGCAGACGGCTCAGGCGCTGGAGATCACGGTCGAGGCTGCGGAGCAGGAGATCATCGCGGCGACGGAGGTCGGAGAGCTCAGGGCGGAAGCCGGGCCTGACGGTAAGACTGTCTATTATCCGGAAGAGCTGTATCAGGCGGAAGATACGGCTGCCCTGGCTGTGGCCAGACTTTCGGCGGATCAGAGCAGGCTGTCAGTCGGGGATTTCGCTAAGCTTGCGGATGAGATTCAGAGCGCGATGGGCATCCGTCTCGACGAATCACAGAAGGAAGCGATCCGCGCGGCGGCGGAAAACAGTCTGGCGGTCATCACCGGCGGCCCCGGAACAGGGAAGACGACTATTATCAACGGGATCCTGATGATGTACGAAAGCATCGGGATCAGCTCGGTGCTGGTCGCTCCGACGGGACGTGCGGCAAAGCGGATGACCGAGACGACGGGACGTGAGGCCAGTACAATCCACAGGCTGCTGGAATACGATCCGGTATCGGGCTTTACCCGGGACGAAGACGAGCCCATCGAGACGGATGCGATTATCGTCGATGAGGCCTCGATGATCGATATCGAGCTGCTGGCGGCGCTGCTCAGCGCGGCGGCCCCGGGCACGCGTATCGTCTTCGTCGGCGACGCGGATCAGCTGCCGTCGGTGGGGCCCGGAAACGTTCTGACCGATCTGATCGCGTCGGATGCGGCTGCGACAGTCCCGCTTACCCAGATTCACAGACAGGCGGAAGGAAGCGTGATTTCCAGGCATGCCAGGAGCATTATCCGGGGAGAGGTCCCCGAGATCGACAACCAGTCGGATTTCATGCTGGTGGGGAAGCGCAGCGAGGATGTGGCGCTGAACGCGCTCATCGATGTCGTGAGCCGCGGAATGCCGGAAAAATTCGGCTTCAATCCGTTCTCGGACATCCAGGTTCTGGCGCCGATCAAGCGGGGAACCCTCGGAGTCGAAAATCTGAACGATTCGCTGCAGCGCACGCTCAATCCGCCGGCGCCCTACAAGAACGAGATCGTGCAGAACGACCGTCTGTTCCGCGAGGGCGACAAGGTCATGCAGATCCAGAACAACTACAAGCTGGCCTGGTCGGACGACGCAGGCAATGTCGGCGAAGGGGTGTTCAACGGCGATATCGGCATAATCACGGAGATCGCCGACGGACGGACTACCGTCCGGTTTACGGACGAGAAGGAAGCTTCCTACGACCGGGAAGCGCTGATGCAGCTTACCCTTGCGTACGCCGTCACGGTTCACAAGAGCCAGGGCTCGGAATTCCCGGCCGTCGTACTGGCGCTCTCAGGCGGACGCAGTCCGTTCCTGAACAGAAGGCTGCTGTACACGGCGGTGACCCGCGCGAAGAAGAAGCTGATGATTATCGGAAACCGCGATATCTTCTCCCATATGATCGGAAACAACAGAGATGAAAAGCGGGCCAGCATGCTCGCATCGAGAATCAGAGATTACAAGGCGCTCGGAATCTGACGCGCCCGGAGAACCTATGAACAGATTTTCCCGAATGGCCGGTGGCCTCGCCGACTGGCTGCTGTACACGCCCGACGGCGTGTGTCCCATCTGCCGGCGCGTCCTGTTCTTCACGGACGACTGGCTGTGCGCATCGTGCCGCTCGCAGCTCTCCCACAACAGCGGAGAGACCTGCGTCCGCTGCGGCGCCTCTCTGAGAAACGGAGAGGACAGCGTCTGCGTTTCCTGTTCCGGTCTTGACGGATCGGAGATGCTCTCAGGAGGCTTTATCTGGCTCAGGTACAAGTCCGGCTGCGGGGCCATCGTCAGGCGCATCAAATCCGGCTCCGCTCCGCAGCTGGGTCAGATCTGCGGCCGCGAGATGGGCCGGGAGATGAATGCCGGCGGTTTTATCGAGCTTACGGGACCCGATGTCCTGATCGCGGCGGTACCCCTCCATCCGGACCGTCTCGTGGAGCGGGGCTACAATCAGAGCCGGATGCTGGCGCAGGGAATCGCGGAAACGACAGGCTTCGAGCTTGCGCCGGAGGACTCGTTTCGCAGAATTCGAAAGACGCCCCATCAGGCGTGGCTTGGCAGGAAGGAGCGGATGAGCAATATCCGGGGCGCCTTCTCCGCAGCGCCGGGGGTCTTTTCCGGGCGTACTGTTCTTATTGTCGACGACGTAAAAACCACGGGGGCCACCCTGGTCAGCGCTGCCGGCGCAATTTTATCTGCAGGTGCCAATAAGGTCTATTGCGCGTGCCTGACGGATGCCGCATAATATGGTCAAACCGGGCGCATCCGGCAGGGGGAGAATTCACATGATCGACATGCATAATCATATACTTTTCGATACGGACGACGGACCGAAGGAGATCGAAGAAAGCGTCAGGATGATCGAGACTGCAGTTGAAGCGGGCTTCGACGAGCTCATGCTTACGCCGCACTATTTTCCGAACGGCCCCTATCTGAAGACGACGAAGGAAAACACCGAAAAATTCGAGCTTCTCAAAAGAGTCGTCGAAAAGGCAGGAATTCCCGTAAAGCTTTTCCTGGGATCCGAGATTATGTACGCGTACCATGTGCCGGATCTCGTCTGTTCGGGAGATTTCAAGACTCTCGGAGACACCTGCTATTTCCTGCTGGAAACCCAGAGACGGGGCGCGACGGCGGAGGGACTTCTCGGCGTCGTCAGGAAGCTCGAACAGATGGGCTTTTCGTCGGTGTTCGCGCATCCGGAACGCGTCGATTTCGTTCAGGAAGAACCGGAGATACTCCGGGATTTTATCAGCCGCGGCTGCCTGATTCAGTGCAACTACCTGAGTCTGACCGACTACTACGGACCGGCGCCGGAGCGGACCATCCGCCAGCTGCTGGAAATGGGTCTCGTTCACACTATCGGAAGCGACGCTCATCAGAAGGAAGCCTACGAGCTGTGGCCGCAGGCGGACGAACGCGGAAAAGCCGCAGCCGGCGAAGACAGCTGGAAGCGGATTACCATGGACAATCCGGCAAAGCTCCTGGCAGGGGAAAAGCTTGTCACGGAAGCAGGACCGGTCAGAATGACGGTCTCGTCGTATCTGGGAAAGACGGATCTCGGAATCATTTTCGAATAGACAGGGTTCTGACTTTCGCATATTGCGGATCTGAATGATCCCGCAGCCGGCTTCAGAGAAAGACGATTTCAGGAAAGACGATCGAAAAATGTTTTTTACTGACTCTGATGTAAAAAAGATATAATAATATGAAATTTAAGAACCGAAATGTTTCGGTTCTTTTTTTATAAGATAGAATTTAATCATATAAAATGAATTGAAGGCTGCGGTTTACAGGCGGCGAAGGATATGAAAATCGAATGAATAAATATGAATCACTTAAGCAGGCGGCTTCCGCGTATCGCGCGGACGAGCCGATGAAAAATCACACGAGCTTTCAGGTCGGAGGACCGGCTGATATTTTTCTCGAGCCGGAAAATGAGGAAGAATTTGCGCGCCTGGTCGGGATATGCCTGGACGAAAATATTCCGTTCTATGTTCTTGGCAACGGCAGCAATCTGCTGGTGCGCGACGGCGGCTACAGAGGCGCAGTAATCTGTACGAAGAAGCTTCACGGAATCGATATCGATGGAAACACGCTGACTGTTCATGCTGGAGATTCCCTCAAGGACACCGCTGCGGCGGCTCAGGCTGCGGGACTTACCGGCCTTGAATTCGCCTCCGGTATTCCGGGAAGCGCGGGCGGCGGAATCCGGATGAACGCTGGCGCCTACGACGGCGAGATGAAGGATGTGGTCGAATCGGTCCGCGTGCTGGACGAGAACGGTCAGATCGTCGAGATCCCTGCTGAAGATCTCAATTTCAGCTACAGACACAGCCTGCTGCAGGAACGTCCGATCTGGATGCTCAGCGCGCGCGTCGCGCTGGCGCCGGGAGATCCCGAGTCGATCCAGGCGAAGATGGACGATCTGAACGGACGGCGGGCGGACAAGCAGCCGCTGGAATATCCGTCGGCCGGAAGCACATTCCGAAGACCGCAGGGATATTTCGCCGGAAAGCTGGTTCAGGACTCTGGCTTCCAGGGCGTTCGGGTCGGCGGCGCCCAGGTTTCTGAAAAGCACGCGGGATTCGTGATCAATGCGGGGGACGCGACAGCGACGGATATTCTGACGCTTATCGGAAATATCCAGGCGCAGGTCAAAAAGCAGTTCGGCGTCGATATGCGCACGGAAGTCATTGTGATCGGAGAAGATCCGGCTCAGAAATCATGAAAATCGAACACGACATGCATACCCATACGATCTATTCCCGCAATCATCATGCGAAGAATACGATCGAGGAAATGGTCGAACAGGCCAGAAAAATGGGGCTTAAGGCGATCACGATATCGGATCACGGACGCAATCATCCGTTTTACGGGATCAGACCGAAAAATCTGCCCGTGATGCGCGCGGAGGTGGACCGTCTGAACCGGAAATACGACGATATCGACGTCTATCTTGGTGTCGAAGCCAATCTGATCGGCTCGGACGGGGAGATCGATATCGGCGAAGAGGAACGAAAATACTGCGACGTGATCTACGCGGGCTATCATTTCGGATACCTGCCCAACACGGCCGCCAACTTTTTCAGCTTCCTGCTGCCGAATCTTGCGGCGCAGTTCATTCCGCCGCTGCGGAAGAAGCGCAGGAAGAAAAATACGGACGCTTATGTCCGGATGTGCGAGAGGTATCCGCTGACGATGATCACTCATCCGGGCGACAAGATGCCGATAGATATTCCGCGGCTCGCCGAAGCCGCGCAGGAAAAAGACATCATTCTCGAGATCAACGGCCATCACGATCATATGGATGCGGATGAGATCCGGGCGGCTGCGCCATACGATGTGCGCTTTGCCGTCAATTCGGACGCCCATGCCGTGAGTCAGATCGGCCGGACGGGTCATGCGGGAGAGAATATACGAAAGGCCGGGATCGATCCGGCCAGGGTCATCAACGTCAGCTTCGACGATGAAACGGGCGTAGAGGGTCAGGATAAGGCAGGAGAAGCATGCAGACAGTAATCATCACCGGGCTCTCCGGCGCGGGTAAATCTCAGGCGGTGGATATCCTTGAGGACTTCGGCTTTTTCTGTGTCGACAATCTGCCGCCCCAGGCGCTGATGACCTTTATCGACCTTTGTGAGCAGTCGGATATTGAAAAGCTGGCGCTGGTAATAGACGTACGGGCGGAGGCCTTTAAACCCAATAAGGATCTGAAGCTTCTGGATCTAAAAAAACAGCGGCCCGAACTGAATATCCTGTATCTGGATGCGGACGACGACGCGCTTATCAAGCGTTATCAGGAAACTCGCAGGCGTCATCCGCTGCTTCTGACCAGCGGAACTCTCGAGGATGCGATTCATGACGAACGGGAATGGCTCAAGCCGCTCAGGGAAGCTGCGGACAACGTGATCGACACGTCGAATCTGAAAACGGCGCAGCTTCGCGAGGAGATCCAGAATATCCTTCAGAACAATCAGACGCCGGATATGCAGATCAACGTAATTGCCTTCGGCTTCAAATACGGGGTACCGCGCTCTGCGGATTTCAGCTTTGACGCGCGCTTTCTGCCCAATCCGTTTTACAAGCCGGAGCTCAGGCATCTGACGGGTCTGGACGAACCGGTACGGGATTACGTCATGAATTTCGAGGAAGCGCAGATCTACCTGAAGAAGACGGAGGAGCTGGTGGAATACGTCCTGCCCTTCTATCAGAGCGTCGGAAAATATCAGATTTCGGTGGCCTTCGGCTGCACGGGCGGTCAGCACCGCTCGGTCACGTTCGCGTATCTGTTCGAGCAGTACTTCAAAAATCTCGGCTACAATACCGTGCTCAGAACGCGCGATATTGAAAAAGACAGGGAAGCAAAGTAGCAGGTAAACCATGGAAATTAAAGAATATATCAGAGAGTATACGGCCCGCGACATCATCAAGGCCCGTAATCCGTCGGTGGTAACCATCGGCGGCGGTACGGGAATGGGCGAGATTCTGCGCGGACTGAAAAAATATACGAGCCGTCTCACGGCGATCGTCACGGTGGGCGACGACGGGGGCAGCTCCGGGAGGCTGCGCGAGGATACGGGGATGCTGCCGCCGGGGGACATCCGCAACTGCATCCTGGCGCTGGCGGACGACGAAAGTGTCATGTCAAGTCTGTTCAACTACCGTTTCGATTCGGGAGAGCTCGAAGGGCACAACTTCGGCAACCTGTTCCTGGCGGCGATGAACGGGATCAGCAGCGATTTCTACGACGCGGTCAAGCGGACATCGGATGTTCTTCAGATCAAGGGACGGGTTCTTCCGGTCACTCTCGGGCAGATGCGGCTCAGAGCGGCGCTGGAGAACGGTCATATCATCAGCGGAGAATCGGAGATTCCGAAGGCCGCGATCCGGGAGAAGAGCCCGGTGAGCCGGGTCTTCCTTGAGGACGACGGGCTTGAACCGCTGGATGAAACCGTCGAAGCCATTATGAACGCGCAGATAATTGTAATCGGGCCTGGATCTCTGTATACGAGTCTGATCCCGAATCTGCTGGTTCCGGGAATCCAGGAAGCGATCCGGCTGTCGAGCGCGAAGAAGTACTATGTCGGTAACCTGATGACGCAGCCGGGGGAAACCGACGGCTTCAGTCAGGCGGATCATCTGGCAGCGATCGCGCGCCATACGGAACGCGACGAAATGCTCTTTGATACGATGATCCAGAACACCGGCTCCCTGTCTCAGAAGCTTCTCGACAAGTACCGGACCTTCGGACAGGAGCAGGTGGCTCCGATCGATTCGTGGCCGGGACTGACGATCCTGTCGGACGATCTGATCTCGATGCAGAAGATGCAGATCCGTCACGATGCGGACGAAGCTGCGAAGCTGCTGTTTGAAGATTACATGAAAGTTAAAAAATAATGAGCTACACTTCCAGTGTCAAGACGGACATGCTCAGGAACATGCGGGAGGACAGGCGGCTGGCCAACGCGGAGCTTGCGGGGCTGCTTGCGGCGGCCGCGAAGATCACGTTCCGGCCGGAGACCATTTCGTTCCGGATCCGGACGGACAGCGCTGCCTTCGCACGTTATATTTACCGTCTTTCCGATATGCTGTATGATATCCGCCCCACCATCAGCGCGGAAAAGAACGCGACCGGCGGACACCGGCGCTTTACGGCCGAATTTGCCGACGGACTGAACATCCTGACGGGAACAGGCTTTCTTGCACGCGGAAGACACTGGCATTCACCGGTTTTCCGGACGATTGTAGACGCGCCGGAGGACGAGCAGCGAAGCTTTCTGCGGGGCGTATTTCTGGGCTGCGGATCGCTGGCGGATCCGGAACGGACGTATCATCTGGAGCTTGCCGCGGGAGCGGCGCTGGCGGAGGTGGCGGTGGAGCTTCTCAGGGGCTTCGACATCCGTGCGGGCATCGTCGGTCGAAAGAGCCAGAGCGTCGTCTACATCAAGGACTCGGAGCAGGTCTCTGACTTTCTCAGGCTTATCGGCGCGTATTCTGCGCTGCTCAGCTTCGAGAATGTCCGTATCAACAAGGAGATCCGCAATGAAGTGAACCGTCAGGTGAACTGCGAGACGGCCAATATCAACAAGACGACGGATGCGGCGGGGCGCGAGCTCCATGCGATCGGCGTGCTTCGGCGAAGCGGCGCCTTTGACGATCTTCCGGACAATGTCAGGGAGGCCGCGATGCTTCGGGAGCAGTATCCGGATGATTCCATCGGGGAGCTGATCGAGCATTCGGGCGGGATCAGCCGCTCTACGATGCACAGGCGGCTCAAGAAGCTGGTGGATACGGCTGCGGCGCTGGGTGAAGTGAAGAACGATACGGAGAAGGACTGAATATGAGAGACGATTATCAGAAGATGCTGGACCGGACTGCCGACGAGATGACCCGTTACTATTCGGGAGATCCTGCGCGGATAGGCCACTTCCTGAAGGTTCACAGTCTCGCGGCGCGTATCGGCCGGGAGGAAGGACTTCCTGAGGATACGCAGTTTATCCTGGAGCTTGCGGCGCTTACCCACGACATCGGGATCAAGGCGGCGCTGGAGCTGTACGGGAGCGCCGCGGGCAAGTATCAGGAGTTCGAGGGACCGGGGCTTGCCGGCGAGATGCTCTCGGACATCGGTGTGGATCCTGACAGAATAGACAGGGTATGCTGGCTTATCTCGAGGCATCATACCTATGTCGACATTGACGACAATATGGATTACCGGATTCTCGTCGAATCGGACGCGCTGGTCAATATCGGCGAGGAGAACTGGAGCCCCGAGGCTGTCGCAGGCTTCAGAGAGAAGGTGTTCGACACGGACACGGGAAAACGGATTCTCACGGAGATTTATCCGGACTGAGAGCAGAATGAATAATATCAGATACCGAATCCGGCTTATGTCGCGGATCGGTATCTTTTTTATTTTTTAGTTGAGTGATCTGTGATCTGCATCTCAGCCTCATCGAGAAGATCAGCCCCGTTATGTTGATCAGCTTCACTCTTATGATCAGCCCCATTATAGTGATCCCGATCGCTTATTCCCATATTAGAATCATTCTGATCGTCCTCATCCCCGATGACTTCCGAGCACGAGCTGTCGAGTACCGCGGCTTCTTCCGCGGTTTCCGGATGCTTTCTGAATTTCTCTGCCCAGGCCATGGCTCTGTCCTTCAGGCACAGGCCGATGATGCCGAGGACTGCTGTCACGCCGAAGATCCATATCGACAGGATGTAGTTGCCTGTGATGAAGGAATCCCCGACGATGGTCGAGGTGACGATGCTGGGGATCCTCGCGACGACGGAGATCAGGATAAAGGTTCTCATCCGGATTTTCGAGAGTCCTGCGACGTAGGTGAGCACGTCCTTCGGCGTGCCGGGGATCAGGAACAGAAGGAAGGTCACCGCTTCGACGCGGTTGTTGTCCTGAAAGATCTTCTGCTCCTGGACGTTGGTCTTGACGAAGCGGTTGATAAAGCTGATCCCGTATTTCCTGACAAGCCAGAAGACGATGGATTCGCCGATCACGCAGCCGGTCATCGCGAGGATAAGTCCCCAGAACCAGCCGTACATGACGCCGGAGACGAGCTCGACAGGTTCTCCGGGCAGGATCGCAATGACAATCTGAATCACGTTCAGGGCGATCACAAACAGCCAGCCCCATCCGCCGAGCCGGATCGTGTAGCCCTTGATCAGCTCTTCTATTTTTACCGTATACGAATCGTAGTTCTGCAGGTAGGGCCAGAAGTACCAGACCAGTCCTGCACAGACGAGCACCGAAGCTCCGATGAATATCGAAATAACCCAGACGGATTTCGTGCTGTCCTTCATTAACTCTCCGGCGCGTCGGGAAGGTCCAGTACGACCTCGTCCCTGTGGGTGAAGACCGGGATCTTCGTGCCGGAGCCCTTTGCCGCTTCGTTGAGTCTGTTGATGATGTCAAAATCATCCCAGAAGTGCATCGCGATCAGATACTGCGGATGCAGCTCGCGGATAAACCACAGCGCCGCCTTCAGTTCTCCCGCGTCGAGTCTGGGATCGACCGGGACGAACGCGAAATCGATCGGTTCGCGCAGACTTCTCTTAAGCTTCGAGATCTCGTGCTTGTAATCCCGTTCCTCCGCATGCGGGTCGATATGCGGACGCTTTTCCGTATCCCACGCCCACCAGTTCAGATCGCCCGAGTAGAAGAAGACGCTGTCCTCCGCGTTCACCATCAGCGAGATCCCGCGGTCCGTGGATCCGAAGGTCCGGAATATCAGCTCGTTCTTCGAAGACAGCCGCACGACGAGACGTTCGTCGGGCTTGATCATCGTAATATCGTCCGCGCGAGGAAGCTCGATATCGTCCGAAATGATGTAGCGGATCGGAACCCCGAGTTCTCTTAGCCTGAAAATCGACGAATCGTAGTGGTCGTGATGACCGTGCGTTACGACAAAGATCATCGGCTTGCCTGTGCCCAGAACTTCCTCAGGCACCTCGGAGATCACATCGAACAGCAGTACGACGCGGTCAAGCTCGACAGCGAAGCCGGAATGATGAAGATAAGTTATTTTTACCATGATTTTCCTCGCGTTTCTTAAGGCTGGAATCAGCCTTGTTTCAACTTTATACCCTACCATAATGTACTGAAGCTGGCTTTAATGAACCTTTAAACGGCTTCACAAACGTCCGGTATCTGGAAAAACAGGCCGGAATTGAATATACTGTTAAATGAATAAAAAGCAGCAAGCCGTATTTTCAACATTGTTTTCACGCAGATTTCAACAGCCGCTGCGGGCTTTTCGCAGGCAGCACACGGCGGGATCCACCGCCGCGCATCTTTTGGATCCGGGAAACCGGATCACGAACGGATCGACAAGGAGAAAGAATGAGCGAACAGGCGATATCACGGATTTTTGCAGAAAAGAGACCGGGCTTCAACACCCAGGCTCAGCAGCTCTGCTCAGATTTTAAAAATCTTCTCGGCATAGACGGACTCGAAAACGTCCGCCTTATCTACCGTTACGATTTTCCCGAAACAGACGGGAAGACCAGAGAAAAGATCATCGATACCGTATTTTCCGAACCGAACGCGGACATCGTCTGGGAAGACGACGACACGTTCGCGGCAGAACTCGCAGACTGCCACACCTTCGCAGTAGAATATCTGCCGGGCCAGTTTGACCAGCACGCAGACTCCGCAGCCCAGTGCGTCCAGCTCATCACCGGCGAAAAACCGGCGCTGAAGACGGCGCGTCTGTACGCCCTCGAAGGCACAGTAACCCCCGACGAAATAGACAAGATCAAGAAATACGTCATCAATCCCGTCGATTCACGCGAAGCGTCGATGGAACCCGCCGTCCGCCTCAAGGACCAGACCCACGTACCCGACGATATCGCGGTAATCGAAGACTTCACGACCTTTACCCCGGAAGAACTCGAAGACTACAGAGTAAAATCAGGCTTTGCGATGAGCCCCGCCGATATCAAATTCGTGCAGGACTATTTCAGAGACGACGAAAAACGCGACCCCAGGCTCACGGAGCTCAAGGTCATCGACACCTACTGGTCAGATCACTGCCGTCACACGACCTTCCTGACCCAGCTGGACAGCGTCGATATTTCCCCGGAAATGACCGCGGCAGCCCGCGCATACGAAGCCTATAAAGACATCAGAGACCAGCTGTACGGAGCAGACACCGAAAGACCCTTCACGCTGATGGATCTGGCCGTGATCGGCACGAAAGCCCTGAAAAAAGCGGGGAAGATCCCGGATCTTGACGAATCCGAAGAAATCAACGCGTGCAGCGTAAACATCACAGTCGATCACGACGGAACGCCCGAAGACTGGCTGCTGATGTTCAAGAACGAAACTCACAACCACCCGACAGAAATCGAACCCTTCGGGGGCGCCGCGACCTGCCTCGGCGGAGCTATCCGCGACCCGCTCTCAGGACGCGCCTACGTCTATCAGGCGATGCGTCTGACAGGCGCATGGGACCCCAGAGCCGCCATCGAAGACACCCTTTCAGGCAAGCTCCCACAGCGCAAGATCTCGAAGGAAGCCGCCCACGGCTATTCCTCCTACGGAAACCAGATAGGCCTTGCAACAGGACAGGTCACAGAAGTCTATCATCCCGGATTCCTCGCGAAACGCCTTGAAGTCGGCGCCGTCATCGCGGCGGTACCCAAGGAAAACGTCATTCGCGAAGTACCCGAACCGGGCGACGTCGTCCTGCTTATCGGCGGACGCACAGGACGCGACGGCTGCGGCGGCGCAACAGGCTCCTCAGTCGCCCATACCCACGAATCCATCGAAAAGAGCGGCGCGGAAGTTCAGAAGGGGAATCCTGTCGAAGAACGCAAGATCCAGCGCCTGTTCAGAGATCCGGAGCTTGCCAGAATGATCCGCCGCTGCAACGACTTCGGCGCAGGCGGCGTATCCGTCGCAGTCGGAGAACTCGCGGACAGCCTGAACATCGATCTCGACAAGGTACCGAAAAAATACGAAGGACTCGACGGCACGGAACTGGCGATCTCAGAATCCCAGGAACGAATGGCAGTCGTAGTCCGTCCGGAAGACGCCCAGAAATTCATCGACAAGGGCGCGGCGGAAAATCTCGAAGTGACGAAGGTCGCGGACGTAACCGACGACGGACGCCTCGTCATGAACTGGCGCGGAGAAAAGATCCTCGACCTCTCCCGCGCCTTCCTGAACACCAACGGTGCGGAACAGCACGCGGACGTTAAAGTCGTCCCGCAGCCGCAGAAGCCGGAACAGCCGCAGAATTCCGCGGACTTCGCGGACCGCATGAAGGACCTGATGACCGGCATCAACACGATGAGCCAGAAGGGCCTGGGCGAAATGTTTGACGGAACCATCGGAGCGGGCTCCGTTCTGATGCCCTACGGCGGACTCTACGCGCTTACGCCCCAGGACGGCATGGCCGCGAAGATTCCGGTCCAGACCGGAGACACCCGGACCTGCTCCGTCATGACCTACGGCTACGCGCCGTTCACGGCGGAAGAAAACCCGTACCTCGGCGGCGCGGAAGCAGTCGTGCGTTCTCTGTCGAAGATGGCCTGCCTCGGCGCAGACCCGCTTAAGGCGCGCCTGTCCTTCCAGGAATATTTCGAACATCTCGGAGATGATCCTCAGAAATGGGGACGTCCCTTCGCGGCACTCCTGGGCGCGCTGCAGGCACAGCTCGCCTTCGGCACGCCGTCAATCGGCGGCAAGGACTCGATGTCCGGATCCTTCGAGGATCTGAGCGTTCCGCCTACGCTGATCTCCTTCGCAGTCGGAACCGAAGACGCGGGGCAGATCCTGTCCGCAGAACTCAAGGACGCCGGAAACGGCCTCTACTACATCGACATGCCGATGAACGAAGCCGGAGACGACTACGATTACGACAAGATTATCGATATCTACAGCCGCTTCTATAAAGCGGCGGCCGGCGGCGCGGTTCTGTCAGCAAAGACCGTCACCGAAGCAGGTCCTGCGGAAACCGCGGCGCTGATGAGCTTCGGAAGCCGCATCGGCGTGAAATTCGACGCGGACGAAGCGCTGCTCTTCGGAACCGGACGGGGCGGGATCCTGTTCGAAGCGAAGACGCTTCCGTCAGAACTCGAAGAGCTCAGGCCGGTGAAGATCGGTGAAACAGACGATACCGCGGCGCTCAGCTATAACGGCCAGACAGCCGCCCTCGACGCGCTCACCGAAGACTGGGAAGAAGCGTTAAGGAGTGTCTACCCTGAAAAGGCCGACGTGGACGAAACGGTCGAAAACGTCAGCTATACAGGGGGACCTGTGGTCACGGCCTCAGAAAGCTTCGCTTCTCCGAGAATCGTGATCCCGACATTCCCGGGTACCAACTGCGAATACGACACGGCGAAGGCCTTCGAACGCGCAGGCGGCGTACCGCAGACCGTTCTGTTCAGAAACCGGAACAGACAGGATGTCGAAGACTCGGTCAGAGACCTCGCGGACGGAATCCGTAACGCGCAGATTATCGCGCTGCCGGGCGGCTTCTCCGCAGGCGACCAGCCGGACGGCTCCGGCAAATTCATTGCAGCTGTTTTCAGAAATCCTGAAGTGCAGGAAGCGCTTGCAGATTTCCTTGAAAACAGAGGCGGACTGATGCTCGGAATCTGCAACGGATTCCAGGCTTTAATTAAACTCGGGCTCGTTCCTTATGGTAAAATAACCGATATACGGGAAGGGATGCCTACGCTGACACACAATGCCATCGGACGTCACGTCTCGACCATTCCGCTTACGAAGGTCGTTTCGAACAAGAGCCCGTGGCTCGCAGGTGTCGAAGTCGGAGATGTCTTCAGAATTCCGATGTCCCACGGCGAAGGACGCTTCACAGCTTCGGACGAAGTACTCGAACAGCTCATCGCGAACGGACAGATCGCCACGCAGTACGTGGATCTCGACGGAAACGCGACGATGGACGGACGCTTCAATCCCAACGGCTCCAGATTCGCAGTCGAAGGAATCACCTCTGTCGACGGCAGAATCCTGGGCAAGATGGGCCATTCCGAACGTATCGGTAAGAATCTCTATAAAAATATCCCCGGCCAGACGGACCAGAAGATCTTCGAATCCGGCGTCCGGTATTTCAAATAAGCTGAATATCATGCGGAAGGCTCCCTCGGGATCCTTCCGCAGTTTGCGCTTACAGCCAGTTTTACGTTTTCATTTCAGAAGCAGTTTTGACCTTTCAGAGTTCACGCTTTAACAGCGAAGGAGCAGACATGCCAAAGGCAGCAGTCATCATGGGCAGCGATTCGGATTACAACGTCGTCAAGAAATGTACGGATCAGCTCGAGAAATTCGGGATCGATTACGATATGCAGGTCATTTCGGCGCACCGCAATCCCGACCAGATATTCGATTACGTCCGCAGCGCGGAAGACAACGGGATTGAAATCATTATCGGAGCAGCCGGCAAAGCCGCGCACCTGCCGGGCATCATGGCGGGGCTTACGACACTTCCCGTCATCGGCATTCCGATCAAGACATCGTTTGAAGGCGGACTCGATTCCCTTCTGTCCATCGTCCAGATGCCCTCGGGCGTTCCGGTCGCGACAGTCGCGGTAGACGGTTCACAGAACGCAGCGATCCTTGCGGCGCAGATTCTCGCGCTCAAGTACCCGGAACTGAAAAAGAAGCTCGAAGATTTCAAAAAGCAGCTCAACGACGAAGTCGTCGAAAAGAACAGACGGCTCCACGCCCAGCTCGCGGAAGACTGATACGGATAATAAAGAGGAGACGAACAACATGCAGAAACTCGAACAGCTTTACGAAGGCAAGGCGAAGAAAGTATTTAAGACAGACAATCCGGACGAATTCATTATCGAATACAAGGATGATGCGACCGCGGGAGACGGCGCGAAAAAGGGAACCATCGCAGGCAAGGGCGTGATCAACAACGAAATGACTTCCATCCTGTTCCCGATGATCGAAAAGGCGGGCATTCCGACCCATTTCATCGAAAAGCTGTCCCCGACCGAACAGCTCGTCAAGGTCGTTACGATCCTTCCCCTCGAAGTCATCGTGCGCAACACTGCGGCAGGCTCCATCAGCCAGCGCCTCGGAATTCCGGAAGGCACGAAGTTTGACGAACCGACACTGGAATTCTCCTATAAGAACGACGATTATCACGATCCGCTTATCAACGACGACCACGCCGTCGCAATGAAGCTCGCGACCCGCGAAGAAATCGCCCAGGTCCGCGACATGACCATGAAGCTCAACGAATTCCTCAAGGATTTCTTCGCCCAGCGCGGCGTAGACCTCATTGACTTTAAGGTCGAATACGGCAAGGACAACTACGGAAACATCATTCTTGCCGACGAAATTTCACCTGATACCTGCCGTTTCTGGGATATCGAAACCGGCGAAAAGCTTGACAAGGACCGTTTCCGCCGCGACCTCGGCAATATCGAGGAAGCATATCAGGAAATGCTCAAACGAGTCGAAAACTGATCTATCCGGGAACCGAACGGTTCAGAGGAATATGCTAGGAAGGACAGATCTTGACGGATCTTTCAAATAAATACGACATCACGGCACACGGCACCGGCTTAAACGCGGCGGGCGAAAGCCTGACCGCGGACGATAAGTTCCATGACGAATGCGGCGTCTGCGGCTATTACAGCCCGGACAAATCATTCGACTGCGCTCCGCTGCTGTACTACGGACTCTACGCCCTTCAGCACAGAGGACAGGAGAGCGCAGGCATCACCGTCTCGAAGGACGGGCATTCGAAAACACATAAGGATGTCGGCCTCGTAGCCGACGTCTTCAGCCACGGAGAGCTGAAAGAGCTGCCCGGAAACGTCGGGATCGGCCATGTCCGGTATTCGACATCCGGCGAGGGCGGACGGACCAACGCCCAGCCGCTGAGCGTCAAGACCCAGAATTCGGATCTCTCGCTGGCACACAACGGTAATCTGGTTAACGATCAGGTCCTCCGTGAAATATTAGAATATAACGGCATCGTGTTTCAGACGACCATCGACACCGAAGTCATGGTCAATTTCATCGCGAGAAATCTGAGATTCGGCATCGTTCCCGCAATCCAGAAACTCGTCGAGATCATCAAGGGCGCCTACGCCCTCGTGATGACCATCGACGGCAAGCTTATCGGCGTCCGCGATCCCTACGGACTGCGCCCGATCTGCCTCGGAAAACGCGGCGACGATTACATCCTCGCCAGCGAAAGCTGCGCCATCGACGCGATGGGCGGGACTCTGATCAGGGACCTCGAACCCGGCGAAATCGTCATTATCGACGAGAACGGGATCAAGAGCTACGGTCAGAAGAACTGGGTCAAGCAGAAGATATGCATTTTCGAGCAGATCTATTTCGCAAGACCCGATACCGTGATGGACGGCGTCTCGATTTACGAATGCCGCCACAAGGCCGGTCAGATCCTCGCAAAGGAAAATCCGATCGACGCGGACGTCGTCATCGGCGTGCCTGACTCCGGAATCCCCGCGGCCATCGGCTATGCCGAAGCGTCCGGAATTCCCTACGGAATCGGGCTCATCAAGAACAAATACAGCGGACGCACCTTTATCCAGCCCACGCAGGAGCTCAGAGAGCAGGCGATCCGCCTGAAGCTGAACCCGCTGCGCAAGGTGATCGAAGGAAAACGCGTGATCGTCATCGACGACTCCATCGTCCGCGGCAATACCTCGAAGCGTCTCGTCGAGATCCTGCGGGAAGGCGGAGCGAAGGAGGTTCACTTCCTCGTCTCGAGCCCGCCCATCAAGCACACCTGCCATTTCGGCATCGACACGCCCTCCAGAAAATATCTGATCGGCGCGCAGCATTCGGTGGACGAGATCAACGAGATTCTCGGTTCCGATTCACTGGGCTACCTGTCCATTGACGGACTGATGGAATCTGTCGGGATGAAGGACGGATGCTGTCTGGCCTGCTTCGACGGCAACTACCCGATGGAAGTGCCGCGCCTCGACGAAGAAGAAGCAGAAAACTAAACAAGAAGTAAATAAAACGAAGCAGTATATTAAACTGAGAAGGAACAATATAGATAATGGCTGATATCAACGCATACAAATCCGCCGGCGTTAACGTCGAAGCGGGCTACGAATCCACCAGACTTATCAAGGAAGACGTCAAGCGTACCCTTACGCCCTACGTGCTCTCCGAACTCGGCGGTTTCGGAGGAGCGGTCGAGCTGCCGGAAGGCATCAAGAAACCGGTTCTCGTATCCGGTACCGACGGTGTCGGAACAAAACTGATGATCGCGATGCAGATGCACCGCAACGATACGGTCGGCATCGACGCCGTCGCGATGTGCGTGAACGACATCATCTGCTCGGGCGCCCAGCCGCTGTTCTTCCTGGACTATATCGCCTGCGGAACTAACGAACCGAGACGGATCGCGGAAATCGTAAGCGGGGTTGCCGAAGGCTGCGTTCAGTCGGAATGCGCCCTTGTCGGCGGAGAAACGGCGGAAATGCCGGGCATGTACCTGCCCGACGACTACGATATCGCGGGTTTTGCGGTTGGCGTAGCGGATAAGGACAAGCTCATCACCGGCGAAAAGATCAAGGCGGGAGACGTCCTGATCGGACTGCCGTCGGCAGGCGTTCATTCCAACGGCTTCTCGCTGATCCGCAAGATTGTCCGGGACAACCGCCTTCACCTTAGAGATTTCTATCCTGAGCTCGGAGAAACCCTCGGCGACGCGCTGCTGCGCCCGACGATGATTTACGTCAAGGCTCTCAAGGGGCTCGCCGAAAAATATGATATCCTGGGCATGTCCCATATCACGGGCGGCGGTTTTTATGAAAACATCCCGAGAATGCTTCCCGCAGGACTCGGCGCGGTCGTCAAGGCGAACGTGGTCCCGGTCCCTAAGATTTTCCGGTTCCTCCAGGAAAACGGAGATCTTTCAGACGAATCGATGTATTCGACCTTTAATATGGGCGTCGGCATGATCTGCGCCGTAGCGCCGGAAAACGCGGACGGTCTCGTGGACGCGCTGCGCGAACGCGGAACCGAAGCGGCCGTCATCGGTCATGTCGAAGAATCGAAGGAAAAGATCAGGATCGAATTCTGACCGCGGAGAACGCGAAATGACAGACAATAAAGATCTGATGAAAATTGGCGTGCTTGTCTCGGGCGGCGGAACGAATCTTCAGGCGCTCATCGACAAGGTGCACGGAAAAGACGGGGACATTGTCCTCGTTCTCTCCGATAAAGAGAACGCTTACGGTCTGGAGCGGGCGAGAAAGGCCGGGATACCGGCTCAGTTCGTTCCCGATACTGACGAAGCCGGCCGGAAGACCGGCGCCGAAGCGTTCAACGCGGAAATGATCAGAAGACTTAAGGAGGCGGGCGTCGAGCTGGTCGTGCTCGCCGGATATATGAAAATAGTCCCGGAAAGCTTCGTCAGCGCGTTTCCGGAACGTATCATCAACATTCACCCTGCTCTGATTCCCAGCTTCTGCGGGGAAGGCTATTACGGGCTCCGGGTGCATCAGGCTGCGATCGACTACGGCGTCAAGCTGTCCGGCGCGACGGTTCATTTCGTCAGCGCACAGGCGGACGCGGGACCGGTCATCGCCCAGAAGGCAGTACCCGTTTATCCGGACGATACACCGGAAACACTGCAGCAGCGCATACTTGCGGAAGTGGAACACGTTCTGCTTCCGGGGGTCACGTCGGCCATCTGCCGCGGACGCGTTCATCTGAACGGACGGACCGTGACGGTCGACCCGGAATAATTTATATTCAGTAAGCATTTCAGGAAACCAAGGAGAAAACAAATGAAAGCACTGATCAGCGTATCTGACAAAACAGGAATTGTAGAATTAGCGACGCGTCTCGAAGAACTCGGCTGGGACATCCTCTCGACCGGCGGAACGGCGCGCGCGCTGAAGGACGCAGGACTCAAGGTCACGGAAGTTTCGGAAATCACAGGATTCCCGGAATGCTTCGACGGACGGGTAAAGACCCTTCATCCGATGATCCACGGCGGACTGCTCAACGTCAGAGACAACCCGGAACATCAGAAGCAGAAGGCGGAGCTGGGCATCGACGACATCGATCTGGTTGTCATCAACCTGTATCCCTTCGCGAAGACGGTTGAATCCGGCGCGAAGTTCGCCACCTGCATTGAAAATATCGATATCGGCGGACCGACAATGCTGCGCTCGGCGGCAAAGAACTTCAAGTTTGTCACGGTCGTCACGGATCCTGCGGACTACCAGCGCGTTCTCGACGAACTTGCGAACTGCGGAACCACCTACGAAACCCGCTACGAGCTGGCGCTGAAGGTTTTCGAACTGACAGCTCATTACGACGCGATGATCGCCGACTATCTGAAGCAGCACGCGAAAAAGGACTTCCTGCGCGATACCCTCACGCTCACCTTCGAAAAAGTTCAGGATATGCGCTACGGCGAAAATCCGCACCAGGAAGCCGCTTTTTACAAGCTGCCGGGAAAACAGCCGGGTACGCTTACCGCGTCGACACAGCTGCAGGGCAAGGAACTGTCCTACAACAACATCAACGACACCAACGGAGCGCTGGAAATCCTGAAGGAATATCCGGACGAACCCACCGTTATCGCCGTCAAGCACGCGAATCCCTGCGGAGCGGCATCCGCGCCGACAATCGCCGAAGCCTATAAGAAGGCCTACGAAGCCGATCCGACCTCTATCTTCGGAGGCATTATCGCTTCCAACGGCGTAATCGACAAGGATACGGCGGAACAGATGGTCCAGATTTTCCTCGAAGTCGTAGCGGCTCCGGGCTTTACGCCGGAAGCGCTGGAAATCTTCAAGGCCAAGCCCAATCTGAGACTGCTCGTCGTCGACGATATCATGGACAATCCGGACGGCTACGAATATAAGTCGGTCCGCGGCGGTCTCATCGTACAGAGCCGCGACAACAAGAGCTGGGACGAACTGAAGGTCGTCACGGACAGAAAGCCCACCGACAAGGAAATGGAAGACCTGATCTTCGCATGGCGCGCAGTCAAGAATACGAAGAGCAACGCGATCTCACTGGCGAAGGACAAATGTCTTATCGCAAACGGTCCGGGACAGGTTAACCGCATCTGGCCTACAGAAAACTGCATCCTCCACGGCGGAGACGCCGTCAGGGGATCCGTTATGGCCTCCGATGCGTTCTTCCCCTTCGACGACTGTGTGCATGCGGCAGCCGACGCAGGAATCACCGCGATTATCCAGCCGGGCGGCGCGGGCAGAGACGAAGATTCGATCAAGGTCTGCAACGACAACGGCATCGCGATGGTATTCACCGGAATGCGTCATTTCAAGCATTCGTAAATCACAGCCTAGACATAATTCTTAACGCGGAGAACAGGATGAACATACTCATTATCGGAGGCGGCGGAAGAGAATCCTCCATCGCCTGGAAGCTGGCCCAGAGTCCGAATGCGGACAGAATATTCGTACTGCCGGGCAATGCCGGCACCGCGGTCGATTACGAAAACGTCGATCTCGATCCGAACGATTTCGAAGCCTGCATCGCCTTTGCGAAGGACAACGACGTCAAGCTTGTCGTGATCGGACCGGAAGATCCGCTGGTACACGGCATGGCGGACGCGTTTGAAGACGCGGGGATCAAGGTATTCGGACCGAACAGAAAAGCGGCGCAGTTCGAAGGCAGCAAGGCGTTCACGAAGGATTTCCTGATCCGCCACAATATTCCGACTGCGAAGTATCACGAATATCACAGCTACGAGGATCTCGTGAACGGTCTGGACGAATTCGGCTATCCGGTGGTCCTGAAGGCCGACGGTCTGGCCGCGGGCAAGGGCGTTCTGATCTGCGAAGACCGCGCTCAGGCGCTGGCCGGCGCGAACGAAATCATGAAGGACCGCGCCTTCGGAGACGCCGGAGATACTGTCGTCGTCGAAGAATTCCTGACAGGCCGTGAAGCCTCGATGCTGTGCTTCCTCGACGGGAAGACTCTCGTTCCGATGGAATCCGCTCAGGACTACAAGCGCGCCTTCGACGGGGACAAGGGCACCAACACGGGCGGAATGGGCTCCTATTCTCCGAACGTCCTGTTCGACGACTGGTCTCTCGTTGAAAAGATCACAGATACGATCCTTCATCCGACCCTCGAAGGCTTTGTCGAAGACGGGATCGACTTCCGCGGCGTCCTGTTCGTAGGCCTGATGATCAAGGACAACGAGCCGAAGGTCCTGGAATTTAACGTCCGTTTCGGGGATCCCGAAACCCAGAGCGTTCTGTACCGTCTCGACTCGGACCTGCTGGACATCATGCTGGCATGCGCCGACGGCCGTCTCGCGGAAACCCCGATCGAATGGTCGGAGGAACCTGCGGTAAGCGTCGTCATGGCTTCAGGCGGCTACCCGGGAAGCTATCCGAAGGGAAAGGAAATCACGGGACTCGACACCCTCGACGGCGTTACGGTATTCCATGCCGGAACGAAGCTTGAAGACGGGAAGGTTCTGACCAGCGGCGGACGCGTTCTGGCTGTCACCGCGAAGGCGCCGACAGTCGAAGAAGCCAGACAGAAGGTTTACGAAGAAGTGGGCAAGATCAGCTTCGACGGCGGCTTCTGCCGGTCCGATATCGCGAAGCTCGACTGATCGCAGCTTCACGGCCGCCATCAATCGACAAATAAGACAAACACATCAGCTGACGGGAGCAGGCGTTCGCAGAGCGGACCGGCGTTTCCGTCAGCCTTTTACTATCCATGCAATTATTTAAAACCAGTTATTGAATAACAGAAAACCAGGAATATTTAAAAATCATGAAATTCAAATCTGAACCGAAGTACGCGAACGTGTCCGACTTCCTGAAGAAGAAGGATATCGAGTTTTCAGTCCAGCGTTATCTGATCGACGCGCTAAAATACATGGCGTTCGGTCTGTTCAGCACGCTTCTCATGGGCTCCATTCTGAATCAGATCGGGGTTCTGACCGGCAGTGCCTTTCTGACTGAAACAATCTGGCCGGCGGCCCAGGCGATGACGGGTCCAGCCATCGCCATCGCGGTGGGTTATGCTCTGAACGCGCCGCCGCTGGTCCTGTTCTCCCTAACCATCGGAGGATACCTGGGCTACGCTCAGGGCGGCCCCGCTGGCGCCTTTATCGCGGCAATGGTCGCGGCGGAATTCGGCAAGGCGGTATCGGGGGAAACGAAGGTGGATATCCTCCTGACGCCCTTCGTTACGGTTCTCGTCGGCGCGGTGATCGCCGTGATCGTCGGACCTCCCATCGGCTGGTGCATGACGGCGCTGGGCAATCTGATCATGTGGGCAACCGAACAGCAGCCTGTCCTGATGGGCATCATCATCGCGGCTGTCGTCGGTATCGTGCTGACGCTTCCGATCTCGTCTGCCGCGCTGTGCATCATGCTCGGGCTCCACGGAGTCGCCGCGGGTGCGGCTGTCGTCGGATGCTGCTGCCAGATGGTAGGCTTTGCGGTACAGAGTTACAGACAGAACGGTTTCGGCGGGCTTATCGCCCAGGGAATCGGGACCTCGATGATCCAGATGCCCAATATTATCCGGAACTGGAAGATCTGGATCCCGACTATTATCACCTCCGCGATCCTCGGCCCCTTCGCGACGACTGTGCTGCCGATCTGGTGTACCCCGGTAGCCGCCGGTATGGGGACCTGCGGACTCGTCGGACAGATCGGGACCTGGATGGCGATGAGTGAAGCCGGATTCTCCAGCGGAACCATTCTGACCAATATCCTGCTGCTGGAAATCGTTCTGCCGGCAGTGCTTACGCTGCTTATCAGCTCGCTGTGCATGAAGGCGGGGTTGTATACGGGCAGCGACATGAAGCTTGACCTGAAGGGCGAAGACGTCGTCGAAGAAGCGGGAGAAGCGGTTGGCGAAGCTTAAGAAACGGTTCGTCTGCCGCGAGTGCGGCTTCGTCTCGCCGAAATGGATGGGACGCTGTACCGAATGCGGCGCCTGGAACTCTCTTGAAGAAGAGACGGAAATGAAGAGCGTCAAGCCTGCGAAGAGTCCAGAGCACGGAAGCTATTCGAGGCCGAAGCGGCTGTCCGAGATCGACTTTACTGAAGAGGACAGGATGCCCGTGGGGGACAGGGAGCTCGACAGGGTTCTCGGGGGCGGAATCGTCCCCGGCTCGATGGTTCTCCTCGGAGGCGATCCCGGCATCGGAAAGTCCACGCTGCTCCTTCAGACTGTCGAACAGGTCGGACGCCGGGGACAGAAGGTCCTGTACGTTTCGGGTGAAGAATCTGAAAAGCAGCTGAAGATGCGGGCGGACCGGATGAAGGTTGCGAACGAAAATATCCTGTTCATGGCAGAAATCAACGTTCCGTACATCCTTGACACGATCCTGAAGGAGAAGCCGGAGCTGGTCATTATCGACTCGATCCAGACCATGTATTCGCCTGATATCCAGAGCGCGCCGGGATCCGTCACCCAGATCCGCGACAACGCGGCGGCGCTGCTTCAGCTGGCGAAAAAGGAGAATATCGCGGTGATCTTAGTCGGTCACGTGACGAAGGACGGTAATCTGGCAGGCCCCCGGGTCCTCGAGCATATGGTGGACACGGTCCTGTATTTCGAAGGCGACCGCTTTCATTCGTACCGGGTGCTCAGAGCGGTGAAGAACCGCTTCGGCTCGACCAACGAGATCGGAATTTTCGAGATGGCACCGGCAGGCCTGCTCCCCGTGAGCAATCCCTCGGAAGCGATGCTCAGGAGCCGCCCGAAAAATACCTGCGGCTCTGTCGTCGTACCTGTGATGGAAGGAACCCGTCCGCTGCTGATCGAGCTTCAGGGTCTTGCGGCTTCCTCAAGCTACGGAAATCCCCGGAGAATGGCGAAGGGCCTGGATTACAACCGGATGGTCCTGCTGATGGCCGTTATGGAGAAGCGGCTGGGCATCATGCTTCAGGATCAGGACGCCTACGTCAATCTGGTGGGCGGCGTCCGTGCGGACGAGCCGGCTCTCGATCTCGGCACAGTCGCGGCTCTGTATTCGAGCTTCAGGAACTTTGAAGTTCCGGGTGATATGATTGTGTTCGGAGAGGTAGGGCTCACAGGAGAGGTCCGGAGCGTTCAGTATGCGGAGAACAGAGTTCTCGAAGCAGCGCGTCTCGGTTTTAAAAAATGTATCCTGCCGAAGGGGTCTATAAATCCGAAAAAACTGGATAAGAATACTTATGACCAGATCAGAGGCATCGAGCTTTATCCGGTGGAAAACATTTCCCAGGCGCTTTCAATCCTCGGAAAATAATCGGGGTGAATAAGCGGCGGACAGTATCCGAACTACGGAAATTGTGCTATACTTAAAAACGAAAAATGTCCTGAGGTGTTCGTGAATCCTCATTTTTGAACCTACACTTATGAATCGGGAATCTGGTGTTCTGCAGTCTATGTCAAGCTTTATTTGAGAAGACAAAACCTGAAGACAGGATACCCACCTAGCTCTTGCTAGGCGTCAAAAATTGGACACGGCACATTTGGGACACTTAAAACACCTTCGGGTGTTTTTTTATTGCCGGTTTTCGGGTTTTCAGTCCGAAAGGATCCATATGTTATAATATAAAATCAGACCCGCAGGGCGGGAATATACGACTGAAAGCGGATGCGGATTCCGTATCCGGGAAATATGTGATGTTTAACAGTATAAAAGGAACACTCGAGGCGGTCTATCCGGACCGGGTGATCGTGGATACGCCGGTCTTCGGCTACGAAGTCAGCGTCCCGGGATCGGCGCTCGCGTCGCTTCCCGATCTCGGAGAGCCGGTCAGGCTGCTGCTGTGCCCGATTTTCCGCGAGGACGACGTGATCCTGTTCGGCTTCACCGACGAGCGCAGCCGCGAGCTGTTCGAGATGGTCATGAAGGTGTCGGGGATCGGGCCGAAGACGGCTCTTGCGATCCTGACTGAGCTTACGCCGGACGAGCTTATCGCGGCCGTCACGGGCGGCGATGTGAAATCGCTGACGAGAGCGCCGGGGATCGGGAAAAAGGGCGCCGAGCGCATGATTCTCGAGCTCAAGGATAAATTCAAGGGTTTCCCAGTATCGGGAGCGCCGGCCGCAGGTCCGGGAGCGGTGGAAAAAACGCGCCGGGAGGACGAACTGTTCAACGAGGCGGCGGAAGCGCTGGCGGGACTCGGCTTCTCGTGGACGGAGGCGTCCGCGATGATCTCCTCCGCAATGGAGGACGGGATCACCCTCGAAGAGCTTATCCGCCGCGCTTTGACAGGCGGAATGGGATAAACGGGATTTTCAGGATAAACAATGAAAGACAGAATTATCACGACAGCCCCTGCGGAGGCGGAGAAGGAATATGAAGGCCGGCTCAGGCCTCAGAGGCTGTCGGAATATATCGGGCAGGACCGCGTCAAGAAGCAGATGGATATTTTCATTACCGCTGCGAAGGAACGCGGCGATGTGCTCGACCATGTGCTGTTGTACGGCCCTCCGGGACTGGGCAAGACGACGCTGGCCAATATCATCGCCAACGAGATGGGGACGGGGATCCGGACCACCTCAGGTCCCGCGATCGAAAAGCCGGGGGATCTGGCCGCGATCCTGACAGGCCTGAAGGAAGGAGATGTCCTGTTCATCGACGAGATTCACAGGCTCTCGAGAACCATCGAAGAGATCCTGTATCCGGCGATGGAGGACTACGTCCTCGATATCATTATCGGGAAGGGACCCTCCGCGAAGTCGATCCGTCTGGATCTTGCCCATTTCACGCTGGTCGGGGCGACGACGAATCAGGGCTCACTGACGAAACCGCTGCGCGACCGCTTCGGCGTGATCCAGCGTCTCGAAATGTACAACGTCAGAGACCTGAAGCAGATCCTGTCGCGTTCCGCCGGGATCCTCGACGTTCCCGTGTCGGAAGCCGCGCTGGACGAGCTTGCCGTCCGCTCCCGCGGTACGCCGCGAGTTGCGAACAGGCTCCTCAAGCGGGTTCGGGACTATGCCCAGGTACTGGGCGAAGGCGCAGTGGATGAAGAGACGACGAAAACGGCCCTGGAGCTGTTCGATATCGACGAGAAGGGCCTCGATCAGATTGACCGTATCCTGCTCAATACGATCGTCACCCATTACGGCGGAGGACCTGCCGGGGTGGACGCGATTGCGGCCGCCATCGGCGAGGAGCGCTCAACCATCGAAGACGTGTACGAACCCTATCTGATCCAGCTGGGCTATCTTGTCAGGACCAGCAGGGGCCGGATGATCACCCCGGCGGGCTGCCGTCATCTGGGCGTGCCGCTTCCGGGAAGGCTTGCGGAGCGTTATCCGGAGTTCTCCGCGGATCAGATGAAGCTCGATCTGAAGAACTGAAGCTGTTCTTCCGGAAAGGAAACAATTTGACACAATCCAGAAAAGAATACCAGGCGGATGCTCCGGAAACAGGGATGCGGACGGAGGATTACGATTACGATCTGCCGGAGGAGCTCATCGCTCAGCATCCTGAAGAAAAGCGGGATCATTCGCGTCTGATGGTGCTTGACCGCGATAAGCGGAGCATCGAAGACCGGATCTTCTCGGATATCGGCGAATACCTGAAGCCCGGAGACCTGCTCGTCATCAACGATACGAGGGTTCTTCCGGCCAGACTTCACGGAAAACGCGAGAGCGGCGGCCAGGCGGAGGTCCTGCTGCTGCGGCGGCTTATTCCGGAAGAGCTGTCGGACGAGACGCTCTCCCGGGCGATGGTGCTGCCTGGAGATCAGGTCTGGGAGGCGATGGTCCGTCCCGGACGCAGGCTGCGGCCGGGGACTCAGGTGAATTTTTCCGATACCCTCTCCTGCGAAGTGCTCGAGCCCAGAGAGGACGGCCTCAGAGCGGTCCGTTTCGACTGTGACGGGATCTTCGAGGAGGAGCTGGAAAAACTCGGAGAAATGCCGCTGCCTCCGTATATTCACGAGAAGCTTGCGGATAAGAACCGCTACCAGACGGTTTACGCCGTCAATGAAGGATCGGCTGCGGCGCCTACTGCGGGACTGCATTTCACGACGGAGCTGATGGATTCGCTCAGAGAAGCCGGAATCAGATTCGCGCCGGTCACGCTCAACGTCGGACTAGGCACCTTCCGGCCCGTCAAGGCGGATCAGATTACGGATCACCATATGCACTCCGAATCCTATTCGGTACCGGAAGAGACGGCGGCTCTTATCGCTCAGACGAAGGAAGCCGGCGGACGGGTCATCGCGGTGGGGACGACGAGCGTCCGGACACTGGAGAGCGCGGCACAGGACGACGGGACAGTCCGCTGCGGCAGCGGGGAGACGAATATCTTCCTGTATCCCGGCAAGCGCTTCAAGGTTGTGGACGCCCTGATCACGAATTTTCACCTGCCGAAATCGACGCTGCTGATGCTCGTTTCGGCGTTTTACGACAGAGAGGAGATGCTTCGCGCGTACGAACATGCGGTCGATAAACAGTACCGCTTTTTCAGCTTCGGCGACGCGATGTTAATCATCTGATGTTTAAATACGAAGTTATTAAAGAAGAAAAGAATACCGGAGCCAGGCTCGGGAAGATCACGACCGATCACGGCGAGATTGAAACGCCGATCTTTATGCCGGTCGGAACCCAGGCTACCGTCAAATCGATGGATCAGGACGATCTGAAGAAGATGAACGCTCAGATCATTCTCGGGAACACGTATCATCTGTACCTGAGACCCGGCATGGAGATCATGAAGAAGGCGGGCGGCCTGCATAAGTTTATGAACTGGGACCGGCCGATCCTGACGGATTCAGGCGGATTTCAGGTTTTCTCCCTCGGAGATCTCAGGAAGATCAGCGAGGAAGGGGTCGAATTTCAGAGTCATCTCGACGGATCGCGCCATTTCATGACGCCCGAGAAGTCTATCGAGATCCAGAACATCATCGGCTCGGATATTATGATGTGTTTTGATGAATGCGCTCCGGCCGATGCGGATTACGAATACACCCGCAAGTCCATGGAAATGACGTCGCGATGGGCGGCCCGCTGCAAAGACGCCCACGCCAGACCCGACGAGCAGGCGCTGTTCGGCATCGTTCAGGGAGGAATGTTCGAGGATCTGCGCGCCCGCAGCGCCCACGATCTTGTCGCGATGGATTTTCCGGGCTACAGTAGCGGCGGCCTCTCCGTCGGCGAGTCGAAGGACACGATGTTCCATCTCCTGGATACGACGGTACCGCTGCTCCCGAAGGACAAGTCCCGCTACCTGATGGGCGTCGGCTCGGTGGACGCGCTTATAGAAGGCGTGATCCGTGGCGTGGACATGTTTGACTGCGTTCTCCAGACGAGGATCGCAAGAAACGGCACCGCGATGACCTCCCAGGGCAAGGTTGTCGTCAGAAACGCCGGATATGCGGACGATTTTTCACCGCTGGACCCGGAATGCGACTGCCCGGTATGTCAGAATTATTCAAGGGCTTATATCCGCCATCTGATTAAATGCAACGAAATCCTCGGGGCTCGTTTATTGACATATCATAATTTATATTTTACACTTAAGCTTATGGAAAAAGTTCGGGAAGCGATTCGCAGCGATACGCTCCTGGATCTTAAAAAAGACGTATTTTCTAAATACGGACTAGAATAAGGAGCTATTTATGTCGACTCTCACGTCTTTCCTGCCCCTGGTACTGATCGTAGTATTCTTTTACTTCTTTGTAATCAGACCTCAGAATAAGCAGCAGAAAGAAATCCGTCAGATGCGCAGTGATATTAAGGTAGGAGATGAAGTTCTCACGATCGGAGGATTCTACGGAGTCATCTATGCGATCGATGATCAGAATGTCGTTCTCGAAATGCTGCCTGATTTCACAAAGGCGATGGTCGTAAAATCGGCGATCTCCAAGGTGATCACTGAAGCTGACAAGACGGAAGAAAAAGCAGCACCGGAAGATGATGCGACAACTGTCGAAGAAATCGAAGAGGTCGAAGTCGAACCGGCGGACAACGATTCTGAAGCTGCGGATGATACCGAAGCTGAAGACAACTAAGGAGGATTTAGATGAAACATATTAAGATCGTCAAAAAAGGTTCTCTGAAACAGACTGCGGACAAGGGTTGCGGCGAATGCCAGACCTCCTGCCAGTCAGCGTGCAAGACTTCCTGCACAGTCGGCAACCAGAAATGTGCGAAAGCCGGCAGATAAACAAGATTTACGAAAGCAGCCTGCGGGCTGCTTTTCTTTTTTCATTTAAAACGGAGGATCGATGATACACAAGTTTAAGAAGAACGGCTACAATCTCGTTCTGGATGTCGAAAGCGGCACTGTGCTCGATACGGACGAATTTGTATGGGATCTGCTGGGAGAAGACGGCACACTCACGGGAGCGGATGCTGACGCCGTGCTGGCGGCTCATCCTGAAATCAGCGCGGAGGACGCGCAGACGGCGCTGGAAGAGATCGACGGGATGATCAAAGAAGATCTGCTGTATACGCAGAACGACGCGTCTGAACACAATCCCTTCGATATGCGTGCAAGAGACGTCAAGGCGCTGTGTCTGCACGTGGCCCACGACTGCAATCTGCGGTGCGAATACTGCTTCGCGGCTCAGGGAGATTTCAAGGGCGAACGTCTGCTGATGAAGGCGGAAACGGGGAAAAAGGCGATCGATTTCGTCATCGCAAACTCCGGCAGCAGAAGAAATATCGAGATCGACTTTTTCGGCGGCGAACCGCTGATGAATCTCGATGCGGTCAAGGAGATCCTCGAGTATGCGCGTTCGAAAGAAGCGGAATCCGGCAAGCATTTCAACTTTACGCTTACCACCAACGGCGTGCTGTTAAACGACGAGAACAGAGCCTGGCTCGACGAGCATATGGATAATATGGTTCTGAGCCTTGACGGACGCGAGGAAGTCAACGACAGGATGAGAAAGACCATAAACGGAAAAGGCTCCTACGCACTGATTCGGGACGATATCCTGAAGATGGCGCAGCTCCGGGACGGGAAGAAGGATTATTACGTCAGGGGAACATTCACGCGCAATAATCTCGATTTCTCAAACGATGTCAGATTTCTCGCAGGGGAAGGTTTCAGAAGCATTTCGGTGGAACCGGTTGTTGCTGAAGACGGCTGCGGCTACGAGCTGCGCGAGGAAGACCTGCCGGAGATTCTCGACCAGTACGACCGCCTCGCGGCGGACTACCTGAAGCGCGGCGCTGACGAAGAGCATCCGGACTTTAATTTCTTTCATTTTAACCTGAATCTCGACGCAGGTCCGTGCGTGTACAAACGTCTGTCGGGCTGCGGCGCCGGCGCCGACTATCTGGCGGTAACGCCGGACGGGGATCTGTATCCGTGTCATCAGTTTGTCGGCAATACGGACTTCAGACTCGGAGATCTCGACAGCGGGATCGAGCGGACCGATATCCGGGACCGCTTCGCTCAGGCAAATCTGATGGAAAAGGAAAGCTGCAGAACCTGCTGGGCCAGATACTTCTGCGGAGGCGGATGTCATGCCAATGCATGGAATTTCAACAGAGATCTGAAAAAACCGTACCGGGCGGCGTGTGAAATGGAACGCTGCAGGGTAGAAAATGCTCTGATGATTTACGCGGCAGAGCGTGAATCCGAATAACGGCCCGCTTGCGGTCTCAGATCATTTCAGGTACAATTCAGTTATCTCGCGTCTGTGGTTGAAAGTTGATGCCAGTCGCAGGCAAAGCAATCCACGTAAGTTCTGCCAAAAATCGCAGTACGATCATAGTGCGGCCTAGAAGTAAGTCCAGCCGGTTCGAACCGAGAGAAGGAGTTGTGATCATAAAGCTAAACTTCCAGCTGGCGAGTGTGGGGTTAAAAACCAGGTCAGGCGGGATAACGGGGCGCACAGCGCCCCTTTTTTTATTCAGACAGTTTCATATTTTCTCTTCTTTATGCCGCATGTTTTATTGACTTTCTATCGATTATTTTAGTTATACGGACTTATTTTATTTATTTTATTCTGTTGCGGGTAGAGTGTGAAATCGAGTTCACTCATATGCTATAATTGAGAAAACAGACATCGGCCCGGCCTGCCGGGCAAACAGTCTGTTCGGAAGGAGACGGATTATGAAATTTACCATCTACGGGAAAAACATGCATGTTTCCGACGGACTCAAGGACGCGCTTAAAAAGAAATTTTCTAAGTTCGAACGATATTTCGGCCCGGATACGGAAGTGTATGCGACCTTCAGTAAAGAAAAAAACTTCCAGATGCTGGAAGTTACCGTCCCGCTGGGAAGAACGGTCTTAAGGGCTGAAGAAAAAGCGGACGACCTGCTTTCCGCGATTGAAATCGTCGTGGACAAGCTGGAAGGACAGCTCAGAAAGCACAAGACCCGGTTCCAGAAGAACTATGCGGAAGAAGCGAGAAAATATCACTTCGACGAACTGGAAGACTACCCGGACTATGATGAAGAACAGGAAGAAGGAAAGGTCGTTCGTACGAAGAAGTTTCCGATTAAACCGATGCACGTAGAAGAAGCCGCGCTGCAGATGGAAATGCTCGGACATGACTTTTTCGTTTTTCAGGAGGCCGAATCTGACAGTGTCTGCGTAGTTTACCGGCGCAGAGACGGAAACTACGGACTGATCGAACCTTATGTCTAAAGCGAAATGAACAAAGCCTGTCCCCAGCGGACAGGCTTTTTAGCTTTGAGAGTCTTTTAAGCGACTGTCTTATAATTGACAGGCTAAGATGCATCGACTAAAATAAAGTGGACAATGATATTTATGAAGTCTAAAAGTGGGGATTACTGTCCCCGGATTGCAGATAAAGGAATTTCTTTATGATCATACTATCAGCGGTACTTCTCGGGCTGATCATCGGCCTAATTCGTCGCGGCAGCTTTCGCGGTTTTTCCGATATCGCCAAATGGCCGTTAGGTCTTATCGGCGTACTAATACTGGTTTTTCTGCATTACTACTGCTACTTTGGCGGAGAAAGCGCGCTATCTTCTTATTTTTCGATCATCAGCTTCGCCGGTTATATTCTGATACTTGTTACCCTGATTTTTAACCTGGACGATGTTTTTGCGATTATGCTGGCAGTAGGACTGACGGCGAATTTTATCGTGATCTTTGTGAACGGCGGGTTAATGCCCGTTCAGGAAAGCATTATCAGTCTGATGCCTGCTTCGTCCCCCGTTACCGTTTCGATCTCGACGGGAATCAGTCCGGTTTATACGATTATGCAGCAGCCCGGGACGCTGTTATGGTTCCTCGGGGACGTTCTGCCGCTGTCGTTCCTTGCGAATATCACGACGTATTTCGGCTCTGTTCCCGGTATTTCCGCCGGTACGATATTTGTGGCTGTCGGTCTTATCGGATGGGTCCAGGGACTGATGGCAGGCAGCGCGGCTAAAGCACAGGCGCCTCAGAACGGCAGAAGCAGAAAGTCCGCAAAACAGAAGCCGGTGTTTACTCAGGACAGCAAGCCGGTCAGACCGCAGCATTTCGAGTCCAGGACGGAAGAACTGTTCTTCGAAGACGAGCTGCTCCCTGACGATCCGCTGGACAGCTTTTTCAATGACGAGCCGCTCGGCAGCGACAAGACGGAAGTGATTCCGACACTGGATACCCAGAATATTTCCGGGATCCGGGGCCGACTCGGAAGCGCCGCGCTGGGTACAAAGGATATGGACGATTACGATCCATCCTCTGAAACGAAGATAATAAACGGTCTCGAAGATCTTCCGGATTATCTCGCACCGGATACGGAAATCGAACCGGCGCTTGACTCGGAAGAGGTCCTGCCCCAGGGGTTCTTCACCCAGAGCTTCAACGCTCAGAAGGGAGCGGGTCAGAGAGCCTTCGCGACAGGAGAGATCCTCCAGGACGAGCCGCTCGATGCTGATGAAGCAGATACAGGAAATTATACAGCGGTCAGATCGGATATACCGCAGACACATAACGATAACAACAGTCCAGCAGAGGAGGTTGAGCTGACGGACTCGGTGGTCTTCGACGAACCGAAAGAGTCTTTCGAAGACGCAGACGATTACTTTATCCCGAACGATACGCCGCGCAAGCGCTACGATGTCGAAGAAGGTTCCAGTTATATCGTGTCCCAAGCTTACAAAGAAGAAATGGCCAGGAAAGACAGAACGGAAGAGGAAATGCTCAACATATGGGCTCAGGTCTCGGAGGATCAGAGCCGGCTCAAGTCCAGCAGAAGACGACAGAGCCGCTACGCATCGACTGAAACTAACCCGTATCTTGAAGAAAAAAAGCGCCGTGAAGCGGCAGAAATGGCTCGCCAGGAAGCCGAAGAACAGGAACGAATTCGTGACGAGGAACGCCGCCTTGCGGATCAGCGCTATCAGGCTCAGCGTTCGGAAGAAGCGGCCAACAGCTCAAGACCTGTTGAAGATACCGCAGAAGACGTTATCATGACAGATGAAGACAGAGTCGCCGCCGGCTATGAAAAGGTAAGCTTCCAGATCAGCGGCAGAGACGTCTCCTTCTGGAAAAAGAAAAAAGACTGATTTGCGAGAGGGAACCTATGCGTCCCTCTTTTTTATCTGTATAGCGTCATGGAAGCAGGACGCTTTGTAAGGAGAATCAATGGGATTTTTATCTAAACTGTTCGATTCGAGTACGAAAGAACTAAAGAAACAGGACAGGCGTGTTCAGGACATTCTAGCGCTCGAAGATCAATACGCCGCGATGACGGACGAGGAGCTCCAGGCAAAAACGCCGGAATTCCGCAGCCGTCTTGCGGACGGAGAAACACTGGACGACATTCTCGTCGAAGCGTTTGCCACAGTGCGGGAAGCCGCGTGGCGGACCATCGGGATGAAGCACTTTCCGGTACAGCTCATGGGCGGGATCGTCCTGCATAACGGGAACATCGCGGAAATGCGTACCGGTGAAGGGAAAACCCTTGTGGCAACCCTTCCCGCCTATCTGAACGCGCTTTCCGGAAACGGCGTCTTTATCGTCACGGTCAACGACTATCTGGCAAGACGTGACTCCGAATGGATGGGCCAGGTCCATCGTTTCCTCGGACTTGACGTCGGACTTGTCGTCCACGGCATGTCCTTCGACGAAAAGAAAGCCGCCTACAACTCGGACATCACATACGGAACGAACAACGAATTCGGATTCGATTACCTGCGTGACAATATGGCTCAGTCCAAGGCTCAGCAGGTTCAGCGCGGACTCAATTACGCGATCATCGACGAAGTCGACTCCGTCCTCATCGATGAAGCCCGTACCCCGCTGATCATTTCGGGAAGCGGCGACAAGAGCACGCAGCTTTACAAGATCGCGGATGCCTTCGCGAAGACCCTCAAGCCTGCGGACTACGAAAAAGACGAAAAGCAGAAGACGGTCATGCTGACGGAAACAGGCGTCGCCAAGGCGGAGCGCTATTTCAAACTGGACAACCTTGCGGATGTGGACAATATGGAAGTATTCCATAATATCCAGCAGGCGCTCCATGCGAACGTCATGATGACGAAGGATGTCGACTATGTCGTCAAGGAAGGCGAAATCATCATCGTCGACGAATTTACCGGCCGTCTGATGCCGGGACGCCGCTATTCCAACGGTCTTCATCAGGCGATCGAAGCGAAGGAACGCGTCAAGGTAAACCGCGAATCGAGAACCCTCGCGACCATTACCTTCCAGAATTATTTCAGGATGTTCAACAAGCTCTCCGGAATGACCGGTACGGCGAAGACGGAAGAAGAAGAATTCCTGACCATCTACAACCTGAACGTTATCACGATTCCTACCAACAAGGATATGATCCGCGATGACAGGAACGACAGCATCTACCGGACCGAGGAAGCGAAATTCAAGGCTGTCACCGCAGACGTCAAGCATCGTCACGAGCTCGGACAGCCGGTCCTGATCGGTACGATTTCAATTGAAAAGTCGGAAGAGCTGTCCGGTTATCTGCGCCGCGAAGGGATTCCCCACAACGTACTCAATGCGAAATACCTTGAAAAGGAAGCGGAAATCGTCGCGAATGCCGGGCAGCCCGGGGCTGTGACCATTTCCACCAACATGGCCGGACGTGGTACGGATATCGTGCTCGGCGAAGGCGTGCCGGAGCTTGGCGGTCTTCACATTATCGGCACGGAACGTCACGAATCCAGACGTATCGACAATCAGCTCCGGGGCCGTTCCGGACGTCAGGGCGACCCGGGATCCTCTCAATTCTATATCTCGATGGACGACGATCTGATGCGCGTCTTCGGTTCCGAACGGATCCAGGGGATGGTAGACAGCCTGGGCCTCGACGATGCGCCCATCGAAGCGAAGATGCTGACGAAGGGTATCGAAAATGCTCAGAAACGAGTCGAAGGCAGAAACTTCGACATTCGTAAATCAGTCCTTCAGTACGACAATGTCATGAACCGCCAGCGCGAGCTTATTTACGCGCAGCGTCAGGACGTCCTCGACGGAAAGCCGATCGACGAACAGGTCTGGGCGATGACCGAAGGTCTCGTCTCCGATTATGTCGAAATGTACACCAACGGCGGAAATTACTACGACGACTGGGATCTCGAAGGTCTTGATAAATTCTTCCGCAAGAACTACTTTGCGGATACCGACTTCGAGCTTCCCCAGAAGCCGGATTCCAGAGACGAGCTCAAGGACGCGCTGCTGGCTGTCTTCCATGCGAATTTTGACAAGAAGAAGCAGCTCATCGGCGACGATAACATGAAGGATCTGGAACGTCAGATCCTGCTCAGAACTGTCGACCGAAACTGGATGGACCATATCGACAATATGGATCAGCTCAAGCAGGGGATCGGACTGCGCGCCTACGGCCAGAACGACCCGGTCAAGGAGTATACGAAGGAAGGCTTCAATCTCTTTGACGACATGAACAACGAGATCCAGGAAGAAACAGTCAAATACCTGTTCGGACTGACCATCAAGGTCGAAGCACCGAAGCAGCCCGCTCAGGAAATGACGACGAATGAAGGCGCGATCACGGGATCCGAGCCTGAAGACGGCGGTAAGAAGCCGAGAACGACAAAGAAGGTCGGACGCAACGATCCGTGCCCGTGCGGGAGCGGTCTTAAATACAAGAAGTGCTGCGGAAAGAATGCCTGAAAAGCGGAGGTGACTGACAGCTAATGATAGATTTATACGAAACCAGACAGAGAATCGACGGCTTCACCACTACGCTCGAGGGTCTTGCGGAATCACTGGATATGCCGGAGCTTTCCCGGGAAATAAACGAACTGAACGCGAAGACCGAAGCGCCTGAATTCTGGAACGATCAGGCGTCGGCGCAGAAGGTGCTCAAGAAGCTCACGATTCTCAGAGCCAAGAAGAATGCGATGGACGATCTCGAAGAAGGTCTTGACGATCTGAGCGTGATGGTCGAGCTTGCCGAGGAGGGCGAAACCCTCGAGGATATGAACGACAGTCTCGACTCGTATGCGAAGAAGCTTGAGAATTTCAGGCTTGAAACCCTCCTGTCCGGAGAATACGATTCGAACAACGCGATTATCGCGATCCATCCGGGCGCCGGCGGAACGGAATCCAACGACTGGGCGGAAATGCTCCTGAGGATGTACACGCGCTGGGCGGAAAGCCGCGGCTACAAGGTCAAGACTCTCGATCTGCAGCCCGGTGACGTCGCGGGGGTCAAATCCGCGACGCTCCTGATCGAAGGGCTCAACGCCTACGGTTATCTGAAGACGGAACGCGGCGTGCACAGACTCGTGCGTATCTCTCCCTTCGACTCATCCGGACGCCGTCATACCTCGTTCGCGAGTCTTGACGTTTCACCGCAGGTGGACGAAAACGTCGAGATCGATATTAACCCGGACGATCTGCGCGTCGATACCTACCGGGCCAGCGGAGCCGGCGGACAGCACGTCAACAAGACGTCGTCTGCCGTACGGATCACCCATATTCCCACCGGCGTCGTCGTGCAGTGCCAGAACGAACGTTCTCAGCACCAGAACCGCGAGGTCGCGATGAATATGTTAAAGTCCAAGCTCGTCGATATCCTCGAACAGGAACATAAGGACAAGCTTGACGATCTGAAGGGAGATTACGGGCAGATTGCCTGGGGCTCTCAGATCCGCTCCTATGTCTTCCATCCGTACACGATGGTCAAGGACCACAGGACGGATGTGGAAGTCGGAAATATACAGTCGGTTATGGACGGAAATCTCGACCAGTTTATGAACGCTTCTCTGCAGCAGCAGGCTGCGGTCTGATATGGAACCTTCGGGTTCCTTTTTTATAATACAGGATCCATCATGCGAAAAATGAAAACTACGGAGTCTGCGCTGCTCAGGGAGCTGGAAACGGGACGTCTGTATCTTGACGGCGCAATGGGCTCGCTGATGCAGAGCAGAGCGGAGGAAGCGGGACTCGACGGGATCGGCACGGTTCCGGAGATCCTCGGGATCACTCATCCCGAACTGATCCGCGGCATCCACAGAGATTATGTCGATGCGGGAGCGGATATCGTGCTTGCGTGCACGTTCGGAGCAAACCGGTACAAGCTTGAGGGACATACTCCGTATACCCAGGAAGAGATCGTCACTGCGGCGCTGGAAAACGTCCGCGCCTCCGGCGCACGCTATGCGGCGCTGGATATCGGGCCCATCGGAAGCCTTGTCGGCGAGCTCGGTGACGTATCCGAAGACGAAGCGTATTCGATCTTCAGCGAGCTTGCGAAGGCAGGAGAGAAGGCAGGCGCGGATCTTGTCGTTATCGAAACGATGACCGATATCGCTGAAGCGCGGATCGCACTGATGGCCGCAAATGAAAATACGTCTCTTCCCGTCATGGTCTCGATGACCTTCGAAGAAAACGGGCGCACGCTCACCGGTACGCCGCCGGAGGTCTGCGGGATTATCCTCGAGTCTCTCGGAGCGGATATTGTCGGAACCAACTGCTCGACGGGACCCGTCCAGATGCTGGAAAACGCGAAGAAGCTCATCGGCGCCGTATCCGTGCCTGTGGCGGTACAGCCCAACGCGGGTCTGCCGGTCCTGCGGGACGGGGAGACGGCCTATGATGTGGATGCCGGGACATTTTCGGATGTGATGAAGGATTTTGCGGCGGAAGGCGCGGCGATTCTCGGCGGATGCTGCGGATCGACACCCGAATATATCCGTCTTACCAGGGAAAAGACCGGACAGCTGCCGTATCGTTCGGAAGAGGCGCAGATGGTCTTCCCCGGAATGGCGCGAAGCAGCCGCCCGTCGGCCGCCGCCTCCGCATACCGTTCTGTAGTTCCGGGCTCCCGGATCCTCGCGGTGGGCGAGTCGATCAACCCGACAGCCGACAAGAAGCTCAAGGAAGCACTCCGCAGCGGCGATACCGCCTACGCAGTTCAGCTAGCTTTGATGCAGAAGGCGGCGGGCGCCGATATTCTCGATATCAACGTGGGCGTTCCGGGCATCGACGAAGCGGAAATGATGGAAAAGACAATCCGCGCGGTGACCGCCGTCTGCGATCTGCCGCTTCAGATCGATTCGACAGATCCGGAAGTCGTCTCCCGTGCACTGCGCATCTATCCGGGCAGAGCGATCCTCAACTCCGTGAACGGAGATCCGGCAAGTCTGGAAACGATCCTGCCCGTCGTCGCGAAATACGGCGCGATGGTGATCGGACTGACTCTCGATGAAAACGGAATTCCCGAAACGGCGGATCAGCGGATCGATATTGCCCGAAAAATCATCAGGGAAGCCGGCAGAGCCGGAGTGCCTGAAACGGATATTCTGATCGACTGTCTCGTCATGACGGCCTCCACGAGCCAGAAGGCGGCAGGAGAGACACTGGAAGCCGTTCGCAGAGTTTCCGAAGATCTGGGCCGTCCGACTACGCTGGGCGTCAGCAATATCTCCTTCGGGCTTCCCCAGCGCTCGCTGGTGAACAGAACCTTTCTCGCAGCGGCGTTTCAGAACGGTCTCGATACGCCGATTATTTCGGTCCTCGACGAGGAGATCGCGGGAACGGTCGCTGCGTTCAGAGTCCTGAACGGCGAGGACAGAGGCTGCGCAGCCTATACGCGCAGTCATAAGGATACGCCGGCGCAGCCGGCTGTAATGGCGCCTGAGGGCTCTCTCGACAGTCTTGCCGCCGCTGTTGCCGACGGACTCAGGGATGAGACAATTGATATTACGAAAAAACTGCTGAAAACCGAAGATCCGATGAGGCTCGTCGAAGCGGGTCTGATGAAAGGGCTCGATACGGTGGGAGATCAGTTCGAGACGGGGGAAGCCTTCCTGCCCAATCTGCTGTTCTCTGCCGAAGCGGTACAGGGCGCCTTCGATCTGATCAAGTCCGAAATGCCGTCGGAGGCCGATACGAACAAAGGGACGATCATGCTCGCGGCTGTCGAAGGCGATGTGCACGATATCGGGAAAAATATTCTGAAGGTAATCATCGAGAACTACGGATACGAGGTGATCGATCTCGGGAAGGATGTTCCGGTGGAAGCTGTCGCTCAGGCGGTTGTCGCCAATGATATAAGGCTTCTCGGGCTGTCGGCTCTGATGACCACCACCGTGCGTTCGATGAAAAAGACGATCGAAGCGGTCAGAGCCGTCTCACCGGAGACGAAGATTATGGTGGGCGGCGCTGTCCTGACGGAAGATTTCGCCCAGGAAATCGGGGCGGACTATTACGGAAAAGACGCGAAAAGCGGGGTTGAAATCGCACGCAGAGTTTTCGGAGCATAGATCATCCGCATTTCTCTGGGTATATCTCAAGGAGCCGGAGTTTCCGGCGGATTAATTCATGGGATTACTCAAAGGAGAAAGCAATGAAATTCAGTGAACTGAAAGCCGTTATGAGTCCGGAATCGAGACTGATATTCAGAATTTTCACACAGTCTTCAACGACCGTCGATTCGGGCGCGGTCGTACTGTTCAACGTGACGGGACTCGACGACTGCGACGTCCTGCTCGTTTACACGCAGACCTGTATCCAGCATGTGGATCTGAAGATGCCGCTCGATGCCTTTAACCAGGCGAACTGGCAGCAGATATTCGGGAAAGAACCCTTTATCCGCAAGGACGGAGACCATCCCTTCCCGACAACGTATCAGGAAAACGGAATAACGGAACAGCTGTAAGGAGTCGGGAGAAGTCTAAATTCCTAGATAAAGCTGTTTATCATCAAAAAAGAAGGAGCGGATAAGATCCCGCTCCTTCTTTTTAATTCACTTTGTTGAAATAGTCGATAATATTATTTATCGATCATTGCTTCCAGCGTCTTTTCCATAATGTCCAGACTGGTTTCGATAGTGTTGAGATCTGACTTCGCTGTCTTATACACGTCTTCCGTGATAGAGTCATTTTCGAAGGAATTCTTGACCTTCTTTCCGTAGTCCTCTACCTTTTCTTCGAGGGTATCAAGTGTGTCTTCGAGATCCTTCGCAGTCGTGGAATCCGCCGCGTCGACCTTCGTCTTAAGATCGTCCGCTTCCGCTTTGAGATCCTTGATTGTCGCGGTAACGTCATCCGCAGTCAGTTCTTCAGTCGTAACAGCCGAATCGGTCGCTTCCGTTTCAGCTTTTTTAGTGTCACTCCCGCAGCCCGCGAGACTGAGGGCAAGACCGAGAATAAGAACAATGCAGATCCATAAACGATATTTTCTCATGGATGTCCTCCTTTGCTTTTCTGCTAGAGATATACCCGCGGTGCCTGTGAGATACCTGTGAAAACAGCCGAAGCGGAATGAAAACAGCGTAAAGAATGATGTAAAAGACGGTTTACAGCCGGTGTAGAAAAAAAGTTTCAGGAATGTGTTTAACAAACGTTTTCTGGATATAAATTAAAAAGGCAATATTTCCTTATTGCTCCGGGTTAAACACCCTTTTCTCCTTAAATATCTATATATGCAGCCGGTGAAAGCCGGCTGTATATATTTTTTGGACTTTCCGGATGGCAGGCGGACCATATTCTTTCCGAAACTGAGAATATGATACCCTGTTTCA
>ERZ1645187.322-NODE-322-length-46398-cov-6.566170_pt1 | contig 46398 bp, 39 predicted proteins | sample MGYA00575352_ERZ1645187 | MGnify/ENA primary metagenome ERZ1645187 (study PRJEB40837, sample SAMN11349314) | freshwater sediment metagenome | isolation source: river sediment | host: Sediment | place: India: Wazaribad , New Delhi | collected 2017-02-21 ... | reverse complement strand
GCCGGTTCGACTTCAGCTGTCGACGATTCAGTTTCTGTGACGATTTCAGCTTCGGCGATCTCCTCAGCCGCATCGCTGCCTGTCCGGACTATCTGGTCTTCCGCCGGCTGAGCTTGTACTTCCGCCGATTTCTCCGGCTCTTCCGGTTCTTCTCCGAGCCTTTCAAAATCCAGCTGCGCCAGCTCGTCAAGCAGAATTCTCGCTTCCTTCAGGTCCTCCTCAATGGTGTCCTCCTGAGGCGCTCCGTTTTCGTAGACCTTATAGAAAATCATTCCGTTTTTGAGCTTCTGATCGTTAAACGCCGCTTCTTCGACATCTCCGCTGAAGCTGCCGGGTTCGAGATTTCTCCGGATCAGCTGCGCCGTCTGAAGCAGCGCCGCTGCGGTCAGAGCTTCCGCATCCGCGCGTCCGGCTTTCCTGAGCTCCCGTTCAATATCCGTACTCTCGAGTACGAGACTCAGATACAGCTTTCCCGTTTCCTTGTCGAGGATATAGCTGACGTTGACGCCGCCGGCCTGCTGATTCTTTTCAGAGATCCGAATGTACGGAACTTCTGTCCAGGAATCTGTTCCCGGAAACCCCGTGATCTTAAATTCTCCAGGCGGATAGATCCCGGTATTTGCAATGCCTGCGGGGATCGCCTGCAGGATCACATCCTTAAACGAGTACCGAAAATCCTTTCCGTAGAAGCTTGCGTAATCTGTTATAAACGCGTTCAGACTGTCTGACAGAGACGGAGCGTCCTGCCTGTCAAAATAGGCCGTAAGCTTCTCGCCGAGACTGTCTTTAATAAAGTTTCTGTCGTCAGTGGACAGCTCGTCAAGCAGCTCATGGTCCAGCTGGAACACAAAGTGGTCGTCGTTCTGCTGGAGGCTCATAATGCCCATTTCCGAGGCCTTTTGATAAGGTCCGTCCATAAGGAACGACAGGATGTCGTCGAGTCCGGCGTCCGCGACTGAAGCGATCTGCTTCCGGGCAGATCTGTCCTGCTCGCCCGTCTGCTTTTCCCGCTCCGTGAAGAATTTCTTCAGCTTGCCGGAAACCATGAAGACATCCGACTGTCCCCTGTTGCTGAGCTCTTCGAAGAACTCCTTCATAAATTCAATTTCGTAGGCATCGGCAAAATTGTCGGTACCTGCGCCGGTTCCGAAATAATCGAACAGCTGCTGCTTGCGTGAAAGACCGTTCTCCCACGGGAGATCCAGCTTTAGGACGTATGCCCCCTCGTCGTCCGGCTCGAAAACGAGCGCGGGAATCCCCTGGTCCGGCGACTGCAGATACGTTTCGTATTCCGGAAACTCCCCGACGATCCTGCTGCCCAGCGCTTTACTCCAGCTGACGGCTCCTTTATCCGAATTCGGTTCCACGTAGCCCGGAAATTCCCGGCCTTCGTAATACATCGTGATCCGTCTGTCGCCGTCATCCGGCGAGAATTCAAAGAAAGCTGCCGCCTGATTATCCAGCGCCGCTTCAGAGTCTTCAAGCATCCGTTTTGTTATTTCGAGTCTGATCCGGTTTCCGTCCGTGATCCATTTATCCATAAGAACACCTCGCATTACATGTAAGCTTATTATACCCGAGGAGACAGAGCACAATTAAGACAACCTGCCGCAAAATCAGGATAACACGACGGAATTCGCGCATAAAAAAAAGACCGGTTGCCCGGTCTTTCTATGACTTAAAGATTGTTCTTGAAGAAGTCTTCCAGTTCCGTGATGACTACATCTTCATCCGGACCTTCAGCCTGGACTGTGAGTTCTTCGCCGTGCTTCGCGCCGAGACCCATAACGCTGAGCATGCTCTTCGCATTGCCTTTTTTGTCGCCCTTGACGATCGTTACTTCAGAAGCGTAGGGCTGTGTCTGCTTTACGAGAAGTCCTGCCGGTCTTGCGTGGATACCAGCCTGGTCAGTGATGACATACGTAAATTCCTTCATAAAAACTCTCCCTGTAAGTAATATTTCTATAAGTAGTTTAACACTCCGATACTAAAAAATACAGTTTTATTGTCTTCAGTGTCAAAAGACTATAGTTGAAAGCTTGTCAGATGTTATACCCGAATTCGATTTTAAACTAAATCCCTCAGGCTTTTTTTGCTTCCGCTTCCGGGATCGGTTTTTTGAGCAGAGCCAGAAGAGCCATCGTAACGACTGAGCCGACTGCGAGAGCTACACAGTACATTCCGGCGTTACCGACAACCGGGAATACGAAGATTCCGCCGTGAGGAGCCATCAGCGTCGCGCCTACTGCCATTGAGATCGCGCCCGCTGTTGCAGAACCGACAACACATGCCGGGATAACACGTCCCGGGTCGGCGGCTGCGAACGGAATCGCGCCTTCAGTGATGAAGCACAGACCCATAATGTAGTTCGTGATACCGGCCTGACGTTCCGCAGGTGTGAAGCGGTTTTTGAAGAATGTCGTACACAGAGCGATTCCGATCGGAGGAGTCATGCCGCCGATCATGACGGCCGCCATGATATCATACTGGCCGTCTGCGAGCATCGCAGTACCGAATACATACGCGGCTTTGTTGAAGGGGCCGCCCATGTCGATTGCCATCATTCCGCCGAGAACGGCGCCGAGGAGAATCTTAGAGCTTCCGCCCATGCTCTGCAGTCCGTTGGACAGTGCCGTATTGAGCCATGCGACAGGCGGGTTGATGACAAATACCATCGCCAGTCCTGTAAAGAGCAGTCCGAGTACAGGGTAAATAAGGGTAGGCTTGGTGCCCTGAAGCGAATCGGGCATCTTATCGCACATCTTTTCGATGCCGAGCATCATATAGCCGACCATAAAGCCCGCGACGAGCGCGCCGAGGAAGCCTGACGGTGAAGCAGCTGTGAAGTATGTCGTGACGCCGTCTACTGTTTCAGGCGAATAAACCGTTCCTGTGCTGGCCAGATAGCCGCCGAGGAAGCCGGGCATGAATGCCGGACGGTCTGCGATAGACATCGCGATGTAACCCGCGAGAACAGGAAGCATGAAGCCGAACGCCGCGCCGCCTACAGTCTTGAAGAAGGCCGCGACCGGTGTGTTCATCCCGTAATTAGAAGGATCAATGCTGTAATCATCAAGCAGGAATGCGATCGCGATAAGAATCCCGCCGCCGATAACGAATGGCAGCATGTTCGAGACGCCGTTCATCAGGTCCTTGTAGAACTTGCGTCCTGCGCTTTCCTTGCCTTCGCCGACTGTACCGGTAGCGGCAGCTGCGCCTGATCCCTGGAACGGCGGTACGTTCCCTGACAGGGCTTCTTTAATCAGTTCTTCAGGTCTGTGAATCCCGTCCTTAACAGGAACCTGGATAACCGGCTTGCCTGCGAAACGGTCGGTGTCAACCTTCTTGTCAGCCGCGACGATAATCGCGTCACAGGCTGCGATTTCCTGCGGTGTGAGCTTGTTCTTCGTACCGCCGGAGCCGTTGGTTTCGACCTTCATCTTGATACCCTGGTCGGCGGCCGTATTAGTCAGAGCTTCCGCAGCCATGTAGGTATGGGCGATCCCTGTCGGGCAGGCCGTGACGCCGAGCAGTCTCGGAAGTTCCTGTGCGTCCGCTGCCGCTGCAGCCTGACGGACATTCATTTCCTTTTCGTTCAGATCCATGACGCCGCGTTCGACAGCGTTAAGATCCTTGTCTTCCTTCGCGAGATCCTCTTCCGCGAAACGTTCGCGTTCCTTCGAATCGACGATATTCAGGAATTCATCCTTATCCGTCGCGTCGATCAGAGCATCCTTAAAACCGGGATCCATGAGCATCATCGACAGTCTGGAAAGCAGTTCCAGATGCGTGTTGTCCGAATTTTCCGGCACGGCGATTTCAAAGATCAGCTTTGTAGGCTGTCCGTCCATCGAGTCGTATTCGGTACCGTCCTTGACGACCAGTACGGCGAGACCCGGCTGTTTAACCGCTGAAGATTTCCCGTGGGGTATCGCGATTCCGTCGCCGATTCCCGTCGTTCCTTCTTCTTCACGCTTTTCGACAGCTTTTTTGTAGGCTTCCTTATCTGACAGGTTGCCGGTGGCGTTCATCAGGTTCGTGACCTGATCGATCGTTTCCTGTTTTGTTCCCGGCTTCCCGTTCAGATCGATGCCTTTTTTGCTGAGCAGATCCGTAATCCTCATTCCATTTCCTCCTGTTCAGGCAATTCTCCCTTTGCCTGCAATACTATTCAACCGGACTCGGTGCGGGAAGGGTACTAAGCAGCTTTTCCACATCCTTCTTTTCCGCCAGAAGCTCCGAAAAAGCAGATGCTGAGCCGGTCGCGACACCCAGCTTAAAAGCTTCTTCGGGAGCCAGTCCCTGAGCGCTTCCAGCCGTGAATCCTGCAACCATGGAGTCTCCCGCTCCGACCGAATTGACAACCTGTCCTTTGGGAGCCGGAAGAAATACTGCTTCTCCGTTTTCCGGAACGAAAATCGCTCCGTCTCCCGCCATCGAAATGATGACATTGCGCGCGCCCAGATCCTGCAGGCGCTTCGCGTATTCCGCGATCATCGGATTGCCCGTCAGTTCCACGTTAAACATTTCTGCCAGTTCATGGTTGTTGGGCTTTATAAGAAACGGCTTGTAACGAAGCACGTTCATCAGCAGATTTTTCGTCGCGTCGACGACGATGTGAATACCGCGTCCCTGAAGATGAGCGGCGATCTGTTCGTAGGTATCCGCGGGCATCGAGTTCGGGATGCTCCCGGCAAGGATCAGATAATCGCCTTCTTCAAGCTTTTCGAACTGAGCGTACAGCTTGTCCAGCCCTTCCTGTCCGATATCCGGTCCGATACCGTTAATTTCAGTTTCTTCAGCCGCTCTGAGCTTGACGTTTATTCTCGAGTAGCCGTTATTCAGACGGATAAAATCCGTATCGATTTCGCGCTGAGCGAGCTTGCGTTCGATTTCGTCTCCGGTAAAGCCTGCGACGAAGCCTAAAGCGGAGGACTCAAGTCCGAGGTTCTTGAGTACCATGGAGACATTGATTCCTTTTCCGCCCGGATAGAGCGCTTCCTGACTCGTCCTGTTTGTCTGCCCCAGGACGAAGTCTTTTACGTCCGCGATATAATCCAGCGAAGGATTAAACGTCACCGTGTAAATCATAATCTGCCTCCGTAATTTTGGTTTTATTTTTAAGCGACGGTTCCGGTAGAACGGTCGTTATGATCTCTGCATCCTGAATCTCGCCGAAGGTCATCGGATAGATCCTTCCGAACTTTGACGGGTCCGCGAGCACGACGGCCCTGAGGGATTTCCTCATCGCCGCTTCCTTAACCGACCCTTCGATCAGGTCAGGCGTCGTAAATCCGTTTTCCAGGGTAATTCCGTTGGTACCGAAAAAACCGATGCTGAAATTGTAGGATTCGATCTGTTCGAGCGATTCCGCTCCGACAATCGCTTCTGTCTCCGGCCGTATCCTGCCTCCGAGGACGTAGGTCTGAAAACCTCGCCCGATAAGCAGCTGAGCCTGAAACAGTCCGTTCGTCACATAGGTCGCTTTCTTTTCAGTCAGGTACCGGATTACCGCTTCTGTCGTCGTACCGCCGTCGATATAAACAAAATCGTTCTCTTCGACAAGTCGTGCCGCATACTTCCCGATCCGTTCCTTCTCCGCACTGTACAGATTGTGCTTCTGAAGCATATCGGTTTCTTCTGTCCGTATCCGGTGTTCTTTAGAAGTAGCGCCTCCGTAGACCTTTGTGATCAGGCCTTCCTGATCGAGCGCCGCCAGATCCCTGCGAATTGTGGATTCGGATGTCCCCACAACCTCACTCAGTTTTTTGACTGATCCGGAGCCTTCACGCTCCAGAAACTCTACAATCTTTTTGTAACGATCTTCCGTCAGCATTTGTTTCTCCTGTGATTTAAATATAACAGAATTTGACTGAGTTTGGAAGATAATATTTTGTTTTTCTGCCAAAATCTTCCATATTTCTTCAATATCATTCATGTCAACCGTTTACGTTTGTCGGTCTAATTCAATTATAGCTATTCTCTGCCAGAAATGTGCAGAAATCAAAAAAAGATAAGCAGAAAGCTGCTTATCTTTGAAAAAATACTGTATTCATTTGCTCAAATCAGATCACAGGTCTGCGCAGGATATCCATAGGGGCGGCTTCCGGCAGGCGTATTCTGAAGCGCATTTTCGCATGAGGCGTCGATTCGATGGGCCGCATCTCTTCGTCGAACAGTTCGATATCCTTAAGCTCGAGAAAACCGCTTTTTCCGGCCCTGAGAAGCTCGATATCGTCACCTGCCATAAGCTTGTTGCGCTGTTCGACGAGGGCCGTTCCGGTCTTTTCGTCATATTCGAGAACGAGACCCGCGTAATCGCAGCTGCGGACATAGCTGGAGCTCCCGTAGTTCTGATCCCGCTCGTCAGTCTTCCTGTCATAGAAGGCTGTGGTGTAATCTCTGTGAGAAACCTTCTCAAGCTCCGCCCGCAGCATCGCTGCCGTTTCCGGTTCCGTCTCGCCTGCGGCAGCCGCGTCGATCATCTGACGATAGGCGCTGACCACAGTCGCGACATAATAGATGCTCTTCATCCGTCCTTCGATCTTAAAGCTCGTGACACCGGCTTCCATCAGCTCCGGTATCTTGTCGATCAGGCACAGATCCTTCGAATTGAATATGAAGCTGCCCCGTTCGTCCTCTTCGATATGCCATTTCTGATCAGGACGTTCTCGCTCGATCAGATCGGCTCCGCCCGCCACCTCGTCTCCCGGATCCCCCGGACGCAGCGAATAGTTCCAGCGGCACGGCTGCGCGCAGTCGCCCTTGTTCGCATCCCGGCCCGTCATATAATTGGAGAGCAGACACCTGCCGGAATTGGAGATACACATCGCTCCGTGGACAAAGACCTCGATCTCGAGATCCTCGGGACTCTTCTGTACGATCTCCGTTATATCCGAAAGCCCCAGTTCCCGGGCGAGCACGATGCGTCCGGCCCCGTTTCGGTGCCAGAATTCGCAGCTTTTCCAGTTCTGGGTGTTCGCCTGGGTACTGACGGAAATCTTCATATCGGGCGCGGTTTCACGGATCGTCAGAATCACGCCGGGATCCGCCGCGATCAGATGATCGATCCCGATTGAATCCAGATAGCGTACGTATTCCGGAAGCTCAGCGATATCGTCGTTGCCTGCGGTAATATTGACCGTCACGTAAATTCGTTTTCCAAGTGAGTGCACGTATTCTGCCGCAGCAGCCAGCTCCTCGTCGGTGAAGTTTCCCGCGTTCGAGCGCATACCGAAGCGCTTGCCCGCACAGTATACCGCGTCCGCGCCGTAGTGCAGCGCGTATTTCATTTTCTCAAAATCGCCGGCTGGCGCCAGCAGTTCAGTTTTTTTCATATCGTTCTTTTCATTCCTTAAGACTTTGTATTCGATTTTGACCTGTGCAGACCGACGTATTTCATCCTGTTTCTTTCAGCTTATTATACCGCGTCTGGAAAGCAGACTCTCGGCGCCGTTATCAGGATAATCCATACCCCGTCAATAAAAAAAGAGCACCGCAGTGCTCTTATTTTTTTACGCTGACAGAGACACCGTCTCCGACGGGAAGAATCACGCTGTCCCAGCCGGGGTCGTTCTCTATTTTTTCGAGAAAGCGACGCAGGCGTTTTACGATCGTGATCTTTCGGTGGGAGGCGTGAATCTCCTCCGCTACGAGGCCTCTGAATAACACGTTGTCCGCAACGAGCACTCCGTCTGTTCTCAGCAGGCGTTTTGCCGCAGGAAGCATCCTGACGTAGTGTGCCTTGGGCCCGTCCATAAAGATCAGATCATAGGGCGGCGTTACAGGATACGGCGCGGCTTTACCTTTTAAGAGCAGCTCTTCGAGTACGTCCTGAGCTCTGGCGCAGACCGGAAATATCCGGTCCGTCAGACCGAAATCTTCGATATTCTGCTTCGCAGCAATAATTCTTTCAGAATCGGTATCGACGGTCAGGATCCGGGCGTTGTCTCCGATTGTCTGAGCCGCATCGATCGCGGAACAGCCCCAGGCCGTTCCGATCTCCAGGATCTTCACCGTCCTGCTCATCCGGATAATAACCGACAGCAGCGCCGCAGACTGAAGCTCGGCCGTCGGAATATGTGCGTCACGGGCTCTCTCTCTGAGCTCCGCCAGCTTCGGATCTTCCGAAGCTGACGAAAGACCTTCGATCATCCCGGTCAGTCTGTCATTGTACAGATAGCTCACTTCAGATCACTCACTGCTTAGTTGCTCATGTATTTTTCAACATCCGCTTCATGGCCTTCAAGGGTCGTGTTGAAATGTAGCTTGCCGGTATCCATATCTGCTACAAAGTACAGATAATCCGTAGTGCTCGGTTCAAGGGCCGCTTCAATTGATGAAAGACCCGGAGAACAGATCGGTCCGAGCGGAAGTCCCGTATACAGATAGGTATTGTACGGCGAGTCCGTGCTCTGCACCTGTTCTGTCGTCAGGACCGGCGTTTTGGTACCGAGTGCGTAATCCACAGTTATGTCGGACTGCAGCGGCATATCCTGCGCGATACGGTTATAAAATACCGAGGCCGCATCCTTCCGGTCCTCGGGAAGCTTCGTTTCAAGCTCGACAATCGACGCCATAATCACGATATCGTCGACCGTATGGCCGTTCGAATTCGCCTCGTCAATCATTGACTGGGTAAACACATCTGTAAACCGCTGGAGCATCGTATCACAGACCTGTTCCGCACCGCTGGTTCCTTCAGGAACGGCGATATCGTAGGTATCCGGGAACAGATAACCTTCCAGCGTCCGTTCGCTCACCTTGTCGCTCGGTATCGAATCGAGTATCGGATACTCTTTCATATACTGGGCCAGTTTTTTTGTCTCGGCCTTGAATTCATCCGCGGTACATATTCCCGTATCCGCAATGATCGTGCTCATTTCCTCGATATTTTTTCCCTCGGGGATCGTGAACTGGTATTCATCGCCGTGATATGCGTCTCCGTCGACCAGCTTCGTATAAATCTCGGGAACCGTCATAGTCGGAGAAAGCAAATAATCCGCTGCCTGAATACTCTGGCCGCCGTAGGAATGGGTTCCGACATAGCTCTGGAAAATGATCGCGTTTTTGATGACGCCGTCTTCCTCAAGAATCGCCGCTGTGTCCGCAACGGAGCTGCCCTCGGGTATCTTGACCAGGATATTTCTCTCTGTCGTGCTTTTCGCCTCAAGTCCGTTTAAATAATAAGCTCTTGCGCCGAAAAACATCGCTACGAGAAGCAGAAGGGATACGCCGACGACAAGAAAAACTTCCTGACGGTGCGAAATCCGCTTTTTCTTCTTTTTAGGCTGATTTCCCGCAGGCTGCTGTCCGACTGCCGGCTGTTCATAAGCTTCGCTGCGGCGTTTTCTGCTCTTCCCTGCCGGCTGATTCTGCCGGTCTTCATTCTGACTCTGGTTCTCGCGCCTGTTTTCATTATCGCGGCGCTGCTCCGTATTTGATCTTCTCTGGCGGTCCGTTTTACTGTCCGAAGGCTGGACTCTGTCCTGCTGTTCAGGATGACTGTAATTTTCCGGCGGAGAATTGTTGAATTCTCTGCCCAGGTTGCTTCGTCTCATGCTGTGCTCTTTCTAAGCGTACCGACTGCCAGACTAAAAAAATGAGCAAGTCACCTTGCTCATTATCTATTTGTCTTTTATTCTTCCGATCCGGTATCGGATTTCGTCTGCTGCTGTTCGTCCGGCTTTTCGTCTGTCTTTTCTTCCGGCGCCGTTTCTTCCCCCGGCTTTTCGTCGTCTTCAAAGAATCCCGGATCAAGATCCACCGCGTCGGAAATAATACCCATGATGTCCTGGAAGATCATTCCGAAATACATCTGCGACTGGAAATAATCCGCAATCGCCGGGATTCCGAGAACGGTCTGTGTCAGAGTGTTGTACGCGCTGACTTCTTCAGGCGTCAGTTCCTGACCCATCATCTGCTTGGACTGCATCCCCATCTGCTTTTTCGCATAATCGCGGGCGATGTTCCAGCGTTCCTTGTCCTGTTTAAGTGAGGCTTCCGCTTCTTTATAACGCTTGTATTCGTCAGATTCGCGTAAAGCCTGTGCCAGACTGTTGGCTTCGTCGTATACGTTCATTTTTTTCCTTTAGACTTGAATATTATAACATAAAATAGAATTTTCGTTACAGTTTTTTTACAAATAGAACGAATGCTGTTATACGTTAATCAATATGGGTAATATCATCGGTTTGCGCTGCGTTTTCTTAAACAGATAGCGGTACAGCGTTTCGCGGATCTCGCTCTTGATGTCCGCCCAGTCCGTGATTCCCTTATCCTCACATTTTTTCAGAACCTCTTCGATCTGCTTTTTCGCGTCGTTCATCAGCTGCTCGGATTCCTTGACATAGACGAATCCTCTCGAGATGATGTCCGGCGGTGCGACGGATTTTCCGTTCTTCATCTTGCAGACGACAATAAACAGACCGTCTTCCGACAGACGCTTTCTGTCGTTGAGCACGATGTTTCCGATATCCCCGACTCCGAGGCCGTCCACCATGATCGCTTCGGCAGGTACGGATTCTTCCGCAACCTTCGCCGAGAAGTGGTCGATATCCAGTTCCTTGCCGTTCTGGAGTATAAAGATGTTCTTCGGATTCTGTCCGAGAGATTCTGCCAGAGCGCCGTGATGCATGAGCATTCTCGCTTCGCCGTGAACCGGCATGAAGTACTTCGGCTTTACCAGAACCTGGAGAAGCTTAAGTTCTTCGCGCTTCGCATGTCCGGAGACGTGAATGTCCGCGAATTTTTTATAGACAACGTCCGAGCCGAGATCCACGAGGCGGTTGATGACGTCGGCGACCATCTTTTCGTTCCCCGGAACCGGTGAAGCCGAAATAATTACCGTATCGTCCGAACCGATGTTCAGGTAGCGGTGTTCGCCGGAAGCCATGCGTCCGAGAGCAGCCATCGGTTCCCCCTGGCTTCCCGTCGTGATGACAACCAGCTCCTTCGGATTGTACTTGTGCATATCCTTGATATCGATGAGAAGATTCTTCGGGATATTCAGATAGCCGAGATTCGTCGCGACATCCACCATGTTTTCCATGCTGCGTCCGTTGACGACGACCTTCCTGTTATAGGCTGCCGCAGCGTCGATGATCTGCTGAACTCTGTGCACGTTGGACGCGAAGGTCGTGACGATAATCCGGTTCTTGCTGCCTCTGAAAAGCTGGTAGAAGGTTTCTCCAACCGAGGATTCGCTGGGCGTATAGCCGCCTTCTTCGACGTTGGTCGAGTCGGACATCAGCAGATCCACGCCCTCCGCACCGAGCTGTGCGATTCGCTGCAGGTCCATGATTTCGCCGTCGATAGGCTGATAGTCGATCTTAAAGTCGCCTGTGTGAAGAACCGTTGCAGCCGGCGTCTTGATACAGTAGGCGACCGAGTCTGCGATACTGTGATTGACGCGGATCGGTTCGATGTCGAAATCGCCGAGCTTGAATTTTTCACCGGCCTTGATCACGTTAAGATCCGCCTTTGTGAGCAGATTATGCTCGTCAAGCTTCTTCTCGATAAGACCCATCGTGAATTTCGTCGCGTAAACCGGAATATTCTGTTCCTTGAGCAGGTACGCGATTCCGCCGATATGATCTTCGTGACCGTGGGTTATGATCAGTCCCTTGACCTTGTCGCGGTTGTTCTTGATATATTCGAAATCCGGCAGAACAATGTCGACGCCGAGCATATCGTCGTCGGGGAACATGAGTCCGCAGTCGACGATGATCGCCTGGTTTTTATATTCGAACACTGTCATGTTCTTGCCGATTTCACCGAGTCCGCCGATCGGGATAACCTTAAGCTTGTCCCTGGCCGCTCTGCGCTTGCGCTTTGATTTGTGTGTGTACGGAGCCGTATGTTTCTTGACTGCCGGAACCTGAGATTTTCTTGTCCTGCGTGTTTCTCCCTGGCTCTGTTCCTTCTGTCGTTCTGCTACTCTTACGTTCATTGATCGCAGCTTTCCGATCCTGTGCAGCTGCAGTCGTGATCGTCAGAGCCGCAGCAGCAGCCCTGTCCGTCATCATCGTCGGCAAGCGCATCGTAAGCTTCTTCAATGAGCTTGAATTCATCCTCGTCTTCAACCGCTACGAGCATGTCTTCGCCGTCCTCGTCCGTTTCGATCGCAAAGGGATATACCGCTTCTTCACCTTCTCCGGCAAGCAGGACGTAGGTCTTGTCTCCGATATCGAATGATACGACGATCTCGAATTCTTTTTCTTCTCCGTTATCGTTTTTCAGATGTATTGTGTTTTCTTCCATGTTATTCCTCGCTGATTTCCGAATTGACTGACTGCCGTTCGGATTCAAGGTATTCCTGGAGAATAATCTGAGCAGCGACCGTATCGATCATCTGTTTTCTGTCGCTCCGTTTGACGCCGGACTCCGCGAGTATATCGCCGGAGGCTTCCGTCGTCAGCCGTTCGTCCCAGAACACAAGCGGAAGTCCCAGCGCATTTTTCAGAAAGCCGGCATAATTGCGGGCTTTCCGGGTCTGTGCGGACTCCTTGCCGGAAAGGCTGAGCGGCAGACCTGCAACGATAAGCTTCGGTCTGAACTGATCGACGACGTTTCTGAAAAAGTCGAGATCCTCGTCCCTGCTCCCTCTCCTGTATGTCCTGTACGGCTGGGCGGTAAATCCGAGCGGATCGCTTACGGCGATCCCGATGTATTTGTCACCGATATCCAGTCCCAGTATTCTTTCCATGAATCTCCTGTTCCGGCTGGCTCACAGCCTTGAAATGAAATGAAGCTTCGGGTACCTCAGACGATCTTCAGGCAGAAAACGGGGCAGACAGACGCGCAGTAGCCGCAGCTCAGACACTTGTCCCTGTGCACGGCGGCTTTACCGTCTTTCAGATACAGAGCGTGCTGTCCGCATCTTCTGACACAGCTTCCGCAGCCCTCGCACCAGTCGTCGATATGCAGCTTTCTGGGCATATCCGCCACTTTTTCCGCCAGATCGTGCGGAACAGTCTTCCCCTGCAGGACAAGACAGTTATAACGTACTTCTTCCGGACTCTGCATGCCTATCGCTACGGAATCGAGGATTCCTGCGTCGAGCATTTTTCTCGCATAGTCGAAACATCGCGCCTTTTCACGGATGAGCGTACCGCCTCCGAGCGGTTTCATCCCGTAAACGCCGCGGCCTGCTTTTCTGAGCGCAGCTGCCGCTTCGCGCATTTCGTGCGCGGTTCCGTCTTCAATACCGACGCCGGTCGGATTGATAAGCGGAAAAACGACCTCGATATTCGGAAAATCAAGCGCATCCCTGACCGCTTCGACCCTGTGGGTCGAAACTCCGAAAGTCCGTATCTTCCCTTCGGCTTTTGCCTTCAGAAGCTCTTCGATCGCTTCGCTGTGGCCTTCGAAGGTATACCTTGATTCCTGCTCGTGCAGCATGTAGATATCGACGTAGTCTCTGTCCAGCTCCCGTAAAGCTCTTTCAAGACTTTTACGGACTCCCTGTGCGGAATAGTCGTACGACTTCGTGCAGATCACCAGATCCTTTCTGATTTTCAGAAGCTCACGCAGATAATCGTAGGTGTTGTACAGATCCGCCGTATCGTAAAAATTGATGCCTGCGTCCAGTGCTTCCGTGAGCACCCGCAGACCGTCCGGAACGGTCAGAGCCCGCTGCAGCGGCCCGATCGTCAGGGTTCCGAAACAGATTTCCGAAACCTTTATATTGGTTTTACCCAAAGTATTCATTTTCATTTTGCACAGTCCTCGCCTTGTCAAATTTTAGCGGCGAGCACCCTGCAAAATAAAAAGGACAGATAAAACAAAAGCTCCCAGCAATGCCGGGAGCTCGTTATGCAAGCTGCCTTGGTCGGTCAGGACTGGGGTTCAGTCCCTTCCAGACTGTCAATATAACGTTTGACCAGCTCCTCGAGGAGCTCGTCGCGTTCTACCTTCTGAATAAGCATACGCGCGTCACCGTGGCTAGTGATGTACGTCGGGTCTCCCGACATAACGTAGCCTACGATCTGATTGACCGGATTATATCCTTTTTCGACCAGAGCAGTATAAATACGCCGCATTATATCGTCAATCCTCTGTGATTTTTCATTGTTGACGTCGAACAGAATTGTTCCGCGGTCAAATGAAGTTTCATTGTTCATACTCTGATCCTCCTGCTGCATACTTGTAGATTGATTTTACCGCTTTTGATGAAATTTTACAATAAAATCTGATGTTTTATGCATTTTCAAGCTGAGCCCGAATCATTCCCGGTGCTTTTTCAAGCATTTCCGGCAGCTTTTCAGGCTTTCGTCCGCCGGCCTGAGCCATATCCGGACGTCCGCCGCCGCCTCCGCCGGTGATTTTGGCCGCTTCTCTGACGAGATTCCCCGCGTGGAAGCCCTTCTTGACCAGATCCTTCGTCGCTGCCGACAGCAGGATAACCTTGCCGTCGCCTGCAGACGCCAGCAGTACCGCCGCGGAGCCGAGTCTGTCTCTGAGCTTGTCCGCGATTTCGCGAAGCTCTTCCGTATCCGCTCCCGCAACTTCGGCGACGACCGCTTTCGCGCCGTCTCCGAGATCCGCCGCATTCTCGATCAGTACGTCGACGAGACTGCCGGCTTCCTTATTTTTCAGCTCGGCGATCTGCCTGTCCTTATCCTTGAGCTGCTGGTTCATTTCATTCAGACGTTCCGCCAGCTGGTCGGGCGTCGATCTGACAATCTTCGACGCTTCACGCAGCATCCGGCTGTTGTCTTCGACGACATTGAAGGCGTTCATGCCCGTCGCCGCTTCGATTCTGCGCACGCCTGCAGCAACCCCTGTTTCAGACAGAATCTTGAAGAATCCGACCTGTGCCGAGTTCGTGATGTGACATCCTCCGCACAGCTCCGCGGAGAAATCGCCGACCTGAACCACCCGGACGATATCCCCGTACTTTTCTCCGAACAGCGCCATCGCGCCGAGCTTTCTCGCTTCGTCGATTTTCATCGTCGAGGTCTTGACGTTCATCGCCTTCAGAATCTGTGTGTTGACGATCTTTTCGACCTCGCGGATCTGGTCCTGGTTTACCGGTTCGAAATGGTTGAAGTCGAAGCGCAGACGCGTCGGTGAAACGAAGGAGCCTGCCTGTTCCACATGGTCGCCGAGAACCATCTTGAGCGCCTTCTGAAGAAGATGCGTCGAGGTATGATTCCGCTGTGTCGCATGTCGGAGCTCGCTGTCGACCTGTGATTCGACAACCTCGCCTTTGTTGAAGCTGCCCTTCGTAACGGTTCCCCGGAGAATATGACGTCCGAGACTTCCCTTTCTGACGTCGTCGACACGCAGTTCGCCCTCGCCCTCAAGCGCCGTGACGATTCCTCTGTCGCCGATCTGTCCGCCGGATTCCGCATAAAACGGAGTCTGGTCCAGCAGCATCAGAATCTGATCGCCTTCGGAAACGGTATCGGAGAGCTCTTCATCTTTAATCAGACCGAGGATTCTGCCTGTTCCGTTCAGATGTTCGTAGCCGGTGAATTCCGTAACGGCGTCCGAACCGAGCGGATTGAAGGGATCGTCTGTAAAGACCTGGATATTGCTGTCTTTTCTTGCCTGACGGGCGCGTTCGCGCTGCTCGTCCATCGCTTCCTCGAAGCCTTTTTCATCCAGAGTAAGCCCGCGTTCCGCGAGGATTTCCCGTGTCAGGTCCTTCGGGAAGCCGTAGGTATCGTAAAGCTTAAACGCAGCGCCGCCCGGGAAGACCTTGTTTTCTTCTCTGATCTGATCGTCAATTTCGCCTTCGAGCAGAGACATCCCCTGGTCGATGGTTTCCTTGAAGCGTTCTTCTTCGATCCTGACAAGCTTCTTGATGTAGTCCTGCTTTTCAACAAGCTCCGGATAGTGACCGCCGTAATTTTTAACGACTTCGTCCACGAGCTTATACAGGAAGATATCGTCGATTCCCAGAAGCTTGCCGTGTCTGACGGCTCTTCTGAGCAGACGCCTTAAAACGTATCCGCGGCCTTCGTTGCCCGGCATGATTCCGTCCGCCGCCATGAATGTGACGCTGCGGATATGGTCGGTGATGACGCGGATCGAAATATCTTTCTTTTCGTCTTCTCCGTAGGTTACGTCCGCTAATTCACAGACCTTGTCGAGGATGCTTCGGATCGTATCGACTTCAAAGATATTTTCCGCGCCCTGCATGATCGTCGCGAGACGTTCCAGTCCCATCCCGGTATCGATATTCTTCTGGATCAGATCCTTATAGGTTCCGTCTTCCTGGTGATCGAACTGGGAGAATACGAGATTCCAGAACTCGACGTAACGGTCGCATTCACAGCCCGGCGCACAGTCGGGACTTCCGCAGCCGTATTTTTCTCCGCGGTCGTAATAAATTTCAGAGCACGGACCGCACGGACCGGTTCCGTGTTCCCAGAAATTGTCTTCCTTGCCGAGACGCACGATGCGGTCTCTGGACAGGCCTACCTTATTGACCCAGATATCCTCCGCTTCGTCATCGTCCTCGTATACGGTGACCCAGAGCTTATCCGGATCCATTTTCATGACTTCCGTACAGAATTCCCAGCTCCACGGGATAATTTCATTTTTAAAATAATCGCCGAAGGAAAAGTCTCCGAGCATTTCAAAAAACGTACCGTGACGCGACGTGATCCCGACGTTTTCGATATCCGGCGTACGGATACATTTCTGACAGGTTGTCACGCGCTTTCTCGGCGGTACTTCATCGCCGGTAAAATAAGGCTTCATCGGCGCCATCCCGGAATTGATGAGCAGGAGACTTTTATCTCCGACCGGAATAAGCGGAAAGCTCTTTAACCGCAGATGATCCTTGGATTCGAAAAACTCCAGAAATTTTTCTCTTATTTCATTTAAACCTAACGGCTCCATTGGTAACTCCTTAATAAAATCGGTGACGTCTGTCTGTGCAGACGGCCCCTGAATGATTAATTATAACAAACCGGTAAAGGCCTTTCAATTTTCTGAAGGCATCTCCTCGGGCGCAGAGCCATTATTTTCAGCTTCTTCCGCCGGTATTTCTTCCCATTTTTCCTGTTCCGCTGCCGCTGATTCATCATCCTCCGTATCTGCGGAATCAGGTTTCTCCGGCTTCTTCGGGAACACAGGCGTAAACCGTGTGGGCTCTCCGTCGGAGACAGGATTTGCCGCCGCTTTCACAAGATATCGCAGCAGCACCTTGAGCGTGCCTGCGATCGGAACAGCCAGCAGCATGCCCACTCCGCCCATCAGCTGGCCGAAAAAGAAGACTGAAAAAATAATTCCGACAGCGGACAGTCCGACGCTTTCCGTCATCAGAGACGGCGCAAGCACATTGCCGCAGAAAACCTGTACGATGCCCATCCAGATCACAAGCACGACCGTGGGCAGAATTCCCGAGAACAGCGCAAGAATCGCGATAATGATACATCCGACCACCGGTCCGAAATACGGTACGAAGGATGTGACCGTCGCAATAATTCCGATAACGGGCGCATAGGGGACGCCCAGCGCCGCAGCGCCGAAGGCAGTCAGAAGACCGGCGCACAGGCTCATCACCGCCTGTCCCCGGATAAAGCCGCCGATCACGCGGTCGATGTCAGAACCCATTTTGCTCGTAACCGTACGTCCTGAAGCCGGTATAAAGTAGTCGAGCTTGTTGACGACTCCGCCGGTATTCAGAAGCAGAAGAACGGCGACGATCGGTACGATCACCAGATTCATCGCCTGTCCCGAGCTTGCGAGAAGCGTGTTCGAAAAGCTCGAGAGCATCGAGCTGAAATATTCGCTCGCTTTGTCTATCATATCCTGAAAATTGAACGACGAAAGCGCATTCTGCCCCAGAAGCAGCGTCAGCTTCTCATCGATCCTGCTTGTCGAATCGGACAGCTCCGTATACAGATCGGGCAGGATTTTCGTCATCTGCGAGATGCTGCTGACCAGCTGAGGCACGAGAATCACGAAAAACAGCAGAATGACCAGAAAGGTCCCCAGCGTGACGACCGTGACCGCCATTCCCCGTTTCATTCCGGTCGCCGTCAGACGCTTGACCAGCGGAAACAGCAGATACGCGATGATGATTGCCACGATAAAAGGTCCCGCCACGTTCCAGAGCGCAGGAAAAAGGACACACAGTATAATTATCGCAACAAGCATAATCAGCGCGTTCAGAAGCAGCAGAATCCGTCTGTCCTTGTTCATCTGCCTTCCTCCCTGATCCCGAATATCTTTCGCATCAGTCCGCTCTGGCGCGGATCTTCGGGAAGATCATTGCGGGCGCGGTTGTAGCACAGCCGGGCCAGCTCGGGTTCCGCTCTGAGGTCCTCCGCGGCGATAATCACAAAACCGAAATCGATATCGTCAAAAAAGCTCCGGGACAAAATATAATGTGTAATTTTGAGTTCTTTCGTAAATACTGCGTCTACGACCTTTGCAAAACGCACGTTATACTTGTCGAGTACAGGCGTGCCGATGAGCGAAAACGTCTGTGTGTTCTTTTCTTCGAAGTCCTTCTTCAAATCACGCCGGATCGCATGCTCCGACGTGATCTGTATAAATTCTTCTTCAACTCTGACGATGTCCTCCGGTACAAAAAAAACGGAAGGCGTAAACCGGCTCCCGTTCTTGATGACACAGCTGACGATGCGATTATCTCTGATCTTCAGGTCGGTGATCAGTCCGTACCACCTGGCCGGATTTTCGGAAACAACCTCAAGATTCAGTAAGGATGAAATTTCCATCACGATTCCTCCGGTAAAACACTGTTAGAAAACCGACCTCCCGGGTCTGTTTCCCGTATGGCTGTATTTTACCACAGTGAGTAAATTCGTTTTCATCGCTTTTCAAAAAAAACGAAAGCCCGCAGCGGTGCGGACTCCCGTATGAAAGTTTTCTGTCTCTGTTCGATAACTTAAGCTTCAGTCTTCGCTTCTTCTTTATTCTTTTCCCAGTCTTCAAGTGCTGCCTGAATCGCTTCCGCAGCAAGAACCGAACAGTGGATCTTTGCCGGGGGGAGACCGCCCAGATCGTCGATAACCTGCTGATTCGTAAGCTTTCTGGCTTCGTCGACGTGCTTGCCCTTAATCATTTCAGTGGCGACCGAGCTTGTCGCGATCGCGGCGCCGCAGCCGTAGGTTTTGAATTTGACATCTTCGATGATCCCGTCGTCGTTGATCTTCATCGACATTTTCATGATATCGCCGCAGGCCGGAGAACCGACCTGACCGACGGCGTTTGCATTTTCGACTTCACCGACGTTTTTCGGATTGGTGAAATTTTCCATAACTTTTTCTGTATACATTTCTGGCTCCTTTTATATCGTTCCACATATTCACGCGGAAATTCATTTAATGATGGTGGTGATGATCACCGTGTTCATATACCGCGGCATCGATCGGATGCGCTTCGTCCAGCGGGCTCATCGCGCGCAGACGCTTGACGATCGGTCCGAGCTGCTCGATCACATAATCGATATCTTCTTCCGTCGTATCTCTGCCAAGAGTCAGCCGCAGGGACCCGTGGGCACGTCCAGCGGGAAGTCCCAGCGCCAGCAGGACGTGGGACGGATCCAGCGAACCGGATGTGCAGGCGGAGCCGGAGGAACCGGCTATACCGGCCAGATCCAGACTCAGCAGGATTCCTTCGCCTTCAATATAATCGAAGATAAAGCTCGCGTTGCCCGGAAGTCTGTCTTCCGGATGTCCGGTCAGCTCCGATTTCGGAACCGTTTCGAGCACGCCTTTTATAAGCTTGTCGCGAAGCTTCTGCATATGCTCCGTATGTTCGGGAAGCTTTTCCTTCGCAATTTCCGCAGCCTTGCCGAAGCCGGCAATACTCGCCGTATTTTCAGTGCCTGGACGTCTGTTCTTTTCCTGGGCGCCGCCCTGAAGAATATTTTCTACCGGCGTTCCCTTCTTGATGTACAGCGCGCCGATGCCCTTCGGTCCGTAAATCTTGTGACCGGAAACCGACAGCAGGTCCACGCCGAGATCCTTGACATCCACCGGAATGTTTCCGAATGCCTGAACCGCATCCGTGTGGAACAGAGTTCTCGGATTATGTTCCTTGACGATTTCGACCATTTCCTTAATCGGTTCGATCGTTCCGACTTCGTTGTTCGCCATCATAATCGATACGAGGATCGTATCGTCCCGCAGGGCCTTCTTCAGGTCTTCGGGACTCACCTTCCCGTACTCATCTACCGGAAGATACGTCACATCGAAGCCTTCTTTTTCCAGCTGCTGAGCCGTGTGCAGGATCGCATGATGCTCGACTGCGCTGGTAATGATATGACTGCCGCGTTTCTTATTGCGCCGCGCGGCGCCCTTGAGGGCCCAGTTGTCCGCTTCCGTACCGGAACCCGTAAAGAAGATTTCGTTCGGCTGTGCGCCCAGCGCGTCCGCGACCTTCGCGCGGTTTTCTTCGACGAGCTTTTTCGCGTCGCGACCTTCTTTGTAGATCGACGACGGATTGCCGTAGTTTTCCGTAAAAACCGGCACCATTTCCCTGACGACTTCTTCGTCTACCGGAGTGGTGGCCGCATTGTCTAAATAAATTCTTTTCATATGCGCCTCTTATTCTTTTTCAGTCTCTTGGATGAACGCCCTCGTCTCAGACGAACCGTTTTCGATTCCCTGAACCCTGTCGTCGTTCATCATATCCGCAAGACTCCTGCTTTCGAGAAAGCGGCTGATGCAGCCGTAAAGATCCTGCCAGAAGTATCTGGAGGAGCATCCGCAGGCGAGCGTACAGCTCGCCCCCGGATTTTCAGCAGTACAGTCTGTAAACATCAACGGCCCTTCCAGGGCCTTGAACATTTCAGCAGCTGTGATCTCGGCAGGTGGCCTTGTCAGAATATACCCTCCCTGGGCCCCTCTGACACTTTTGACCAGTCCCGCCTTGCGAAGCATGCCGATTAGCTGTTCCATATAGGAATCAGAGCAGTGCTGAAGCCCGGCGATCTCCCGTACGGAAACCGGGCCGTCGCCGTAGCGCCGTCCCAGCGTACACATCGCCATCAGCCCGTAGTGCGCTTTTGTCGTGATTTTCATAACCGCCTCTTAATTCGCAGTAAGTTACTGTGGATTCATTATAGAACTAAAGACTGAGCCGCGCAACCATGTTCCGAATTTCGGACAAAAAAAAGAGGCCGAAGCCTCTTATTTTGACAGATTACATGAACAGCGGTGCGAATACGACCGCAACGATGGTCATCAGTTTGATCAGGATATTGATCGAAGGACCGGAAGTATCCTTGTAGGGGTCGCCGACAGTATCGCCGACAACAGCCGCAATATGAGCCGGGGAACCCTTTCCGCCGTGAGCGCCGGATTCGATATACTTCTTCGCGTTGTCCCACGCGCCGCCGGAGTTAGCCATCTGGATCGCGACGAGCACGCCTGTTACGACAGCGCCGGCCAGCAGACCGCCGAGAGCGGCTTTGCCCAGCAGAAGTCCGATGGCAATCGGAGCGACAACAGCGAGGCAGCCCGGGATGAGCATTTCGTGAAGAGCCGCCGTCGTCGAGATATCGACGCAGCGCGCGTAGTCAGGCTTGCTGGTACCGGCCATGATGCCCTTGTCAGCCTTGAACTGACGGCGTACTTCTTCGATCATCTTGTTCGCGGCGTCGCCGACGGATTCCATCGTCATCGCGGAGAAGAGATACGGAAGCATCGCGCCGATCATCATGCCGATGATGACGTTCGGGTCCAGAATATCGATAACTGTCAGACCGACAGTCTGCGCATAGGTCGCGAACAGAGCCAGCGCTGTCAGCGCGGCGGAGCCGATCGCAAAGCCCTTGCCGATCGCAGCCGTCGTGTTGCCGACCGCATCGAGGCTGTCCGTGATGTCACGGACTGATTCCGGAAGTTCAGCCATTTCGGCAATCCCGCCTGCATTGTCGGCGATCGGACCGTAGGCGTCGACCGCAATGGTCATGCCTGCAGTTGAAAGCATACCGACAGCTGCCAGCGCGATACCGTACAGACCGTTGCCTGAACCTGTCTGAGCCAGCGCCCAGTAAGCCAGGAAGATACCGACAGCGATCGCGATAATCGGGAAAGCCGTTGATTTCATACCGACAGCAAGACCGGAGATAATGGTCGTCGCGGCGCCGGTTTCCGACTGTTCCGCGATATGCTGAACAGGCTTGTATTTTTCAGATGTGTAGTATTCCGTCAGCTGTCCGATGATGATACCGACAGCAAGACCGGATACGATCGCGATAAACGGATAGAACGTACCGAGCAGATTTGTCGACAGGAAGTACGTGACAATGACGACAAGACCGCCGGCAATGTAGGTGCCCATGTTCAGGGCCTTCTGCGGAGATCCGCCTTCCTTGACGTTGACGAAGAATGTGCCGATCACAGAGCACAGAATTCCTGCGCCCGCAAGCAGCAGCGGGAAAATCGCCGCTTCCAGCTTACCGCCGAGACCTGTCGTAAGCATGCCCAGCGTCATCGCCGAGATAATGGAACCTACGTAGGATTCGTACAGGTCAGCGCCCATGCCGGCTACGTCGCCGACATTATCGCCGACGTTATCCGCGATAACCGCAGGATTTCTCGGGTCATCTTCCGGGATTCCCGCTTCGACCTTGCCGACGAGGTCGGCGCCTACGTCAGCAGCTTTTGTATAGATGCCGCCGCCGACACGTCCGAACAGCGCCATTGAAGAAGCGCCGAGTCCGAAGCCTGTGACGATGGACATATCTCTGAAGATCAGGTAGCAGACCGAAAGTCCGAGGATTCCGAGTCCGACTACGCACAGTCCCATGACCGCTCCGCCCGAGAAAGCACAAGTAAGGGCCTTGTTCATGCCTCCTTCTTTAGCGGCGTTCGCCGTTCTGACGTTCGCTTTTGTCGCGACCTGCATGCCGATAAAGCCTGCAAGTACGGAGAGGCAGGCGCCCATCAGGAAGCTGACGGCTACTTTCCACCCCAGACCGGGAACGAGGCAGAGTACTATAAATAAGACCGCTGCAAAAATCGCAATTACTCTGTATTCGCGTTCGAGAAAAGCCATCGCGCCTTCATGAATGAAGCCTGCGATTTCTTTCATGCTCTCGGTACCGGCCGGCATTTTACTTACGCGAGATGCGTAAAACCAGGCACAGACCAGCGCAATTACCCCGATAATCGGGGCAACCAGTATCAAATTATCCATTGCTGTCCTCCTAAATCATTCTTGTGTTATTTTTAAACGGAATAAAAAAATAATACTGGCCTGATGGTATGCCCTCTCCCCCAGGCCAATATTCTGTTTCCGATTTAAACGAATTTAAGAACTACGTTGTAGACAAATGCACCGACCATAAAAATGGCAGCTGACCATTTAACAGTACGTTCAAGAACAGCCGTAAAGCCGTGCGATTTTTTCTGCCCGAACAGGGTCGTATCCTGACCGCCGATAGCCGAACCCATACCCTGACTTTTCGGGGGAAGCATGACGATCGCGACAATCAGAACGATACTGACCGCGATGATAGCGAAGAGAATAATATTCGATAAAATTTCCATTGTGCACCTCCTTCCGGTCATTTTAAGTCTACGTTACATAATAACAATCCCGCTTCGGTTCGTCAAATAAAGACGAGCTTCTTCGGGGTGAATACATTATACAGTTTATTAAAACGAAATCAAAGCTTTTCTTAGTAATTTATTCTCAAGTTTTTGAAAAAAAAACGGCGGAACGAGTCCGCCGTTTCTGATAATTTTATTTTTTTGACTGAATTCAGGCCTGTGCGTCGAATTTTACGATCTTCGCGAAATCCGCAGTCAGGGAAGCTCCGCCGACGAGCGCGCCGTCGATGTTCGGTTCTTCCATCAGAGCGACTACATTGCCGGGCTTAACGCTTCCGCCGTACTGGATGCGTACGCCTTCCGCCGCTTCGGGACCGTACATTTCACCGATCGTTTCGCGGACCCATCCGCAGGCTTCGTTGGCTTCCGCATTCGAAGCGGTCTTGCCGGTTCCGATCGCCCAGATCGGTTCGTAGGCAATAACGACAGCCGTGATATCGTCGATATCCTTCAGACCGTTCTTGATTTGATTGACGACGATGTCCTTAGCCTTGCCGGATTCTCTCTGTTCGAGGGTTTCGCCGCAGCAGGTGATCGGCTTCAGACCGAGCTTAAGCGCCTTGATGGTCTTTTTGTTGACCGTTTCATCTGTTTCGTTGAAATATTCGCGGCGTTCGGAATGGCCGATGATGACAAATTTAACGCCAATCGCCTTAAGCATTTCGCCTGCGATTTCACCGGTGAACGCGCCGGCTTCTTCCCAGTGCATGTTCTGGGCGCCGATTTCGATGTTCGTGTCCTTCGTCAGGCGGACGGCATCCGGAAGATCGATGAACGGCGGGCAGAATACGCATTCTGCTGTCGCATCCTTGACAAGCGGCTTGAGCGATTCGATCAGTTCGTTCGCTTCCTTGATGCCCTTGTTCATTTTCCAGTTGCCTGCAATAATCGGTCGTCTTGACATATTAATCCCCCCTTAATCAGTCCGGAGCTCCGGACAATATTCGGAAAAGCGGAGCCTGAGCTCCGCCGACTGTTTACTTATCCTGGAGCGCTTCGATTCCGGGCAGCTTCTTGCCTTCCATAAATTCGAGGGAAGCGCCGCCGCCGGTCGAAATATGGCTCATTTTATCCGCGTAGCCCAGCTGCTTGACAGCTGCAGCAGAGTCGCCGCCGCCGATAATTGTGATCGCGTCGGAGTCCGCCATCGCTTTTGCGATTGCGAGGGTACCCTTTGCAAATTCCGGGAATTCGAAAACGCCCATCGGGCCGTTCCAGATTACTGTCTTAGCGTCTTTGATCTTATCCGCATACAGCTTGTCTGTTTCAGGTCCGATATCCAGGCCCATTTCGTCAGCCGGAATCGCGTCGACCGGGTAGGTCGTCGGAGTCGCGTCAGCTTTGAATTCCTTCGCGCAGACTACGTCTACGGGAAGCATCAGATCTACGCCCTTTTCCTTCGCTTTTGCGATCAGGGATTTAGCAAGATCGATCTTGTCGACTTCGAGCAGGCTCGTACCGACTTCGCAGCCTTCAGCCTTCAGGAACGTGAACGCCATACCGCCGCCGATAAGCAGCGTGTTGACCTTGTCCAGAAGGTTGTTGATAACTTCGATCTTGTCGGAGACCTTTGAGCCGCCGAGGATCGCGACGAACGGACGCTTCGGATCTTCGAGCGCGCCGCCGATGAAGTCGAGTTCCTTCTGAATCAGGAAGCCTGAAACAGCCGGAAGATAATCCGCGATGCCTGTTGTGGAGGAATGAGCGCGGTGAGCGGAACCGAACGCATCGTTGACGAATACGTCGCCGAGGCTTGCCATGTCTTTGGCCAGCTGTGCGTCGTTCTTCTTTTCTTCCGGACGGAAACGCGTGTTTTCAAGAAGCATGACTTCGCCCGGCTTGAGTTCTGCAGCAGCCTTTTTCGTCACTTCGCCGACGACTTCGCCGTCCTGATTAAAGATGACGGGCTTGCCAAGCAGTTCGCCCAGACGAGCCGCTACCGGCTTGAGAGAGAACTGAACATCGGCCGCCGACTTCGGACGTCCGAGATGGGACATCAGAATCAGGCTTCCGCCCTGGTCGAGGATGTATTCGATTGTCGGCATAGCCGCGAGAATTCTCGTATCGTCGGTGATTTCACCTTTGTCATTGAGCGGAACGTTGAAGTCCGCGCGCATTACGACTTTTTTGCCCTTCAGATCGATATCTTTTACTGTTTTTTTCATTGGATGCCTTTCGAAATTCGAATAAATACACTGCCGTGCGCGGTAAATCCGTGACGGCGCCTGAAAAAAAAGGGGCCGCGAGGCCCCGGGACCTTGTTCAGGTCAGTTTATCGATGTTAGACTTCTGCGAAGTACTTGATCGTTCTTACCATCTGTGATGTGTAAGAGTTTTCGTTATCGTACCAGGAAACGACCTTGACGAGCGTATTGCCGTCCGGCAGATCCTGAACTTCTGTAAGAGTCGCGTCGAAGATCGAACCGAAGGTGCTGCCTACGATATCAGAGGAGACAATTTCGTCTGTGTTGAACGCGAAAGAATCGTCCGCAGCAGCTTCCATAGCCTTGTTGATGTCTTCAGGTGTAACTTTGCCTTCAACGATCGCGTTAAGCTGTGTGATGGATCCTGTCGGAACCGGTACACGCATAGCCGCGCCGATGAGCTTGCCGTTCAGATCCGGAATAACCAGGCCGATTGCTTTCGCAGCGCCGGTTGTGTTCGGAACGATATTGACAGCAGCAGCTCTCGCACGTCTCAGATCGCCTTTTCTGTGCGGTCCGTCGAGAATCATCTGGTCGCCGGTGTAGGCGTGGATGGTTGTCATGTAGCCTTTGACGATCGGAGCAAGCTTGTTAAGCGTGTTCGCCATCGGAGCGAGGCAGTTGGTTGTGCAGGAAGCAGCAGAGATGATCTTATCTTCCGGTGTGATCGTTTCCTGATTTACACCGAAGACAATTGTCGGAAGATCGTTTCCTGCCGGAGCAGAGATAACGACTTTCTTCGCGCCTGCTTTAAGGTGAGCTTCCGCTTTATCCTTAGAAGCGAAGAAACCTGTGCATTCCAGAACTACGTCTACGTCGAGTTCCTTCCAGGGGAGCTGAGTCGGATCCGCGATCTGTGTGATCGAGATCTTTTCGTCGCCAACGACGATAGCGTCTTCAGTTACGGAAACCTTGTCGGCATATTTGAACTTGCCCTGTGAGGAGTCATACTTGAGGAGCTGAGCGAGCATTCTCGGGTCCGTGAGGTCGTTGATCGCGACAACATCGTATCCCGGTGCGTCGAACATCTGACGGAATGCCAGACGGCCGATTCTACCAAAACCATTAATTGCTACTTTTACAGACATCTACTTGCCTCCTTGTTTAATCAAACAATTTGATGACCAGCCAATTAGTCGAATTAATTATACGTCATGCACAAAATCTTTTCAATTAGCCGCAACCGTTCAAAATAATTTAATGTCCGGTTCCGTTAATCCGACAGCGTGTCTCAGGTTGTTAAATAAAAAACACTTTTTTCATTATACCTGATAGCTTTTGGAAAAACATAATTTTTTCTACTTTGCGCTGCTCTGTCCGGCGGCTTCGGGAGCACGTCTAAATCCGGCCGTTCATGAAATCGTTCTACTTCCTTTAATAATCCGCTTTTCCGGCAGATTCGTCAAGCACGCAAAAAACGAAAAATCCCCGAAGCATAAACTTCGGGGAGTGATTGTCTGGTACCGGTGGCCGGACTCGAACCGGCACGGATCGCTCCGCGTGATTTTGAGTCACGTGCGTCTGCCAATTCCGCCACACCGGCATCCGTTTTCCATAACGGAAAACAAACGCTTATTAAGCTGGGTCTCATGACGATGCTTTAAAAAGCCAGGTGAGACTGGTTAACATTATACGACAGATCGGCAGGTCCCGCAAGAAAAACGGCTTTCGCTCATTTTTCCAATGACGGATAATTCTAAACAATCCGCCAGGTTCCCGACCGGCAGACCGGCAGCGTAAACCGAATCTTCATCTGCATCGTTCAGTCCAATTCAATTCCTTCGATAATCCTGCCGGCAGTCGAGTCCGGATCGTCCGTCTCGATCTGAATATCGCAGTCTTCGTAAAAGCGCGTACGTTCGTTCATCATCTCGGCCAGCTTTTCTTCGAGCTTTCTGCCTCGCAGCAGCGGTCTCGTACTGTCTCCTTCCAGCCTTCTTGCGATCTCGGCAGGTTCGGTTCTGAGCCATACGACTGTTCCGGAATCCCGCATGATTCTTCGGTTGCGCTCGGACAAGACAATCCCGCCGCCGGTTGCGGTTACGAGAACACTGTCCGTATTCTTCGGCCGCTCCGCAAGCGCGATCAGAGTCTGGGTTTCACATTCGCGAAAGTACGCCTCGCCGTATTCATCAAAAATTTCGGATACCGGCCTGCCCTCGGCTTCTTCAATCAGAATATCCGTATCCACATAGTCTGCATGAAGCATCCGCGCGAGTACTCTGCCCACTGTACTTTTCCCCGTCCCGGTACATCCGGTCAGGAAAATAATTTTCTTGCTGCCGCCTGTATTACGCATCGGCTAGCCCCATCATTCTGCGCGCCTCATAAATCTCCGGCAGTGAGATCTGCCCCGGCGCACTGGACTGCGTTCCTTTCGCGAAGCTCAGGCAGCTTGACAGCAGCTCCGGAACCGCTCGTCCCACGATACCGCTGCGCCCCATCGCAATCAGAATAAGCGGCCGGCTGTCGCGGTTCTTAAATCTGCGGCCAGCTTCCTGCAGGGTCATAAAATCGTCCATATTCTTGCACATGAACGCCGCCTTGACGATATCGGCATCCCCGCATCCTCTCAGGATCTCGTCAATCGACTGTGAACGGGGAGTTTCAACGAAATTATGCGACGACAGAATAAGCTGCTTCCCGGAAGCACCGACAAGCTCCGCAGCTTTACGCCTGAAACCTTCCTCCGATGCTCGTTCGATATCAAGACAGTCAAACAAATCGTTTCTAACCGCATATTCGATCAGTTCAAGACGCCTGGCATCAGTCAAAGTACCGGCACCGCCCTCCTCGATGCTGCGAGGGGTAAATATGATGCCCGTCCCGCTGTCCTTCAGTCCTTTTACGATCTCCGAAGCCCGACTAAGGTCTTCGTCAGAATTTAGATAGTCTACCCGCCACTCGGCGAAATCAGGATGCTCCCGCAATACCGATCCGGCCTGTTTTCCGAGCTCCCCGCAGGTTACGGCAACTATCGGAATACAGAAAACGCATTTATTATTTCCGAGTTTCATCCGTTACTCCTGAACATACTTCTGATAAGAATTTATTTCTTTCTCAGGTTTATTTTTTATTTCTGAGATATCTTTCTTATTATAACGTAAGTCGGCAGGATCATCCGGACTTTCACACTTTGAACAACAAAAGCAGCAGCTCCTGCTTTCAGGTATCCGGAAAACGCGCAGTTTCCGATGAATATCTTTTCTGGATCAGATAGGTATCTGTGACTGTTCCGTCAGAAATTGTAAAGCGTCCGTAATACTCGGACGGAAACAGCGTGCCTTTTACATCCACTGTAAATACTCTGTATCCGCCGGCCTGGGCTGAAACCTGAGCTGCAGCAGAAATTCCGTTTGCTTCATATAACAGGCTTCCGGACCATTCCGGGTCACGGGCAATCTCCGCCTGAGCCATAGACAACACCCCCGACACAGCGAGCTTCGTCCCGAAATATTCGCTGTATGACCTGCCGGTTTTATTCTGTACGGGCACCTCCGATGATACTGCCGTCATAAACAGAAGAAAGACGCAGACTACGATCAGAACGATCGGCAGTACTGCGCCTTCTTCTCTGCCGCCTTTTCCTGCGGAAGAATTCATCTTCATCCTATAATTATTTTTTTCAGGCCTGTCCGCTCACTGCGGACCGCTTCTGACTCCTATTCTATATAGATGATTGTTTTCTGAACGAAAATATACGTTTCAATTGTCTCATTTCCTGCCGATGCCCGAAGGACCAGATCTGCACCGTCCATTACAAGACTGAAATTTCTGATTTTTGCGAAACGCTGATGTGCCTCTCCGCTCCCGCCTATTCCTTCAAGACTGTCCGTATAGCAAAGATGTCTGTATACACCTTCACCATGCGTTTCGAAATACATTTTTTTCGTCGCCGATTTATCCTTACCCTTATTGTCGAGATCGTCGAAATAGATAATCCCGTCTCTGATAACAATGGTTTCAGTCATATCGACGAGCGACTGGAAATAAATATGCATTTCAATCAGACGGGAACGGTCCTGAAGCGAACGGCTTTCCTCTAATACCTTAAGCTGCGTATATAATACCGAAGTCAGTACGCTCAGCAGGATCATCGCTCCGGCAGATGCAGCCAGCAGTTCCGCCAGAGTCGATCCTTCTTCAGATTCAGCAGCTCTATCCCTCTCTGAAAAAAAGCGTTCGATATACGGTTTGATTCGTCTCCTCCTCCGCAGTTTTTTTACTGAAACTCAACTCGTACAGACCGGATTCTTTCTCATCGATAAAAAATTCGTATCCCGGAAAACGCTCCTTCAGTCTGTCCCCGATCGTACTGCTGTCCAGCGTTTCGTCAGAGACCGTTTCCAAAACGATTCCTGCGATTTCACCTGACTGCCCGATCTCCCGGGACTGCTGTATCGTCTGAAGCACCAGCGTTGTGTGGACTGTTAAAGTGGATAGACCGATCAGTAAAATCGCTGCTGCTGCGATTACCTCGATAAAAGCGGAGCCGCTCTCGCTGTCTGTCCGTATCGGTCTACAACGGAAGATAAGAGATGCAGCGCGCTTAAGCAGCGTTTTCCGAAACATTATTTCCTCTCATGAAAGCCTGAATTTACGGCTTTAAATTACACTGTCGATCCGCAGGATTCTTTTGAGTTTCCGCGAATACGGGACCGTTCAGCGCTCAGACTGTCTCGACCGGTTTAAGATAAATAAGCGAATTGACCGGCTGAACGATCAGCTCTCTTTTCAGCTTCCCGTCGGCCGAATTAAAGATAATATTTCCCGCCTGGGAAATGCTGCCGCTGAGCTTGAAAATAATTTCCTTCCCCGCATTCGATCCAAAATAGGCTCTGATTTTAAGTCTGCTGCCGAAACTGTACTGGATGCTTTTCACGTTGCCGTCCGCATCCGGTGCAGTCACGTATATCGTGTCTTCTGTAAAATAGATTCGGCTTAAGGCTGTTTCCTTAGGCGTGCCTGCCATCACTCTGATTCTTTCGTTAAGCATGATAGCGAGGACCCTGTTCGTATCTGCCTCAAATTGTTTTCTGACGGCTGCTTCCTTAAAATCATGCAGGACGAAGGCAGCGCTTCCGCTTAACATAACCATAATAAGCGTACAGATCAGAAGCTCCGTATAGACATAACCCTGCTCATGCTCATCCTTCATGACAGGCAGTCAGCTCCGGTCCACATCACTGCAGGCTTACGGAGTTCCGCTTCCGGAATCCTGCGCATAACTGACTGCGACGATACCGGTACTCGAATTGAAACCGAAGCTGTTGCCGGTCCGTTGAGCTGTATAATCAGAATTTTTCAGATATTCTCTATCCTGAAGAGCTGAAACCAGTTCTGCGAACGCGGCTTCGGGTGTGTCGGCTGTGATCGAAATCGGAGTCGATTCCATGAGCTTCGCGGTATCGTAGGCGGTCTGAACGGCAGCGGCAGTAGACTGATCCGCCTGATCCTTGACATTATCCAGCACCTTCGTAAAGACCGGTACCGCAACGGCAGCAAGTACGACCATAATCGCGCAGCTTATGAGCAGCTCTGTGAACGTAAAGCCTGAGTCTGCCGATTCTTCGAGAAGTTCGTAGTCTTCTGAATCGGAGCCGTAATATCTCTTGTTTATTCCATTCATGATTTTCCTCAGTTAATTTGTGTGCTGAAGCTCTGATAGTTCTGCAGGACCGGCAGGAACAGTGCAAGCATGACAATTCCCACGATAATCCCGAGAAATCCGATCATAACAGGTTCCGCCATTCTGGCGTACCTGTCGGTCCGCTCGGCGAGCACATCGGAATACCAGGCTTTAACGGAGCTCATCGCTCCTTCAAAGTCTCCTGTTTTCTCGCCGAGACGAACCATTCCCATAAGAACCGGTTCGAAAATCTTCGTCTGATCCAACGATTCAGACAGACGCTTCCCGATATAGAGGTCTGTCCGGACATCCTCATACACAGAGGCCAGATAACGGTTCTGAGCCGTTTCCGAAGCAACTCTGAGCGCTTCCGGAAGGGTGATTCCGGTTCGAAGCAGTATCTCCAGAACACCGGCCAGCATGCGGAGTCCGTCGTAATACTGCAGCTTTCCGAATACCGGAACCTTCAGACAGTACCTGCCGATCTCTCTGGCAAAGTGTTCATCCGCTTTGCAGCGACGGCTGATCATAAGTCCGGCTGCTGCCAGAATTGCCGCCAGCAGCGGAATCAGATAAACTGCGGCGCCCGCACAGGCAGTGACAACCCGGGTGAGCAGCGGCATTTCCATTCCCGCATCAGAAAAACTGCTTTCAAACACAGGAAGGACGTAACCGGTGAGAAAAGCCAGTACCGCGAAAGCGAAGACCATGACCACACAGGGATAAAACAGTAGTGACACAGTTTTCCCCTGCTGTTCCGCTTTCGCTTTGTACAGGCCTGATGATTCTTCGAGCACCTGCTCGAGATCTCCTGATATTTCTGCCGAATACAGCATGGTGCAGAACAGGTCAGGAAAAGAGCCCGGACAGGACCGAAAGGAGTCGGAAAGATGTTCGCCGCCCAGCAGATGCTCCCGTACGATGTTCAGATCGGTTGTGAATGCCTTTGAATATTCATTGCTGTCTGCGATTATCGACAGACCTTCAGGAATCGTAATTCCTGCTTTGATCAGTCCCCGCAGCTGAGAACAGAAGACGGCAAACCTTTTTGAACTGACAGTCGGGAAGACTCCGGGCATCGGCGGTATTTTAAACCATTCCTTCATTCAACAACCTTCGGCCTTCATTTATCGAAATACTTCCGCAAGCCACCTCCTCGGTGATTTTTGAATCGAACGACACCCATCCTCTTGCTTCCGCTTCTCTGCGGAGCCGGGCGGGCTTCGTCTTCCCGGTTACGAGTGAAATCAGTTCCCGGTCATACGGTAGTACTTCGTATAATCCCTTTTGTCCGAGTACACCGGTATGTCTGCATGCGGGACATCCGGTGCTGCGATAGCAGCCGCGCTGAGCGAGAATATCTCCGGTATCGGGAGGCACCTGCAGCGCGCAGTGCGGGCAGATACGGCGCATCAGTCTCTGAGAGATAACGCCGGTGAGCACTTCGGACAGGACCTGAGGCCTGATTCCGAGCTCGCCCAAACGCGATGGAACGGAGAAGCAGTCTGAAGCGTGAATCGTACTCAGAACGAGATGGCCGGTGTTTCCGGCACGCACCGCCGCCCGCGCGCTCTCTTCATCTCTGATCTCTCCGAGAAAAATCACATCCGGATCCTGTCGGAGAATCATTGTCAGAAGATAAGCAAAATCGCAGGCGCAGTCCGTCTGAAACTGCGTTATAAACGGCAGCCTGACTTCGACCGGATCTTCAATACTGACTAAACTGAGCGCTTCGGTACTGATCTGTCTTAACGCGCTGAAACAGGTAGTGGACTTGCCGCTTCCCGTACCGCCGGTTATCAGAATCAGACCGCTTTTTCTGCGGAGCATCTGCGAAAACAGCAGATAATCACTGTCCGTAAAACCGAGATCCTGCAGGTCTCTCGTGTAGGTAAGAGGATCGAAGATTCTCATAACCACCTTTTGCCCCGAGGACGTCGGCAGCGCAGAATAACGGACAGAAATCTCTCTGTTCAGGCAGGAGAAAGCGAAGCTCCCTTCCTGCGCCCGCTTGCTGTCAGTAAGATCGACACCGGCCAGACATTTCAGACGGATCGCAAGCTTGGACGCGATGTTTCGGCCGATAACCATCTGCGTCTTCAGACTTGCGTCGATGCGAAATCGAATTCTCGCACCGCCCCCGTCAAGGGGTTCGACATGCACGTCTGACGACCTGCTTCGAACAGCCTGTTCCAGTAACGAATCTGTAAATCGAAGGTACATGGACTCTTCTGAAAAACCGTCTTCCGTCGAATTCAGTTCCGTAAGATATTCATGCATTTTCATCTTCTTCATTGCTTCACCTTATTCTCTATCGGCTACGTTTTGCAGTATAAACGGACATATAAACCTTGTCAATAACTTTTTTAAGTTTCTCTTTATCTCTTATAATAGTTATAAACGTTATTAATCTAAAGTTTTTTAAGGCTTTCAATCAAATTAAATTGAGAACTTGTTTGATTTTTTGTTTTTATAATAAGCAAACATTTTCATAGATACATTCGATCGCAGATATCGTCTTATCAAAATCTGAACTTATGTATAAAAGCGACAAAAAAATAAAAAAAGCCCGGATAATCCGGACTTAGACAAGTCTTGAGAAGACCTTTTCCGAGGCGTATCTGAAAACATTTACGGCAAGCTTTGCCTCGATTTTCAGGTAGCTGCCGATATTTTTTGACTTGACCGGCACCTTTTTCAGTTTTTTCAGATTCCTGAATCCTTCAGCAAATCCTTCGCGATATTCTTTTCCATAGCCGCCCGCAGCGAAGCGCAGATATTTTATGCCGAATCCCGCGGCAAGAAACGGCAGATTTACCGCGATCTGTACAGGCGGCATATTCTTATAAATCAGGTAAATATTATTTCTTGCCGATATCTTTACCTTAAACGGAGAATATTTCTCACCTCCGGCTGTTGTCGCGGAACCGATATGATAGCAGACTGCCTGCGGCTCGTACCAGTTCTCATATCCCTCGATCAGCGCGCGCCAGCCGATATCGATATCCTCAAGATAGGCGAAATGATTCTCGTCAAAAATTCCTATTTCATCAAATACTGAAGACCTGTAAAGCCCCGCGCCGGCACAGGCAGAAAATACACGGTCCGGTTTTCTGAAGAAACGCACGGGCATACCGTCTCCGCGTTTCCAGCCCCAGCCGAACAGATTCATAAAATCTCCTGTGTCATCAAGAAGATCCCGCTCCTTGAACCGGATCATCTTTGAAGATACTGAGAATATTCGCTGTGAATTCTCCGCAGCCTGCGTGATTTTTTCAACAAAATCATGATTTAAAACCACATCGTTATTAAGCAGCAGTATGTATTCCCCCTGTGCCGCTTCAATTCCTCGGTTCACCGAATACGCAAAGCCGGAATTGCGCTCATTTAGAATAAGCCGGATATTATTAAACTCTTCAAGAAGGGACGGACTTTTATCGATTGAACAGTCGTCTACGACTATTATTTCAAGATTTGAATACTCCTGGGCAAAAACGGACACCAGGCAGTTGATGATATATTTATCACCATTGTAGTTCGGAATTACGACGGAAACGAGCGGCTGTCCGCTTCCCTGCTTTTTATTATTCATGGTATGTTTGTCAGCTTTCTTAGTCGGGCAGACGAAGGGCAGCCCCTGCGCCATCTCAGCTTTCTGTCCGGTTTCTGTAGTATATTGTTTTTATTATAACTCTTAAAATAAAAAACTCCCCGAAAACGGAGGCCGTATGTCAGGCTTCCGTCTGCAGGGAGGTATTCTCTGTAGATGTCGTTCTTCTTAATGTCGATATGTTTCAGCTTAAGCTGCTATCTCCGCTATGATGGCAACAATCTTCGCCGCATAGGACGTATCTGCCGCCCATGTGCCTGACAGCTGTCCGATTGTCGCTGCGCATCCTCTTGTAACATAACCAAATCTGCTGTCAACCTGCTCGTTGTTGAGAGGATCGGTAGACGCGTAAGCTTTTAAATGCTGAATCTGCGCACGGATGCCCATTCGAATTCCCACCGAATTGTCACCGTATATTGAGAAATCTTCTCCGGTGACGCCGTTTCCCGCCGCGCCGAGTCCTGCAAAATTGAACTGCGAGATATTAACGCTGCCCGTAAACTGCAGATAGCTCGTCTCAAGCATAGCCTGAGCAAAAGCGATATCTGCACGGACGCCTTCTGCGCTCGCTTCGTCGATGTACATCTGAGCAAATGCTTTCAGATCTACACCTCTCTTCGTATAATAATCTGGAAAGGTATTACCTGACTGTGTGTACAGCTGCACCAGCTGGTCGGCTGTGACCGTACTGGTCCCCATGATCTTCGTTTGAGTCGTAACAGCCTCTGCGGCAGAGCTGTTCGAAGCCGGTGCCGCAACCTCTACGGATGCAGAGGCTATACCGACATAGCTGCCGGTATCACTCCTGCCATAAGCGTGAACGTAGTATACGCCGGATTTGGAACCGTGATCTGCGATATCCACCGTACAGGTTGCCTGCGACCCGGATTTATCCGCCTGATACCAGACAAGATCATCCTGACCGTTATCTTCGCTCCAGACCGGGAACTTGATGCTCGCATAATTGCTGACTCCGTCGAGCACGATCGATATTTTACCGTTCGAATCTGCCGTAACACTTAACTTTGGTGTTTCCGTTTGATCCGCAGCGTCATTATAATAATACGTCGAGCCGAGTCCCTGAGTCCTGCCGTTATTGTCAACTCCGTATACATGGATATGGTACTGTCCCGTATCATCATTATGATCCGACACTTTTACCTTTACGCTGTAGGTATCTCCGGACTTCTGAGCCGTATACCATACTAAGTCGTCCTGACCGTCCACATCACTCCAGACGGGGATAAGAATCCTGTTCACACCGTTCGGTGCATTGATCCCGCTCACCGTAATCGTGAAGCTGTCCGAATCCGATTCAGTTACTGCAACGGACGACGCGGTCATCTGAGGAACATTAAGTGTAATATTCTTCAGGAACGTCTGTGTCCCGCTGCTGTCGATGCCGTAAGCATGAATATTGTAATCTCCGGTATCGTAACCGTGATCCTTCAGACTGATCGTACAGACATACTGGCCGTTCTGTTTGACGGCGGTATACCATTTCAGATCGTCCTGGCCGTTATTCGCACTCCAGACGGGGAACAGAATCTTGTTTACACCCGCGGGAGACGAAACTCCGGACAGTGTAACAGTAAATGTTCCGTTTTCCGGTTCAGTTACGGTCAGCGTAGAGGCTTCCATTGTCTTTACAGTTACAGTGGACGAAGACAGGAAAAACTGCTGGTTCAAATTGTCGGTTCCATAGACGTGAACGTAATAGGTTCCAGTATCCCATCCGTGATCCTTCAGATTTACGGTCGCAGTATAAGAATCTCCGTTCTTCACTGCCGTATACCATTTCAGATCGTCCTGACCGCCGTTAGCGCTCCATACCGGGAACAAAATCTTCTTGACCCCGTTTGATGCGCTTACGCCGTTGAGCGTAATTGTAAACTGCCCGTTTTCCGGTTCTGAAATTGTCAGACTCGTATAGGACATGACCTTGAATTCGACCGTCATCGGCTTGATTCCGCCGGACGATGAGTAAGCATGTACGTTATAGACTCCGGTATCGTTGTTATGGTCCGATGTCCGGATTACAGCCTTATAGCTGCCGTCCGTCTGACGTACCGTCGATACCCATTTCAGATCGTCCTGACCGTTTACTTCGCTCCAGACTGCAAATTTGAAGCCTGTACCGTCTAATCCTTTGATATAGGCGCTGGCAGTCGTTTCGTTCTGCTTCACAATCGAAACGCCGTCGGCTATGCCGGTAAGCTCTGTGACCGTAAAGGTGGTCATGCCGCGATAGGAGGAATTACCCTCTGTATCATAGGTATAGACATGAGCGATATACTGCCCCGTCGCGCCTCCGTAATCTGAAATGTCGATTGTGACCGACCAGACTCCTCCGCCCATGTCGACCGCATCGTACCAGATCAGATCCTTCTGATTGTTGTCAGAAGTCCAGACCGGGAATTTTACCGATTTAACACCGCTGTCATCCGCTACGCCCGTCGCTGTCAGCGTAATGACCGCATCTGTCGTAGGCAGCTGACCACAGCTTGACTGGAACGAATCGATTGTCGGCGCTTCCGTATCCGAAGAGGTTTTTCCAAAATAGGAATTGACTGCCTTCAGAAAGCAGTCCGACGCGGAATCGCGGTAAGCCTGACTGTTCAGATACTCTGATTCCGAATTATTCGATATAAACCCGCCTTCGTATAGAACGCAGGGAGCGCTCGAGTGAGCAGGAAGATAATCGTCTCGCTCTACTGTTTTTCTGTATGTCAGTTTGCCGTCTGAAAAGCTGCTTTGAAGGATCTCTGCAAACTTTTCGGATTCCTGTGCTGCCGAGCACGGTGAGCTGTCGCGGAAGGCAGTACTGCCGTCCGACCACAGACCGGAAACCTCATACACTCCGGATGTATCGTAGCTTCTGTAGCTGCTCCAGTATAATTCGAAGCCTGAAGCGGAGCTGCCCCCGGAATTATGGTGGATCGAAATCACAAGATCCGGATTTTTACTGTCGGCAAGCGTGTTGAGAGCCGAAAACGAATTTCCCTGTGCCTGAGTTCCAAGAGTGTACTGGGATAGAGTCTTATCGGTCGTATGCGTGATATAAACCTCATATCCCGCCGCAGCCAGTTTTTTAACGAGTGCGCCGGCCAGATCCTGATTGACCTGAGCTTCGGTAACTCCCGTCGTTTCATTTGTCGCTCCAGAGTCATAACCGATGCTGTGTCCGGGGTTGATGACAATGACCTTCTGCTGCGCGCTGACTGCAGCATTGCAGACAAAAAGCAGACAGAAAAGTATTCCGATAACAATAACGGCAGGTAAAAACCTTTCTTTATTCAGTTGTCGAGAAATTATATATCCTCCTTTCTTTAGATTTGATTTTCCGGAAAGAGCCCCTGATGATTTTCCTGATGTCTTATGCCTTCCCGTGAAAGTCATGGTTAATTATATCACTTTTAAGAATTCATTAATAAATTAATGCCGCGAATAAACAGCAGTGTTTCAGATAAGGGGCGTAAAATAAAAACAGACCGAAAGATTTTAATCTTCCGGTCTGTTTTTATTATTCGTCGGTTTTTATTCTGAAGTCTGCGTGCCCCAGGGACAGATTGGGATTGTACATCGGATCATCGTCGATCAGATCCGCCCATTTACCACGGACTTTCCTGATTTCACTGTACATTCTGTTCATTTTTGCCCGGGTCGTGTCAAGTCCGCGGGTTTTTGATTCATAATGATACAGCAGAGCAGCAGGATCGTAGACACCGTAGTATCCGGCATCTGTCAGCGCGCAGCACAAATCCACATCATTATAAGCGATGGCTATATTTTCATCAAATCCGCCGACTTCGTTAAACTTGTCCTTCGCGACCATGAGGCAGGCGGCCGTAACGCACGAGTAATTTGTCGCAGATGCCAGCTGATTAAAATAACCGGGATCATCCTGCGGATAATGATAATGGATGTGACCTGCAATTCCGCCTATTCCGAGAACCACGCCCGCATGCTGTACGGTATCGTCAGGATACAGGAGTTTAGCTCCGACCGGACCGGTCTTCTCATGCTGCGCAAAGCCGAGCATGCTCTGCATCCATTTTCCGGACAGAACCTCGGTATCGTCGTTCAGGAAGAGCAGGTAATCCCCGTCGGCATGATCGACCGCCAGATTGTTGATTCTCGAGTAGTTGAACGGAATATCGATTTTGACAACTTTGACTTTATCAGGATATTCAGATTTAAGCTCTTCGAATATTCTGAGCGTTTCCGGATCCACACTCCCGTTATCTGCGATAATCACCTCGTAATTATCATATTCTGTTCTGTCGCAGACCGACCGGACAGAAGTTTCAACCACGTGCCTGCTGTCGCGGGTCGGAACGATCACACTTACTTTCGGTTTTCCGACAACTTCATATTCAACGCTGATCACCCCGGGCACCGGTCCCGATGTAACCGTACCGGGCGTTCCGCGGCGCTCCAGCGCCTCTTTAACGGCTTCAAGCGACGCAGCAAAGCATTTAACATCCGTCCCGCTCTCTTCGGGATGCTCAGACGCATGATACAGCACCTTCGGAATATGAGCGATCCTGTCGGTCTGTTCGACCGCTCTGAGGACCAGATCGTAGCTTCCGGCTTCCGCGAATTCCTGTCTGAAACCACCGACAGTATCGAGGATTTCTTTTTTATAAAACACCGGTCTGCCGATATAATTGCCGGAAATAAGCGAATCCGGAGCGTAGTCACTTTTAAAATGAGGATTCGCTCTTTTTCCGTACCCGTTTATCTGATCTTCATCGCTGTAAATCAAATCGAGATCGCGGTCTTCATTGAGAGAGGATACGACTTCGTAAAGCGCGTTATCGGATAATACCGCGTTAACTTCAGGAAAAACAACAAACTCGCCGTCAGCAGAATGAATCGCTTCATTCAGCGCATCGGTTTTTATCGGAGAACCGGAAGATGCGATCTTAACCCGGCTGTCCTGACCGGCAATACCGTCGAGCAGTCTGTTTGTGCTGTCCGAAGCCTCTGAAGACACAGACAGAATCATCTGCCAGTTCGGATACTCCTGTGAAACCGCCGATTCATAGAGTCTGAGCGCCGCATCTGCATCGCCCTCCTGAACAAATGCTGCCAGTGACACAAGGGGCCTGTATTCAAAACGATCGATTTTCTGTCGGATACGATCGATATTTCCAAGACCTTCGTTCGCATCGATCCAGTCCTGATAATCAGGTGAAAAGCCCGGAAGGTTGTTCTTAATCTTCCGTATCAGAACAGGCAGCTGTTCCCTGTTCATCAGCGGACGCACCTTCTGATAGACGCGTTTGGCAATTAACAGCGGGCTGCCCGATTCCGATTCCGAACAGTACTTTTTATCAAGATCAAGCGTGACCGTCTTTTCCTCGATCGGAGTCCGGAAATGAATCCTGACTTTTCCTTTCAGACTGCGAAGTCTGACCGATATGATAAATCCGGGATTTAAGGTTCCGGTTCCGGGAGCAGAGCTGCAGACATCCGCTCTGGGTTCACGGATTATTTCCGTATGCTCGACAGGCTCGTCCGCTTCGATTACGATATTCGTTTTTTCAGAAATATATTCCGGAAGAGCCCAGCCCCGCAGTCTGAGTGTCTGAGAGGCAGGATCTCTCCATACTAGGTCTAAATTAGCTTTCAATGATTAACCTGTCCTTCTAATAACGGATAAACGCAGAAGCAGAACCGCCCTGCTGCAGTTTCGGACTGATATACCGGTCGTTCATTTCTTCCGCCGGATATTCTGCGCATAGATTACGAAGCTCGAAGCCGCCTCCGTTAATATTCGAGTCCTTCTGTACAACGGATCTTGAAACGTAGACGACGTTTTTTCCTGCCTCCCTTGCACGGAGTGAAAGATCGATATCCTGTTCGAAGGGTTCGAGCTTTTCGTTAAATCCTCCAAGCTTGTCAAACAGATCCTTTTTAACGAGCATACAGTCGAGACTCACCGCATAGACACACTGAGGAGCCGCGATTCTGTAATAATAGCCCAGATCAAAATGACTGTGATCGACCATCGGCAGATATCTTCGGCCGTTTTCCACGGAAACGCCGGCGCCCAGAGTTCTATACGAGTTGTTCAGAACCATCGGCCCCGCAATTCCCGTATCCTCGAGCTTTGCAAAATTAACCAGCTCGGTAAGCCAGTGTTCGTTCTCCGGTCTGATCTCGTCATCCACAAACACGAGCAGTTCGCTGTCTGTCAGAGAGGCCGCGTAATTTCTGAGCTGCACGTCGCTGCGCGGAGCATTATCCTGAATATACCGGACCCGTTCGTCTTCCGTAAATACCGGTGTGTTCACCGCAATAATGTCGAAGTTCGGGTAATCAGTTCTAGTCAGGATATCGCCGGCAGCAAACTGACGCATACTGCTGGAGCTGCCGTTCTGACCGGCCAGAATAACCGTAACCTTCGGATATTTTCCCGGGAAATAGTCTGTTTCATACGTACCGTAGTTTTCTCCGATACGAACCTCCACAGGAATTCCTTCCGCTTTGAGCGTATCTTCGATAACCTTTCTGCCCGCCTCATAGGCGTACAGCTTCGCTTCGGGATTTTCCGCAACCGATCCCTTGATCGTCCGCCAGTGATACAGAATCTCTGGCACATGTCCGACCTCTCTTGCCGCCGACGTAAGTCTTCTGACAAAATCGAAATCCTGAGCCCCGTCGTAATCGGGATTGAGCATGCCTTCCTTTTCCGCCAGGCTTCTTCTCACCGCAACAAAATGGGTGATGTAATTATGAAAATCAAGAAGCACCGGATTCCAATCCGGTTTAAAAAACGGGTCGAATCTGACTCCCTCTTCATCGATCTTATCTTCATCCGAATATACAAAATCGCATTCCGGATGCTGTTCTATATAGGAAGCCATCAGGCCGAGGGCATTCGGATCGAGCAGATCGTCATTATCCATAAAAGCCAGGAAATCGCCGTCCGCCTGCTCTTCAGCCGTATTGGTCGCCCTTGAAATATGCCCGTTTTCAGTCCTGTAGGTGACTTTGATCTGGGGATATTTTTCACTGTACTCTTCAAGCACCTCGCGGACTCTCGGGTCCGGCGAACAGTCATCCGCTATGCATAGCTCCCAGTTCGGATACGTCTGGTTCAGTACCGAATCGATAAAAGCACGCAGCCATTTTTCGTCGATATTGTACACCGGTGTGATAATAGAAAATTTCGGTCCTGCTGCAGAATCGAATTCCGGCGTCGGAGTCTTGTGTGTCTTTGTCCATTTTTCATAGGCAGAGATGTCTTTTTCATCCTGAGCTCTGCCGAGTCTCGTTCTGATCGCTTCGTCGATATGGCCGATCATCTCCAGCGCTGTTTTCTTTCTTCTGCTGACAAGAGTCGTAACATATTCCGTGTCGGGTGAATCGTTTGAGGATCTGAATAGAATCGTATCCGCACGTTCTGTCCAGTCTCCGGGAAGAGTCATGCTGAATCCGAGATCGACATGGTCTCGAATCATATACTTGTCACAGATATCCGGCCGGAATACCGGTTTAAACTCGAATTCCGGAAGCCCCTGATCTGCCGCGGGAAGCGCCGGAACACGGTTAGCTTTATCTATACACCATCCGGAAATGACCGACTGATCTTTTTCCGCATCGTAACTGACGCTGTCCAGATGAGCATTAAATTTAGCCTGATGCCTTTTCACGCTTTTACCTTTCTCTTCTGCTTCTGATTTTATTCATCAGGTCACGCATGGAGGCGGTAAGCTTCCATGACCGGCTGTTGACAATACTTGAAGTCAACGCTTCCATCTGTCTGAGTCTGTCTTCAGTTTCTGCAGCACAGGCTTCTTTTTCTCTGAGCGCCTGTTCAAGCTGTGCGATCTTCTTAGGATTTTCCTCAGTCAGGAAATACTCTGCCGCGCGCAGCAGATGATCTGCCTGGGCATAATATTCTCCGGTAATGGCAAGACTCCGCATATTTTCGAAATCCCCGAGTATCAGAATATTCGGATCGTCATTATAGAAATACCAGTCGGAGCCGTCGCACACGGCATTCTGCGGAAATATCGCCAGATCGTTTTTCACATTTTCAATATTCAGGTTTCTAAGCATGACCGAACAGGAACACGGATCCAGTCTCATTGCATGAACCGAAGCGGAACCACGCCTTTTGAGAATCGCTTCGAAATTGAAGTCCGCATAAAATCTGTTGTCTTTAATAACAAGCGGCAGCTCCACGGAATCCTGTTCGTTAAAACCGCTGCCAAAATCGAGGTACAGTCTCATTTTCTGATTGTATCTGGCGAGCTGCTGATTGAGCATCTGATCAGAATTCACCTGGAAGCCGAAATACTTCTCTACAGTCTGATCCGCTACATAGCAGTCCGAAAAGTACTTATGCCAGCTGTGGAAAAGTTCGGAATCTTCAGGATCTAGCCCGGCGATAAGCATCAGATCTTCAAGAGAGTAATTCTTGCTGATTTCATTCTGCTGACGGAAGGCCATATACAGACTGCGCCAGATTGTCAGATCTACCGGAACCGGAAACTGAAAAACCCACTCGTAATCGATAACGAAAGTCCCGTGATCATTCGTGATGATATTCGGAAAAATCATATCTACGTTGCTTGATTCACGGCACAGAAACGGTTTATCCGAACCATTCCGGCCGAATACCTGCGCAAACTGAGGCGTATAATAGTCATCTCTGACTGCAGTCCCTTTGCGCAGGCTCGCGCAGTAATCCTGCACCAGTTTTTTAAACAGCGCCTTATTCTCATTCACTGATGCTTCCACCAGCTTATCGTTGAGGCTTGTCCCCGGTATAAATTCAAATTCGACCGCTTCGCCTGCAGCCGCGGCCGGCGCGTTCAGATAATCGCCGATCCAGGTATTTTTATCATAATAATCGAGCATATTCTGAAGATGGGGCTTCGCTTCAGGAAAGAGCGCGGTCTTGGCGATTTTCTTCCCCGACTGCGTGCTGACGATCATTGTCTGCAGACAGAACGGCTTTTTCCTGAGCAGCGGCAGCTTCACATAATCGATCTGCTGCGCCGGTTCTGCAATCGGAGCCTGTGATACTTCGATCAGAAACGAATTAAAAAAGCTGCTGAGGATCTTTTCTTCCTTAAGCAGACGTTCGAATTCCTGTTCGCTGAACAGAGTCAGACGGTTCGCATTAAACGAGTAATCATGCAGACTTGAATCTGCCATTCCAACCGAGCGGTCTGTATATATCGCGGTCGGAAATTTATAGTCGGGCGCAGGATAATAAAGCTTATGATACGCGAAGCCTGAACGTGTGATCAGATCCACCAGTTCGTTCTTTGAAAAAGTCCGGACAAAATCAATCCCGGCGTAATCATTAATTCCGCTGAACAAAGCGGATGTATGATCTTCAGGCGCACCGTTCAGGTACTTCATCCCAAGGCGGTTCTCAATTGCAATCAGAATCACACCGTCGGGCTTGAGCAGTTTTTTAAGCTCATTCAGAAAATCTTCATATGGATTATCCGTATCCGTAAAGCTCGCTGCGTACTCGAGCACGCCGTTAAGTACGATATAATCGAATTTTTCACTGAAACGGATATTGTGGAAATTTCCGCTGATAATCTCAAGATTCGGAAACTCGCTGTTTCTTGCATAGTTTACCGAGCTTCTGCGTTTCGTAAGTTCAACCGACGTGACCTTCGCTGCGCGCCGGCAGAACAGACCCGATAAAGCGCCGCAGCCGGCGCCGACTTCCAGCAGCGAGCTGTCTTTTCTGAACGGATACCAGCTCAAAATATTCTGTCTGAAATCGCTCAGATGATAGAGCGTAGGCCACCTGCAGTCCTTCTTCAGAAAATCGTCTTTTGACGCGCCTGATTCGAAGAGCTGAAGGAGTTCATCCTCCATTGTTCCGTCCGAATATTCAGACTCACCCTGATAATAATCCAGATTTAAACGAGCCATATTAATCTCCAATGCTGTCCAGTTTATCTAACAGTACTTCAGAATGGGTGTCGAAATAACCGACCGTATCCTGTTTTGACAGGACCGTAATGCTTGCGACGTCGTAAAAACGATGAAAAACCGAAAAGTTGCCCTGTACATCAAGTCCGGTACAGCCCAGTGAAATAAAATACGACCCGCCCTGAAACGGAATTTCCTGCCTGAAACTTGCCTCGTAAATTTCTCCCGGTTCGGCTGTGAACCCTTCGATTCCCTCATACATCGTGTTCGTTCCGGTAATTTCCGTTCCTTTGATATTTTTAAACGTCAGCGCAAAGATCGGATCCTTGATTTCCTCATTGAACCGGACCTTGAATTTGACAGTAAGCTCGTCGAATTTTTCGATCTGCGGGGCCGCCTTGCCATTTGCGTCCAAAACCGTAAGTTCGATAATCTCCGCCTGTTTCGTTCCGTATTCGAGAATCTGTTCGTTCAGACGAATATTGCACTTAAGCTGTCTGTTGCTGAACAGTTCCTTTTCGGTACTGCCGTCACTTCCGCCCCGCTGTTTGTTAGCTTTGAGCATTTCTTCGTCGACAAGAATCTGTTTATAGACATCGACCATTTCATGCGCGGTTCCTTCATCGACGACAGTGCCTTCATTGAGAACCATAACGCGGTCACAGTATTTTATTACTGAAGACAGATCATGGGTAACGAAAATGATCGTCTTTCCCTTTTTCTTGATCTCCGTAAACTTCTTGTAGCATTTCAGCTGGAAAAATGCATCTCCGACAGAAAGAGCTTCGTCGACGATGAGGATTTCCGGATCGACGTTAATTGCGATGGCAAACGCGAGGCGGACAAACATACCGGAAGAATAGGTTTTGACCGGCTGATAGATATGATCGCCGATATCTGCAAAATCGATGATCTCCTGAAGCTTCTGATCCATTTCAGCTTTCGTAAAACCGATAATCTGTCCGTTCAGATAAATATTTTCAATGCCGTTGTATTCGGGATTGAATCCCGCTCCGAGCTCCAGCAGCGCTGAGATTCTACCGTTAATTTCGACGCTGCCGCTGCTTTCAGAAAGAACGCCGGTAATAATTTTCAAAAGCGTCGATTTACCCGAACCGTTCTTCCCGATTATCCCGTAGCATTCGCCTTCCTTGACCGCGAAATTGATATCGTTAAGCGCATAAAAGTCTTTATGATACTGTTTCTTATTCTTCGAAAACGAAAGCGCTTCTTTGAATCGCGCGTGATTGCTGTCGTAAAGCTTATAGACTTTCGAGAGGTCCTGAACTCTGACCGCTAATTTTTTCTGTTCCATTCATACCTCCTAAAGCACATCCGAGAAGTGAGGGCTGAGTCTGTTGTAGACTTTCGAGCCGATTATTAAAAGCAGCAGTGTGAATACCCAGAAATACAGTGACATTGTATCGTACTGCCAGAACCATGGGCCGTTTAAGAAAGAATCTCTGTATCCCTGAACAATGTAGGGGC
>ERZ1645187.321-NODE-321-length-46522-cov-16.317494_pt1 | contig 46522 bp, 48 predicted proteins | sample MGYA00575352_ERZ1645187 | MGnify/ENA primary metagenome ERZ1645187 (study PRJEB40837, sample SAMN11349314) | freshwater sediment metagenome | isolation source: river sediment | host: Sediment | place: India: Wazaribad , New Delhi | collected 2017-02-21 ... | reverse complement strand
AAAGACTGGTCGGAACGACCCGGACCAACAAGGCGGCCCTCGGCGTAGGGATACCCAAATCTCGCAAACCGTCATGATGAACCGGCCTAGCATCGGGCCGGTCCCCCTGGCGCCCGGCCGCTTGTGTCTAGGCTTGCGTACCATCCGATCTCACTGCCGGCCGCCCCATAAAATTCGGGCTGGCGGAAAATGGCCGCTTCTCACCGCCCGGCGGCGGCATTGCCCGGGGCCGGGCTCGTCCGGCACGCCGTCAATGGTCCCCTCCATCCAGGGAGCCACTGCATATGTATCGACTATGCATATTACGTGACTCGCCCGCAGCCCGCCGTGGCCAAAGCCGCCGTCGAGCGTCGGTCTCGCCACCTTGCCGGCGTCCTCGCCGCAGAGGACCACGAACGATGCCGCGCGGACCCATCCGACGGATCGGAACCTTTCCGACCGCCGCGCAGCCGACGGGTCTCCGATCGGCGATGGCCACCGACGGCGTGGTCGGCCTCTCCCCGAGGGCGGCGGCAGCGCCGGAGCGACGCCCCATCCACGCCTCGAACCGATCGGGATTCATACCGGTCGCGGTCCTTCGGAGCCCCCACCCGGATGGCCGGTGAACGCCGACGCCTGCTGGCCGCCGTGCAGCCGAACGCTCGGCGTCCGAGCCGCGGCGCGGGCGGGCGGGCGGTTGTGGCGGCTCACCGCGCCATGGTGGCACGGTCCCAGGTCTTCCAGTCCGGCGAACCTTCGATGCGGATGCCGCCGTCGTAGCCGTATTCGACGGTGACGACGGTGGTCGAGGTCTGGTCGAAGAAGGCGACGCCATAGGCTTCCGGCAGGTCGGAGCCGACCAGCAGGGCCTTTTCAGAGAAGAGGGGGAAGCCGGCGTGATTGGTGCCGCGCAGCGAGGTCGCCGGAATACCGGCGCAGGAGCCTGCCAGCGGCAGGTGACAATGGCCGAAGAAGAGGTGGCGAATCTTGTCGCGCCGACGGCCGACCAGGGCGCGGAACTCGACGTCGTCGATGAGCCGGATCTGATCGATGGCGCCGAGGTGAGCCGGGATCGGGTGGTGGTGCATGAACAGCAGGAAAGGCCCGTCGTGCTCGTCGAGCCGGGCCTCGAGCCACGCCCGACGGGTGGCACAGTAGCGGCCGGCGTGGGTGCCGGCTTCGGCGGTGTCGAGGAACAGGCAGCGATGGCCGGCGACGTCTTCGCTGCCCTGGACGAAGCCGTTTTCGTCGGCGAGTTCGGGGAAGACCTCGAGGAAGGCCGGGCGGCTGTCGTGATTGCCGATGCAGAGGCGCGACTTCAGCGGAAAGCGCTCGAGCCGGTCGCGCAGGCGGCGGTAGTCGTCGCGGTCACCCCAGTCGGAGAGGTCGCCGGTGATCACCATCAGGTCGGCATCGGCATGATCGGCGAGGATGTGCGCCAGCGCCTTCTCGAAATTGGCGTTGGGATCACGCCCGGCGATGGTCGAGCCCGGAGCGGTCAGGTGGATGTCGGTGAGGTGGATGAGCTTGAGGGCCATCGGAGCGGTCTCTGGGAGGAGGTCGGGCGGGCGCGAAGGCGACCGGGCGACGCCTCGACGCGCCGCCCGGTCGGATCGGCTCACTTCTTCGGCAGGAGCTTCTGCACGTCGGCGGCCATGTCGGTGACCACCGCGTCGGTCTCGGCGGCGCGCTTGCCGTTGACCACCGAATTCATGTGGTCCTTGATCACGTCGGTGATCTTCAGGCCGTTCTCGCCGGGGAAGGCGTACCACTTGGTGAGCAACGGCAGCTGCGACACCGCGGTGTAGTTGTTGGGATGGGTCTCGTAGAAGTCCTTGAGCAGAACCTCGTTGGCCTTCTTGTTCGGCGGCATGTAGCCGGTGGTCTTGGCGACGATCGCCGCACCTTCCGGGCCATGCCAGAACTTCATCAGGCGCCACACGGCGGCCTTCTTGGCCGGGTCGGTGGCGAGCATGAGGCCGACGTTTCCGCCCGCCGGCAGACGGCCCTTACCCTCGACGACGCCCGGGAAGCGCCAGGTCTTGAGACGGAACTTGCCGCCGATCATGTCGGTGATCTTGGCGAGATCCGAGGTCGAGGTGAAATGGATGCCGGTCTTGCCGGCGGCGAAGGCGGCGCGGCCGTCGGGCTGCGAGAGGTTCGGCATGCCGACTTCCGTGACGAAGCGGCCGATCACGCGCATGGCGTCGCGACCCTCGGCTCCGTCGAAGGCCACCTTGCTCTCGTCCTCGGTCAGCATCGATCCGCCACGCGCAAAGACCGGGGCCTGCCACAGCCAGTTGCCGGTGATGTCCCAGCAATAGGTGACGCCGTTGACGTCGCCGCCGAGCGCCTCGATCTTCTTGGCGAGTTCGATCACGCCCTCCCAGGTGGTGGGCAGGTTGTTCGCGTCGCCACCGGCCTTCTCGACCAGATCGAGGTTGTAATAGGAGACCGGCAGCGAGATGGCGAAGGGCAGCGCCCACACCTTCCCGTTCATCGCGCCGATGTCGTACATGGCGGCGTGAAAGCCTTCGGATTCCAGTTCCTTGTCCGCCTTGATGAATTCGTCGAGCGGCTGGGCGATGCCGCGTTCGACGAAGATGCGCACGCGGTTGAGGCCCTGGAAGGTGTAGTCCGGCATCTGCTTGGTGATCGCCTCGCGCAGCACCTTCTGGGTCGCCTCTTCGTAGGATTCGTAAGGGGCACGGAAGGTCACCTTGATGTCCGGGTTCTTGGCCATGAAGGCTTCGGCGATCTGCTTCTGGGTCTCGTTGAACAGTTCGCCGTAGGGGTACTGAACCACGATCTCCGTCGGTTCGGCGAAGGCCGGGCCGGCCAGGACCGCGAAGGCGGCGGCGAGAAGGAAGGTCTTCGTCATGTCTGTCTCCTGTCGGGAGGCGGGGGTGGGAAGGCGTGGGTCGAACGGGCTCACTTGAGCCCGGTGAAGGCGATCCCTTCGATGAAGCGGCGCTGAGCCAGCAGGAAAGCGATCACGAGCGGGGCGATGATGACGGTGGCTGCCGCCATCAACGGGCCGTAGTCGGTGCCGGCCTCCATGTTGCGGAAGAGCGCGACGCCGAGCGGCGGGGTGAAGAGCTGCGGGCTGTTCACCACGATCAGCGGCCAGAAGTAGTCGTTCCAGTGGGCGACGACCGAGAAGATGCCGAAGGCGGTGACCGCCGGCAGCGCGGTCGGCAGCATCACCCGCCACACCACGCCGAACTCGGAGAGACCGTCCATGCGTGCGGCGTCGACGAGGTCGTCGGGCACCCCCATGAAGAACTGCCGCATCAGGAAGATGCCGAAGACCGAGATGGTGAAGGGCGCGATCAGGGCGGCATAGCCGTCGAGGATGCCGAGCCCGTGGAACAGCAGGAACAGCGGTACGGCGATCGCCTGCGGCGGGATCAGCAGACCGAAGAGCACCAGCAGGAACAGCGTCTGCCGTCCGCGAAACCGCAGCTTGGCCAGCGCATAGGCCGCCGGCAGGGCCACGATCACCTGGAGAACGAAGATCGAAACCGTGACGATCGCCCCGTTGAGGAGGAACCGCCCGAGCGAGGCCTTGGCGAAGGCGGTCGTGTAGTTCTCCACGACGTGGAGATGCTGCGGCCACCAACGGATCTCGGAGAGGAAGACCTCCGACTGCGGCTTCAGCGACGTCGAGATCATCCAGGCGAAGGGCACGAGCACGAGCCCGCTCGCCACCAGGAGGACCGCATGGCGGAGTACCGCCGCCGGGGAGGGGAGGAAGCGGCGCCGGGTCATGCGTGACGGACCTCGCTGTCGAGAAGGCGGGCCTTCACCACGGTCAGCACCAGCACGAAGCCGAGGAAGACCACGGCGATGGCGGCGGCCGGACCGGAGCGGAAGAACTCGAAGCCTTCCGAATACATGGTGTAGAGCAGCACCTCGGAGGCCTTGCTCGGCCCTCCCTTGGTCAGAACCTGCACCGTGTCGAAGACCTGGAAGGAGCGGATCGCCGAGACGACGACCACGAACATCGTCACCGGCGCGAGCAGCGGCCAGGTCACCAGCCGGAACCGCGACCAGGCATCGCCCGCCCCGTCGAGCCGCGCCGCTTCGTGCAGCGATCGCGGAATGGCGGTCAGCCCGGCGAGGAACAGCACCATGTTGAAGCCGAACAGCTGCCAGACACCGATCACCGCCAGAGTCGGCAGGACGGTGGCGGGATCGTTGAGCCAGTTGAAGGTGGGAAGCCCCAGTCGGGCGAGCGACAGATTGACCAGCCCGAACTGCGGATGGAGCATGTATTCCCACGAAATCGCCATGGCGATCGTGGTGGCCATCACCGGGACGAAGAACACGGCGCGATAGAAGGACTTCCAGCCCTCGCCCGCCTCGATCAGCAATGCGCCACCGAGCCCGAGCCCGAGCGAGGCCGGCACCACGAAGGCGACATAGGCGAGCGTGTTGACGAGCGATCGCCAGAACACCTTGTCGGCGAAGAGTTCGCGATAGTTTTCGAACCCGACGAAGGCGAAGGACGGGGCGCCGAGCTGATAGTCGGTCAGGGACATCACCGCCACGGCCACCACGGGACCGATCAGCAACACCAGCATGAGCACCACCGCCGGCCCGATCAGCAGCGGCGCGGCGCGACTGGCGTGGTCGTGCGGCGCGGCGGCGACCGGGCGATCCGCCACGAGGGCGGCATCGAAGGGGAGATCAGACATGGATCACCTCGCCGCGCGCGCCGACCTCCTCGGTCCGAACCCGCAGGCCGGCACCGTCGAAGAGCCGCTCCTCGCCGGCTCGCCATCCGAGCCGCAGCGTCTCGCCGAGGCGCAGACCGCGCGCCTCACGCGGATCGTGACGGGAGACCACCGGTCGCGGGCAGCCCGGAACGTCGGTGTGCACGAAGACCTCCGAGCCGAGATTCTCGATATGACCGACCCGCCCGACGATCGGCCCCTCCGAGGAGGGGTGGAGCACCTCGGCGCGCACACCGACGCGGATCGCCGCGGCGACGGGACGCGGAACCCGGATTCGCGTCGCCCGATCGAGCACCCGCAGGGTGCCGTCCTCGTCGACGGCGCCGGGCAGCAGATTGATCTGCGGCGAGCCGATGAATTCGGCCACCCGCACGTCGACCGGGTCGGAATAGATCTCGTCCGGCGAGCCGATCTGCACCACTTCGCCGCCCATCATCACGGCGATCCGATCCGACATGGTCATCGCTTCGGCCTGATCGTGGGTGACGTAGACGAAGGTGGCTCCCAAGCGCCGATGAAGCCCGGCGATCTCGGCGCGCATGTGCACGCGAAGCTGGGCATCGAGATTGGACAGCGGTTCGTCGAGCAGAAAGGCGCGCGGCGCACGCACCATGGCGCGACCGACCGCGACGCGCTGACGCTGGCCGCCGGAGAGCTGGGCAGGGCGGCGATCGAGCAGGGGAGAAAGACCGAGCCCCTCCGCCGTCGCCGTCACATCGTCCCGGATCGTCCGCTCGATCCGGCGCGTCGAGGGCAGGAGCCGACCGACGAGCGGCAGACGCTGCACGGTGGAGAGCCGACGCATCCTGAGCGGCACGGCGATGTTGTCGAAGACCGAGAGATGCGGATAGAGCGCGTAGGACTGGAACACCATGGCGATGTCGCGCTCGCTCGCTCTGCGGCCTCCGATGTCCTCGTCGTCGAGGCACACACCCCCACGGTCCTGATGTTCGAGCCCGGCAATGATCCGCAGGAGAGTCGACTTGCCGCAGCCGGACGGCCCGACCAGCGAGACGAATTCGCCGTCGGCGATGTCGAGATCCACGCGGCGCAGGACGTCGGTCCGTCCGAAGCTCTTGGTGATCCCGCGCAATTCGATGCGTGCCATCCTGGCCTCCCGGGTTTGTCGTCCGCGGGACTGTGAAGGCCGTGTGGCGACCGTCACATGACGGTCAGAGGCTCTTCCTATGGTCTCCATAGGAATGCCCGAGAAGCCGAATGCCGGGCCGGCGTCGATGGCGAGGAGACATGTCGCTCAGCTTGGCGCGCGTGCGCGCCTTCAACGCGGTGTTCGAGACGGGCAGCATCTCGCAGGCCGCGCGCCGTCTCGGACTGGCCCAGCCGACCGTGTCGCAGCAGGTCGGCGATCTCGAGCGCGACTACGGCGTCGCTCTGTTTCTGCGTCGGGGCGCGGTCCTCGTGCCCAGCGATCTCGGACGCAGCCTCTATGCCGCGACACGCGCGATACGGAGCGCGGAAGCCGAGGCGCTCGCCATCCTCGAGGCGCGGCGGGACACCGAGGCGGGCGAGCTCGTGATCGGTCTCGGCAACGCCATGCCGGGCATGCGTGTGATGGCCAATTTCCTCAGGCGCATGCCGCAGATCAGGATCCGCGTCGAGATGGGGTCGTGGGCGGCCATCCTCCAGGCCGTGGTCGATCGTCGCGTCGACGTCGCCATTCTGCCGGACGTGCCGGAAGACGGGCGCTTCCGCCGCCGGATCTGCCTTCATCAGAGAGTGGTCGCTCTCACCTCCGCCGACGAGACCTGCGTCGATCGGGCCGAGGTCTCCTGCCGAGAACTGCTCGATCGTCCGCTGGTCTTCCGCACGCGCGACAGCGCCACGCAACGCATCGTCGACCGAGCCTTTCGCCGCCTCGGCCTGTCGCCGACACCACGCCTCGTCGTCGACACCCGCGACGGCGTCATCGAGGCCGTCGCGGCCGGACTGGGGGTCGGCTTCGTGTGGGAGGGCGGAACGAGCCGTTCGGACGGTCTCCGTCTGGTTCCGGTGCGGGAAATGTCGGAGACCTTCCCCGAATATGTCTTCGCTCTCGCCGATCGCCGCGATCGGTTGGTCGATCTGTTCGTGGAGACCGCCGATCACGATCCGGTCGCGGTATGACGATCGATCGATGAAGAACCGGTCCTCCGCCGTCGTCACGCATGCCGAGCGCCGAACCCGACGCGACGACCGGTGTTCCCTTCGCGCGAGGTCGGAAGGATCGGTGCGCAGGGCGTCTCGACGGCCCGCTTTCGACGTCACGGGTCTTGTCGTCCGACTTAGTCCATGATAGTGAGTTATCGATAACAAACCAACGGAGCGACGATGCGGAAGACGGCCGAAGTGCGACGCATGGAGATCGTCGAGGCGGTTCTGCGCCTGTCGGGGGAGGTCGGCCCGGATCGCTTGACCACCCAGGCGGTGGCGGATGCGGTCGGGATCACCCAACCGGCGGTCTTTCGCCATTTCGCCGACAGAAAGGCTCTCTGGGTCGGCGTGGCGACCGTCATCGCTGAACGGATGCGGAGCACCTGGGACGTGGCGACGGCAGAGGCGACGTTGCCGCTCGACGCCGTGCGTCGGCTGATCGTCGCGCAGGCGGGCATCGTGGCCGAGGAGCCGTCGATCCTGGCGATCCTCTTCTCGCACGAACTCCGGGTCGGCAACCCCGCCCTCGCGGCGGTCTTTCGCGGCCTGATGGGCGAGCTGACGGCCCGCCTCACCGCACGGTTCGTCGCCTGTGGCGAGCGTGCGACGGTTGCGCCGGCCGACGCCGCTCTGCTCGTGCTCGGTCTCGTTCAGAGCACCGCGCTCCGGTGGTCTCTCGTCGGAGGCGGTTTCGATCTCGTCGTCGAAGTCCGTCGCCTGCTCGACATCCAACTCGCAGGCCTTGTCGCTGCCGAGGCCCCTACGCCATGAAGAAGATTCCCGTACCGCTCCGCCTCGCCGCCGTCGCGATCCTCGCCGTCGCCGCCGTGCGCCTCTATGTCGTTCTGCGCCCCGTCGAGGTGACGGTGGCGCACGCGGAAACCGATGTCGCCGTCCGGGTCTTCGGCCTGGGGACCCAGGAGGCCCGTGTCGCCACCCGACTGGGCTTCGAGGCGGCCGGACAACTCGTCGCCTTGGAGGCCGATCACGGAGATCGCGTCAAGGCAGGGGCTCTCCTCGCCCGTCTCGACGACGGCGAAGCCCGCGCGCGTCTGGAGAAGTCGCTCGCCGGTGTCGCCGCCGCCGAAGCCGCCCTGGCCAAGGCCGAGGCCTTCGGCCGGCGCGGCGACGTCGTCGCCCTGCAGAAGCGGCGGGTCGACGAGCGCCGCAAATCTCTGGTCGCGCGGCAGACCGTCTCGATCGAGGCGGCCGAAACCGCCGAACTCGACGCGGAAGTCGCCGAGGCCGACGCCACCGTCGCCCGGCGCGACGTCGAAGTGGCGCGTGTCGGTCTGGTCGCGGCCCGCGCCCAGGCGACGCTCGACGGCGTCCTGCTCGACCGGTTGCGTCTCTCCGCCCCCTTCGACGGCGTGGTGACGGCACGTCTGCGCGAACTCGGATCGGTGATGGCCCCCGGCGAGGCACTCTTCAGTCTGGTCGATCCCGGGTCCGTGTGGATCCAGGCCTTCGTCGACGAGGCCCGCGCCGGCGATCTCGCCGACGGCCAGCCGGCCGAGGTGCGGTTGCGGTCCCGTCCCGGCGAGACCTTTCGCGGCCGTGTCGCCCGTGTCGGGCTCGAGAACGACCGCGTCGGCGAAGAGCGCCGGCTCTGGGTCGCCTGCGAGACCTGTCCCGGCGAGTTCCACCTCGGCGAACAGGCCGAAGTGGAGGTGACCACCCGTCGTCTCGATCGTGCGCTTCTCGTTCCTCAGACCGCATTGCGCATGATCGGCTCGGCCGAGGCGATCGGATGGGTCGTCGTCGACGGACGGTTGCAGGAGGCTCGGCTGCGGCTCGGCTCGCACTTGCTCGACGGACGGGTCGAGATCGTCGACGGCCTTCCTCGAGACGGGGCGCTCGTGACCTCGTCCGACGACGGCGGGTTCCACGTGGGTCGTCGCGCCCGCATCGTCGAGGCCTCGGAGACGCGGCCATGAACCTCGCCGTCCGCGACATTCGCCATCACCTCGGCCGCTTCCTCCTGACCGCGCTCGGTCTCGGGCTGCTTCTCGGCGTGGTGCTGTCGATGATCGGCATCTATCGCGGTCTGGTCGCCGACGCCCTCGGCCTCGTCCGCGCTCCCGGCGCCGACGTCTGGGTGGTGGAGACCGGCACCCGCGGCCCCTTCGCCGAAGCCTCCCGCATTCCCGGCGACACGCGTGAGAGCATCGCCGGTCTGGCCGGGGTGACGGAAGCCGGCTCGCTCTCCTTCCAGTCGTTCGAGACGACGCACCGCAGTCGCAAACTGCGGCTGCAGATCGTCGGCTACGAACCCGGCCGTCTCGGCGGACCGCAGGCGATCGCCGCCGGTCGAGGCATCGCCCGCGATCGGTTCGAACTCGTCGCCGACGAGAAGACCGGCCTGCGCCCGGGCGAACGCATCGCCATGGGAAGCGACGTCTTCACGGTGGTGGGAACGACGCGCGGTGCGGTGTCGTCGAGCGGCGATCCGGTCGTCTGGATGTCGCTGAAGGACGCCCAGGTCCTGCAGTTCCGTCTCGCCCCGGCGCCGGCCCGCCGCGAAGCCGCCCGCGGCACCTCCGGCACCGCGACGCCGGACACGATCAATGCCGTCGTCGCCCGCGTTTCGCCCGCCGTCTCGCCGGCGAGCGTCGTCCGCGCCGCCGAACGCTGGAAGCACCTCTCGGCGACGACCCAGGCCGAGCAGGAGACCATCCTGACGCGGTCGGTCGTCGAGAAGGCCCGCCAGCAGATCGGGCTCTTCACGACGGTGCTGCTCACCGTCTCCACCGTCATCATCGCGCTCATCGTCTACACCATGACCATGGACAAGATCCGCGAGATCGCCACGCTGAAACTGATCGGCGCCCCGGACGGCCGCATCGTCGGCCTGATCGTGCAACAGGCGCTGGCGCTCGGCGTGATCGGCTTCTCGGTCGGCGCGAGCATCATCGCCTCCGTCGCCGATCGGTTCCCGCGCCGGGTCGTGATGCTGCCCGAGGATGTGGCCGCGCTCGCCCTCGTGGTGGTGGTCGTCTGTCTGCTGGCGAGTGGGTTGGGCGTGCGTCTCGCGCTGCGCGTCGATCCGGCCACCGCGCTCGGAGGCTGAAATGACCGAGGAAACCTTCGCTCCCCTCGTCGAACTTCGCGGCCTCGCCAAGCACTATGGCGAGGGCGAGGCTCGTGTCGACGCACTGAAGGCGGTCGATCTCGATCTGTGGGCGGGTGAGGTGGTCGGGCTGGTCGGTCCCTCCGGGTCGGGCAAGACGACGCTCCTCAACCTCGTCGGTTGCATCGTCGAGCCGTCCGCCGGCCTCGTTCGCCTCGACGGCGAGACGGTGTGGGACGGCAAGTGGTTGCGTCCCGATCTGCGCTCGCTCCGCCTGGAGAAGATCGGATTCATCTTCCAGTTCCACAATCTGCTGCCGTTTCTCGACGTGGCCGAGAACGTCGCCCTCGTCCTCGACATGGCGGGAGTGGACCGGGACGCGGCATTCGCTCGGGCCCACGAACTGCTCGACTATCTGGAGGTCGGTCACCGCAAGACGGCGAAGCCGTCGTCGCTCTCCGGAGGCGAAGCGCAGCGCGTCGCCATCGCCCGCGCCCTCGCCAACCGGCCGCGCATCATTCTGGCGGACGAACCGACCGCGGCCCTCGATGGCGAGCGTGCCGGCATCGTCATGGATCTGCTGCGCAAGGTGGCGGTGGAGCAGGCCGCGACGGTCGCGGTGGTCACCCACGACGAGAAGATCTGGGATCGCTTCGATCGGATCTTCTCGCTTCGCGACGGACGGATCGTGGCGACGGAGGCTCGGCGTTCGCCGACGTCCGTGGCGCCGGAGCCGGACCGATCGTCGGATCGACACCGGCCTGTCCATCGGTGAAGTCGGAGCCGAGCCGGTTGGTACGCGTTTCGGCTGTCACATCATCCGCCTGGACCGTAGGATGAACGGCGACCGGCTTCCCTATGAGAGCCTTCGCCCACGGATCGCCCCCCGTCTCGAAGAGTCGGCTCGGCGAAATGCGATCGCGACCTTCATCGGGAATCTGGTTCGCGGCGCGGAGATCGACGGGGTCGGCATCTCGCTGCGCGTTCGGGCTCGGCGTGAGGCGCCGACTGCGCCGACTGCGCCGACTGCTCGGCGTCGGCCGCTCGTTGATGTCGTATTCGATCGAGGGAGGTCGATGAAATGCGCGTTGTGCCCGAGATGCCCAGATACATCGATGTTCACGGTCGACAGATCAAAGTCGACGAGCAGGGTTTTCTGGTCGACCCCGATCAGTGGACCGAAGAGGTCGCGGTGTTCATGGCCGACCAATTGGAGGTGACCCTCACACCTGCACATTGGATCGTCATACGGTTCATGAGAGATAGTCTGGAGAAGACGCAGATCTCGCCGGATGCGCGGCATGCCTTCAGGCACCTCGAGACGGAACTTCCGGGCGAGAACGGCAAGAAGCGCTTCTTCGAGCTGTTTCCGAAAGGATATGTCTCGCAGGCATGCCGTATCGCCGGCATGCGGCAGCCCAGGGCTTGGAGTACCGGCTGACCCGGGCTCGCGCGTCGAGATGCGCAGAGCCGGTTGCCTCCGGCAACCTCAGTGAGACCGTCGACGACGGTCTGATCCATACCGTGAAAAATGCCGAGAATGACGTCGTAGAGACGGAGGCCGATATCCGATCGGCGCTCGAAACCACGCCGACGATCTTCCGCCGCAAGGCGGTGGCGGGCTCGCTGATCGGCGCGAACGTCGAGCGGATCGGCATCCCGGACATCGGCACGGCCTTCGAGCGATTGGAGCGCGCCGACGTGAAGTCTCGCTTCGTCGTCGACATGGCCTCACTGAAGGCGTGATCCCCGTCGGCGGGGTGCTCCCGCCGAGGCCGGCATTCGTCGGATGGCGATGGCAATATCGATGAAACGGCCCGCACTCGGCGGGTATCCTTCGCGTCTGCCCCGGAGCGACGAGCTCTGCAGGCCGGCTCGTCGTTCGGCCGGAGCGGGATCGGCCAGACGGTTGCGTCGCCGTCGGGGCGATACCTGCCGTGTCGGTCGGGTGCGAGATCTCCGCGTCGAACCGTCCGAACCATCGAGCCGGTTCTCGGAGACCCCGCCGGCGCCTTCTCCGACATCCGCCCCTCGCTCACTCGCCCGGGCCCATGTCGTCGCCGTGGCCTTCGTCGGAGACGCCGAAATAGCGGCCGGCCAACGACCCGCGCATTCCGCAGAAGGGCCTCGCTCCGTTGGTCGGGTCGGGCGACGGCCGGTTTTCCGTCACCTCGATCATCCGGCCGATGCGCCGCACCGTGATCGTCCAACCGTCGTAGTCGGTGTGCCCCGCCTCCTCGGCAGCCACCACCGTGTCGCCCTTCGGCTTGCCGATGCCGGTGAATTCACAGGTCCACGCGCCGCGCTCGTGATCGGACGCCGAGGCGAAGACGCGGAGGCGGCCGCCGGTCGCCGTGTTGATGCTCACCGTGCCGTCGCTGGAGGCCCAGTCGGCGAGCAGGGTCTTGCGTTCGGCGATGTTGATGTTGGTGAGCAGCGCGGTCTGCCGCGCCAGGTGGTCGGCGAGCGCGTAGTTCGGATCGCCGAAGGCGACGTCGCGCGTCGCGACGAATCTGCGCTGCGATGCCTTCAACGCCTCCGTCGCCGCCGGATCGCCGGCGAGGCGCTGCAGCGCCTGCCGATAGGCCTGGCCGAGCGCGACGTCGGCGGCGGCCAGCTTCGGGTCGGCGCAGATCGCCTTTTCGACCGGCTGCTTCGCCGAAGCACAATCGAACGACGGGCCGGCGGCGACGGCCGGCGACGCGGCCAGAGCGACGACGAGGACGAACGGCGGCATTTTCATCGGAGGTGGCCTCGTGAACGGTCGCGAGAGGGGCGGGATCACGCGGCCCGAGGGCCGCAGTCCCGCCGGTCCCTCACTTGTAGACGTTGAAATTGGCTCGCTTCGCCTTGGCGGCGGCGATCCCGGCATCGCTGATGCGGGTTCCGCGCGCCGAGACGGTGGTCAGCGACGCGATGTCGACCAGCGCGGCGAGACCGGCGTCGGTCAGCTCCGAATTGCCGATCTGCAGGTTGACGATCTTCGACTTCGCCGCCGCCGCGGTGAAGGCGTCGGTGACGACGAGATCGTCGGCGTAGACCGACCGCAGGGTCGGAACCGCCAGGATCGCCGCCAGTCCGGCATCGCCGACCGTGGTCCGCGTGAACGCGATCGCGGTCAGCGTCTTCGAGGCGGCGAGCGCCGTGACGCCGGCGTCGTCGATGCCGGGCATGTCGTTGGCGTTGAGCTGACCGAGCGCCGGGGCCTTGGCCAAGGCGGCGAGATCGGCGGCGTCGGCGAAGGTCTGCGAGATCTCGAGCGTCTCGAGCTTCGGCAGCCCGGCGAGCGGCGCGAGATTGCCGCCCACCGTCGTGCCGGTCAGATCGAGGCGTCGCAGCGTGGCGATCCGCGCCAGGACCTCCGGGGTCTTCGCCCCGAGGCGACGATTGTGCGAGAGGTTGAGCGCGACCAGTTGCGATTTCGCCAGCGGCTCCAGCGCCTCCTCGGCGAAGTTGCCGCGCTCCAGCATCACCTCGCGCAGCGCCGGCATCGCCGCGATCGCCGCCATGCCCTTCGCCGTCGCCGAGACACGCGTCAACGTCAGGTTCTGCACGCCGCTCAGCTTGCCGACCTCGATCAGCGTGCGGTCGTCGAACCACGTCGTCCGCCCGTAGGAGACGTTGGTGTAGGTCAGGCCGAAGAGACGCATCCCGCGCAACGGTGCCAGCGCCCCGATGTCGGCCGGCGCCAGTCCGCGCAGATCGCCGAGCTGGATGCTCTCCAGCGAGGTCGTGCGGGCGAAGACGGCGAGAGCGCCGGCCTCGATGTCGCCGCCCGACAGCGACACCGTTCTGAGCCCGGGGGCGCCGGCGAAGGCGTCGAGGCAGGCGCGCGAGAAGCGGCCGCCGGAGATCATCACCTGCTGCAACTTCGGCAGCGAACCGATCATCGCGCAGTCGGCGTCGGTCAGGCTCTTGGCGCGGTCGCCGTAGAGCGAGACCATGGCGATGTCGCCGACCGTCTCGGCGGTCGGTTTCTTGTTGGCGACGGTGACGCCGAGCGCGTCGAGCCGCGCAGCGGTCTCCTCCGGAGTGGCCGCCGCGGCGGGCGGGACGGCGGTCGTGGCGGCGAGAAGGGCGGTCGCGACGACGCGACGGAAGAGGGACGACGGCATGGGGCGTCTCCGAAAAGGGGCGGCGAAGGGGCAGGGACGTGTCGATCGGCACCGTCCCCACCCGTGTCGATGCGAACGGGAAGTCGACCGCGGTCAGCGCACGACGATGACCCGGCGTCGCGGACGCGCGACCACCACCACCGGCCGTTTCGGGCGCAGCACCACGACGGCGGCATCCGCCTTCTCCGCCGGCAGCAGCAGCGACGCCAGGGCGCCGAGCCCGGCGGCGAACAGGGCACGGCGGCCCGTCGGGGAAAGGGTGCCGTCTTCCGTCGTCGTGTCGCTCACCATGGTCTCGGTCATGACGTCGTCCTCCTCGTGTCGTATCGCTCTGTCGGGCGGCTGCGGTCGGACCGCTCCGCCCTCGCTTCGCCGGCACCGCGCCGACCTTCAATCGCTCCAGATCTCCGCCGGGCAGCGCGTCGTCTCCACCACCGCGAGCGCGATCGGCGGATCGAGCGTCTTGTCGTCCGACGATCCGCTCCACAGCGCGCTCGACACCACCAGCGCTGCGCCGGCCCCGCGCCGCAGCAGATGGGCGGCGACCGGCTCGCCCGCACGCGACCCGTCGGGCCCGGCGAGCGAAGCCTCGCATCGCCATTCCCAGTCCCTTGCCCTGCAGTGGAACAGGTAGCGCTGCGCCTTGCCCGGCGCGCCGCGCACCGCCCGCAGGGTGAAGGCGTCGACACCGGTCATGAAGTCGCCGAGCGCCGGGTTGAAGCCGGCGACGAGCGCCGTCGTCCCGCCGGTCGCCTGCAGACAGACCCGTCCGCCCTCCGCTCGAAAGACCCGCTCGGGCCCGACGGTGGAGCGGTCGAGCGCCGTCTGGACGACGGCACGCAGCGGCGGGCGGCCGTCCCGGGCGTAGTCGGGCGCCGAGGCGACGAGCCGATCGCGGCATTCGGCGATCGGCCGCCGCTCGAGCCGGAACTGCCGATCGTCGGCGCCGGGAGCGAGGCGGATCTCCTGCGGCGGTCGTCCCAGCCGCGCCAGATCCGGCGGGCGGACGAGATCGAGGCCGGGGTCGCCGAGATCGGCGATCGCCGCGCCGTCCTTGGGCGTCAGGCGCAACGGAAAATGGACGCCGTCGTCTTCGTCGGCGACGCAGCCGAGACGGCCGTCGACCACCTTGCACGGCAGGCGGCGACCGGCGACGCCGGGCCGATCGACGCGCTCGACCAGCAGGGTCGGGAAGACTTTCGCGTCGCGGCCGTCGGGGTCGGCGTAATCGGGATCGTCGGGGGTCTCGTAGAGGCCGTTCTTGCCCCAGTGATCCCAGAGATGGATCGTTTTCACCGTCTGGGTCGGGTGTTTCGCCAGATGGGCCGCATCGTAGCTGCGCCCCCAACAGCTGCCCTGTCCGATGGGGAACAGGGCGTCGAGCACCCCGCCGGCCGAAGCCGGGGTCGACGCCGCGACGGCGAACGTCAGGGCCAGGATGCGGATCGGAACGGTCGCTGCGACGGGCATCGGGGGGACGCGCCTCCGGTCGGGGGTCAACGGGTCAGGGCGGGCACGCGGGTCGGCCGCGGCGATGCGGCGAAACTGCGCTCGTCGACGACGCGGCGCGCCAGCAGGCGGACCGCCGGTTCGGAAGGAGCGCCCTTGCGCGGGATGACGGTGCCGACCCGATGGGCGGTGGCCGCCAGCCGCAGCCATGGACCGTCGTCGGCGTCGCGATAGAGGCGCCAGCGATCGATCCGCTCCACCCGGTCGAGGAAGATCTCGCCCGGCTTGGTCGGCTCGACGTAGCTGCCGGGATAGGCCCCGCCGGTCCACCGGGCGGTGTAGGTCTCGACCACCTCGAAGGAGACCGAACGGGCCGAATGCCATTCCCAGCGCGGGTCGTCGGCGAGGCGGATCGTCTCGATCTCGCCGACCATCAGATGGGCGGCGCGATCGATGTCGAACGGCGTCAGCCGCGCCAGCAGCGCGTCGATCTCGGCCACCGTCGGGTTCGCCATCCCCTCCAGCCGATTGCCGGCGAGGCGCATCCGGCGGAAGACGAAACGCCCGTCGATCACCCGATAGACCGCGTCGCCGATCACCTCGACGACGATGCCGGGGCGGTCCCCGTTCCGCCGCACCGTGACCGAACGCTTGTATTCGTCGAAGAAGACGCCGTTCTCCTCGACCCGCTCGAGCGTGCCGGAGCCGCGGAAGACGACCGCGATCACGCCCGGCGCCGCGAGATCGCGCCGGATGTCTTCCTCGCTCGGCGGCGCGAGCGCGCCGGCCGAGCCGGTCGTCGCCACCGCGATCGAAATCGCGGCGCCGATCAGCATCGATCGGCGGGTGAGGCGGTTGCCGAAGATCGTCATGGTCCTGTCCTCACTGAGCCGGAACGGCCGCCGGCCGCCGCCCGGCGAGGCGACGCAGGGCGAAGGCGGCGACGAAACCGGCGGCGATCAGCCCGGCCGCCAGCAGGGGCCGGTAGGCGAACCACGCGACGGCGATCGTCGCCGAGCCGACCAGGGCCGCCGCCGCCAGCGCCACCATCGACGACGCCCCGCCGACGAGATCGCCGACGAAGGGCACGACATCGGCGAGAACCGAGAGCGGCCCGAGGATCAGACCGAACCCGAAGGCGAGGAGCAGGATGCCGCCGACCCGGACGATCCAGGTGAGGGTGGTGTTGCCGCTCTGCGCATCGTCGAATACCCGGGCCGGAGCGATCGTCCCGTCGCGCAGGATCTCGATCGAGCGGCCGTTGGAGGTGGTGAAGGCCGAGAATCCGGCGCCGGTCTGGCGCGCCACCACCGTCGCCTCCGCCGTCGCCGCCACCTCGTAGGAAATCCGCAGATCGCCGAGCCGCGGGCGGGTCGCATCGATGCCGATGAAGATCCGCCCGTCGACCGGCTGACCGGCCGCCGCCGTCCCGAGCGTCTTCTGCAGGGCGGCACGGTCCCATTTCTCCACCGCGAGCGGCCGAGCGGTGCCGAGGGCCGCGATCTGCGATGCGCTCAGCCCGAAGGCCCCGATCCGCGCCGAACGCTGAACGATGCTGTCGCCGGCGAGCGCGACCGGCGGATTGCGGTGGCCGTCCGGCTGCTTGAAGCCGGAGCCGTCGACCGGATGGTCGCTCCAGCCGAGCCCGTAGGAATGGGTGGTGACCGTCTCCTCGCCGCCACCGAGCTTCTTGCGCGTCTCCGATGTCGACGTCTCGCGCCACTGATAGGCCTCGACCTTGCGGACGAGCCGAAGCCCGTCCGCCTCGACCCCGGTGGCCGGATCGCGCAGCTTCTCGGCGACGCTCAGTGCGCCGGCGACATGGACGAGGCGGCCTTCGTTGGCCGGATCGACCGTCCCGGCACCGACCGAGACGACGGCGCCGGCCCCTTCGGCGAGCGAACGCGCCGTACCCACCGCACGCCCCTCGTTCCAGAACAGCAGCACGATCGCGCCGAAGATCACCACAGGGCCGACCAGGAGCCCGGTCAGCGACGATCCGATGCGCGACAGCCACGATTGCGACGTGACCTCGGTGAAGCTGTCGGGATCGGCGGGAAACCCCGCGCCGTCGTCGTGGTCGGCCATCGCTGCCTCTGCCGGTTCGCGGTGGGATCGGGTGCCGGGCACGGCAGTGCCCGTCGGAGGATCGGTGCCGCCCGGACCCTCGCGAGCCGGACGGTTTCGATGGTCGTGCATCACCGGACGGCGGCGCATCCCCAATTCTGACGATGCGCGCAGACCGGCGGCAGGAGGCCGGCCGGCAGGCCCCATCGCCGATACGCCGCATCGGGATCGCTCGTGTCGGCGCGCTCGATCGCCGCATCGAGAAGCATCCAACGACCGTCGCGCCACCGCAGGACGCCGGAGAGCGTCGGCGGCCGCGCCGCGTCGCGGATCCAGGCGACCGTCTCCGGATCGATCGCGCCGCCGTCGGCCCGGGTCACAACGGCCCGGACATGGGCGAAGTCGCCGATGCGGCGAACCTCGGTGCGTCCGAAGCCGACCGGGCCGCCGCCGACCTGCCATTCGGCCGCCGGGGTGATCTCGTCGAGCACCGCCGCGCGAACCGCGTCGCCGGCGACGAGCGGGTCGGCGGCGAGGGCCGGAAAGCCGAAGGCGATCAGAGCAGCGGCGGCGACGGCCGCGGCGACGGTCTCGGTCATCGGCTCTCCTCCTCGTCGTCGACGTCCGGCATGAACAGCCGTCGCGGCACGGCGCCGAAGATCCAGTTCGAAGCGGCGGCGTCGGTCGGCCCGACGACGTGGGTGATCAGGTGCCAGCGCCCGCCCTGTCGGCGGAAGAGCGCGTCGGTGGTCGTTCCGTCCATGAACGGCTCTTCGGCGAACACCGTCTCGCGCAGGTCGATGCGTCCGCCGCCCGGGCGCCGCGGCTCGACGTGCACCAGACCCCACCCCTTCAGCGTCCGCGCCGTGCCGACGTGAAACTCGATCGGGCCGCGCAGCTCGAGTTCGAGCACCGGCCGCAGCAGGTCGAGCAGCATCTTCCGTTCCGGATCGCCGGCCGGGAGATCGCGGACCGGCTCGGGCGGGCCGGCGAGAACCGTCGATCGGCCGACGGCGAGAAGAGCCGCCGCCATTGCGACGACGATCGTCGTCGCCGATCGGGCCGGTCGCAGGGCCCGGCGCACCAACCGAGTGTCTGAGGTCAAGGCGCCCTCGCAGCATCGCGCGGCCCGTTCGACCGCCTCGCGATGCTGCGCGATCGCCGCCGCTGCCGCATCCCGAGAATTGAGGATGCCCGACCCGATCGTCACGGCCGGCCGGCGTCCTCAGTCGTGGTCTCCGCCCCGCGCCACGAAATGCACCACGTCGTTGACGATGCGCACCAGTTCGCTCTGCCGCCGGATCGCCAGTTTCTCGTAGACCCGTTTGACGTGGTGCCGGGCGGTCGACAGCGCGATGCCGAGATCCACCGCCGCCTCCTCCGGCGAGCGTCCCGATGCGATCGTCGCGGCGACCTTCACCTCGGCCGGCGTCAGTCCGAGACACCTCAGCGCCTCCCGCGTCGCCTGCTCGCTGCCCACCGTCCGACGGGTCTCGTGGAACAGCACCAGGATCGACGGCACGTCCTCCATGAAGGCGTCGATCCCCAGCCGGATGTCGGCAATTCGGAACGGCGAGGCTCTGACCAGCAAGGGCGGGCTGCTGCCGTCGCCGACGAGCGCCGCCAGATCGGGTGCCGTGGCGCCCGACACCCGCCGCGCCACGTCGGCCAACAGCCGATCGAGCCGGCCGGCATCGGCGGCATTGGCCGCCGTCAACCGCCCGCTGCGGATCGAAATGCGCGGATCGACCCACGTCTCCATCGCCGCATTGGTCCGCAGCACCCGCCCCCGCGCCGACAGGATCAGCCCCGGACAGTCGAACTGCTCGAGCAGCGCCGCTTCCCCCGGCTGGAGGGCGCGCATACGGCCGTAGATGTCGAGCGCCTGATGGAGATGCGCCGTCAGCATCGAGAAGACCTCGCGGTTCCACACCTCGGGCGGCGGCGCACGATGCGAATACTGAACCGAGATCCAGAGTTTCTGTTTCGATCGGATCGTCTTGAGTTGGTCGAGACTGTAGAGGTTTTCGTTCCTGATCAGAAAGTCGTTGTAGAACGTGTGTCTCTTCAGCTCTCTCTCGTCCATGATGTCGTGATCCGAGAAGACGACGTCGGAGTAATTGTTGGACGTGAGCCAGTTCTTGCGCGGATTGAGCGCGAGATAGTGGTCGAGGTAGGTCGGGATCGCCTCGTGAAAGACCGCGCTGGCATAGGTCACCAGCGTCGGATCGGCCACGGCCGTCCGCGACAACGGGCCCATCAACAATCCCTTGCCGCCCAGAAGATCGGCCAACCCGTCGAGGGCGGCCGGCAGGGCGGCGGGATCGGTGGTGATCGAATAGATGGAAGAAACCGCGTCGCGAATCCGTCGCTCGGAAACAAATGGTATCGACGTCATCCCGGCCCGCCTCCCTCGAACGTGCCGACATCGTGAAACGTCGACATGCTACCGGTTCGCCTGAGGGAATCCACGTAAATGTGACGGTCTGCGACCCGAATTCCGTCCGACGCGGGCCGGGGTTCGCGGAAGGGGTGGTGACACGACATCAGTTCGATCGCAGGCGGTGCTTCGTCGGGAAATAGATGCCGTCGAACCGTCCGCGGTGACCGCATTTCGGCGTCTGCGCCAATGCGCGCCCGTCGGGCGCCGTCTCCGTGCCCGGCGGTCCGACCTCGAGCAGGCGCACCGCCCCGGCGACGCGCTCGAGACGGATCGACCACTCGGGATGGGTCGGCGAAACCGCCGCCGGCGGCGCGATGAAGGTCGTTCCGGCCACGACGCCGCGGTCGTCGACGTCGCAGATCCAGCGGAAGCGGAGCGGCTCGACGGCATTGCCCCACAGCGCCAGACCCGCCGCATCCCGCGTGACCCGCACGCCGCCGGCGACGTTGCCCCATTCCCCCTCGAAGCCGCTGCGCGGTTCGGTGTCGATCGCCTCGAGGAAGATCGCCTGGGCTTCGAGGTGGCGGCCGAGACCGTCGTCGTCGATCGCCATGGCGCTTTCGCGATCCTCGACGAACCGCCGCTGCACGGCCCGCAGCTCCTCCCGCGTCGCCGCATCGGTGCTCCACGCCCGCATGATCCGGCGATAGGCGGCGTCGATGCGCAGGTCGAGCTTCGCCAGTCTCTCGGACCGACAGATCGCCGTTTCGACCGGGCCACGCGCGCCGGCACAGTCGAAGGACGGCCCGGCGGCCGCTGCCGGCCCGGCGAAGACGACCGAGACGGCGAACGCCGAGGAGCGGAGCGAACCGAGGGTGATCTTCAACGACCTTCTCCGGATATCGTGCGACGATGGCGGCCACGCCGGGCATGGCGGGAGCGAACGCGCCCGTCGCCGGGACCGGAGGCCGGACGCAGGGAGCCGACGCTAGGCGACCTCGCCGGACCCGGGCGTCCCCAGTATTGAGGAGGCGCCGGCGCGCGGCAGCGCCGATCGTGGCGGCAGCGGGTGTTCGAGAGGATCCTCGACGATGGGGCAGGGCGCGAACGACAGGCGAGACCACGGCCGGGCCGTGCGGGCGATCGCGGGAGCGGCGGCCTGGCTCCTCGCCGCGATCACGGCCGTCCCGGCGGCCGAACCGGACTTCTCCGCCGCCGAGCGCCACCGTCTGGCCCGGATCACCCGATTGCCGGCCGACGGCGATCTCGACGCCGGCGCGATCGCCGCCGTGACCTTCACCTCGATTTCGGCGAAGGACCTTCCCGACTTCGCGGACGCCGACTGTCGCGCCCTGGGGCGCCTGCCGAAGCTCGCATCCGTCACGCTCCACGGTCTGCCGCTGTCGGCCGCCTGCGTCGATGCGCTGCCGCGGTCCCCGGTGAGCCTGACCCTCGACGGTGTCGCCTTCGCCCCCGACACGCTCGCCGCACTCGGACGGATGCCGGGGTTGGTCGGCCTGCGGATCGACGGCGGAACCGGCCTGACGCCACGGCTCGTCGACGCGCTCCCGCCGACGAGTTCGCTGCTGCGGCTGGCGGTGGGAGACGTCGACGGCGAGACGCTCGCCGCACTCCGCCGCGTTCCGCGGCTCACCGAACTCGAGATCGGCGTAGTCTCCGGAGCGCAGGGACTGGCGCCGCTCGACGGAGCGCCCGAACTCGAGCGGCTGGTCACGACCGATGCGTCGGCCGGCGATCTCGAGGTCGTCGCGCGTCTGCCCAAACTCGGCGCCCTGTCGACCGGCCTCGACGAGAGCGTCGGCGAAGCGGGCCTCCGCTCCCTCGTCCGATCGCCGACCCTGAAGTCCGTCTCCCTCGCGTTCTCCGGCAGGAACGGCGCCGCCGGGGTCGGCATCCTCGCCGAGATGCCGCGCCTGGAAGAGCTGAGGCTCGTCTACCAGACCGTCCCGGATCGCGATCTCGCCCGCCTCGCCCGGTCGCCCACGCTGACCTCGCTCGATCTGCGCGAGGCCGACGTCACCGCGGCCGGCCTCCTGAGCCTCCTGAAGAGCCGCAGCCTGAAGAGCGTCGGTCTGTGGCGCGTCGAGGTTGCCGACGACGTGCGGCGGCGCTTGCGCAAGCGGTTCGCGATCGACTGACCCCGGATCGCCGAACGATGCACCGGCGCCCGGCAGGACCTCCCCCTGCGGCCGAAATGTCGCCCCGCGGACCGGCGCTTCACCCTGAATATCGGGGATTGAGCCGATCGGCGAATCCTGATCGTCTGGGATCGACCACAATCACAGGTGGCTCACGCGCCGGGTCGACGCCCGGCCACGCGTGCCGCCGCTCGCGACGCTTCGCAGCAGAGGAAACGTCGCGCGGTCGTCATGAGAGGTCTGGAATGGTCGGACGGGCGGTTTGGGGGATCGGTCTGGGCGTGCTGGCGGTGGTCGGCGGGGCGGTGTGGTTCGGCGTGCACAAGGCCGAGCAGCAGATGCGCGACATCGTCGGGACGTCGACGCTGGTGCGCGGGTCGGTCTGGCGGATCACGGCGGACTATCTCTACAAGGGGCAGCCGATGACCCTCGATTTCGCCGAGATCTGTGGTTCGGTCGTGACGCGCTACGGCGGCGGATCGCGGTCGTACGACCCGTTGTCGGGACCGAAAGTCTATGGTCGCAAGACCTTCGACGGCAAGGTTCTGGCCATCATCTACGGCGGCGCCTTCTGTTCTCTCCATGAGAATTGGCCGCGTGGCGGCCTGCCCGAAAACTTCCTGCCACTCACGGTGATCTTCGACGATCCCGACACGTTGAGTTCCGGGGTCTTCTATACGTCGGATGAAGCCTATCGCAATCCGAGTTCCGACTTGAAGTGGCTCGGTGGCCGCGTCGCGCTGTTGTCGTCGAAGGATTATCTCGAGTATCGCAAGACGGCGGAACCCAATGCGGTGCGATCGCTTCTCAACGATTGGGAGGGGCCGGAGACCGATCTCCGCGCCGCCTATCCCGGCAAGCGCCCGTCTATTGCGGTGTCGTGTTTCAGCTTTGCCAAAGTGAAATTGACGGACGGGGCCCGCGCGCTGGTCCGCGAGGTCTGGCCGGAGAGCCGTCCGCGCTATTGGAACCCCGGCAGCGATCGCGAGATGCTGGCATTGTCCCAACGTGTCGAAAACAAGCTCCGCGAAGAAGGGGTCGATGTCTCCGCCTACCGGCTCTTCGCGCCGACACTGTCGGTGGTGGGCGGTGGCGGCAGCATGGAGAACGCCGTCGTCCTCCATGACGGAACGATGGAAGTAATGGAAAAATACCGTGTTCCTCCGCGTTATCCGGGGCGATTGATTTCGACGCATCGGTGGAACGAGGCCGAGAAATCGTGGTCTCCGCCCGAGTTCAGGGTGAACGTCGAAACGAAGGACGATCGCGAGCGGGGGTTTTCCTACTGCTATTCGGAACTCGGCCGGTTGGTCGAACCTTGGAATTCGATAAAGCGCGAATTTCCCGATGACCCGCTTGCAAAAGCAAACAGAAACGTCTGGTTCAGTGTCGACGGCACTCCGGTGTTCTACGGGGCCAGTGGCACGAGACGCGCCATCGAGAATCACTACAAGGAATATGCGTCGTTCTTCGAGAACGACGAGTATCTGTTCCTGCTCGACGAGGGTGCCGATATTCACTCTCTCGGTGAGCAGATGGGCGCGGAGACGAAATGATGTCGATGGCTCCCGGCGAGTCGAAGTTCGTGTCCGCCTCGATGGGCGAGAGCGATCGGTGGACCGAGGGGCAATTCCGAGGCGACGGGTGCGATCGCCCCGAACCGTGAGATTTGCGCCGTCGAGATCATCGCCTCGCGCCGTGCCGTGGTCCCAGGGCCGAAGGCCGTGCCGGGGTCTCCCGGTCTACGGTCGGTCGAGCCGAGCCGCCGCCGGTGGCCGGCGCCAGCGCAGGTCGTCGGCCGCCGCCGCCGCCTCGCCGGCGGCCAGCGCGACCACCGCCTCGTGCATCGGCGAGCGGCTGCAGGCCGGGTCCGCCACCGCGGCATCGCCGGCCAGCGCCAGCGCCTGACAGCGGCAGCCGCCCCAGTCGATCTCGCGGCGGTCGCACGTGCTGCACGGCTCCGGCATCCAGTCGGTGCCGCGATAGGCCCGGAAGGCCGGGCTCTCCTCCCAGATCGCGCCGAGCCCATGGTCGCGGACGTTCCAGAACTCCAGATGCGGGATCGTCTCGGCCGCGTGGCAGGGCAGCACCTTGCCCGACGGCGTGACGTTCAGGGACCGTCGCCCCCATCCCCCCGAGCACGGCTTGGGATAGCGCGCATAGTAGTCCGGGATCACCATGTCGATGACCAGCCGCCCGGCGAGCCGGCTGCGCGCCGCCTCGACGACCGCGATCGCCTCGTCGATCGCCGCCCGCGACGGCATCAGCGCGGCGCGGTTGGCCAGCGCCCAACCGTAGTACTGGGTATGCGCCACCTCGATCCGCCGCGCCCCGAGCTCGACGGCCAGATCGATCAGCGCGCCGACCTGATGGATGTTGCCGCGGTGGATGACCGCGTTGACGGTGAGCGGCAGCCCCGCCGCCTCGACCAGCCGCGCCACCGCGAGCTTGCGCGCAAAGCCGCCGTCGTAGCCGCCGAGGCGATCGTTGACGGCCCCGTCGGCCCCCTGGAACGACAGTTGGACGTGATCGAGACCGGCATCGGTGAGGTCGCCGATCATCCGCTCGCTCACCCCGATGCCCGAGGTGATGAGATTGGAATAGAGGCCGACCGTCGCGCAGTGGCGGGTGAGCTCGACGATGTCGCGTCGCGCCGTCGGCTCGCCGCCGGAGAGGTGGACGTGCAGAGCGCCGATCTCCGCCGCCTCGCCGAGGACGCGCTTCCACGTCGCCGTGTCGAGTTCGCTCTCGCGCGGCTCGAGCGCCAGCGGGTTGGAACAGTGCGGGCAGGCGAGCGGACAGCGATGGGTCAGCTCCGCCAGGATCCCCATCGGCGGGGGCGGCGCGTGCGGGGTGTCGCTCATCGGTCGAGAACTCGCTTGGCCGCCAGATCGTCGAGCATGGCGCAGACGTCGGCGGTGATCTCGGCGGGATCGGCGGCGTAACGCTCGGCGAGCGCGGCGACGATCGCCGCCACCGAGCGCGTGCCGTCGCACAGGGTCACGACGGCCGCGGCGACGTCGTCGATCTCGAAGGCCCGCTCCGGCGCGAGCAGCATCCAGCGCTCGCGGCGCAGATCGCGATGGAGCCGGACGCCGCGCGGCAGGCGCGGCACGGACGTCGCAGACGACGGCGACATGGCGATCTCTCCCCGTCAATCCGGCCGGAACGCCCCCGGCGGCACGGCACCGGTGACATAGGCGTGGTGGAGGGCGTCGAGCTGCGCCCACAGCACCTCGGTCTTGAAGGTGAGGGCGGCGATCGCCTCGTGCTGCTGGCGCGCCGTGACGGCGTTTCGCTTGACCCAGGCGAGCGCGAAGTCGGCGTCGCGCGGCGCCTGATCGAGGCGGCGGCGGAAATAGGCGACGACCCGGTCGTCGATGAAGTCGTAGTGCTCCAGCATCCCGGCGATCCGCCGCCGATGGATCGACGGTGCGAACAGCTCGGTCAGACTGGAGGCGACCGCCTCGAGCAGGCTCTTCTCACGCACGAAACGGACATAGGCCTCGACCGCGAACCGCGTCGCCGGCAGTGCCCCGCTCTGCGAGATCACATAGTCGCGCACCAGCCCGAGACCGTCGGTCAGCACCAGCCAGCGCTCGATGCCGCCGGCATCCTCGCCGACGCCGTCGTGATCGGTGATGCGATGCAGCCATTCGCGGCGCAGCTCGCGATCCTCGCAACGCCCCATCAGGCTCGCGTCCTTGCGCGGGATCGCCGCCTGATAGCAGTAGCGGTTGAGCGCCCACGCCTGAACCTGTCCGCGGTTCAGTGCCCCGCCGTGCAACAGATCGTGGAACGGGTGCAGGTCGTGATAGCGCTCGGCGCCGACCGCCCGCAGCGCCTCTTCGAACGCCTCCGGCGTCATCGGCGCCGCCCGATCGAGATCCGTCACGGAAAGATGTCCATACCGTCCCATGCGATGTCCCATCCGGCCGCCGCGACGGCGCGCTGTTCGATCGAACCCTCCACCAGGGCGGGGTTCGAATTGTTCACGTGAATGAAGATCCGCCGCAGACCGGCATGATGGGCGAAGGCCTCGATCGATCCACCGGCACCGGTCATCGGCATGTGGCCCATGCGCCGCCCGGTCTTGGAGCCGAGCCCCTCGCGGATCATCTCGTCGTCGTCGTAGAGCGTCCCGTCGAAGAACACCGCATGCGCCGCCGCGAGCCGTGCCTCGAGCGCAGGGGTCGGCCGCGCGCATCCCGGGACGTAGAGCAACCGCCGCCCGAGCGCCTCGATCGCCACGCCGACCGTGCCCTCCGTCTCGACGTCGGTCGCCACCTCGCCTTCCTCGAGCCACAGCGGCACCTTGCCCGGCACCATGAACAGCTCGACCCGCAGATCGGGCAGCGGCTCGAAACTCTCGCCGAGCGGCACCACCCGTCGTTCGACGACGTCGTCGGCCAGCACGTCGAAGATCCGGTTGGCGCCGAGCACCGCCAGCGTCTGCCGCGATCCCCACACCACCATCTCCTGACGCTCGCGCAGGCCGAGCAGTCCGGTGACGTGATCGACGTCGGCATTGGTCACCAGAACCGCGGCGATCGGCGAACCGCGGCTGTCGCCGCGCGGCTGTAGCGCCGGTGTCGACTGGATCTGCTGGCGAATGTCCGGCGAGGCGTTGAGCAGCAGCCAGCGCTCGCCGTCGACGCTCACCGCGACGCTCGACTGGGTCCGCGGGCGCACCCGCGGATCGCCGTCCCACGCCAGTCGGCACACCCGACAACGGCAGTTCCATTGCGGAACGCCGCCACCGGCGCCCGAGCCGAGAACCAGCGCGCGAAGTCGACGAGTGGTCATGTCTGCCTCGCGCGCCGTTCCGACGTCGTGACGATCAGTACTCCGGCGGGAAGTAGCCGTTGATCTCCAGTCCGACGCAGATTTCGGTGACCTTGGGCTTGGTCCAGCGCATGTGCAATCCTCCCTTTCGAACGGTCCGCTTGAGCGCCCCAATCGATTCGCATCTCGTCGGAGATGGAACCGGAGCCGTGCGAACTCGTGCCGGAATAGTGGCGATCGCTCGTGGCCGGCGTCAACCTCGTCGGTCCGATTCCGACCGAAAGGAGGAGAAACGCCCTCTCCTCGTCGACCCCGCCTCCGCTAATCTCCCTGCCGTCGACCGCTGATCGCCCCCCGTGCGAGCCGGCGGCGCGGTTGGAGGAGACGCCTTGCGGGACGATGCGACACCGGCTCTGGCGATCGACGGGATCTCCTACGCCTACGGCCGCCGCCGGGCGCTCGACGACGTGTCGCTGACCGTCGCGCGCGGCGAGCGGGTGGTCCTGCTCGGCCCCAACGGCGCCGGCAAGACGACGCTGATGTCGCTGATCACCGGCCTCTTCCATGCCGCCGGCGGTCGCGTCCGCATCTTCGGCCACGACGTCGCGACCACGCCGCGCCTCGCCCTCGCCCGGCTCGGTGTGGTGTTTCAGGCCCGCACGCTCGACCCCGACCTCGGCCTCGCCCGCAACCTCGCCTATCACGCGGCACTCCACGGCCTCTCCGACGGCGAGGGCCGCCGCCGGGCGGCGGCGCTGCTCGAACGCTTCGGCCTCGCCGACCGCCTCGCCGATCGGGTCCGCGATCTCTCCGGCGGCGAGGCTCGCCGGGTCGAGATCGCCCGCGCGCTGCTCCATCGCCCGCAGCTGCTCGTCCTCGACGAGCCCACCGTCGGCCTCGATGCGCGCGCCCGCCGCGACATCCTCGGCTGCGTCGCCGATCTGATCGCCGCGGACGGTATCGGCGTTCTGTGGACCACCCACCTCTTCGACGAAGTCGCCGCCGACGACACCGTGGTGATCCTGCATCGCGGCCGTGTTCCCGCCCGCGGCCGCGCCGCCGAGATCGCCGCCGCCTCGCCGCTCGGCACGCTCGCCGCGCGGTTTCGCGAACTGACCGAAGACGATGCCGGCGCGGCCGCAGTGCCGCCGGACGGCCGATGAGGAGAGCGACGTGACCGGCCCCTCTCTCGCCCCGCTGCCGCCGCCGACGCTCGACGACCCGACCGCGCGTCCTGCCGCCTGGCTCGCCTGCTTCCTCGGCATCCACCGGCGCGAGTTCCTGCGCTTCGTCGTGCAGCGCGGCCGCTTCTTCTCCGCCCTCGTCCGCCCACTGGTCTGGCTCTTCGTCTTCGCCGCCGGCTTCCGGTCCGTCCTCGGCCTGTCGATCATCCCGCCCTATCCGACCTACGTCCTCTACGAGACCTACGTCGCCCCCGGCCTCGCCGCGATGATCCTGCTCTTCGCCGGCATGCAGTCGTCGCTGTCGATGGTCTACGATCGCGAGATGGGCTCGATGCGCGTATTGCTCACCAGCCCGTTTCCGCGCTGGTTTCTCCTCGCCTGCAAGCTCTCCGCCGGCGTCGCGGTCGCCGTCGTCCAGGTCTACGTGTTCCTGGCCATCGCCTGGTTCTGGGAGGTGAGGGCGCCCGCCCTCGGCTATCTGACCGTGCTGCCGGCCCTGGTGCTGGCCGGCCTGATGCTCGGCGCCGTCGGTCTCCTGCTGTCGTCGCTGATCGGCAGTCTCGAGAACTTCGCCAGCGTGATGAACTTCGTGATCTTTCCGATGTTCTTCACCTCCTCCGCCCTCTACCCGCTGTGGAAGGTCGAGGAGGCGAGCCCGCTGCTCCACGGCCTCTGCCTGATCAATCCCTTCACCCATGCCGTCGAGCTGATCCGCTTCGCCCTGTGGGGGCGGCTGGAGCCGCTCGCCCTGGCGGTCGTGGCGGCGACCACCCTGATCGCCGCCGCCGCCGCGATCCGCGCCTACGATCCCGCCCGCCGCCGCGCCTGACCCCGACATTGCGCGAATGAACCGGAAGTCGGTTCATTCGGCACCAAAGTACGACGGCGCTCTCCGACCTAGGTCGAGCCGGAGCCGTCGCATCCCGCCGGGCCGGCGGCTATCCTTCGGATCAACCGAAAAAAAGCCCGGGAGGAAGCCGCATGACATCCGAAATCCGCAACGAGGTCGCCCCTCGCGCGTCGAGGATCGCAGCGAAGCTGGTGGCGACGGCGATCCTCGTCGCCTCGACCGGCGCCGCCGCCGTCGCCGAGGAGGCCTTCGTCAAGGCCGGCAAGGTGCTGTTCGAACATCGCTGCCGCATCTGCCACGCCGACGACCTCGCCCTGAAGTCCTACGGCCCGCCGCTGGTCGGCGTCGTCGGCCGCAAGGCCGGCACCTATCCCGGCTTCGACTATTCCGAGGCGATGAAGGCGGCCGGCTTCGTCTGGACCCCCGCCGGCATCCGCGCCTGGATGGCCGACAACACCCACATGCTGCCCGGCACCAAGATGCGCCACGTCGGCATCAACGATCCCGGCGAGCAGGACCTGATCGTCGCCTATCTGGAATCGCTGGCGGCGAAGAAGTGACGGTCGCCACGGCGAGCGACGCGACGACGATCCGCGCGAAGGCCGGTTCCGACGCTCGGAACCGGCCTTTTTCGACGAAGGATCGGGGAGGTGTCGCGGGCGCTCTCGGCGCCCGCTCTGCCGTCACGGGTTCGGGCGGATCGCCGCGCCCCACGGATAACGGCCGACCTTGACCGTCCGCACTGCCGCGAGCGACGCCACGTCGATCTCGGTGACGTCGTTGGAGACGCCGTTCGTCACCCACAGGCGGTCCTCTTCCGGCGTCAGGTCCATGTGCCAGACGCGCTTGCCCACCAGGATGTACTTCTTCACCTCCAGGGTCTTGGCATCGACCACCGCGACGTGATTGGCCGGCCCGAGGGCGACGAAGGCCCATTTGCCGTCGCGGGTCAGCCGCATGCCGACCGGCTGGATCTTCTCCTTGGGCACGCCGGCGATGGCGAAGGTCAGGGTCTTGACGATCGCCCGGGTCGCCGCGTCGACGACCGTGACCGTCCCGCCGATTTCCGACGACACCCACAGCCGCTCGTCGCCGGCCGAGAACACCGCATAGCGCGGCCGCGGATCGACCGGGATGTCGGCGACCCGGTTGCGCGACCCGAGGTCGATCCAATGGGCCATGTTGGTGGTCTCGGAGGTGACCACCACCGACTTGCCGTCGTGGGTGAAGGCGACGCCCTCCGGCTCCTCGCCGACCGGGACCTGGGTGACGATCTTGCGGGTGTCGACGTCGACGATCGTCGCGACCGCATCGTCTTCGTTCGACACCACCAGCGTCCGCCCGTCCGGCGACAGCGCGAAGAGTTCGGGATCGCGCCCCGACGGCAGGTTGTGCAGCAGGCTGCCGGTGGCGACGTCGAACACCTGCACCGTGTCGCTGTCGGAGGCGCAGACGTAGAGCCGCCGATGGTCGGGTGAGAAGACGATGCCGCGCGGACGCTTGCCGACCTTCATCGTGCCGACCACCTCGCCCTTGTCGGTGTCGACGATCGAGATCGTGTTGTCCTTCTCGTTCGAGACGTAGAGCCGGTGGGCCCGTGCCGTCTGCGCCCCGGCGATCGTCGCCAGGACGATCGCCGCCACCCCCGTCGTGATGCTCCGTGTCCGTCCTCGCATGGTTCCGTCCTCTCCTCCGTCGGATCCTTCTCGGCGCGACGTCCGTCGTCGCGAACCGGGGTCCGTGATCTCGTGTCTGCCGTGTCGGCGCGGTCTCACTCCGGCCGCGACGGATGCCGGCAGCGGCTCTCGGGCTCGTCGACGCCGAGCGTGTCGAGCTCGACGACCCGATGGGCGAACCCCTCGATCGGCGCCTGGGCGGCGACGCCCTCGCCGTGCGTCAGCGCGATCGGCTGCCGCATCTGCCGGTTCCATGGCCGAAAGGTCGCCCGCGCTCCCTTGAAGCCGCCGAGCGCATATCCCGGCGCCACCAGCGCCGACCCCAGTCGCCCCGCCTCGGTCGACCCCGCCCGCGTCACCGCCTCGGCCACCGCCCGCACCGCGATCCACGACGCATAGTCGTAGGCGTCCATGGCGCGCCCGTTGAGGCGGACGAAACGGTCCTGGATCTGCGCCGCGCCCCAGCCGCGCAGGCGGTCGTTCCACGCCGTCGGGATCAGTCCGTGACTGCCGACCACCGGTCGCGGCAGCCAGGTCGCATAGGGGAAGGCGCGGCCGAAGTCGCCGTCCTCGTCGGCGATCACCACCGCGTCGTAGTCGCGCGCCTGGGTCAGGACCGGCACTTCCTGCGCCACCGTGCGGCCGTCGGTCGGATCGACCCACGCCCGTTCCTCGACGATCTTCAGACCGAATTTCGTCGCCGCCGCCCGATAGGCCTGCGCCGCGGCGCCGTCCTCGGCGCTCGGGCCGACCACCAGCATCAGCTTCGACCAGCGACGCTTGGCGAGATACTGCATCAGCGCGTCGGCCAGCATGTCGCGTGACGGCAGCGTGAAGAACAGATTGGGCCGGCAGTCCTCCTGCCGCAACCGCGTGTCGGCTGCCCCGGCGGCGAAGACCAGCGCCCCCGCCGCCGCCGCCAGATCGGCGGCGACGAGCGTGTCCTCGGCCCCCGCCCGCACCACCACCACCCGCGCGCCCCGCTCCAGCAGCCCGCGGACCGCCGCGGCGAAGTCGCCGTCCGGCTCCACCACCGCCTCTTCGAGCCGATAGGCCTGACCGCGAAACGCCCCCGAGGCGTTCACGTCGGCCAGCCCGAGCCGCGACCCCGCCAGCCCGCCCGGAGGCGGCAGCGGCGGCGTCTCCGCTTCGAAGCTGCGATCCGCGATCACGCGCTCGACATGGCCGATGGTCAGATCGAGCGCCGCCGCCGGAGCGCCGGCCGCCGTCAGGATCGCGGCCGAGACCGCCGTCGAGCGAATACATGCGAACATCGCGATGGATCTCTCCGCATCCGTGTGTCGATCGTCCCACATGTCGTGATGTCGGAGCAGAATTCTAACGACTGTTCGCAAAGCAGTGCGAGACCTCCGATGGCGGTGGCGTGAATTTTTGCACCAAAGGACAATACAGAGCTCCCCGGATTTGAAGCTACGATCCTTCGAAGAAAATACGGTCGGAAAAATCGACCGATCAAAGACGTATTTGGGAGGATTTCGCCGATGGCACGCACCGTGTCTCATCGATCGCATCGTCGTATCTTCATGGCCGCCGCGACCGCTCTGGCGATCGTCGCCGCCGGCTCCGTGGCCGCACCGGGCGGTGCTCGCGCCCATGGCGACGTGACGCCTCAGGCCGTCGACACCACCGGTCTCGACCCGGTCGGCAGCGCCTGGCTCGAAGAGAACCCCTATCGTCTCAAGGGCGGCGACCAGCTGCACAAGGCGATCGAGATCGGCTCGCACGGCTACGCCGCCAATTGCGCCCGCTGCCACGGCCTCCAGGTGATCTCCGGCGGTATCGCCCCGGACATCCGCTATCTCGACGACGGCAAGGAAGGCGACGTCTGGTTCATCAATCGCATCCGCAAGGGCTTCTCGCAGAACGGCGCCTACAAGATGCCGCCCTTCGAGGGAGTGCTGAGCCAGGAGGCGATGTGGGCCATTCGCGCCTACATCGAAACGCGCGAGAAGTGAGATGAGCCCGGTCGCGCGGCTCCGCTGGGTGAGGGCGGTGGTCGGGCTGGTCGCGGCCGGCCTCGTCGCGCCCCCGCTCGCGGCCCGTCCCCTCGACAAGGTTCGCGAGTCCGGGGTTCTCGTCGTCGCCGTCTATCGCGACTTCGCCCCCTGGTCCTACGTCGAAGACGGTGTCCCCCGCGGCATCGACGTCGCCGTCGCCGAACTCCTCGCCGCCGATCTCGGGGTTCGCGCCGAGTTGATGGTGCGCATGGCCGGCGAGGACGTCGACACCGACCTGCGCGCCAACGTCTGGCGCGGCGACATCGTCGAACGCCGCACCGCCGACGTCATGATGCACGTCCCCGTCGATCCCGATCTGGCGCGGCGCAACGACCTCGTGACCATCTGCTGCCGCTACGGCGACGAGCGCATGGCGGTGGCCTTCGACCCCGCCGTCGTCACCACCCGCAGCTTCGCCGCATTCCGCAGCCGCCGCGTCGCCGTCGAGGTCGAATCGACCGCCGACGCCTGGCTGTCGGCCGCCTTCAACGGGGTTCTCGGAGCGAGCCTCGTCCGCGGCCGCACCTTCGAAGCGGCGGCCGCGACCTTTCGCTCCGGCGCCGCCGCCGCCCTGGTCGCGCCGCGCGCTCAACTCGAATGGGCGGTGCGCGATGCGACCCGCCCGGTCGTGATCGAGGAATGGCCGATGCCCGGCATCGTCACCACCTCCTGGACCATCGGTCTCGCGGTCAAGTTCGACTCGCGCGACCTCGGCCACGCCCTCGACGGCATCGTCGAGGCGGCGCGCGCCGACGGTCGGTTGCAGGAGATCCATGCCCGCCGGGGTGTCGTCTGGCTCCCGCCGGGGCAGTGAAGATCAGCCCGCCCGAGGTGAACCTCGCGCGAGCCTCTGGTGCGACGACAGACGTCGAGCGGATGCGACAGTTGCGGCTGAAGCATTCCCGAAACGAGGACTCGTGCCCGTCTTGCCGGTATCCGTTTCGCATCTGCGAAATACGACGAGCATCCGGACCTGCGTCCGATTTGTACCTATTGGCAATAAGACTACGTGAATTCACCGGCTAGCATCGCCGGCATCAAAAACGAGCCCGGAAGGGCCGAACCGGACGGAACCACCGCACCGGTGTCATCACGGGAGGAGTGATTCGATGCGAAACCACGCCAGTCTCATGGCTGCGGCGAGCGGCCTGGCCCTCGCGATCTCCTTGTCGGCCGCGAGCGCGGCCGGCCCGACGATCGATGATCTGCTCAAGGATCAGGACAATCCCAAGAGCGTCCTCACCAACGGCCTCGGCGTGCAGGGCCAGCGCTTCTCGCCGCTCGCCACCCTCAACAAGAGCAACATCAAGAACATGGTCCCGGCCTGGGCCTTCTCCTTCGGCGGGGAGAAGCAGCGCGGCCAGGAATCCCAGCCGATCGTCTACGACGGCGTGATCTACGTCACCGCCTCCTACAGCCGCATCTTCGCCGTCAACGCCAAGACCGGCGAGAAGCTGTGGGAGCACGAGGCGCGTCTGCCCGAAGGCATCCTGCCCTGCTGCGACGTCATCAACCGCGGCGCCGCCATCCTCGGCGATCGCATCTTCTTCGGCACGCTCGACGCCAAGCTGGTCGCCCTCGATCGCATGACCGGCAAGGTGCTGTGGCGCAAGACCATCGACGAATACGACGCCGGCTATTCCTACACCGCCGCGCCGCTGATCGTTCCCTCCAAGCGCGGCCCGCTGCTCGTCACCGGCCTGTCGGGCGGCGAATTCGGCGTGGTCGGCCGCGTCGAGGCGCGCAATCCGGAGAACGGCGAACTCGTCTGGTCGCGCCCGGTCGTCGAAGGCCACATGGGCATGCTCGACGGCAAGCCCTCGACCATGACCGGCAAGCAGAACGAGACCTGGCCGGGCGACCTGTGGAAGACCGGCGGCGGCGCCACCTGGCTCGGCGGCACCTACGATCCGGAGACCAACTCGATCTTCATGGGCACCGGCAACCCGGCCCCCTGGAACTCCTACACTCGCCCCGGCGACAACAAGTGGACGGCTTCGCGCCTCGCCATCGACCCCGACACCGGCGAGATCAAGTGGGGCTTCCAGACCACCCCGCACGACGGCTGGGACTTCGACGGCGTCAACGAGGTCGTCTCCTTCGATCTGAAGAAGGACGGCAAGGTGACCAAGGCGGCGGCGACCGCCGACCGCAACGGCTTCTTCTACGTGCTCGATCGGACCGACGGCAAATTCCTCTCCGCCGTGCCCTTCGTGAAGAACATCACCTGGGCCAAGGGCATCGGCCCCGACGGCCGTCCGATCTACGTCGAGGAGAACCGCCCCGGCGATCCCTCCAAGGCGGCGGCCGGTGAGAAGCAGGGCAAGTCGGTCTTCGCCGTCCCCTCGTTCCTCGGCGGCAAGAACTGGATGCCGATGGCCTATTCGAAGCAGACGGGCCTGTTCTACGTGCCCTCCAACGAGTGGGGCATGGACATCTGGAACGAGAACATCGCCTACAAGAAGGGCGCGGCCTTCCTCGGCGCCGGCTTCACCATCAAGCCGCTGTTCGAGGACCACATCGGCTCGCTCAAGGCGATCGACCCGGCGACCGGTCAGGTGAAGTGGGAATACAAGAACAAGGCCCCGCTGTGGGGCGGCGTTCTGACCACCGCCGGCGGCCTCGTCTTCACCGGCACCCCCGAGGGCTACCTCAAGGCCTTCGACGCCGAGAGCGGCGAGGAGCTGTGGAAGTTCAACACCGGCTCCGGCATCGTCGGCTCGCCCGTCACCTGGGAACAGGACGGCGAACAGTGGGTCGGCGTGGTCTCCGGCTGGGGTGGCGCGGTGCCGCTGTGGGGTGGCGAAGTCGCCAAGGCCGTCAAGGGCATCCCGCAGGGCGGCTCGCTGTGGGCCTTCCGTCTGCCCAAGACCCTCGCCGCCAAGTGATCCGGCGCTTCGAGTGACCGCGACGGTCGCTCCGATCGACTGCTCGATGCCGGCGCGGGTCTCCCCGTCGCCGGCATTCGCCTTCGTGGAGGTGCCCCATGCAGAAGTTCCTCGTCGTCGACGACCACCCGATGTTCCGGGACGCGGTCCAACTCGCCATTCGGATCGCCGACCCCAGAGCCGAGATCCACGAGGCGACCGACATCGACGGCGCGATCGACATGATCGCCGGGCTGCGCCGCGGCTACGACCTCGCCCTGCTCGATCTGTCGATGCCCGGCACCACCGGTTTCGACGGTCTGCTGCTGATCCGCACGCGCTTTCCGCGCCTGCCCATCCTGATCGTCTCCGGCCTCGACGACCCGCGCGTCATCCGCGAGGCCCTGTCCTACGGCATCTCCGGCTTCGTCCCCAAGTCGGTCAAGAAGACCGAACTGGCCAAGGCGATCTCGACGGTGCTGTCCGGCGCCGTCTATCTGCCCGACTGGTTCGAGCGCGCCGCGCCGCGGCTGCCCTCCACCGCCAATGCCGATCTGATCGCCCGTCTCGGCAGCCTGACGCCGCAGCAGATGCGGGTGTTGCAGATGCTGCGCCTCGGCCGGCTCAACAAGCAGATCGCCCACGAACTCGACGTCGGCGAGACCACGGTCAAGGCGCACGTCTCCGAGATCCTGCGCAAGCTCGCGGTGTTCTCCCGCACCCAGGCGGTCATCGAGGCCTCGAAGATCGACTTCGCCCAGATCGGCGGCGAGACCGTCGCCGCCGAGCGTCCGCATCGCTGAGCGCGCCGCATCGCCGGCCTCAGCGCGCGGCGCGCCCCCGCCCGAAGGCCACGCCCGAGAAGGTGTGGTTGAGATGCATCGAGTTGTACTGTTCGCCGTAGGTGTTGAAGCCGACGACGCGCCAGCGACGGAACAGATCCGAGATCCGCTGCGTGACCTGCCGGCTCTCCGCCTCCAGCCGCCGGTGGACGCAGTCGAAGCCGATGACGAAGTCGAGCCCGCCCAGATCGGCGTCGAGCCCGACCAGCGTCTCCTCGAGATTGTCGACGAGATCCTTGGTCTTGGCGGCGGTGAGGACGACGCCGGTGTCGATCGCGCAATAGAACGACAGGCTGCCGTCCTCGTTGAGCTTCTGGATCGAGCGGCAGTAGTAGTCGCCGCCGACCCGCACCAGCAGCGGATGGGCGGCGAAGGTGACGCCGCTCAGATCCCGCGGATCGAGATCGGTCGCCCGCGCGAACACCTCCCAGGCCGGCTCGGCATCGAGTTCCGAGACGACCCGCGTTTCCGGATCGCAGGCGGTGACCACCATGCGCGTCGCGGTCGGCTCGAAGTGGTCCGACTTGAACACCCGGAACGGCAGTTCGGTGCACACCAGCAGCAGCAGTCCGGCCCCGCGCAACACCCGCCCGTCGGTGAAGACGTAGGTGTCGCGAAACGCCAGATCGTCGCCCGACGATCCCCCCACCAGCGGAATGTCGGTCAACGCCCGTTGCAGGGCCGCCAGCACCAGCTCCTCGCGCCGGCACAGACCGTCGAGCAGCGTCAGCGCGAAGGTTCCGCAGGTCCGATCCGGCACCGACGGCAGCAGCCGCTGCAGGTGGTCGACCACGTCGTGGCCGGTCTCGAGGCTGAAGCGATCGAGATCGGCGAGCGGCGTACAGGCGATCCGAAACGTCGCCGACGGAAACGCCAGCGCCACCACACTGGAGGCCGCCAGCCCGTCCGGTCCGATCTCCCCGGCGGTCGAACAGCCGGCATAGGCCGTCTGCGGCAGCGCCCGCCCGAGTTCGCGGACCAGCTCCTCCGGATCGTAGTGCGGCGAACTGAACAGGAGCAGGAAGCCGACGTCGGCGTCCGCCAGACCGGCGGCGATCTCCTCGATCGCTCCACGCACCGTCGACCGGCCCGACGAGGCGACACGTATCTCCTCGATCGACACGTCTGAAGGCGAGCGAGAGCCCTCGTCCCCTCCCGTCTTGCGGCAGGCGATTGCCAAGGCGCAGTCCTCCGAGGTCGACTTCGGCGTGTTCGTTGTGAATTCTGGAAGTCGACCGGCTCGGATTATCGCGCCGTCGCCGGCGAGGGCAAGGAAATTGCGTTTCCGTCGAGTGAACACAACGCCTCGGCCGCCCGCCGGCGGGTCCGATCCCTCGCCCAAATCGCCGGTAGGTGGCCGCCTCGTCCACACGCCGCCGACGGCGTCGGTCGGCTCCGGCCCGTGCGCCCGACCCCGCCGGATCGCCTAACGCGCGGCGAACACCGTCGCATCGGTCGTGGTGATCCGCCCGTCCTTGTGGACGAACATCGCGTCGATCCCGCCGAGCCGGCGGAAGAGCTGCCGGCTCTTCTCCTCGCCCAGCACCATCGCCGCCGTCGACAGCCCGTCGGCCGAGGCCCCCGACGCGGCGGCGACCGTCACTTCCGCAAGCTCCCGCGGCGATCGTCCGGTCGCCGGATCGACGATGTGGTGTTCGGCGAAATCGGCGGTCCAATGGGTCTCGCTGTCGGCCGAGGTGGCGAGAAAGCGGCCGTCGGCCAGTGCCGTCCGCGCGATCGCCCGCCCGTCGTCGCGCGGATCGGCGATCGCGACCGTCCACGCCCGGTCGGCCGCCGGCCGTCCGCGCGCTCCGAACTCGCCGCTGTCGACCAGCGCCGCCGCGACGCCGTGACGAGCCAGCACCGCGACGACCCGGTCGCAGGCATACCCTTGCGCGATCCCGTTGAGGGTCAGGGCCATGCCCGGCCGATCGAAGCTCAGCGCGTCGTCGCCGAGGCGCAGGTGGTGCCAACCGCTGCGCGCCACCGCCGCCGCGAGCGCCTCGTCGCCGGCGAGCCGTCCCGCCGCCGCCGCCGCGCTCCACGCCCGCCAGATCGGCTGAACGGTCGGATCGAAGGCCCCGTCGGTGAGCGCCGCCAGACGCAGCGCCGCCGCCAGCAGCTCGCGCAGCAGTGCCGACGGCCGCTCCAGCCGTCCGTCGCGCTCCAGCCGCGCCAGTTCCGACTGCGGATCGAACAGGTTCGCCGCCGCCTCCACCGCCCGGATCTCGGCAAACCCGGCGGCGAAGGCCGCTTCGACGTCGAGACCGGGCGTCGCGATCAGCGTGATCGTCACCGTGGTGCCGAAGGCGACCGCCGACCGCCGCGCCTGCGTCCCCTCGACCGCCGTCGCCGCCGCGCCGCCGCCCGCCAGCGCCGCCGTCGCCAATCCGCCGATCACCGCCCGCCGCGACATCCCCCGCGCCCTCGCGAGCGCACCGCCGCGTGCCCGCTCGTCGATGCCGTCGCCGTTCATCGGACCCCCTCCCGTCGGCTCGTCCGCGGATGCACGGTCGCCGCCCGGCGGCGGCCCGCGACGACCCGCGGCACGCAGGTCTGCGGATCTTCGTGGATGACCACGCAGTCCATGCACTGGAAACACTCGTCGTAGTCGATGCGGCCGCTGCGCTCGATCGCGCCGTAGAGGCAGCGCTTCTCGCACAGCCGGCACGGCGACCCGCATTCGCTGCGCCGGGCGATCCAATCGAAGCGCCGCATCCGTCCGAGCAGCGCGACGAAGGCGCCGAGCGGGCACAGCCAACGGCAGAAGGCCTTGTGGACGAAGAGGTTCGCCACCAGGAGAGCGCCCACGTAGGCGACCGCCGGCCATGCCCGCTGAAAGGTCAGCGTGATCGCCGTCTTGAACGGCTCGACCTCCGCCGCGATCTCGGCCTGCGCCGGCCAACCCAGAGCGACGGCGAGGAAACCGAAGAGGACGACGTATTTGACCGCCCGCAGCTGCCGGTCGAGCCCGGCCCCGACCTCGAGCCGCGGCAGGCGTAGGGGCGCGGCGGCGCGCGCCAGGAGATCCTGCAGGGCGCCGAACGGGCACAGCCAGCCGCAGAACGTCCCGCGCCCCCACACCGCGGCGGTGACGATCACCACGCCCCACAGCACCAGGCTCGGCGGATCCCACAGGAGAAAGCCGAGATCCCCGGTCGTCGTCGCCGCCTTGACCACGCCGGCCAGCGTGACGATCGACAGCTGCGCCTGGAACACCCAGCCGATCCCCACCAGCGTGAAGACGAGGAAGCCGACGCGGAAGGCGGCGACGGCGCGCGGCCGCCGCATCGACCGCGGCTGCAACGCCAGCACTCCGGCGAGCAGCCCCACCGCGGCGAGCACCACCGCGAGGTCGCCGGCCCGGTCGACCCACATGGAACGCCAGCCGCCGACTTCCGGCGCCTCCTCGGCCGGACGCTCGAACCAGGCCTGCGGCAGATGCACCGGCACGTCGAAGTCCTTGGCGATGCGGACCGGGAAGATCTGCCCCTTCTCGCGCACCACCCGGAACGACAGCGTCCACGGCTCGGCCGGATCGAAACCGGCACCACGGAACACCTTGAGCACCACCCACGGCGCCGCCGGCAGATCGGCGACGGCGAAGCCGGCCTCGTGGACGATGTCGTGCAGGTCGAGCGCCAGCCCGCCCTGATGCAGCGACACCGCGTCCGGCGTGGCGCCGTGGACGTAACCCTCCTCGAACGGCCGCCACCGACCGCCGACCGAGACGAGCAGCGCCTGCCCGCCGTCGAGCCGCGCCATCAGGTGCTTCCACCGCGCCTCGCCGAGCAGGTTCACCCCGACCATCGGCAGGTTCAGATGGGCCACCCGGATGTCGGCGAAAATGCCGTTCGGATCGGATCGCGCCTGCGGGTCGGCGCCGGCGGCCTCGGTGCCGGCGAAGGCGGCTTCGACGTCGGCCTCCCGAAGCGTCAGCCGCGCCACCAGCCCGGCCCGTTCGAGCCCGGCGAAGTCGCTCGGCTCCACCGTCGTGCGCGGCACAGCGGCGGCCCGCGGCGGCCCGGCCGCCCCCATCTTCTCCCGCGCCACCGCGAGGGCGGCGGCCAGGACGCTCTGATTGACGACCTTGACCGAAGCGGTCGCCTTGGCGATGCCGTCGATCACCGCGTTCGATCCGCTCCGTTCGCCCTGCGCGCTGCGCGGCGGGCCGACCTTGACGTTCTGCGCCAGCGTCTTGCCGGCATATTGGCGCACGAACTGCTCCAGCGGCTCGGTGCCCAACCCGTCGACGAACACCGGCTCGTGCTGCGAGATCACGGCGACCCGCTGGAACTCGCCGTCGACGCCGAGCACCACCAGGAGGTTGGGCGGCGTGCCGGAGAAGCCGGGGATCGGCGCGATGTCGGCACTCTCGAAGATGTAGGCGACGAGGCGATCCTTGCCGCCCTCGCTCTTCACGACCGGCCAGACCGGCAGCTTCGCGTCGCGTTCGCCGAGCGAGAAGGGTGGCGCGAACCGCGCCGCCAACTCGTCGCGCGTCGATTCACCTGCCCGCGCCGCCGTCGCCACCGCCACGACGGCGATCACCATCGCCCACCATCGCACGGCCGCGATCGCGGCCGCCCGCAGACGGAACCCGAGCCGTCGTCGATCGCCGCCGCCCCGCCGCATTGTCCCTCCCGATCGGGTTCGATCTTCGTCCCGGCGATTGAGCCGGGCGGGAGGGCGCCGAACAATGGTACTTTGGATCGATTTAGATGCCGCTTTGCGACGCCGCGAGACACGAAAAGACCCGCCGAGCCGACCCGTCCGATCTTTTGAGACAGGCCCTCAGCCGGCCGCGAACGGTAGCCGCCGCAGCACGCGGAACGGCGCGGCGCGGTCCTCCTGCACGAACAACGTCAGTGCATCGACCCGCAACGGTCGCGCCACCGGCTCGACGATCGCCGCGAGGCCGGCCCGCACCGCCTCGCGACGCTCCGGCGCGAGCGGCCCGGTCAGCGTCATGTGGAAGCGGAAGTCCTCGAACACCCACGGATAGCCCCAGCGATCGACCGAGGCGACGTGGCGCGCCTCGGTGAGCCCGGCCACCCGCCGCGCCCGCTCCGCCGGTGTCAGCGGCGCCCGATGCGGCTCGAACAGCACGACGCAGTCCGCCGCCAGTCGATCGAGTGCCGCATTCGCCGTCGCCGGCCGCAGCGCCACGAACGAGCCGAGCAGCGCCACCTCGAGATCGTCGATCGCAAACGCCCGGCTGCCGGCCGCGAAGGCCTCCGCCGCCGCGATCAGCTGCGCCGCCTCGACGCCGTCGGCCAGTTCGAACGGCGCCTTCAGCGTCGCATGGAAGCCGTAGCGCCGCGGCTCCGCCGTGAGCGCCGCCCAGTCCGGCGCATCGCACGGCGCGCCCTCGGGAAAGGCGCAGGCCTCCCCGCTCGCCGCATCTCGCCCGATCACCGCCGAGGCGAGTCGCCACAGGGCGGTCTGCGGTGCCGGTGCCAGATAGACGGCATAGCGAGGTCTGCTCACGGCGCTCTCCCTGGCCTCACGACGCCATCACCGCGGCGAGGAACGCCTCGACCGCCGCCGTCAGGGCGCCACCATTGTCGATGGTGACGTCGGCGATGGGAAGCCCGTCGCCGCTCGCCGCCCGCGCCAGCCGCTGCTCGAGCGACCCGTCGCTCGGCCGCGCCCGCGCCGCCATCCGTTCCGCCAACACCTCGGTCGGCGCCGAGACGGCGATCACCGTCACGTCGGGCCATCGCTCCCGCGCCGTCCGCACCACCGCCCGCGACACGTTGACGACGACGATCCGCCCCTCTGCGAGGTCGGAGACGATCGCCGCCGGAATGCCGTAGTGATGGCCGTGCGCCTCCCAGGTCAGCGCGAAACCGCCCAGCTCGGTGATCGCCCGGAACCCGGCCGCATCGGCGACCAGATTGTCCTCCGCCGCACTCGCCGGCCGCGTCACCACCCGGCGGGGAAACACGAAGCGCCGATCGCCGGCGAGCCGCTGCCGCGCCGCCGCGATCAGCGTGTCCTTGCCGGCCCCCGACGGTCCGACCACCAGGATCAGCCGCCCCGGCAGGACCTCGGTGGTCGCCGCCTCCGGCGCGAAGGCCGCCGCCCCGTCGCCGCTCACGACACCCGGCGCCCCAGCCGGTAGACCTCGCGCACCACCGGATGGCCGTCGAGCACCCGCACCCGGACGAGATCGCCGCGCTTGCCGATCGCGATCTCGCCGCGATCGGTCATGCCGGTCGCCTCGGCCGGGTTCTTGGAGACGGTGCGGATCGCCCCGGCGAGCCCACCGACCGCCGCCACGTCGGCGATGCCGAAGGCGCCTTCGATCAGGCTCATCGGCACGTAGTCCGACGACAGCACGTCGAGCAGCCCCGCCTCCGCCAGCACCCGCGCCGAGACGTTGCCGGAATGCGAGCCGCCGCGCACCACGTTCGGCGCTCCCATCAACACCGCCAGCCCGGCCTCGTGCGAGGCCCGCGCCGCTTCGATCGTCGTCGGAAACTCGGCGATGCCGACCCGGTCGGCGACCGATTCCACGACCTGCTCGACCGTGGTGTCGTCGTGGCTGGCCAGCGCGATGCCGTGGCGGTGGCCGAGATCGACCAGCCGCCGGCGGTGGTCGACGGCGTGCAGGCCGTGCAGGCGCTGCCGCTCGGCGAAGAAGGCGTCGAGCTCGGCCTCGCTCGAGCCCTTCTTCTTGCCGCGATAGTAGTCGCGCAGCTTCTCCGCGTCGCGGAACTGCCGCTGCCCGGGCGTGTGGTCCATCAGCGACATCAGGCGGACGTCGAAACGCCCGAGATAGTCCGCCGTCTGATCGATCACGTCCTCGGCGCAGATCTCGCAGCGCAGATGCGTGTGATGGTCGACCCGCAGGAGCCCGGTCGCCTTGGCCTGTTCGATCGCCTCGCCGAGCGCCACGAGCCGCGCCCCGAGCATCGAATTGTCGCCGTCGGAGCCGGCCCGCAGACTGTCGAAGACCGTGGTGATGCCGGCCGCCGCGATCTGCGCGTCATAGGAGAACACCGCCGAGAACGGCTCCCAGAACACCTTCGGCCGCGGCGAATAGTGCGGCTCGAGATGGTCGGTGTGCAGCTCGACCAGACCGGGGATCAGGAGATCGTCGCCCCAGTCCTCGGCATCGGCGGCGATGCGGTCCTCGTCGATCGCGACGATGCGACCGTCTTCGACGACCACCGTGCCGGCGACCACGCGGTCGGAGAGAACGATCGAACGCGAGGCGACGGCGAGCGAGCCGACCGGCTCGGCCGGGGAGGCGGCAGTGGTCGTGGGGTCGACGATGGTCATGGCGTCTCGTGCTTTTCCAGGAAGGCTTCGATGGACAGCGCGCGGAAGTCGCATACCGCCTGCTCGAGACGGTCGTGTGACCAGTCCCACCAGGCCAGCGCCCGCAGCCGCTCGGCGAGATCGACGGCGAGCCGTCGGCGGATCTCCTTCGCCGGCACCCCGCCGACGATCGTATAGGGTTCGACGTCGCGGGCGACGACCGCGCCGGCGGCGATCACCGCCCCGTCGCCGACCGTGACCCCGGCCAGCACCGTGACGCCGTGACCGATCCACACGTCGTTGCCGATCCGCGTCACCGCCGCCCGCCGCCGCTCGAAGAAGGCGGCGTCGCGGCGCTGGTCGGGCCAGTAGTATTCGGGCGTGTAGGACAGCCGATGGATCGTCGCCCGATCGAGCGGATGGTTCGGCGGCCCGATCCGGCAGTCGGCGGCGATCGCCGTGAAGCGGCCGATCGTGGCATCGGCGATCGCCGTGCGCTGCATCACGTAGGAATAGTCGCCGATCGTCGCATATTCGATCTGCACCGCGTCGGCGAGTTCGACATGGCGCCCGATCGTCGTCTCGCGCAGGCGGACGTCCGTGCCGTAGAGGCCGTCTTCCGGCACTTTGCCGTGGGCGGTTCGGGGCGTGGGAGCGGTCATGCGGCGGCCTTTCGGGAAGCGAAGCCGGCGACGTCGACGATCCGGGTCGCCACCCGGTCGCGCACGTCGGCGTCGTGGAAGATGCCGAGCAGCGCCGCCCCGGCCGCCTTGCGTGCCTCGATCAGTTCGACCACCGCCGCGCGGTTCTCCGCGTCGAGCGACGCCGTCGGCTCGTCGAGGAGCAGGAGCGCGGCATCGGCGACGAGGCCGCGAGCGATGTTGACCCGCTGCTGCTCACCGCCCGAAAAGGTCGCCGGCGGCAGCGACCACAGCCGCTCCGGCACGTTGAGCCGCCGGAGCAGGGCGCCGGCGCGCTCGCGCGCCTCCTCCCGCGATGCCCCGCGCGCCAGCGCCGGTTCGCTCACCACGTCGATCGTCGCCACCCGCGGCACCACCCGCAGGAACTGGCTGACCCACGCCATCGTCGATCGCCGGAGCGCGATCACCTCGCGGGCCGAGGCCGTCGCCACGTCGACGATGCCCTCGGCGCCCGCCACCCGGATCGCCCCGCGGTCGACGCCGTAATTGCCCCACACCATCTTGAGGATCGACGACTTGCCGGCCCCCGACGGCCCGCCGAGCACCACGCATTCGCCCGGCGCGACCGCGAAGGACACCCCTTCGACGACCGGAATGGCGAGCCCGCCGCGCAGGTGCATGGTGAAGTGCTTGGCGACGTCTGAGACCTCGAGGATCGGAACGGACGGGTTCATCGGCGGCCTCACGGTTGCAGGATCGAGGAGACGAGGAGCTGGGTGTAGGGCGCCTGCGGATCGTCGAGGACGCGGTCGGTCAGTCCCTCTTCGACGACCCGTCCGGCCCGCATCACCATGATCCGGTCGGACAGCAGCCGGGCGACCGCGAGATCGTGGGTGACCACGATCACCGCCAGCCCCATGTCGGCGACCAGCCGCCGCACCAGATCGAGCAGTCGCGCCTGGACCGAGACGTCGAGCCCGCCGGTCGGCTCGTCCATGAACACGAGCCGCGGCGCCGTCACCAGATTGCGGGCGATCTGCAGCCGCTGCCGCATGCCGCCGGAAAAGGCGGTCGGCTTCTCGTCGATCCGCGCCGGGTCGATCTCGACCCGCCCGAGCCAGTCCTCGGCCTGGGCGCGAATGGCGCCGTAGTGCCGCGCCCCGATCGCCATCAGCCGCTCGCCGACGTTGCCGCCGGCCGAGACCCCCATCCGCAGCCCCTGGGCGGCGTCCTGATGGACGAAGCCCCAGTCGCTGCGGAAGAGATGGCGCCGTTCGGCCTCGCCGAGCGCGCCGAGATCGCGCGTCTCGCCGGAGCGCAGCCGGTAGGCGACCGAACCCGACGACGGCTCGAGCTGTCCCGACAGGAGCGCGAGCAGCGTCGACTTGCCCGAGCCGCTCTCGCCGACGATCGCCAGCACCTCGCCTTCGCGGATGTCGAAGGAGACGTCGCGACAGCCGAGCCGGTCGCCGTACCAACGGGTGAGGCCGCGTGCCTCGAGCAGGAAGGGAGCGGCGGTCACGGGCGATCCTCCGGAGCTTCCGGGGCGAGCATCGCCCCGCGATGGCCCGCCGCCCGGCGGTCCTCGCAATGGTCGGTGTCGGAACAGACGAACATCCGCCCGCCGACGTCGTCGATCACCACCTCGTCGAGGAAGGCGTCGGTCGCCCCGCACAGCGCGCAGGGCGCGTCGAACTTGGTCCGCTCGAAGGGATGGTCGTCGAAGTCGAGGCTCTCCACCCGGGTGAACGGCGGCAGCGCATAGATGCGCTTCTCTCGCCCCGCTCCGAACAGCTGCAGCGCCGGGCTCATGTCGAGCTTCGGATTGTCGAACTTCGGGATCGGCGAGGGATCCATCACGTAGCGCCCTTCGACCCGCACCGGATAGGCATAGGTCTTGGCGATGTGGCCGTGGCGGGCGATGTCCTCGTAGAGCTTGACCTGCATCAGCCCGTAGTCGGCGAGCCCGTGCATCACCCGCGTCTCGGTCTCCCGCGGCTCGAGGAAGCGCAGCGGCTCGGGGATCGGCACCTGGAACACCAGCGTCTGCCCGGCGACGAGCGGCGTCTCCGGGATGCGGTGGCGGGTCTGGATCACCGTCGCCTCACGCGTCTTGGTGGTCGTCGCCACCCCGGCGGTCTTCTCGAAGAAGCCGCGGATCGCCACCGCATTGGTGGTGTCGTCGGCGCCCTGGTCGATCACCTTGAGCACGTCGTCGGGCCCCAGGATCGCCGCCGTCACCTGGATGCCGCCGGTGCCCCAGCCGTAGGGCATCGGC
>ERZ1645187.320-NODE-320-length-46551-cov-86.828329_pt1 | contig 46551 bp, 41 predicted proteins | sample MGYA00575352_ERZ1645187 | MGnify/ENA primary metagenome ERZ1645187 (study PRJEB40837, sample SAMN11349314) | freshwater sediment metagenome | isolation source: river sediment | host: Sediment | place: India: Wazaribad , New Delhi | collected 2017-02-21 ... | reverse complement strand
CGACCATGGTGGCGGCGAGCTTGACCAGCTTCTCGGCGATGCCGCCGCGCACCATCACGTCGCCGGCATAGATGAAGAAGGGGATGGCGAGCAGCGCGAAGGCGCTGACGCCGGAATTCATCCGCTGCACCACGATCACCGGCGGCATCCCCATGTAGAGGATGGTGGCCAGCGAAGAGATCGCCAGACAGAAGGCGATCGGCGTGCCGAGGACGAGCAGCCCCACGAAGGAGCCGAAGAGGACCCAGAGTTCCATCACGCGGCCTCCCGTTCCGGCGTCGCCTCGGTTTCCACCGCGGCCGAGCGCGCCATCGCCTCGCCCTGCACCCCGTCTCGCCACAGCCGTTCCAGCGCGAACACCGTGATCAGCAGCCCGGAGAGCACCAGCGGCGCGAAGTCCCAGGCGCCCGAGATGCCGAGGCCGGAGATGGTGGTATCCCAGGTGCGGATCGCCAATTGCAGCCCGTACCAGGAGATGAACAGGCCGAAGACCGAGATCACCACCATCGACACCGCGTCCATCGCCCGGTTGACCCGTGCCGGGGCGATATGGCGCAGGAGATCGAGGCCGAGATGGAAGTTCTCGCGTACGCCGACCGCCGCGCCCAGGAAGATGAACCACCCCATCAGCTGGATCGCCATCGGCTCGACCCAGGTGAGCGAGAAGTTGAGGACGTAGCGGGAGAAGACCTGTGCCCCGACGATGATCGTCATCAGGACGAGAGAGGTTCCCGACGCCCACAGGGCGCCCTTGGCGATGCGATCGAGCAGGCTGCTCGGGGGCGAATGCACGCGGGTCATGCGCACCGTTCCCTCGACTGGAGGAGAATGCGGGGGCGGACGCCCGACCGCCGGCGAACCGGCGATCGAACGACCGACCTCGGACGTCACTTCACCGCGACGATACGCTCGACGAGCTTCTTCATCATGTCGTCGGTGACGTACTTGTCGTAGACCGGCTTCATCGCGGCGACGAACTCGGCCTTGTCGACCGTCGCGACGATCGAGCCGGCGGCACGGACCTTGGCCTCGGAGGTCTTCTCACGAGCATCCCACAGCTCGCGCATCTTGACGACGCTCTCCTTGGCCGCCTGACGGACCAGCTTCTGGTCGTCGGCCGAGAGCTTGTCCCAGGACTTCTTCGACATCACCAGAACTTCCGGCTGCAGCGAATGCTCGGTCAGGGTGTAGTACTTGGCGACCTCGAAGTGGCGCGAGGACTCGTAGGACGGCCAGTTGTTCTCGGCACCGTCGACGACGCCGGTCTGGATCGCCGAATAGACCTCACCGAAGGCCATCGGGGTCGGATTGGCGCCGAAGGCCTGCATCATCGCGACCCACATGTCGGACTGCTGCACGCGGATCTTCATGCCCTTCATGTCGGCGAGCTTGGCGATCGGCTTCTTGGTGTAGAAGCTGCGCGCGCCGCTGTCGTAGTAGCACAGCGCGATCAGACCCTTGGCCTCGAAGGCCGCCAGGATCTCGTCGCCGATCGGCCCGTCGACGGTCTTGCGCATGTGCTCGACCGAGCGGAACAGGAACGGCAGGCCGTAGACCTTGGTCTCCGGGACGACGTTGTTGAACTGCGCCGACGAGACGCGATTGAAGTCGATGACGCCGAACTGGGTCTGTTCGATCGTGTCCTTCTCGCCGCCGAGCACGGCGTTGTTGAACACCTGGATCTTCAGCCGCCCCTTGGTCCGCTCGTCGAGGAGCTTGCCCATGTGGATGACGGCTTCGACGGTGGGATAGCCGTCGGGATGGATGTCGGCCGAGCGGAGCACGGTCTGCGCCTTCGCGACCGAGGTCGCGGCGAAGGCGAGCGCCAGGCCGAGAGCGAGAGCGTATTTGGCTTTCATGACTGCGTTCCTCCGAAGCGGTGCCGGAATCTCGTCTCGGATCTCGGGCACCATCCCGCGCTCCCACGCCGGCGGGGTCGGCGATCCTCATGCTTTCGAGGGCGTTCCTTCGTCTTCCGGGTTCGGGGCGGCCGCGACGACTCCGAGGTCGATCGGGGTCGCCCCGAAGAAGGTCATCCGCGCCGTGGCGCCCGGCCGAACCGGGTGGACGCCGGTGGTCATGCCGGTCGAGACGAGGTCGCCGGCGGAGAGCCGACGTCCGCGCGTCGCCAGATGACCGGCGAGCCAAGCGACGGCGCCGAGCGGCCCGCCCGGCACCGCGGCGGCGTTGCCGATGCCGACCACGGCGCCGTCGATGCTGGTGCGCGAGCCGAGCGCATCGGCCGGCAGATCGCGCCAGCCGGTGATTTCGGGTCCGACGACGACCCCGGCGTTGTTGCCGTGGTCGCAGACCACCGCCAGCGGCCCGAGATCGTTGAGCCCGGCATAGGGGCTCGACGCCACCTCGACCCCGGCATGGATCGAGGCGACCGCGGCGCGCACCGTCGCTTCGTCGAAGCCGTCGGGGCCGGCGACGAGGTCGCGCCCCATCACCACCACGAACTCCGCTTCCAACGCCGCGAAGCCGCCGTCGTAGATCGCCACTTCGGCCGCACCGCCGGCGGGAGGGCGCACCACGTCACGGGCATCGATCGGGCCGGCGAGGCGCTCGGCCGCGAGCGGGCCGCGCAGCGCCGGTGGCACCATCGCCACCTTCCAGCCGGCGATCGTCTCGCCGGTCAGCCGCAACGCCGCCTCCTGCACCGCGATCGAATCGTCGAGGACGTCGGGAAGTCGCACGGGGAAGGCGGCGAGCGGGCGCGCCGCCCGACGCGCCTCGACGAAGGCCTCGGCGATCGCCGCGATCTCGTGCGCCTGGAGTCTCATGTCCGCCTCTCGGTCGACCACAGATTTTGTTTTTGTACCATTCCCATATGCCATACCAGTGTGGTATGGCAGTTGTCGAGAGGTCTTCGTGCCCATGCGTTGCTATCCTGATGCCCGATGGGGCGAGGACGGCCGACGGGGCCGGGACAGGGGAACGATGATGGTCGTGTCGAAGACCGAGACGGTGGCGCAGCGCGTCGAGCAGGAGATCCGCAAGGCGATCGTCACGCTCGAGTTCCTGCCGGGAACGCCCTTGTCCGAGAAGGAGTTGGCCAAACGGTACGGCGTTTCGCGCCAGCCGGTGCGCGAGGCTCTCATCGCGCTCGCCCGATCCGAGCTCGTCGAGATCCGGCCGCGACGCGGCACCCGGGTGGTCCGCATCGACGCCGACCGGATGCGCCAGTCCCGATTCGTCCGTGAGTCGCTGGAGAGCGCCGTGGTCCGCAGGGCGTGTGAGGGCTTCGATCCCGACGTCCGCCGCCGCATCGACGCGATTCTCGCCGCTCAGGAGGTCCACGCGGCGAACCACGCGCACTATCTCTTCCAGCGCGAGGACCAGGCCTTCCATGCCGCACTCGCGGAAGGTGCCGGCTGCCCGGCTGCCTGGGAGGCGCTCACCGACATCAAGGCCCACATCGACCGCGTCTGCCACCTGACGCTGCCGCTTCCCGAGACGCTGCCGCATCTCGTCGAGCAGCACCGGGCGGTGATGGCGGCGATCGACGCGCGCGACGCGAATGCCGCCGAGGCGGCGATGCGCGCCCACCTCTCCGAGATCCTGCAAGCCCTGCCGGAGGTCGAGAAGACCTACGGCTACCTGTTCATGAACCCGGCGCTCGACCGTTAGCGGGCTGCGCCGGAGGAAGAAAGGAAACGACCGTGGACGTCCGTCACGCCATCCACCACACCCAGGCGGAGACCCTCGGCACGGAGGACCTGCGCCGCCACTTCCTGGTCACCGACCTCTTCCGTCCCGGCGAAGTCTCCGCGACCCTCACCCACTACGAGCGCATGATGGTGCTCGGCATCATGCCGGGCGACGGCCCGCTCGTCCTCGACCCGGCCCTCGGCGGCCCGGTCGGCACGTCGTACCTGCTGGAGCGCCGCGAGTTCGGCGCCGTCTCGATCGGCGGCCCGGTCCGTATCGTCGCCGACGGCGTGACCTACGATCTCGACTTCCAGGAAGCGGTCTATCTGGGCCAGGGGACGAAGGACGTCTCGTTCGAGAGCCTCGATCCGCTGCGGCCGGCCAAGCTCTTCGCCGCCTCGTGCCCGGCGCACGTGCGCCATCCCTCGCGCAAGATCACGGTGGCCGACGCCTCGCCGGCGCCGATGGGCTCGCCGGCGAGCGCCAACGAGCGGGTGATCTACAAATACGTCCACCCTGGTCTGATGCCGACCTGCCAGTTGGTGCTGGGGCTCACCCGCCTCTCCACCGGCAGCGTCTGGAACACCATGCCCTGCCACACTCACGACCGGCGGATGGAGGCCTACTTCTACTTCGAGCTGCCGGCCGACGGCATGGTCGTCCACCTGATGGGCCGGCCGCAGGCCACCCGCCACGTCATCGTCCGCAACGAGGAGGCGGTCGTCTCGCCGCCGTGGTCGATCCATTCCGGCGCCGCCACCTCGGCCTATGCCTTCATCTGGGCGATGGCGGGCGAGAACCAGGTGTTCTCGGACATGGATCACGTCGCCATGGGAGACCTGAGATGAGCGGCATTTCTCTCTTCGATCTCTCCGGCAAGACGGCGCTGGTCACCGGCACCTCGGGCGGCCTCGGTCTCGGCATGGCCCGGGCGCTCGCCTCCGCCGGCGCCGACATCGTCGGCCTCGGACCCGCCCCGATGCCGCAGGCGGCCGAGGCGATCGGCGGCCTCGGCCGGCGCTGGCACGAGGTGGTGGCGGATCTGACGAAGCCGCAGGACTACGGCGCGATGGTCGCGGCGATCGAGCGCGACTTCGCCCCCGTCGACATCCTGGTCAACAACGCCGGCATCATCCGCCGCGCCGACGTCCTCGACTTCTCGGAAGAGGACTGGGACGCGGTGATGACCATCAACCTCAAGGCGGTGTTTCTGATCACCCAGGCGGTCGCCCGCTCGATGGTGGCGCGCGGAGTGGCGGGGCGGGTGGTCTCGGTCGCCTCGATGCTGTCCTTCCAGGGCGGCATCCGGGTGCCCTCCTACACCGCCTCGAAGCACGGCGTCGCCGGGCTCACCAAGCTCTTCGCCAACGAGTTGGCGCCGAAGGGCATCACGGTGAACGCCATCGCCCCCGGCTACATGGCCACCGACAACACCACCGCGCTGCGCGAGGACGCCGACCGCTCCCGCCAGATCCTCGAGCGCATCCCGCTCGGCCGCTGGGGCCTGCCCGATGACCTCGCCAGCGCGGTGATCTTCCTCGCCTCGCCCGCCTCCTCCTACGTCACCGGCGTCATTCTGCCGGTCGATGGCGGTTGGCTGGTGCGCTGAGACGACGCCTTCGCGCGGGGAGGGGAGGCTCCCCCCGCGCCCGCAAGTGCCCCCGAAGCCGGGCCCGCCGACCTCGTCGGCCGGCGGCGCCGAGGCTCCGAACCCCGCCCCAGAGGCGCAACGCGGCGTCCCAGGACGCCGGAAAGAAAGAGGGTAGGATGAAGACGCTCGCACTCTTCGCCGCGATGATGCTCGGCTCGACGTTCGCGGCCGGCGCTGTCGAACTGAAGCTCGGCCATTTCGCCGCCGACGGCCACCCCTGCGACGTGGCCGCCAAGCAGTTCAAGGACAACGTCGAGAAGCGCACCGCCGGCGCGGTCACCATCGCGCTCTACGGCAACAACGCCCTCGGCTCGCCGCCGGAAGTGCTCGAACAGGTGCTGCTCGGCGCCGTCGACATGAGCCTCTCCGGCCAGGACCAGATCGCCAAGCATCTGCCGTTCTACGACGTGATCTCGACGCCCTTCGCCTTCAAGGACTACGCCACCGCCGATCGCGTCATCGACGGGCCGTTCCGCGCCTGGGCCGATCCGGAGCTCGCCAAGAAGAACCTCGTCCATCTCGGCGATTGGGAATGGGGCTTCCGTCAGCTCACCAACTCCAAGAAGCCGGTGACGACCCCCGCCGACATGAAGGGCATGAAGATCCGCACCCCGCCGGCCTTCGCCTATCAGGCCTTCGTCGAGGCGGCCGGTGGCAACGCCGTCACCATCGCCTTCGCCGAGCTGGTCATGGCCATGAAGCAGGGCGTCGTCGACGGTCAGGAGAACCCGGTCGGCACGATCTACGCGCTGAAGCTCTACGAGACCCAGAAGTACATGACCATCGTCAACTATACCTATAGCTCGATGGTGCATCTGGTGAACAAGAAGAGCTGGGACAAGCTGACCCCGGATCAGCAGAAGATCGTCACCGAGGAGTCCTTCGCCTCGGCCAAGCTGGCGCGCAAGCTGCTGCGCGACGCCGAGGAGACCCAGATCAAGGATCTCCAGGCGACCAAGGGCATGGAAGTGGTGCGGCCCGACCTGAAGCCCTGGAAGGACGCGATGGCTCCGGCCTGGGAGAAGGTCAAGACCCGCGTCGGCGCCGACAACTTCGCCAAGTTCATGGCGATGACCGAGGCCGTCGCCAAGTGAGCCGCGGCCGATCGTGACCGACCGGAGCGATGCCCGATCGTCGCTCCGGCGCCGCGCCAACCCGCCGCCGCTCCTCCGCCACCGCGTCGGACTCGCCGGATCACCTGGCCGGGACCGGCCGGCGACGGGGTTCTCTCTCGATCGGAGACCGCGCCCGTGCTCACTCTGGCGATCTTCGGCGTCCTCCTGGCGTTGTTGGTGCTCGACGTCCCGATCGCCGTGGCGATCGGCCTGACGGCGGTCGCCTTCTTCGTCGGGCAGGGACAGGCCGACTTCCTGGCGCTCCTGCCGCAGCGCATGTATTTCGGCACCACCGGCTTCACCCTGCTCGCCATCCCCTTCTTCATCCTGGCGGGCAACCTGATGAACACCGGCGGCATCACCCAGCGGATCTTCCGCTTCGCCCGGGCGCTGGTCGGTCACATCGCCGGCGGTCTCGGGCAGGTCGCCGTCGTCTCGTCGATGATCTTCTCCGGCATGTCCGGCTCGGCCGTGGCGGACGCCGCCGGGCTCGGTCAGATCCAGCACAAGGCGATGGTCGACGCCGGCTACAAGGGCAAGATCTCGGCGGCGATCGTCGCCTCCGCCTCGACCATCGGCCCGGTGATCCCGCCGTCGATCCCCTTCGTCCTCTACGGCGCCATCACCTCCGTCTCGGTCGCCCGGCTGTTCCTCGCCGGCGCCATCCCCGGTATCGCCATGGGCATCGCCATGATGATCGCCATCGGCCTGATGGCCGGCCCGCGCGGCCTGCCCAAGGACGAGAAGGCGAGCTGGCGTGAGATCGGCGAGAGCTTCCTCGCCGCCTTCTGGCCGCTGATGGCCCCGGTCGTCATCATCGGTGGCATCACCACCGGCTTCTTCACCCCGACCGAGGCCTCGGTGATCGCCGCGCTCTATGCCGCCGCCCTCGGCTTCGCCTATCGCGACCTGACGCTCGCCGATCTGCCACCGATCCTCTTCGCCTCACTGAAGCAGACCTGCGGCCTGATGTTCATCATGGCGACCGCCAACTTCTTCGGCTGGTTCACCATCTTCGAGCGCATCCCCGACGCCCTGATCCTCCAGTTGACGGCGCTCGGCACCTCGCCGTCCGACTTCCTGTGGATCGTCATCGGCATCATCCTGGTGCTCGGCTGCTTCCTCGACGGCAACGCCATCTTCCTGATCACGCTGCCGATCTTCATGAAGATCTGCCCGCTGTTCGGCATCGATATGGTCAACTTCGGCGTCGTCATGACGCTGCTGATCATGATCGGCAACCTGACGCCGCCGGTCGGCATGTGCCTCTTCGCGGTCGAGAGTTTCGCGCGGATCGGCATCTGGACGCTGGCGCTCGAGTGCATGCCCTATCTCGTCGCGATCCTGATCGTGACCATCCTCTGCGCCTTCGTGCCCGGCATCGCCCTGTGGCTGCCGAACCTCGTGATGGGACCGATGCCATGACCGCCGTCCTCAGCCTCCTCGCCCGTCTCGATCGGGCGCTGCTCCTCGTCCTCGAGGTGGTCTGCATCGCCCTCTTCGCGGCGATGACGGCGATCCTGACGCTCAACATCGTCGTGCGGTTCTTCCCGGTGATGTCGATGCACTGGTTCGACGAGATCCTGGAGATGCTCTACGGCGCGCTGATCTTCTACGGCGCCGCCGCCGTCTGGGTGGCGCACGGCCACTTCAGCGTCGGCGACTGGCTGTCGAAGCGCCTGCCGGGCAAGCGGACGCGCCTCGTCTACCGCTTCCTGGTCGAGACCTGCTCACTGGTCTTCATCGCGGTGTTCTTCAGGTACTCGCTCGATCTCACCCTGCAGACCAGCGAGCACACCACCGCCTTCGCCATCCCCAAGGCCTGGCTCTACGCCTGCATGCCGATCAGCGGGGCGATCATGCTGGTCTATTCGCTGAAGAACATGGTGCTGGAACTCAGGGCGATCGTCGTCGGCGAGGGGAGCCCGCTCGCCGGCTGAGGACGAGCGGGGAGGGCGCCCGACGACCGCCTCATTCCGAGCCGACGACGTTTCGACCTGTTCGAAACATCGTCGGCGAGGGCAAGCCCGAACGGGCGTCGGCCGGTCGGGCCGTTCCATATACGGCATCAGTCGCCGGCGGCCGGGCCCGCCTCGCTCGCCGACTCGTCGATCCACCAGACCAGGACGTTCTGGAAGGCCCGCAGCTCTTCGATCTCGCTCTCGACCCGCTCCGCCAGACCGCGCAGCAGTCGATCGCAGCGCTCGTGCACCGTTCCGCCCGGCGCCTCGCCGATGTCCCCACCCTCGAGGAAGGCGGCCACGGCCGCGAGCGGCAGACCCAGTTCGGTCAGCGCCAGAGCCACCGAGCAGGTCCGCGCTTCCGCTTCGGTGTAGACGAAGCCGCGACCGAGGCGCCGCGGCGACACGACCTCGGACCGCCGGAAGGTCCGCAGACGCCGCGGGTCGAGCCCGAGGACGCCGGCGAGCGCCGCTTCGGTGAGATAGCCGGCCGGCATCGGCGTCACACTCGGGAGGACACGGGCGAGGAGCGCGATCAGATCGGACTTCGTCGGTCTCATCGCAGCCCTCCCGTTCCCGAGCGCACCCGTGTCGGCGGGTCCGCGCGATGGCGTGGCCGACACGCTCGCGGCCGGCCTCACAGCGGTCCGTCGCCGAAGGCGAGCACGGCACGGCTGCCGCTGCGGATCGCCTCGGCCCGCGCCGCCACCTGCGGCAGATACTGGCCGGCGAAGACCTCGGCGACGGTGATGCGGCCGGCGCGGAAGGCGTCGCTCTCGCCCGCTCCGCCGGCCGCCGCCAGTGCCGCGCGCAGCGTCATCCAATCGCCGGCGAGCACCCCCATCTGCATCAGGAACGGCACCGAGGCGACGTAGGGCAGGCGCGCGTCCTCGGCAGCCGTGTCGATCAGCCAGTCGACGGTGGCGCGCGCCGCGGCGACGGCCTCGCCGAGGCGTCCGGCGATCGGGGCGAGCGCCGGAACCGCCTCGGCCGCGACGATGGTCGCGGCGATGTCGGCGAAGAGCTCGCCGATCGCCTGGCCCTTGTCGCGCAGCACCGAGCGGCCGACCAGCGCGTTCGACTGGATCGCCGTCGTGCCCTCGTAGATCGTGGTGATGCGGGCGTCGCGGAGGTGCTGGGCCGCACCGGTCTCCTCGATGTAGCCCATGCCGCCGTGCACCTGCACACCGTCCGAGGCGACGTCCTGGCCGGTCTCGGTCGACCAGCCCTTGGCGATCGGCACCAGGAGATCGACCCGGCGCTTGGCCCGAGCCCGCGTCTCGGCGTCCGGGTGGGCGTGGGCCACGTCGGACTGCGCCGCCGTCTCGTAGAGCAGGCCGCGCATCGCCTCGATACGGGCGCGCATGGTGACGAGCAGGCGGGCGACGTCCGGATGATGGACGATCGGCGGAACGCCCGCCGCCTTCCAGCCGGCCGGCTTGCCCTGCACGCGCTCGCGGGCATAGGAGACCGCTTGCTGATAGGCGCGATCGGCGATGGCGAGACCCTGCAGACCGACGTTGAGCCGGGCGTGGTTCATCATCGCGAACATGTACTCGAGGCCGCGGCCGGGCTCGCCGACGATCTCGCCCAGTGCGCCGCCCTTCTCGCCGAAGACCAGGACGGCGGTCGGCGAGCCGTGAATGCCGAGCTTGTGTTCGATCGAGGCGCAGGCGACGTCGTTCTTCTCGCCCGGATTGCCGTCGGCATCGAGCAGGTACTTCGAGACGATGAAGAGCGAGATGCCCTTCACCCCGGGAGGGGCGTCGGGCAGACGGGCGAGGACGAGGTGGACGATGTTCTCCACCATCTCGTGATCGCCGTAGGTGATGAAGATCTTCTGCCCGGAGATGCGGAACTTGTCGCCCTCCGGCACGGCGCGCGAGCGCACCGCGGCGAGGTCGGAGCCGGCCGCCGGTTCGGTCAGGTTCATCGTGCCGGTCCAGGTGCCGGGCACCATCTTCGGCAGATAGGCCGCTTTCTGCGCCTCGGTGCCGAAGAGTTCGATCGCCTGGACGGCGCCCTGGGTCAGCATCGGGCACAGCGCGAAGGCCATGTTCGAGGCCTGCCACATCTCCTGGACGGCGAGGTTGAGGACGTGCGGCAGACCCATGCCGCCGAACTCGGCCGGGTAGGGCAGGCCGTTCCAGCCGCCTTCGACCAGCGCGGTCCACGCCTCGGTCCAGCCCGGCGCGACGGTGACGAGGCCGTCGTTCCACTTGGCGCCGACGGTGTCGCCGACGCGGTTCAGCGGTGCCAGCACGTCGCTCGCGATCTTGCCGGCCTCCTCCAGGATCGAGGCGGCGAGATCGGGCGTCGCCTCCTCGAAGCCGGGCAGCTCGGCGATGGCGGCCAAGCCGACGACGTCCTGGAGCACGAAGGTGATGTCGGAAAGCGGCGCGGTGTAGCCGGTCATGGGACGTGTCTCCGAAATGGGCGACGGTGAGCCGGCGCAGATCGCCGCTCGACCGGGGAAAACCGGGAAAGAGGGGGCATCGGGAGTGTCTCCCGATGCCCCTCGACCGACCGCCGCGAGGCGCGCTACAGGGGGGCGCAGCCTCGCGCGGCGATCGCAGATCGATCGGATGCGGGCGCGGTCGCCCCACGTCCGATCGGTTCACGACGACCCGCGGCGCCCGGGAATGGCCCGGCGTCGTCGTGAAGCTGGCGGGGCGGCCCCGCAGGGCCGCCTTCGGGGATGTCAGAGGTCCTTGGCGGCGTTGCGCAACATGAACTTCTGGATCTTGCCGGTGGAGGTCTTGGGCAGCGGCCCGAAGACGATGGTCTTCGGCAGCTTGAAGCCGGCGAGATGCTGACGGCAGAAGGCGATGATGTCGGCCTCCGACGTCTCGGCCCCGTCCTTCAGCAGGATGAAGGCGCAAGGGGTCTCGCCCCACTTCTCGTCGGGACGGGCGACGACCGCCGCCTCCATCACGTCCGGGTGCTTGTAGAGCACGTCCTCGACCTCGATCGAGGAGATGTTCTCGCCGCCGGAGATGATGATGTCCTTGGAGCGGTCCTTGATCTCGACGTAGCCGTCGGCATACCAGACCGCGAGGTCGCCGGTGTGGAACCAGCCGCCGGCGAAGGATTCCTTCGTCGCCTTGGGGTTCTTGAGATAGCCCTTCATGACGTTGTTGCCGCGCATGAAGATCTCGCCCATCGAGCGGCCGTTCTTCGGCATCGGCTCCATGGTCGTCGGATCGGCGACCATCACCGCCTCGAGCATCGGCCCGCGAACGCCCTGGCGCGCCTTGATCGTCGCCTTCTCGTCGAGATCGAGGTCGTTCCACTTGTCCTTCCAGACGTTGAGCATGGTCGGCCCGTAGACCTCGGTGAGGCCGTAGACGTGGGTGACCTCCCAGCCCATGCGCTCCATGCCGGCGATGACGGCGGCCGGCGGCGCGGCGCCGGCGACCATCGACTTCACCTTGTGGGAGACCTTCTCCTTCAGCGCGGCGGGCGCGTTGTTGAGCATGTTCATGACGATCGGCGCGCCGCAGAAATGGGTGACGCGCTCGTCCGAGATCGCCTCGTAGACCTTGTCGACGCGCACGGCACGCAGGCACACCGAGGTGCCGGCGACGACCGCCATGGTCCAGGGGAAGCACCAGCCGTTGCAGTGGAACATCGGCAGGGTCCACAGATAGACCGTGTCGTCGCCGAGGTGCCAGGAGAGCGCGTTGGAGACGGCGTTCAGATAGGCGCCGCGATGGTGATAGACGACGCCCTTCGGGTTGCCGGTGGTGCCCGAGGTATAGTTGAGCGCGATCGCCTGCCACTCGTCCTTCGGGAAGGTCCACGGCGCGTCGGCGTCGCCCTCGGCGATGAACGCCTCGTAGGTCGTCGAACCGATCAGCTCGCCGCCCTCGTAGCTCGGATCGTCGATGTCGACGACCGGGATCGCCGTCTTCATCATCGCCAGCGCCGCCTTGGCGACCTTGGAGAACTCGCGGTCGACGAACAGGATCTTCGCCTCGCCGTGCTCCAGGATGAAGGCGATCGCCTCGGCGTCGAGGCGGGTGTTGACGGCGTTGAGCACGCCGCCCATCAGCGGCACGCCGAAATGCGCCTCGAACAGCTCGGGCGTGTTGGCGGCGAGGAAGGCGATGGTCGCGCCCTTGCCGAAGCCGCGCTTCGAAAGCGCCGAGGCGAGGCGCTTGCAGCGGACCGCGGTCTCGGCCCAGGTGCGGCGGATCTCGCCGTGGACGATCGCGATCTTGTCCGGCCAGATCGCGGCGGAGCGCTCGAGGTGGGTGAGGGGGGTCAGCGGAACGAAGTTGGCATCGTTCTGCCCGAGGTCCATCTCATAGGGATTGGTCACGGCGTTCGCGGTCATCTTCGCTCCCCTCGTTGTCACCGAATCGCTGCCCGTCGCCCGCGGTTTCGGCCTTCTTGTCGGTCCGCAGCTGGATACCAGCCCGGTATTTCGCAACCGTCTCGAGATTGTGAACCGATTGTTGCGCCGGTTCGTCCATTGGTCGATGCCTCAGCGGCCGACCATCCACGTCACCTCGCGCGCCAGCACGTAGCCGGCGCCGTAGACCGTCTTGATCAACTGCGGCTTGCGCGGATCGACCTCGATCTTCTTCCTGAGCCGTGAGATGCGCACGTCGATCGAGCGCTCGTAGGGAAAGTCGTCGGCCTCGTCGTGATCGGACTGAAGCTGTTCGCGCGACAGCACCCGGTTGGGCGACTTGACGAAGGCGAGGAGGAGATCCGCCTCGGCCGCGGTCAGCCCCTCCTGATGGCCGTCGTCGCGGGTCAGCGTCAGGTTGCCGACGTCGAAGACCCAGTTGCCGAAACGCACCCGCGAGGTCTCGAGATTGCGCGCCGACTGGATCAACTGGTCGTGACGTCTGAGCACCGAGCCGACCCGGGCGACCAACTCGCGCGGCTCGAACGGCTTGACGATGTAGTCGTCCGCCCCGAGCTCCAGCCCCAGCACCCGGTCGGAGACCTCGGCCCGCCCGGTCAGGATGATCAGGCCGAAGCGGACGTCGGTCCACATCTCGCGCACCAGATCGAGGCCGTTCATGTCCGGCAGGGCGAGGTCGACGAGGCAGAGATCCGGCGGCTCGCGCCGGATCGCGGCGCGGGCGTCGCGTCCGGTGTGGAAGGCCGAGATCTGATAGCCGTAGGATTCGAGGATCCCCCGCACCATGTCGCAGAGATCGACGTCGTCCTCGATCAGGTAGATGCGCTTCTTCATCCCCCGCTCCGCACCTCGGTTCGCTCCGTCCGGGCGAGGGCTCGCGTGAGCGCCTCCACCAGATCCTTCTTCTCCCATGGCTTGGCGACCACGGGAACGTCCTCGAGTCCCTCCGCCGGCGGCTCCAGCGAGAAGCCGGTGGCGAGCACGACGGCGATGTCTGGGTGATCGGCGCGCAGGTGCCGCGCCAGATCCCAGCCGCCCATCTCCGGCATCACCACGTCGGAGACCACCACCCGGATGCCGGCGAGGCCCTCGACCAGCGCCAGCGCCTCCGCGCCGTCGCTCGCCTCGATCACCGAGAAGCCGAGGCCGATCATCTGCTCGATCAACACCCGGCGGACGTCGTCGTCGTCCTCCGCCACCAGCGCCATCTCGCCGGCGAAGAGGGCGTCGCCCTCCGCCGCGCCGAGCGCCACCGCATCGACGTTGCCGGCGGTCGCCGCGGCGAGCACCAGCGTCACCGTCGCTCCCTTACCCGGCTCCGACACGATGCGGATGTAGCCCTTCGACTGCTTGGCGAAGCCGTAGACCATGGCGAGCCCGAGGCCCGAACCGAGCGTCTTGGTGGTGAAGAACGGCTCGAAGGCGCGGGCGAGCGCATCCGCCGAGAAGCCCGGACCGGTGTCGGAGACCGAGATCTCGACCCAGTCGCCCTCGGGGATCGGCTCGTCGAACGGCGCCCCGTCGAGCATCGCCGGCGCCCGGCAGGCCAGAATGATGCGCCCGCCCTCGACCATCGCGTCGCGGGCGTTGAGGGTGAGGTTGATCACCGCCCGCTCGAGTTGCGACGGATCGACGATCGCCCAGCATTCGCCCTCGGCCTTCTCCACCTCGAGCGCCACCGCCGGCGGCATCGACCGGCGCAGCAGTGCCGCCGTTTCGGCCAGCAGGCCGCCGATCTCGACCGCCTCGGCCCGCATCGGCTGCTGGCGGGCGAAGGAGAGGAGCCGCGAGGTGAGGTCGGCGCCGCGCCGCCCGGCGCGTTCCGCCGGCTCGAGATGGGCGGCGAGCCCCTCGACGGCACCGAACTTCTCGCGCGCCGCGGCGAGATTGCCGATGATGACGGCGAGCAGGTTGTTGAAGTCGTGGGCGAGGCCGCCGGAGAGCTGGCCGATCGCCTTGAGGTGCTCCGCCTCGAAGATCCGCCGTTCGGTCTCCTTCTCGGCGGTGACGTCGCGGGTCAGCACGAAGCAGCCGATGGTGGCGCCGTCGGCATCGATCTGCGGGATCACCGTGTTGGCGGTGACGACGCGCTGGCCGGTGCGGTCGGTGAAGGCATATTCGAGCGAGGCGATCTCGCCGGCGCGGGTGCGGGCAAGCGGTTCGCCGATCGCCCGATAGGCGGCGCGGCCGATGATCGGGGCGAGGGGCTCGCCGATGATGTCGTCCTTGGCGCGCCCGACGATCTCCGCCCAGGCGCGATTGACGAAGCGGAAGCGCTCGTCGCTGTCGAGATAGGCGATCGCCGCCGGTAGCGCGTCGAGAATCAGGCGTTGCCGCGCCTCGACCTCGGCCAGCGCCCGCTGCGACCGCTGTTCGGCGACGACCGCCTCCTGCAACAGGGCGTTGGCCGCCTCGAGCTCCCGGGTACGGTCCTTGACCCGCTCCTCCAGCCGCCCGACGTTCTCCCGCACCCGCGCCACCATGGCGTCGAAGGCGGCGGCGAGGACGCCGATCTCGTCGGTGCGGCGGATGCCGGTGCGCGCCTCGAGATCGCCGGCGGTGACACGGGCCGCGGCTCCGGCCAGTTGACGCAGCGGTTGGACCATCCGCCACGCGCCGAAACCGCCGAGTATCGCTGCCAGCGTCATGATCGAGCCGGTGACCATCAGGATGCGTCGGCCGAGCGCCTCCGAACTCGACTTCAGCTCGTCGACGTAGACCGACGAGGCGATGTACCAGTCGAAGCCCGGGAAGTGGCGGACCCAGGAAATCTTCTCGTAGACGTAGTTGCCGGGGTCGGACGGCTTGTCCCACATGTAGAACAGCGGCTCGCCGGTATCGGCGACGGCGCGCAGCTCGTCGGCGATCGGCTTGCCCGTCGCCGGATCGAGCCGGCGCGAGAACTCGGTGCCCTCCAGCCCCGGATCGGGGTGGATGATCATGTTGTTGGAGCTGTCGAAGACGTAGGCGTAGCCGGTGCGGGCGATGCGGATGGCGGCGAGTGCCTTGCGCATCTCGTCGATCGCCGTCAGCCGGCGCGCCTCGACGGCGGCGTCGATGTCGTCGCGATAGGCGCCGGAGCCGACGACGAGGCCGAGCTTCGGCAGATCCTTGAAATAGGCGACCTTCTTGGTCGGCCGACCCGAACCGAGGCGGGTCCAGTCGTAGGTCCAGGTGCCCTCGCCCTGCCGCCGCGCGATCTCGACGATCTTCGGGATGATCGCGTCGCCCGTCTCGTCCTTGAACGCCGAGACGTTCTGCCGGTGATAGCGCGGGTCGGGATGGGAGAGGATGAAGCTCGAATAGTCCGACACCCAGACGTAGTCGTCGTTGCCGTACTTCAGCGCCCTGAGCGTCTCGAAGGCGAGGAGACGGGCGGTCTCGTCGGAAATCTCGCCCCGGTCGCGCCGGGCGAAGACGTCCTCGATCAGGCTCGCGGCGAGCGTCACCGCCTCGCGCACCTGGGCCTCGAAGGAGCGCAGCGTGATGTCGCGGCGCTCGTCGAGGCCGCCGGCCATTTCGGCCGCCATTTCATAGACGTTGTCGAGGATGGTGCGGGAAGCGTCGAGCTCGATCTCGTAGGCCTTGCGCTCGACCAGCGGCACCGAAAAGAACCAGATCGCCCCGGCCAGCACGGCGACGACCAGGATCACCGCCGACAGGATCTTCACGAAGAGACGGGACTGCAGCATCTCGCACCCTCGCCCCTTCACGGGGACACGATACCCGCTCTTCTTTGATCACTCCGACCCCGTGCTTGTCGAGGGCGGAGGGGAGGGGGACCGGCGTCGCCGCCGATCCCCCGCGTTCCATCAGTGGGCGTGGGCGGCGGCGATGCCGATGCCGGTCTCCGAACGCACCTCCTGGTCGTCGAACAACGCCGTCTCGGCCGCGGCCTGGGCCGAGCCGTCGAGCTTCGACACGACGAAGGCGACCACGAAGGCGAGGGTCATCGAGAACAGCGCCGGATGGTCGATCGGGAAGACCGCCTGGGCGTTGCCGAGCACCTTCACCCACACCGCCGGCGACAGGATCACCAGGGTGACGGCGCAGACCAGACCGGCGAGGCCGCCGGCGAGCGCGCCACGCGTGGTGAGCCCCTTCCAGTAGATGGAGAGGAGGAGCACCGGGAAGTTCACCGACGCGGCGACACCGAAGGCCAGTGCCACCAGGAAGGCGACGTTCTGATCCTTGAAGGCGATGCCGAGGAAGATCGCGACGATGCCGATGCCGATGGTGGCGATCTTCGAGACGCGCATCTCCGAGGCCTCGGTCGCCCGGCCCTTGGCGAAGACGCCGGCGTAGAGGTCGTGGGCGATGGCCGAGGCACCGGCGAGCGCCAGACCCGCGACGACCGCGAGGATGGTGGCGAAGGCGACCGCCGACAGGAAGCCGAGGAAGATGTCGCCGCCGAGCGCCTTGGCGAGATGCATGATCGGCATGTTGGAGCCGCCGATGATCTTGCCGCCGACCTTGCCGCCCTCGAAGAACTGCGGGTCGGTGCCGACGATGGTGATCGCCGCGAGGCCGACGGTGCAGACCACGAGGAAGAAGAAGCCGATGAGGCCGGTGGCCACGAACACCGACTTGCGGGCTTCCTTGGCGTTCGGGACGGTGAAGAAGCGCATCATGATGTGCGGCAGGCCGGCGTTGCCGAAGACCAGGCCGAGCGACAGCGACACCGCGGTGACCGGATCGGCGAGCAGCTTGCCCGGACCCATCAGCGCCTCACCGGCCGCGCCGCGAGCGGCGACCGCCTGGGTGGCGATGCTCTCGACCGAGAAGCCGATCTTGAACATGGCGAGGATCAGCAGCAACGTGCCGCCGAAGAGCAGCAGGCCGGCCTTGATGATCTGCACCCAGGTGGTGGCGACCATGCCGCCGAAGGTGACGTAGACGATCATCAGCACGCCGACGAGGACGACGGCGTAGTTGTAGGGCAGGCCGAACAGGAGCTGGATCAGCTGGCCGGCGCCGACCATCTGCACGATCAGATAGAAGCAGACGACGGTCAGCGAACCTACGGCGGCGAAGGTGCGCATCCGGTCCTTGTCGAGCCGGTAGGCGGCGATGTCGGCGAAGGTGAACTTGCCGAGATTGCGCAGCCGCTCGGCGAGCAGGAACATGATCACCGGCCAGCCGACGAAGAAGCCGGTGGCGTAGAGGAAGCCGTCGTAGCCGGTGGCGAAGACCATCGACGACAGGCCGAGCAGGGTGGCGGCCGACATGTAGTCGCCGGCGATCGCCCAGCCGTTCTGCATGCCGGAGATGCCGCCGCCGGCGGTGTAGAAGTCGGCCGCCGAGACGGTGCGCTTCGACGCCCAGTAGGTGATGCCGAGGGTGAGGAAGATGAAGCCGATGAACATGCCGATCGCGATCCAGTTGATCGGCTGCTTGTCGACCTGACCTTCGATGCCGGCGGCGAGCACCGGCGAGGAGAGGGCCGCGAGGGTGGCGGCGAGAGCGAGACGACGGATCACTTGCCGGCCTCCTTCGCGATCTGACGGGTCATCTCTTCGAACTCGCCGTTGGCACGGCGGATGTAGAGACCGGTGAGCAGCCAGGCGCCGACGATGATGCCGGCGACGATCGGATAGCCGATCGACAGCGTCCAGCCCGGGGCGACCTTGGCGGTGAAGGTCGCCGGCGCGAAGGCCACGACCATCATGAAGCTGTAGTAGGTGACGAGCACGATGGCCGCGAGCGTCCAGGCGAAGCGCGAGCGGCGGGCCTTCAACTCGTGGAACTTCGGGTTGGCGCGAACCCGTTGGTAGATGGTCTCGGACATGGACTGTCCCTTCCTCCTTGTCACGACGACCGGCCGTGGAGGCGCGATCGTCCCTCCCGACGGGGCGTGGCGGCACGCTCCGTCTCGACGTTCGGTGGCGATGGGAGGGATGTGACGGCGCGCGCCACGGGGCCTCGATCGAGACCGGCGGACCACGAGCGGCGGTGGGGCGCCACGCTTCCTCCCTCGCGCAGCGACCCTGCCGTCGCACGAAACCTTTGCCCCAGTTTCGCGAATTGCGAACGAATTGTTGCAGAGCCCCGCCAAACGGTCCCGCTGCGACCAATTGCCGAGGCGCTTCCGCCTATCGACGCGACGCCACCGCTTCGCCACGATACGGTGCGACGGGACCCGGCCGTCCCCGCCCCCCGAGTCGACGAAGGAAGTCGTATGTCCGCCCCGATCGCCCAGGTCATGCCGTCGCGCCGTTCGCTCCTCGCGCTGGCGCTCGCCTCGACGCTCGCCGCCTGCGCCCGTGGCCCGGCCCTGGTCGAAGAGATCGACGACATCGCCTATGTCCCGGTCGATCCGGCGAAGGCGGCGCGCCTGATCAACGCCTACCGCGTCGAGAGCGGCGTCGCTCCGCTCGAACTCGACCGTGATCTCGTCCGCATCGCCGGCGACTACGCCCGCCACCTCGCCGAGGCCGGCCGCATGACCCACGCGCTGGAACCCTTCGGTGGCCTCGAGCAACGCCTCAAGGCCGCCGGCTACCCCTACGCCACCGCTGGCGAGAACCTCGGACAGGGCTATCGCACCATCGAGCAGACCATCCTCGGCTGGAAGCACTCCCCCGCCCACGACCGCGGCATGAAGGACCCGGACATGACCCGGATGGGCATCGCCTCGGCCGAGAACCCGCGGAAGCGCGGCGAGGTCTTCTGGTGCCTGATCGTCGCCAAGCCGCGGCCCGCCGGCGCCACCATCCCGCCCTTCGAGGGACGCCACGCCCCCAGCCCGTCGCTGAAGCTGTGGAGCATGCCCGTCCCCGCGCTCTTCCGCTGACCGGCCGACGCCCCGCGACGTCGCCGGGGCGCGTGTCGCCGTCGCCCGCCGACTTGCGTGCGGCGGTCCGCCGTGGTCTTTCGGCCGAACCCACCAACCGGAGCCGCCGCCGCCGATGACCGCCGCCGACGAAGATCGCCACAAGGCCAAGATGGCGAAGCGCAAGGCCGTCCAGGACGCCGAGGTCGCCGCCAAGCCGATCGCCGAGAAGGGGCTCCTCATCGTCAACACCGGCCCCGGCAAGGGCAAGTCGACGGCGGCCTTCGGGCTCGTCCTGCGCGCCCTCGGTCACGGCTGGAAGGTCGGCGTCGTCCAGTTCATCAAGGGGGCGTGGTCGACCGGCGAGCGCACCGCGCTCGAGCGCTTCTCCGATCTCGTCTCCTGGCACACCATGGGCGAGGGCTTCACCTGGGAGACCCAGGACCGCGCCCGCGACGTCGCCGCCGCCACCCGGGCGTGGGAGAAGGCGAAGGAGCTGATGGCCGATCCCGAGATCCGCGTGTTGATCCTCGACGAGATGAACATCGCGCTGCGCTACGATTACCTCCCCCTCGACGAGGTGGTGGCGACGCTTCGCTCGCGCCGCCCCGATCTCCACGTCGTCGTCACCGGCCGCAACGCCAAGCCCGAACTGATCGAGGCGGCCGATCTCGTCACCGAGATGGCCGCGGTGAAGCACCACTTCGCCGCCGGGGTGAAGGCCCAGGCCGGCATCGAGTTCTGAGCGAAGAGTTCGCACGCCATGTCAGCAAAGCGCGCCAAGGCACTGATGATCCAGGGAACCGGCTCCGATGTCGGTAAGTCGCTGATCGTCGCCGGCCTGATCCGCGCCTATGCGAACCGCGGCCTCACGGTGCGCCCGTTCAAGCCGCAGAACATGTCGAACAACGCCGCCGTGACCGCCGACGGCGGCGAGATCGGCCGCGCCCAGGCGCTGCAGGCCCGCGCCGCGAGGGCTGCGCCGAGCGTCCACATGAACCCGGTGCTGTTGAAGCCGCAGTCGGACGTTGGCTCCCAGGTGGTGGTCCAGGGGCGGGTGATCGGCAACGCCCGGGCGCGCGAGTTCCAGGACTGGAAGCCGCGGCTCGAGGCGGCGGTCCACGAGAGCTTCGAGCGGATGCGCGCCGAGGCCGATCTGGTGATCGTCGAAGGGGCGGGGAGCGCGGCGGAGGTCAACCTGCGCAAGGGCGACATCGCCAACATGGGCTTCGCGCGGCATGCCGACGTGCCGGTCGTCCTCCTCGGCGACATCGATCGCGGCGGCGTCATCGCCCAGGTGGTGGGGACCAAGGCGGTGATCGACGCGGAGGACGCGGCTCTCGTCGTCGGCTTCCTGGTCAACAAGTTCCGCGGCGATCCGAGCCTGTTCGACACCGGGATGCGGCTCATCGAGGAGAGGACCGGCTGGCCGGCTCTCGGCCTCGTCCCGTGGTTCCGCCCCGCCGGGCTGCTGCCGGCGGAAGACGCCGTGGTGCTCGAGAAGCGCCGTGCGGTCGGGGAGGGCGCCTTCACCGTCGTCGTGCCGCGCCTGCCGCACATCTCCAACTTCGACGATCTCGACCCGCTCGCCGCCGAGCCCGGCGTCCGCCTCGTCATGCTGCGCTCCGGCGAGCCGATCCCGGCCACCGCCGATCTGGTGATCCTCGCCGGCTCCAAGGCGACCATCGCCGATCTCGCGGCGCTCCGCGCCGAAGGCTGGGACGTCGACATCGCCGCCCACGTGCGGCGTGGCGGCCGGGTGCTCGGCATCTGTGGCGGCTATCAGATGCTCGGCCGCAGCGTCGCCGACCCGGACGGCATCGAGGGACCCCCGGGCAGCGTCCCCGGCCTCGGCCTCCTCGACGTCGACACCACACTCGGCGGCGACAAATGCTTGGAGTCCGTCGCCGGCCGCCTCGCCCGGCTCGATGCGCCGCTCCACGGCTACGAGATGCACGTCGGGCGCACGGATGGGCCCGACTGCGCCCGGCCCTTCGCGATCCTCGACGGCGAGCGCCCCGATGGCGCGATCCGCGCCGACGGCCGGGTCGCCGGCTGCTATCTCCACGGCCTCTTCGCCGACGACCGCGCCCGCACCGCTCTCTTCGCCGACCTCGGCGCCGCGACCTCGGACCTCGCCTATGAGGAGCAAGTCGAGGCGACGCTGGACGCGCTGGCAGCCCACGTCGCGGCCCACGTCGATCTCGATCGGTTGATCAGCCTCGCACGATGAGCGTCGCAATCAGCGCCACCACCACCAGCACCGCACCCTGCACGAGCAGCGCCGCGCGCCACAGCGTCAGCGCCCGACGGATATCGGCGGCGCCGAGATCGCGGCGGCCGTCGCCCATCGTGGCCGCCTCGATCCGCGTCTCGCCGTAGACCCGGGGTCCGGCGAGCGAGAAGCCGAGTGCTCCCGCCATCGCCGCCTCCGGCCAGCCGGCATTGGGCGAGGTGTGGCGGCGCGCATCGCGGCGCACCGCGGCGATCGCCCCCTCGGCGGAGGCTCCCGGCACGAAGGTCGCGGCGAAGATCAGCCACAGCGCGCAGAGCCGCGACGCCGGCAGGTTGATCAGGTCGTCGAAACGGGCGGCGGCCCAGCCGAAGGCGTGGTGGCGCGGCGTCCTGTGGCCGATCATGCTATCGGCGGTGTTGGCCGCCTTGTAGAGCGCCGCACCGGGCAGCCCGAGGACCGCCATCCAGAACAAGGGCGCGACGACACCGTCGGAGAAGTTCTCGGCGAGGCTCTCGATCGCCGCGCGGGCGACGCCGGCCTCGTCCAGGCTCTCGGGATTGCGCCCGACGATCATCGACACCGCTCGCCGCCCCTCGGTCAGCCCCACATCCAACGCATCGGCGACCGCCGCGACGTGCGTGTCGAGGCTGCGCTGCGCCGGCAGGCTGGCCGCGAGCACGGCCAGGACGAGGACCGCGATCGCGCCCGGCAGGATCCCCTCGACGAGCCGCGTCAGCGCCACCGCGACGACCCCGGTGAGGCCGAGGACGATCGCCAGCGCCACCACCCCGAGGACGCGCCGCCGCGCGAAGGTGTCGCCGTCGCGGTTGAGCAGGCGGTCGAGATGGGCGATGACGGCGCCGACCCAGGTGACGGGGTGACCGATCGCGGCGTAGAGAGGGGCGGGCCAACCGACCGCCGCTTCGATCGCCGCCGCGAAGAGCGCCAGTTCGGTCGTGTGGGCGAGGGACGAGGCGAGCGACATGGCCGAGAGCGATCACGATTGGACGGGAACGAGCGCCAGCCCCGTCTACCACGGCGGCGACCTCGCGCAAGTTCGCGCCCGTTTCCCTGGAGCGCCGGAGCCCTGGATCGATCTCTCGACCGGGATCAATCCCGACGCCTATCCGTTGCCCGAGATCCCCGCCGAGGCCTGGACCCGCCTGCCTGCGTCCGGCGAGGTGGCCGGCCTCGAGGCGGTCGCGGCGGAAGCCTTCGGCCTCCACGATCCGGCTTGCGTCGCCGCGACGCCCGGCACTCAGGCCCTCATCCAGATGCTGCCGCGGCTCGTCGGCGGGGCGAGCGTCGGCATTCTCGGCTTCACCTATCAGGAACACGCCCGCGTCTGGTGCGAGGCCGGCCGCTCGGTGGAGGTGGTCGAGCGTCTCGAGGATCTGGCCCGCTTCGACGTCGGTCTCCTGGTCAATCCCAACAACCCCGACGGCCGCCTCGTCCCGCCCGAGCGGCTCGCGGCCCTCGCCCTCGACATGCGGGCGTCGGGACGCCGCCTGATCGTCGACGAGGCCTTCGTCGAGATGATCGGGGAGGGGGCGAGCCTCGCCCCCCGTCTGCCGATCGACAGCGCGATCGTGCTCCGCTCCTTCGGCAAGACCTGGGGCCTCGCCGGCGTCCGGCTCGGCTTCTGCCTCGCGGACGCCGACTTCGCCTCGGCGGTGCGGCGCGCGTTCGGACCCTGGGCGGTCTCCGGCCCGGCGATCGCCGTCGGCCGAGCCGCCCTCGCCGATCGCGCTTGGCTCGACGACGCCCGCCGCCGATCGATCGTGGCGGCGGAGCGCCTCGACCGGATCCTCACTGCGGCGGGTTGCCGCATCCTCGGCGGAACCTCGCTCTTCCGTCTGGTCGGGCATCGGCAGGCGACGGCGTTCGCCGATGGCCTCGCCGCCGCGGGAATCCACGTCAGACGCTTTCCCCACGCGCAGGATCGGTTGCGGTTCGGACTGCCCGGACGGGAATCCGAATGGGAGCGACTGACGGCCGCGCTCGATCGCGCTTGTTCGACGATCGTCCAGAGATGAAAGGAATACGGCGATCGCGATCGGCGACAAATCGATGACACGGGCACGGGAACAGGGTGAACGAGAGAATACCAGAATGCCTAAAATGTCATCATATTCTGTCTTGTCGTGATGGCGTCTTCATCGAATTGGCAGAGATTCACCTGCATAGTGACAAAATGGCATCCGGAATACGAAATATAGGTGCCGCATGGATTATAGAATACATGGCAATGCCGCGAGGTAATCTGTGCGCGGCGTAGGTCATGGCGAATTTTCATGAAAAGACGGGCGGATGAATATTCGTCTGACGTAGCGGCAGCCGTTAGCAAAGAATTTATCCAATCCTCGTGATATTCGGCTCACCTTTGGTTCGGGAGGAGTCGATGATTCAGGGGTTGTGGCGGCGGGGCAGAGCGGCGGAGAACCGCCCGGTCCGCCAGAAATTCGCATCCGTCGTCCAGCCGACCGGGGTCGAACGGACCTTCCATCCCGACGACGTGATCGTCTCCAAGACCGACACCAAGGGCATCATCACCTACGCCAACGACGTGTTTCTCGATCTCGCCGGCCTGACGGAGGCGCAGGCGATCGGAGCGCCACATTCGATCATCCGCCATCCCGACATGCCCCGCGCGGTCTTCAAGCTGCTGTGGGACACGCTGTTCAAGGGTGAGGAGATCTTCGCCTACGTCCTCAACATGTCGTCGAACGGCGACCACTATTGGGTCTTCGCGCACGTCACCCCGACGTTCACCCGCGACGGCGGCATCACCGGCTTCCACTCCAACCGCCGCGTCCCCGAGAAGACGGCGCTCGAGGCGGTCAAGCCGCTCTACGCCGCCCTCCGGGACATCGAGGATCGGGCGCCCGACCGTGCCTCCGGCCTCGAGGCCTCCTTTTCGACCATCGTGAAGCTCCTGCGCGACAAGGGTCTGTCCTATGACGAATTCGTCTTCTCTCTCGCGCGCTGAATGGGTCTTCGCCGGCCTGACGGTCCTGATGATGATCGGCTCGGTGATGCACACCGCGGTCGAAATCAACCTGCGCGACGCCGGCATGTTGATCTTCATGACCACCCTGTCGACCCTGGGTCTCGTCCTCTTGCGCCGTGCCCGTCGCTCGATCGCCACCATCTCGGCGGTACTCGAAAAGGCGGCGAAGGGAGATCTCGAAGCGCGCGTCATCAAGCTCGACGACGCCGGCGAGATCGGTCGCCTCGCCAAGGACACCAACCGCATCCTCGACGTCACCGACGCCTTCGTCCGCGAGGCGCGCGCCACCCTCGGCTGCGTCCGCGACGGGCGAAACCATCGCCGAATCGTCGAGACCGGCATGGTCGGCACCTACCGGCACACGTCCCGCACCATGAACGAGGCGGTGTCGTCGATCGAATCGCGCCTGCGCGGCTTCGGCCGGGTGATGCGCGAGTTCGAGGCGACCGTCGGTCGCGTCACCGGCTCGCTCGGCGAGGCCGTCCACGGCCTGTCGCGCTCCGCCGACCAGATGCGCAATTCGGCCGAGGACACCGAACACCGCACCACCACCATCGGCGCCGCGGCGGAAGAGACCTCGGTCACCGTCGCAACCGTCGCCGCTGCCACCGAGGAACTGACCGCCTCGGTCGAGGACATCGCCCGTCAGGCCGATCGCGCCCGCATGGTCTCCGAGAACGCATCCGATCAGGCCCGCGACAGCCGTGAGGCCATCGCCGACCTGACCCGCGCGGTCGGCGACATCGTCGGCGTCATCGATCTCATTCGGCAGGTGGCCGAACAGACCAAGCTCCTCGCCCTCAACGCCACCATCGAGGCCGCCCGCGCCGGCGAGGCCGGCAAGGGCTTCGGCGTCGTCGCCATCGAGGTCAAGGCGCTCGCCGATCAGACGGCCTCCGCCACCGAGACCATCGCCGACCGCATCCGCGCCGTCGAGGCCCGCGCCGACCGCTGCATGTCGGCGATCGACGGAATCACCGGCGTCATCGACGAGATCGGATCGACCTCGACCGCCATCTCCGCCGCGGTCCAACAGCAGATCGCCGCCACCCACGAGATCTCCCGCTCGATGCAGATGGCGTCCTGCGCCACCGACGACGTGTCGTCCAACGTCACCACCGTCGTCGCCGCCGCCGGCGCCACCGGCAAGGCCGCGGCCGACGTCGCCGGCGCCTCACAGGATCTCGCCACCCAGACCGAACGCCTGCAGGACTCGGTCCAGCGCTTCATGATGAGCGCCCGAGAAGTGACGCAGGGCGCGCGCGCGGCCTGAGCCGCGCCTATCCTCGCGCCTCCGTCGATCCGCCGCCCGCGCCCCCCGGGCGGCGGCCGGCGTTTCGGGCGGAGCCTCCACCGGCCACCCATCGGCTCGCGCGCTTCGGCGTTTACACCGAGGGGCCGCGTCGCTATGGTCCGCGCCTCGCCGGACCGACCGTTCCGGCCCCGATTTCCGAAGGTGAATCATGAAGGCAGAGATCCAGTCCGTCGTGGACGAGATCCAGCAGGCTCTCAGCCTGCTGAGGAGGCATCTTTGACTGGGATGTCGCGCTGAAACGACTGGACGAGCTCAACGCGCTCTCCGAATCCCCCGACCTGTGGAACGATCCGGCCAACGCCCAGAAGCTGATGCGGGAACGCGACAAGCTGGTGAAGTCGGTCGACATCGTCCAGGGCATCGCGCGTGACCTCGACGACAACGTCGGGCTGCTCGAACTCGGCGAGATGGAGGGCGACGAGTCCGTCGTCACCGAAGCCGAGGTGGCGCTGAAGCAGCTCGGCCACGACGTCGCCAAGCGGCAGGTCGAGGCCCTGCTCTCCGGCGAAGCCGACGGCAACGACACCTACCTCGAAATCCACGCCGGCGCCGGCGGCACCGAGTCCCAGGACTGGGCGCAGATGCTGGCGCGCATGTATGTGCGTTGGGCCGAGCGTCGCGGCTACAGGGTGGAAGCGGTGGAAGCCTCCGAAGGCGAAGAGGCGGGCCTCAAGTCCGTCACCTACGTCATCAAGGGCGAGAACGCCTACGGCTGGCTCAAGACCGAGTCGGGTGTGCACCGTCTGGTGCGCATCTCGCCGTTCGATTCCGCCGCCCGCCGCCACACCTCCTTCGCCTCCGCCTGGGTCTACCCGGTGGTCGACGACAGTATCGACATCACGATCCCGGAATCGGACGTGCGCGTCGACACCTATCGCTCGTCGGGCGCCGGTGGTCAGCACGTCAACACCACCGACTCGGCGGTGCGCCTGACCCACATCCCGACCGGCATCGCGGTCGCCTGTCAGGCCGAGCGCTCGCAGCACAAGAACCGCGCCAAGGCGTGGGACATGCTGAAGTCCCGCCTCTACGAGGCCGAGTTGCAGAAGCGCGAGGAGAAGGCCAACGCGGAAGCCGCCGCCAAGACCGACATCGGTTGGGGCCACCAGATCCGCTCCTACGTCCTGCAGCCCTATCAGATGGTCAAGGACCTCCGGACCGGCGTCCAGACCACCGATCCGCAGAAGGTCCTCGACGGCGACCTCGACGCCTTCATGGAGGCATCGCTCGCCGCCCGGGTGCGCGGCGCCGCGACGGCGATCGTCGAGGACATCGACTGAATCCCGGCGCTCGCCCGGCCGCTGCGTCGGGCGAGCGCCGAGACGTCATGATTTCAGAAGGTATTCCGGGTATTCCGGATCGAAACGGAACGGCCCCTCGCGGGTCGTCGGATCGCCGCCGTCGGCTTCCCGTCGCCGAACGCGTGCGCGGCCGTGGAGGGTCGATTCATGGATTTGATGCATCTCATCAAGGCCTTCGTTCTCGGCATCGTCGAGGGCCTGACGGAATTCCTGCCGGTCTCCTCGACCGGCCACCTGATCCTCTTCGGTGATTGGCTCTCCTTCGACAGCGGCCGCGGCAAGGTCTTCGAGGTGGTGATCCAGCTCGGCGCCATCCTCGCCGTCTGCTGGCTCTATCGCCACAAGATCATCGAGGTGTTGAAGGGCATGTTGCGGCGCGACCCGGCCTCCCTGCGCTTCGCCGGCGTGGTCCTCGTCGCCTTCGTGCCATCGGTGATCTTCGGCATCATCTTCCTCAAGACGATCAAGGAAGTCCTGTTCAACCCCACCGTGGTGGCGATCTCGCTGGTCCTCGGCGGTCTGATCATCCTCTGGGTGGAGCGCCGCGAACGCCCGGTCATGGCCCCGACGGTCGACGACATCGGTTGGCTCCAGGCGCTCGGCATCGGCCTCGCGCAGATCGTCTCGATGATCCCCGGCGTGTCGCGCTCCGGTGCCACCATCATCGGCGGCATGGTCTTCGGCGTGAGCCGGACGGCGGCGACCGAGTTCTCCTTCTTCCTCGCCATTCCGACGATGATCGGTGCTTCGGTCCTCGACCTCGCCAAGAACGGTGCGGCGCTCTCCTTCGGTGATCTCGTCACCATCGCCGTCGGCTTCGTCACCGCCTTCGTCTCTGCGGTCGTCGTGGTCAAGTTCCTGATCCGCTACGTCGCCCACCACACACTGTCGGTGTTCGCCTGGTATCGCATCGCGCTCGGCCTGGTGTTGCTCGTGCTGTTCTGGGGCCTGCGCGCCTGAGTTACCTCGCAGGGCAATCGCGCGAAGAGGCTCGCTGCGCACCCGACCTCGGGAGGCTTCCATCTTCCCTCTCCCGCGAGGTGGGAAGGAGACGCCGCGACCGATACCCATCCGTATCGACGGGGCATCGACCGTTTCGAGCGCTCGTCCTGGAGTGCCTCGCGAGAGCCTTGCGGCCGGGGCGGGTCGAAGTCAGGATGGCTGCCCACCGCGAGGAGATGTCCCCATGAAGCGCATCGCCGGTCTCGCCGCGCTCGGCTCGATCCTGTTCGCCCTGCCGGTCGCTGCGGAGGTCACCGTCTGCGGCATCGCCGTCAAGTCGGAGAAACGGATCTTGGAGCGCGCGGCGAAATGGTTCGGCATCGATCGCAAGGAAAAGAAGGCGCTCGGCTCCTTCGTCGCCGACTGCGAGGTCGACGGCATCAAATGGATCGTCTCGAGCCCCGACGGCACCGCGGTACACCCGGACGTCGGCGCCAATCGCTATCGCTGAGACCGGCCGAACGCCGATCCGCATGAGACGGGCAGCGCAAGAGCGGCGGATCTCTCAGAAGCCGAGGTCGCGTCCCGCCTCGAGCCACGGCGACGGATCGACCGCCTCGCCGCCGACCCGCGTCTCGTAGTGGAGATGCGGACCCGTCGACCGCCCGGTCGAACCGGCGAGGCCGACGACGTCGCCCGACTTGAGCCGCTGCCCCTTGTCGACCGAAACCCGCGACATGTGGGCGTAGCGCGTCACCACGCCGTTGCCGTGATCGACGTCGACCGCCAGCCCATAGCCGCCCTGCGATCCGGCCGAGATCACCGTCCCCGGACCGGTCACCCTCACCGGATCGCCGATGTCGGCGCGGAAGTCGACACCCGTATGGAGCGCCGGTGCCCCGAGGAACGGATCGATGCGCGTGCCATAACCGGAAGTGCTGGTCGTCTCGCCTCGCATCGGTCGGCCGAGCGGCAGGGCGCTCGCGGCCCGTCGGATCTCGCTCAGTCGGGCCAGGGCACGATCGGCCTTTTCGGCCGCGCCGATCGCGTCGAACGGCACGTATGGGCCTCCCATCGCGGTAGCGCCGACGGGCGGTGCGGCGGCTTGCGTCTTCGCCGCGGCAGGCTCCGCCACGCGGAAGCCGAGGCGGGCGAGGACGCGACGCGCCTTGGCGGCATCCGCCTCCGCCAGCGTCGCCAGATCGCCCAACGTCTTGGCCTGCTGCCGTTCGAAGCGATCGAGATGCTTCTCCACCTCGCCGATTCGCGCGCCGATCGAGGCTCCGCGCGGCGTGGCCGCATTCGCCGGCCCGCCGAAGGGCGCGAGCCACGAGGAGCGCAGCGGCGTGGCGAACTTGTCGACGTCGAGGGGAGGGGGCGCGACCGGAGCCGCCTCGCCGGCCTGTGGCTTCACCGCCTGCAGCGGTTCGCCGATCGGCGTGATCGAGCCCGTCGCCGGTCCCGGCACCAACTTGATCCCGGCCTCGGCGGCGCGGTCCACCAGCGCACCGATGCGTGCCTGGGCATCGCCGAGTGTCGACTGACGCTTCAGCAGGGCGTCGATCTTGGCCTCGAAGGCCTCCTGATCCATCAATTGACGGCCGTTGATCCGATCGATTTCGGCTCTGAGCGTCGCCACCCGGTCCTCGTAGGCGCGCGCTTGGCGCACCTGCCGCGAGATGGCGCCGTTGAGCAGGTCGTCACGGAAGAACAGGTAGCCGGTGGCCGCCACATAGGCCAGCGAGAACACACCGATCACCGCCGCGCCGGCGGTCAGCCAGCCCATGTCGACATGAAAGGCGCGGACCCGATCACCATGCACGATGGTGACGCGATGGCGTTCCTTGCGGCGTCCGAAGGGGCGGGATTGATCGTCCGAGGAGGTCATCGCGGGGCGGCTCGTCCTGAGGTTCGAGACGCCGTCGATTACGAAGGATTAAGGTTAACATTCCTTTGAGACGACATGGTTCCGCGTCGTCAGGCGACGATGACGTGGGGCAGGAAACGCGACCGATCGGTGGTGATCCGGGTGAAGTCCTCGCGCACGCCGATGCCCGCCGGCCGGTCGCCGATCAACCAGCTGCCGATCACCGGATGGAACCCGTCGTAGTCGGGCAGTGGCCGCGCCGCCTGCCGCACGAACCCTTCCGCGCCGTAGCCGCCCTCCGTCCGCTCCACCGGCCGGCGCCCGTCGTGCAGTTCGACGTTGCCACCCTCGCGCGAGTAGAGCGGCTTGCGGACGTAGGACGAGCCGAGCCGTTCGGCCTTCGGGTCGTCCTCGAAGAAGGCGGGCAGGAGGTTCGGGTGGCCCGGCGCCATCTCCCAGAGGAGCGGCAGGATGCCCTTGTTGGCGAGGATCGCCCGCCACGGCGGTTCGACGAATCGCGTCGTCGCCATCGCCGGCGAGCGCCCGAACTCCTCCGCGAAGATCCATTCCCAGGGATAGAGCTTGAACAGCCGGTCGATCGGCCGCGCCTCCATGTCCCAGAAGCGGTCGCCGGAGAGTCCGACATGGCCGATGTCGAGGATCGTCGCGTCGCGCCCGGCCTGGATGGCGCAGTCGGCGATGTAGGCGAGCGTCCCGGTGTCCTCCGGGCTCTCGGTCTGCCCGGCGAGATGCAGCCGCCCCTCCGGCACGATCGCGCCGATCCGCTCGATGAGCTTCTCGTGCAGTGAATTGAACTGGTCGGTGCCGTCGGGCAGCTTGCCGCGCTCGAGCTGGTCGGTGAGCCACGACCACTGCACCACGGCCGCCTCGTAGAGCGCCGTCGGCGTGTCGGCGTTGAACTCCAGGAGCTTCGCCGGCCCCTTGCCGTCGTAGACGAAGTCGAAGCGGCCGTAGAGAGTCGGATCGTCGCGACGGCGGCTCTCGGCGATCAGATCCCAGGCGTGTTCGGGGATGCGCAGCCGCGCGAGCAGCTTCTCGTCGGCGAGAACTCGGTCGACGAGGCTCTCGCACAGGCCCGCGAGTACCTCTGTCGGATCCTCGAGGTCGCGCTCGATCTGCTCAAGCGTGAAGGCGTAGTGCGCCTCCTCGACCCAATAGGGCTCGCCGCCGACCACCGGAAAGGCGAAGTCGATCGCCCTCAGCCGCGCCTCCATGTCCGGCCGTGCCGCCAGCCGCACCCGCCGCATCACGAGCCTCCCGAGAAATGGCCGCCGGTGGAGCCGAAGCCGCCCCGTGAGATCGACGACGAGGAGGCGTGACCGGTCGCCATCGCCGAGACCGGACGCGCGCTCGAACTCTTCGCCGACGACGAGGAGGAGGAGGAGGACCAGCCCCAACCCGAGAGCAGGCTCCGCCGCCCCGAGCTCGAGGAGGAGTAGTGATGCGACGAACTCGTCGATCGCCGCGTCCCGGGCGGACAGGGTTCGGGTCCGCCGATGCCGCCGGCGCTGGCCGTTCCGTCGATGGTGGTGCCGAGGGCCGGCAGCGGCGTGCCGGTCGGACCGGGAGCCGCATTGGTGCTCGTCGGCACGCACTTCTCCACGGCCGGGGTGGGGCCGGCGAAGTGCATGGCCGAGGCGGCCAGCGCCCCGGCGGTGACGAAGCCGATGGCGAGCGTGCGCTTCGGGATGACGGCCCCCGTCCGGCCGCCCGCGGCGGCCGCGGCCTCTCGCGGTGTCGCCGGTTCCGCCGGCGGCTTCTTCCCGGTCACCGGCTTCCGGCGACCGAAATCCTTGGGTCGCTCGGCCATGGGCGCCTCACCCGGTCATCGCCGCGGCCGACAGGAGGCCAGCGGCGAGGGAGACCGTTCCGAGCCAGATCGCCGCCGAGAGCCGCCCCTCCTCGATCGCCTCCGAGAGGCCCGGGTGGCTCGCCCGCGCCGCCCAGTAGGCGCCGAACTGGACGATCAGCGCCACCACGCCCCAGGCGGCGAACTCGACGATCGAGGTCGACTGTGCGAGAGCCCGCGACAGTGGCACGACGAAGCCGACGAGCGAGCCGCCGAGCGCCACCGCCGCAGCCGAATTGTGCTCGCGGATCATCAGGTCGAACTCCCGATGCGGGGTCAGCCGCACGTAGATCGCCAGATGGACCACCACCAGCGCCACCGCCCCGCCGAAGTAGCCGAGAAAGGCCACCAGTGCGTCGAGAAAATGCGTCATCCCGGATCCCCCAATCCAGATCGGCGCCGATCTCAGCCGATCGCCTTCAGAACCGCGGCCGCATGCCCCGCGACCTTCACCTTCGGCCAGATCTGCGCCACCTTGCCGTCGCCGTCGACGAGCACCGTCGTGCGCTCGACCCCCATGTAGGTGCGCCCGTAGTTCGACTTCTCCACCCACACGCCCCAGGCCTCGACCACGACCTTGTCCTCGTCGGAGGCGAGTGTCACGCCGAGATCGTACTTGGCGCGGAACTTGTCGTGCCGGGCGACGGTGTCCGGCGAGATGCCGATCACCCGCACCCCGCGCGCCGCGAAGTCCCCGATCAGCGCGGTGAACTCCTGCGCTTCCTTGGTGCAGCCCGGCGTGTCGTCCTTCGGGTAGAAATAGACGACCACCGGCTTGCCCCTGAGGCTCGACAGCCGAACCCGGCCACCCCCGTCGGTCGGAAGATCGAAGTCGGGAGCGATGTCGCCGGTCTTCAGGCCCATGTCGCCTTCCTTTCGTCGCGAAGAGATGATGGAGAGAGACGCGGCCGCCGCGCCCTCGATGGGCGAGCGTAGTCCGTCCGAGACGAGACCGGCAAGCGGTTCGACCGGGAGCACGGAAACGTGTAGTGCTCCGCGGGACGCGACGCCCCGTGCAACGGCGATTCGGCCCCTTCGGTCGAAGAGAACACGACGAACCGACCGGCAGGAACGGCGCATTGGACGAGAGGGAACGAACAGACCCCGAGATCGAGGCGCCGGGCCCCGAGACCGGCGATCGCCGCCGTCTGTTGGGGTACTTCGGCCTCGCACTTCTGTGGCTGGTCGGTCTGGCGTTGGGATTGGCCGCGCTCTTCGTCGCCGCGCTCGCCGCCCTGGTCGCCCACGGCCCGATCGAGATCGCCACCGCTGCCCGCACCGCCGAGACGCTCCTGAGCGAGGCCGCCGGGCCGGGGAGCCGTGCCGCCGTCGGCAACGCCCGGCTGGACTGGTCGTGGGACGCCGGCCTCTCGGTCGATCTCGACGACATCGTGGTCGAGCGGGAAGGCATTCTCGCCATGCGGGTGCCGCGCGCGACGGTACGCCTGCGCTTCGCCCCGATCGTCACCGGCAACGTCAGGCCGCGTTCGCTCGAACTCGTCGATCCGCGCCTCTTTCTCGACACCGCCGGTCTCGCCGGTGCCGGCGCATTCGCGACCGCGTCCGCCCCCCCGGCGGCAACGGCGGCCCCGTCGCCCGGCGGCTCGACGGTGGAGATGCCGGCGATGCCCGGCACCGCCAGACCGAAGACCGCCCTGCCGCCCCGTCCCCAGCGCACCATCGCCGAGGCCCGTGAGATCGGTCGCGCCGTCGACCGGATCGTCGGGCGGGCCCGCAGCGAGGGCATCGAGCGCTTCGCCGTCCGCAACGGCGTGGTCGACCTGCGCCGGGTCGACGAGACCGGGGCGGTCCGCCTTGTCTCCGTCCCCGAAATCGAGGCCGAAGCCGTCGTCGACGGCCCCGGCGGCGAACTCGACGTCGGCTATTCCGCCCGTGGCGAGGTCGGCCGCTGGTCGATGCGCCTGACCTCGCAGGCGACGGCCACCGGCCGCGACCTCGCCTTCGTCGCCGACGACGTCACCCGCCGCGACCTCTTCGGCGCGGCCGGCCCCGCCTTCGATCTCGGCATGCCGCTCTATCCGCGGCTGACGCTGCGCTTCGGGTCCGGCGAGGACTTCGCCGGCGCCGACCTCGACCTGCGTCTCGGCGCCGGCGAATTCCGTTTCGGCCCGATGCCGGAAGACTCCATGCTGGTCGACGAAGGCCAGCTCCAACTGCGCTGGAACGACACGTCCGGCGCGCTCGAGGTCCGCAATCTCTATCTCGCCGTCGGCGAGACCGGCATGACCCTGCACGGCACGGTCACGCCGCCGGCGGACGGCGACGGCCCCTGGGCCGTCAGGCTGGTCAGCGACGGCGGCTCCTTCCGCCCGCGCGACGTCCCCGGCAAGGCTCTGACGGTCGACGCTGGCCGCATCGAGGCTCGGATCGATCCGCGGAGCCGCGCCGTCGACATCGACCTCGCCGAGGCGACCTTCGGCCAGGGGTGGGTGAAGGGCGCCGGCCGCATCGATTTCTCGGGCGACGAACCGCGCCTGAAGCTCGATCTCGGCTTCTCCGCCCTCGACACCGAACAGGTCAAACGCATCTGGCCGCACTGGGTGGCGCCGGACACGCGGACATGGTTCGTGCAGAGCGTCGAGGCCGGCAGGTTGCTCGACACGGTGATCCACCTCGACCTGCCGCGTTTCGACAAGCAGGAGACGTGGCCCGGAAACGCCTTCCGCATGACCACGCGTTTCGAGGCCGCCCGTTTCCGCGCCTTCGGCAATCTGCCGCCGATCGTCGGCGCCGATGGCCGCATGACCCTCGGCGATCGCCGCATGGAGCTCGTCGCCGACCATGCCCAGGTCGCCACCCGATGGGCGAAGCGCCCGACCATCGACGGCTTCCGCTTCCAGGTGCCGGACATCTTCGTCAAACCGCCCAAGGCGTCGATCCGCTTCCAACTGACCGGCGAGGTGCCCGCCCTCGCCGAGATCGTCAACGCCGAGCCGCTCGCCGTCCTCGACGAGGCCGGCATCAAACTCGACGGCCTCGCCGGGACGGGCACCGTCGCCACGCAGATCGACGTCACCTTCGACAAGAAGATGACCGCCGCTTCGGTCGACTGGCGCGTCGACGCCACCCTGGAGCGTTTCGCCAGCCCCAACCCGATCCAGGGACGTCGTTTCCAGGACGGTCGCTTCCGCGTCCTCGCCGATCCCAGGGGGCTCAAGATCACCGGCCGCGCCCAGATCGACGGCCTCGCCACCGACGTCGACATGTACGAGGCCCGCGGCGGCGCCAAGACACTGGACAAGCGCGACTTCAAGATGGTCCTCGACGATGCCGCCCGTCAGCGCGTCGGCCTCGACCTCGGTGACCTGGTCCAGGGCGCCATGGCTCTCTCGGTCACCCAACTCCAACCGACCGACCCCAAACGCCGGGTCGAGATCGATCTGACCCCGGCGCGGCTGGTGCTCTCGCACTTCGGCTGGAGCAAGGGTCAGGGTGTTCCCGCCAAGGCGGGGCTCGATCTGGTCGAGGACGACAAGGGCATCCGGCTCGAGAACCTGACGATCGAATCCGAGGGTCTGTCGATCGCCGGAACGGTGGTCCTCGACAAGGACCATCGTCTCCTGTCCGCCGAATTCGGCCGCTTCGCCCTGCGCAAGGGCGACGCCGCCAAACTGAAGGTCGGCCGCGCTCCCGATCAGGCCCTCACCGTCACCTTCGAAGCCCAGAGCTTCGACCTGCGTGGAGTCATGCAGGCGAGCAGGCGGTCGCCCACGGAGACGCCCGCGACGCCGGGTGCCGGCGCCACCCCGACCGACATGATCCTGCGCCTGCGGGCTGTCCGTCTGATCGGCTTCAACGACGTCGTCCTCAACGACGCCACCTTCGAGGGGCGCTACCGCGGCGGGGCCTTCTCGACCCTGCAGATGACGGCCCGCTCCTCCGGTGGACGCTCGCTCTCCGCCAACATCCGCCCCGAGAGCGGTCGACGGCGGCTCGCCGTCAATTCGGACGACGGCGGTGCCTTCCTCAGCTTCACCGACGCCTTCGATCGCGTCCGAAGCGGTCGACTGACCGTCGCCGCCGAACTCACCGGCCCCGGTGCCGCCCAGGGGTATGCCCGCCTCGACGATTTCCACCTTTTGGAGGAACCGAAGGCCGGTCGGGTCGCTCCGCAGCAGACCGCTGAAGGCGTCCAGCAGATCAAGGTCCGTCGGGTCGAGATCAACCCGCAGACCGACTTCTCGCGATCCTTCGTCCGCTTTTCGATGCGCGACGGCCTCGTCACCGTCACCGAAGCCGTCGCCAAGGGGGCGAGCGTCGGCGCCACCGCGTCCGGCCAACTCGACCTCAACAATCAGCGCCTCAACCTGAGCGGCACCTACATCCCCGCCTTCGGCCTCAACAATCTCGCCGGCCGCATCCCGGTTCTCGGCGCCATCACCGGCGCCGGCTCGAACGAGGGTCTCGTCGGCGTCACCTTCCGCGTCTTCGGTGCGCTCGACGACCCGATCCTCGAGATCAACCCGCTCTCCGCCATCGCGCCCGGCATCTTCCGCCGCATTTTCGAATTCCATAAGGACGAGAGTGCCCCCCAGGCACCGGTCTCCAACGCCCCGACCCGCATCACCCCGTGATCGGCGGCGGAGGAGGGCAGGGGGGATGCGGTTCCTCCTCCTTGGGGCAGCCCTCGCCGACCGGCATCCCGCCGAGCCCCAACCCGATCCAGGCATCGACCGCCGCCTCGTCGAAGCCGACCCGGCGTTCCTCGCCGACCCGCATCAGCGGGCGCCGGATCAGCAGCGGCTCGGCGATGAGCGCGGCAAGTGCCGCCTCGCGCGTCATCGCCTCCGGCACGACCTCACCAGCCTTGATCCGCGGCGCCGCCCGGTTGAACCACGCCGCCACCGGCAGAGGATCGAGGAAGGCGAGGAGGCTCGCCACGTTCCACGGCTCGCCGAGGAGATCGCGCTCGACCACCACGTGACCAGCCGCACGGAGCCGCGCCTTCTGCCGCGCATCGCCGCCACACCCCGGCATTTCCCAGAACACCACCTCCGCCATCGCATCCTCGCATCCGGTCGTCTTCGCCGCCTCCCAGGCTAGAGCGGCTCCGCCCCGAACCGATGCCGAAGAGCGCGTCGATCCACCCGATCGATGCCCGAATTGCGGGCGTTCCGCAGGTGTCCCCCCGGCCGGACCTCGCGAAAGCCACTCCCGTCGTCCCGGTCCCGCGGTCCGCCGCTCCCAGGGACCGACCGCTCCGACGGACCTCCCTTCCTCGGGGACCTCGAGTTCCGAGGGGCCCTACGGCCTTCGCGGTCCCACCGGCTCCATTGCAAAGGGCAATCGGCCCCACTCTGGAGGTCTCCCGTCCGCTGCGTCCCTCGGCCTTGCCCGCCGCCGTGTCCCTCGGCTCTGCCGCCCCCAGGGCTCTGCCGCCCCCACGGCCTGCCACTCCTGTGCCCCCTTCGACCGAACCACCGCGATCCTTCTCCAATGGTCAATCAATCGATTGACCAAACCGACGATCGGCGTATGCTCGTGCCCATGATCGATCCTCCCGCCCGGCCGCGCGCCGCATCCCCCGCTGCTCCGGCCGTCCCCGCCTCGCAGACGCCACAACTCGCCGCCTTCGCCCGCGGTGACGACACCCGCTCGGCCCTGATCCGCGCCGGCATCGACCTCTTCGGCCGCAACGGCTTCGACGGGGCCTCGACCCGCGAGATCGCCCGCGCCGCCGGGGTCAACATCGCCGGCATCGCCTACCACTTCGGTGGCAAGTCGGGGTTGCATCTGGCCTGCGGCGAGGCCATCGCCGGCTTCGTCGCCGAGACGATCGGCCTCCTGCCGGTGCCCGAGACGGTCGTCGCCGGGCTCGACGCGGAGGCAGCGACCGAGGCCTTCGTCGCCGCGGTGAACGCCCTCGGCCGCTTCATGCTCGGCCGCGCGGAGGCCGAATCGGTCGCCCGCTTCATGGTGCGCGAGCAGATGGACCCGTCGGCGACCTTCGCCGCCCTCTACGAGACGTTGATCCGCCCCCGTCACGAGATCATGTGCCGCCTCTTTGCCCGCGCCACCGGGGAGGACCCGACCTCGGAGGCGGTGATCATCGCGGTCTCGGCCCTGTTCGGTCAGATCATGTTCTTCCGCGTCGGCCGCGCCACGGCGCTCGCCCGGCTCGGCTGGGAGGTGATCGACCCGCCGCGTCTCGACGCCATCCTCGCCGTCGTCACCGCCAACATCCGCGCCGCCATCGCCACCCGCCGCGCCGCCCTATCCGGGGAGACCCGCTCATGATGGACTGGATCTGCTCCCTCGCTCTCGCCGGCAGGGTGTTCGCCGCCTGTGCCGTGACGCCGCTCGCCGTCGGCTACGTCGAGGGCGAATACGTCTCGCTGGCGCCGCTCGAGACCGCCCGCATCGAGAGCCTCGCGGTGAAGCTCGGCGATCGGGTGACGCCGGGGACGCCGATCGCGGTCATGGAACGCAGCGATTCCGAGCTGGTCGTCGCCGACGCGACGGCGAAACTCGCCCAGGCCGAAAGCGAGCTCGCCGACCTGAAGCGCGGCCGCCGTCCCGAGGAGATCGAGGTCATCGCCGCGACGCTGGCCTCGGCCCGGGCGCAGGCCGAGGACGCCGAGCGCACGCTCGTCCGCCGCGTCGACCTGTCGAAACGGGGGTTCGCCCCCCAGGCCGAACTCGATCAGGCGACGACCGCCCGCGACGTCGCCCAGGCCCGCATCCGTGAGCTCGAGGCCAATCTCGCGGTGGCGAAGCTGCCGGCCCGCGACGACGCCATCCGGGCGAGCGAGAACCGCGTCGCCCAGGCCCGCGCCGCCCTCGACACCGCCCGCTGGCGCCTCTCGGAACGCACCATCACGGTCCGCGCCACCGGCCGCATCACCGATCTCGTCCGCCGTCCGGGCGAGGTCGCCGGCCCGCAGGCGCCGGTCGCCACCCTGCTTCCCGATGGTGCGGTGAAGCTCAAGCTGTGGGTGCCGGAGAAGAATTTCGCCCGCCTCGCCCTCGGCGCCGCGCTCGCCGTGCACTGCGACGGCTGCGAGCCGGGCCTCACCGCCCGCGTCACCCATCTCTCGGCCGAGCCGGAGTTCACCCCGCCGGTGATCTACTCGCTGGAGACCCGTCAGAAGCTGGTGCACATGGTCGAAGCCCGGCCCGAGGGCGCCGCGGCCCGCCTCCAGCCCGGCCAGATCGTCGACGTCGCGCTTCCCGGAGGCACCCCGTGAGCGTCGTCTCGGTCTCGGGCCTCACCAAGAGCTTCGGCGGCAAGACCGTCGTCGACAACGTGTCGATGACCGTCGAGCAGGGCGAGATCGTCGGCTTCCTCGGCCCCAACGGCTCCGGCAAGACGACGACCATCCGCATGATCTGCGGCCTGCTCACCCCCGATGCCGGCACCGGCACGGTGCTCGGCTACGACGTCGCCACCCAGAGTCGCGAGATCAAGCGCGAGGTCGGCTACATGACCCAGCGCTTCTCCTTCTACGAGGACCTGACGATCGAGGAGAACCTCCAGTTCGTCGCCCGCCTCTACGAGCTGAAGCCGGTCGCCGCTCACGTCGATCGCACCCTCGAGGACCTCGGTCTGACCTCACGGCGCCAGCAGTTGGCCGGCACTCTCTCCGGTGGGTGGAAGCAGCGTCTGGCGCTCGCCGCTTGCATCATGCACCAGCCGAAGCTCCTCCTCCTCGACGAACCGACCGCCGGCGTCGACCCCAAGGCGCGGCGCGAGTTCTGGGACGAGATCCATCTCCTCGCGGCGAACGGCCTGACCGTGCTGGTCTCGACCCACTACATGGACGAGGCCGAGCGCTGCCACCGCATCCACTACATCTCCTACGGCAAGCTCCTGGCGAGCGGCACCGTCGACGAGGTGGTGGCCGGGGCGGGGCTGACCACCTTCGTCGCACGCGACGGCAATGCCGGCCACGTCGAGGCGCTGGCGAAGCTCCCGGGCGTCGATCAGGTCGCCCCCTTCGGCAACACGCTGCACGTCGTCGGTCAGGACGGGCGGCGGCTCGAGGCCTCGCTCGCCCGCTTCACCGACGAGACCGGCCTCGCCTTCACCCACGGCGAGACCAGCCTCGAGGACGTCTTCATCCAGTTCATGTCCCGCGCCGGAGCCGAGGGCGGTTCGGCCGACCATCCGGTGAAGTGGGGAGGCGGCTGATGCGCTTCGACCTTTCCTTCTCACTGAAGCGCCTCGGCGCCATCCTGGCGAAGGAATTCGTCCAGATGCGCCGCGATCGGCTGACCTTCTCGATGATGCTCGGCGTGCCGATCATGCAACTGGTGCTCTTCGGCTTCGCCATCAACAACGACCCGAAGGGTCTACCCTCGGCCCTGGTCGCCCTCGGCAACGACCGCTACACCCGCGCCATCGTCACCGCGCTCGAGGTCTCGGGCTACTACCGCTTCATCGAACGCCCGGCGAGCGACGCCGCCGCCGAACACGCCATCGCCTCCGGCCGCGTCGCCTTCGTCGTCACCATCCCCTCCGACATCGCCGCCCGCGTCGACCGCGGCGACCGCCCGGAGATCCTCATCGATGCCGATGCCACCGACCCGGCCGTCGCCTCCGGTGCCGTCGGTGCGCTCGGCACCATCGCCCGCCATGCTCTCTCGCGCGAGAAGGGGGAGGAGGCGCAGGTCTCGGCCGAGGAGGACAAGCGCCTCTCCGTCACCGTCCACCGCCGCTACAACCCCGAGGGCGTGTCGCAGTACAACGTCGTGCCCGGCCTCCTCGGCGTCATCCTGCAGATGACCATGGTGATGATGACCTCGATGGCGCTCACCCGCGAGACCGAGCGCGGCACCATGGAGAACCTGCTCGCCATGCCGGCGACGCCCTTCGAGATCATGCTCGGCAAGATCCTGCCCTATCTCGGGGTCGGCGCGGTCCAGGTCGTGGTGGTTCTCACCATGGCCAAGTTCGCCTTCCACGTCCCCTTCGTCGGTTCGCTGACGCTGCTCCTGCTGAGCGTGCTGACCTTCGTCATGGCCCTGGTCCTGCTGGGCTATTTCATCTCGACCTTCGCCCGCACGCAGATGCAGGCGATGCAGCTGACATTCTTCTTCTTCCTGCCGTCGATCCTGCTCTCGGGCTTCATGTTTCCCTTCTCCGGCATGCCGGGATGGGCCCAGACCATCGGCGAGATCTTCCCGTTGACGCACTTCCTCAGGGTCATCCGCGCGGTGATGCTGAAGGGCGCCGAGATGCCAGCGATCGCCTGGGAATACGGCGTGCTCTGCGGCTTCATCCTGCTCTTCGCCGGCATCGCGCTCGCTCGCTTCCGCCGCACCCTGGACTGAGCCCGAGAGCGCCGCGGAAACGGAAAATTCAGCCTGTTCGTTCAGGATCCGCTCACGATCGTCGCCTCCGTGGGGAGCCGAGCCTCGAGTGATGCGTATCCGGACCGAACCGATGTCAGCCGCCCCGCGCGCCGATGCCCTGACGTGGATTCTGAAGCCCAATCCGGTGGTTCTCGCCGCGATCTGGCTGTTCGTGGTGGCCCATTTCGCCGGCCGCTGGGTGACCCTCGGCGATGCCTTCAACGACACCGACGACGCCATGCGCCTCGTCGAGGTGCGCGATTTCCTCGCTGGCCAGGGCTGGTTCGACCTCCACCAGTATCGCCTCGATCCCCCGGCCGATCGGCCGATGCACTGGTCGCGCTTCGTCGATCTGCCGATCGCCCTGATCATCCGCCTCGCCGATCTCTTCGTCTCGATCGACACCGCCGAGAAGGTCGCTCTCCACCTGTGGCCGACGCTGGTACTGATCCCGGTGCTGGTGGCCGCCCGCCGCATCGCCTGCCGCATCGGCGGCGATTGGTCGGCGCTGCCGGCGCTCTATCTCACCGCCACCTGCGCCCCGGTCATCGGCCAGTTCGTCCCCGGCCGCATCGATCACCACAACGTCCAGATTGCGCTGACGCTCTGGCTGATCGTCGCCGCCCTCGAGCCCGCCTCGCGCCGCCGCGGCGTCGCGTTGGCGATGATCTCGGCGGTGATGATGGCGGTCGGCATGGAGACGCTGCCCTTCGTCGGCTTCGCCGCCGCCCTGGTCGCGCATCGCTGGATCACCGCCGACGACGGCGACGAGGCGGTCGCCTACGGCCTCGCCCTCGCCGGCGCCACTCTGGCGATGATGGTGGCCACACTGCCGCCGGCGGAGTGGCTGCGCGGCGCCTGCGACGCGCTCTCGGCCAACTACGTCGCCCTCGCCGTGGTCGGCGGCCTCGGCCTCGCCGCCGGCGCCCGGGTCTCTCCCGACGGGCGCGGCGTCCGCATCGCCTATGTCGCGGCGATCGGTGCGGCGGCGCTCTTCGCCTTCGCCCTGCCGCAGCCGATGTGCCTGCGCGGCCCCTTCGGCGAGATCCTGCCCGAAGTCCGCACCGTCTGGCTCGACGAGGTCACCGAGGTCAAACCCTGGCACGTCTTCTTCTCGGCGCATCGCGTCGACGGGTTGGTGGCGCTGATGATGCCGATCCTCGGCTCGGCTGCGGCCTTCCGCCTCGCCCGTGAGCCCGAGGTGCGCGCCGCCCCCGCCTTCTGGTTCCTCGTCGCCGCCCTCCTGCTGACCACGGCGATCGGCCTCGCGCAGATCCGCACCATGATCTACGCCGACATGTTCGCCCTGGTGCTGGTCGCCGCCGTCATCGGCCTCCTCGCCGGCCGCAGCGAGGCGGCCGGACGCTCGGCCACCGTCGTCGTCCTCGCCGGAACCGTGCTCGCCTCGTCCTCGCTCGCCACCTTCGCCCTCGGCCGCATCGCTCCGGCCTCGTGGAAGACGGACGATGCCGTCCATTCGGCCGCATCCACCGCGGGCGAGGGGGCTGCCGCTCCGGCCGACGCCGACTGCACGAAGCTCTCCAACTGGTCGGCCGTGGCCAGGTTGCCGCCCGGCCTCGTTGCCGCCGAGATCAATCTCGGCCCGACCATCCTCGCCGCCACCGCCCATTCGGTGGTCACCGCGCCCTATCACCGCATGCAGCGCGGCATCCTCGATGCCGATCGCATGATGCGCTCCGAGCCGGACGCCGCGCTCGCCGCCATCGACGCCCGCGGGGTCGATCTGGTGGCGATCTGTACCGTCTCCCGTGCCGCCGCCGTCGATCGGGCGAGTCATCCCGACAGCCTGATCGCCCGCCTGATGGACGGCCGCATCCCCGCCCGGCTGGAGGAGGTCGTCGGCGACGGCCCCATCCGCGCCTTCCGCATCCGCCCCGCGACCGCCATCGCCGAGATGCGCGGAAGCTTAACGTTCCGTTGACCATCGGCCGCCGAATTCAACGAGAAATGTCTGTGTTTACGGTTTCTTGGACGGCGCGTGTGATGATCTCGGGCAATGAGACGTGAGACCCGGACGGTCCCACGGACGGCTCCGAAGGCGGTCTCCCGCCTCTCCTCGCCACCCGCTCCGTCCCTGGATCGCACGATGCGCCGCGACGATACCTGCGAGCAGGCCCGTCGTCGAAGAGCCGGGGTCGAGGGATGCGTGACATGCGTTGTGATGCCGATGTGGTGGTGATCGGAGCCGGACCGGCCGGGCTCACCTCGTCCTACCTGCTGACCAAGCAGGGCAAGAAGGTCATCGTCCTCGAGCGCGATCCGCAGCTCGTCGGCGGCATCTCCCGCACCGTCGACTACAAGGGCTTCCTCTTCGACATCGGCGGCCATCGCTTCTTCTCCAAGTCGAAGGAGGTCGTGGCCCTGTGGAAGGAGCTGCTGCCCGACGACTTCATCGAGCGCCCTCGCTCCAGCCGCATCTTCTACGGCAACAAGTTCTACAGCTATCCGCTGAAGGCGGCCGAAGCGCTGACCAACCTCGGCGTCTTCCAGTCGGCGGCCTGCGTCCTCTCCTATGCCTGGGCGCGCCTCAACCGCATCGAGAACCCCAAGACCTTCCATCAGTGGGTCCGCAACCAGTTCGGCGAGCGCCTGTTCCGCATCTTCTTCAAGACCTACACCGAGAAGGTCTGGGGAATGGACTGCGACGACATCTCCGCCGACTGGGCGGCGCAGCGCATCAAGGGCCTGAACCTCGGCGCCGCCGTCTGGAACGCGCTGACCCGCGGCCGCAAGAAGCCGGAAGGCGAGGGCGGCGAGGTCATCAAGACGCTCATCGAGTCCTTCGAATACCCCCGCAAGGGCCCCGGCATGATGTGGGAGGCGGCCGCCGCCAAGACCCGCGCCCAGGGCGGTGAGATCCTGATGGGCCGCACCCTCTCGGGCCTCTCCTTCGACGCTCGCACCGGCGTGTGGACCGTGACCGCGACGCTCGCCGACGGCTCGACCGAGAGCTGGACCGCCCACGACGTGATCTCCTCGGCGCCGATCCGCGAGCTCGGCGACGCGTTGTCGCCGAAGCCGATCTCGCTCTTCTCCGCCCGGTCGCTGAAGTACCGCGACTTCCTCACCGTGGCGCTGATCACCACCCGCAAGGACCTCTTCGCCGACAACTGGATCTACATCCACGACCCGTCGGTGAAGGTCGGGCGCATCCAGAACTTCCGCTCCTGGTCGCCCGAGATGGTTCCGGATCCGAACCTCGCCTGTCTCGGCCTCGAATACTTCTGCTTCGAGGGCGACGAGATGTGGAACGCCTCCGACGAGGAGCTGACCGCGCTCGCCAAGCGTGAGATCGCCCAGATCGGCCTGGTGAACGAGGACGAAGTGGTCGACGCCTGCGTCGTCCGCCAGCCCAAGGCCTACCCGGTCTACGACGACGCCTACAAGCACCACGTCTCGATGGTCCGCCTCGATCTGGAGCGCAACTATCCGACGCTGCATCTCGTCGGTCGCAACGGCATGCACAAGTACAACAACCAGGACCACGCCATGATGACGGCGATGCTGACGGTCGAGAACATCCTCGCCGGTCGCCGCCTGTGGGACACCTGGAACGTCAACGAAGACGCCGAATACCACGAGGCTGGCGGTTCGGGTGTCGCCGAAGCGCTGAAGAGCGAACGTCTGGTGCCGCGCAAGGTCGCCTGACCCGACCGAAGCAGCGACGCCGCCGGACGAGGACGAAGGCCCGTGGAGCATCCGTTCCACGGGCCTTTGCATCTCGCCTCGAGGGGAGGGCCGCCCCGGGCATCATATGCCGGTCCGCAGAGGAACCCCCATGGATCCGATCCGCCCCACTCCGCTCCGCGCGCCCGCCGGCCAGGGTCACACCCCCTTCGGGGGCCTCCGCGTGGTGCTCGCCCTGTTGGTGGTGCTGCAGCACGCCGTCGGCGAGTTCCATCCCGCCCATGTCGCTCCGATCGGCCGCGGCTTCGAGGCCGGATCGATCGCCGTGCTGGTGTTCTTCGTGCTCTCCGGCCACATCATCGACGAGGCGGCCGACCTCGTCTACCGCGGCCGGCCCGGCGCCTTCCTGCTCAACCGGCTGCTCAGGATCCTGCCGACCTACTTCGTCGGCATCGCCGCCTTCCTCGCCGTCGCCGCCACGCTCTATGGCCTCGGCTTCGGGTTGATGCCGGTAGAAGGGCGCCCGCTGGTTCCCTCCGACCTGTGGTCGCCGCGTCTCCTGCTCGCCAATCTCGGCGCGGTCCTGCCGATCCCGCAGTCGCTGCCGTGGATCGCCGAGGAGCCGCGTCTGATGCTGATCATCTGGGCGGTGCGGATCGAGATGATGTTCTATCTCGTCTTCTTCGCCCTGCTGGTCGCGGCCAAGGTGAGCGGCATCGCCGTCGCCCGCGTCCTCACCATCGGCGGACTGGTGGCGCTGGCGGTGTCCCTGCCGGGGCTGTTCGGCGGGCACGATTCGGCGCTCGCCGATGCTCCGTTCTTCGTCCTCGGCGTGGCCCACCGGCGCCTGCGGGTGGCCGCCGGCGACCGCACCACCCTCCACTGGGCGGGCGGGCTCTTCGTCGTCGCGCTGCTACTGTCGATGTGGAAGGCGTCGGGCCTCGGCACGGGGCTCTCCTTCGCCGAAGCCCGTTCCGGCGAAGTCGCCCTGTTCCTCGGCCTCTTCCTCGCCTTCGCCGTCCTCAACAACGTCCGCCTCGACGCGGCCGGCCTCGCCACCCGGGTCGATCAGAAGGCCGGCGAGCTGACCTATCCGCTCTACATCGACCACATGACGGCGATCTACGCCCTCGGTCTGCTGCTCCACGACCGCTCGATTCCGCTCGTCGGTGCGGCGATCGTCGCCGGTGTCCTCTTTTCCTGGGGCGTCGCCTCGATCAGCGAGCCGGCCATCTCCCGCCTGCGTGATCGGGTCCGTGGCCGTCGCCTGCGCTGATCCCTGCCGCTCCGAGGCAGGCGCAGGCCCGTCGTCCCGAGACGTCGGAAGGGTGGAAACGAAACGGGGCGCCCGAAGGCGCCCCGAAGCGTTTGCGGATGATCCGTGAGGATCGATCAGCAGGAGTAGTACATCTCATACTCGACCGGATGCGGGGTCATCTCGTAGCGCATCAGCTCTTCGGTCTTGAGCTCGATGTAGCTCTCGATGAAGTCCGGCTCGAAGACGCCGCCGGCGGTG
>ERZ1645187.319-NODE-319-length-46624-cov-228.624428_pt1 | contig 46624 bp, 49 predicted proteins | sample MGYA00575352_ERZ1645187 | MGnify/ENA primary metagenome ERZ1645187 (study PRJEB40837, sample SAMN11349314) | freshwater sediment metagenome | isolation source: river sediment | host: Sediment | place: India: Wazaribad , New Delhi | collected 2017-02-21 ... | reverse complement strand
AGGGAGTGTGCAATCTGCTTGAGGTCTCGGCGGAACGGCAGGCGGGCTATTTCGCCGGACTGGGGGTAGAGGATGTCTGGGGCATCGGTCGGCGCTGGGCGGCCAGGCTTCAGCAGCAGGGCATCACCACCGTGGCGCAACTGATGCGGGCAGACGTCCCGACCATTCAACGCCAATTCAACGTCGTCCTGGCCAAGACGGTCATGGAGCTGAATGGCGTCTCCTGTCTGCCCCTGGAAGAGGCCCCGCCGCCCCGGCAACAGATCATTGCCTCACGCAGTTTCGGCATCCCAGTGACGCGCTTTGACATGCTCAGTGAGGCGGTGGCCAGCCACACCGCCCGGGCGGCGGCCAAGCTCCGAAAGGAGGGGCTCCAGGCGGGCCTGATCCAGGTGTTCATCGCCACCAACCCCTTCAAACCCGAGGCGCCCCAGTATCACCCCGGGGCCACGGTACCCCTGTCCATCCCCACGGCGGACACCACGCGGCTGCTGCGGGCCGCCCGGGTGGGTCTGCGACACATCTATCGGGAGGGCTATGAGTACAAGAAGGCGGGGGTGGTCCTGCTGGACCTGGCGCCGGTGGGGGCGGTGACGGGGGACCTGTTCGCGGCGACCCGGATAGAAGCGACGGAACGCCGGGAGCGGCTGATGGCGGTCATGGATGGCATCAACACCCGCTGGGGGCGGGGGACGGTACGCTACCTGGCGGAGGGGCTGGTGCAGCCCTGGCAGATGCGCCGGGGGCGGATGACGCCCCGCTACACGACTTGTTGGGAGGAGTTGCCGGTGGCGGTGGGCTAGGCGGGATGCCTTTTCATCCCCGCCTACGCGGGGAACACCTGAAGGGCGCTGGAGAGGGGCGGGGGGTTGTTCTTGGCGAGGTAATAGCCCTGTGAGATCACCCGACAGTCGACGCCTAAACGCTTAGAGCGGCCGCTGTCGGGCGAGTGAGCCCTTAATGCCGCTATTTCTTGCGGTTCATGGAGCCGACCCCAATCACCGTGTCAGTCGGAGTGACATGACGGTAGACAACGTTGAGCTTATCGTTGTCGACAAAATCCCCTTCCATCATGCCATCCTCGTCAGCGTAGTAGAAACGCTTGTTGTCCACGGTGATGACGCCGATGAAGTTCTCCTGCGCACGCGGCGAAGTGAAGACGCCGTGAACAATGCGACCTTCTTGCTTGGTGACCACCAATTCACCTTTGAGTTTGCTGAACTCGCCGCTGTGGTGAATTTTTTCTCTTGGGCCGGCAGGTGAGGCCAGGACGCCACCTTCGGTCTCCACCACCCAGGTCCCAACCAGATTGGGAATATCTGCTGCAATGGAGCAGGTACCTCCCATCAGTAGCCCGGTCAGGACCAGCCAAAAAGTGCAGTGTCGCGTTGTGAACATCGTCTAAGACTCCTGAGCCTGTGGCCAGGCGGGTTACCTAGCCTTCCGGAAAGCATAGACCAACGCCGTGGAGATGCTGGCAGGTCATCGTCTGAGACAGGAGGTTTTTTTAAGTTTGTGGCAGGCACGCCGCTGGTCTTGTGCTTCACGCCCCTGGAAGCCCACGGCAAGGTGTTGTTAGGGAGGGCACGGGGGAGACTGAGGATCACCCGAGGGAGGGGTAGGAGGGCGCTACTTGATAGCCACTAGATAGCGAACCCCTATAAACATAAAAGGCCAGAAGTTGAATCTGGCCTAAGTGATTGTTTTTATGGTGGGCCGTCAGGGATTTGAACCCCGGACCAAGGGATTATGAGTCCCGGAAAATGCCCGAAAACTTCATTCATCGACATACATGGAATGCCATAAGTCATTGTTAGATCGTTAATGTCCCTTACTTGCGTATGGCTATGAATGCGTTAGAATACAGGTAGGTCTTACCAGATTCTTACCAGATTCTTACCAGGATTAACACGCAGTGGGGAGGGTTAAATGAAGCGCACCAAGGCCCGGTTGACGGACACCCGCATCAGCGATTTCAAGCCGTTAGCTGAAGAGTGGTTGTACGACGTTGAATCTCATCTGGCGGTCAGGGCCACCCCGCTGAAGTCTGGCGGCTGGTCCAGAACCTACTACTTCGTCTCGACGCTGGCCTACAAGATCATCCGCGCCAGTTTTGGCGATGTGCGCGTGGTCCAGCTACCCGATGCTCGGGATAAGGCTCTGAAGTGGCAGAAGTGGATCGAGGAGGGCAAGGACCCCCGCGAGGTCATCAAGGAGGAAGCACGTCAGGCGGAAGCCGAAGAACAAGCCCGGCTGGCGGCCGAACAAGCGGATCGCGAAGCACGGGCGGAAGCGGATCGCCAGGCCGCCGCAGTAGCCCGGCGCCGTGGCACCTTGGCCCTGACCGCCTGGGATGCTTATCTGGCTGATCGCTGGTCATCCTGGGGCGAGGAAAGCCGCAAGGACCATCTACGCTTGAGCCAGGAGGGCGGGAAGCCAATCACCCGCGGGCGCCGCAGCGGTCCTGAGCCGGTCACACAGCCCGGCATTTTGCGGCCCCTGTTGCTGTTGCCCCTGGTGGAGCTGAGCAAGGAAGCGGTCGAGGTATGGGTGGAAGCCGAGAAGGTCCGGCGCGGGACGCAACTGGCACTCGCCCGCCGCCTGGGTCGCGCCTTCATCAACTGGTGCAAGGAACGTGACGACTATGCCGACCTGATCCACGAGGACGCCTTCACCGCCCGCATGGTACGCGACAAGCTACCCAAGCGGCGCGTGAAGGATGACAGCCTGCAACGGGAGCAACTTCAGCCGTGGTTCGAGAAGGTCCGGCTGATCCCGAATCCCTACATCAGCGCCTTCCTGCAAATCAGCCTGCTCACCGGCGCCCGCCGCGAGGAGCTGCTCGAACTGAAGTGGGAGGATGCGCATTTCCAATGGAAGACACTGCACATCTCCGACAAGGTGGAGGAGGGCGGCCGGACCATTCCGATGACCGAATACGTCCTGCACCTGCTGCGCGACCTTAAGGCCATCAACGAAATCCCGCCACCGATACCCCGCAGTCTGCGCCCCAGGGAGCTTGCGGCCCGCCCCGCCTGGCAACCCTCACCTTGGGTCTTCCCCAGCCCCACCGCCGCCTCTGGTCGCCTTCAGGAGCCGCGTATCCAGCACAAGGCCGCCTGTGATGCGGCCGGTATCGAGGGTCTGACCATTCACGGTTTGCGCCGGTCTTTTGCCAGCCTGGCCGAGTGGGTGGAAGTCCCAACCGGCGTGGTCGCTCAAGTCATGGGTCATAAGCCATCCGCTACTGCCGAACGGCACTACAAGCGCCGTCCGGTGGACCTGCTGCGCGTCTGGCTGAACAAGATCGAGGAGTTCATCCTCACCGAAGCGGGTATTGACGTACCCCAGGCCGACACCCAGGCGCCGAGGTTGCGCGCCGTGGCCTGATGCCCCTGTTCGCCGCGCCTAGCCCGACGGGGCGAAAACCGGGGACACCTTCACCCCGGCTGGCGCGGCACCCTCTTGAAGGCCCCGCGCTATTGAAGGTGGCGCAAATGAAAGACTGGTCCGCATACGAACGACCGACCTACACAATCGCCAGGATCATCCGGTTCTGGTGCGAAATTCCTGACGACACACCACTCGCGGTGGACCGCAAAAAGCGTATCCCCGTGTCAGACCCAAGCAACCCATTGATTGAGGCACGAACCGCAATCCTGTTGGATGCGCTAGACAGGTTCCAATTGCCAATTCAGTCAGCCGATAAGGACTGGAACATCGACCGAGATGGAATCCCGCCGTGGTCAAAAACAGTCATCCGGCACGATGCGCTAAAGCGATGGTTCGAACACTACCGACCTTATGAGCGTCCAGCGTTCTTGTTCTGGCGTGAGGATGAACAGCAATCTGCCGAGGTGATAGAAGCTGTACCAGCCCCAGCGGAGAATCAAGTCCAAGCAGCCCAGGCGCAACAACCTGAACCCTCACCAGTTGAACAGGCAGGCGATACCCCAGGTCGTCAATGTGGCGGTGGCGTGACCGTTGCTCTGCCGCACATGAATCCCGCCCTGGAAGTCATTTTCGCAATCATGTGGGACCATTGGGGCGAGTGGGACCAAAGGCACAGACCCAAACAGGGAAACATTCAAGCCGACATCGACGCCGCAATGGGATGGAAGCCTGAATCAGACGGCAATCCATCGCGTAATGCGAAAGCGATTGCTGCCATTCTCAAGCCTGATGCCGCTCCAATAAAACCAGGGCATTGAACCGCGCCTGTTGGAACCGGAAATGTGCCCTTTTTTGGGCACTATGACCCATTTCCGTGCCCTGAATTAGGGGTAATACAGTGGCGACCATCACGACGGAGCATCCCGCCCCGCCGGATTTTTGATGGGTTATCGCCATGTTGAATCATCTCTCTAAACCAAATACCCCGCCTCGCGGCTATTCGACTAATGTCACTGCCGCTACCCTTGGGGTTGTTCCGCACACCTTGCGTGTGGCCCTTTGCTTAAGGGGCGAGTATCTGGGAATCCGCCCCGTCAAATTGGCGAATGGCCGCTTGTTGTGGCCGGCCGATCAGGTCGATGCAGTCGCTCTCGGCAAAGCTGCATAAGAGGGCGCCGCGCATGTACCACATCACGCATAAGAAAGCCCAGCACCGTGGCAAGCGGGCCGGGCTTTGGGCAGACAACACCATCAACATCACGCGAGGGCATTTTACCAAATCTGATGCGTTCGCGAATTTCACCCTGGCCACCGATCAGGCTGAAGCCATCAGCCAAATCGCTGATTGGATCGCCAGCGGTCAGATTGCCTTTGCTCTTTCCGGTCCGGCTGGAACCGGCAAGAGCTATGCCCTGGCCGCCCTGGTGCACTCCCGGCGCGACATTGTTCTGAGCGCGACCACCCACAAAGCGGCAAAGGTTCTGGCCGACCTGATGCCTGACGCCTGCCCGCGAACCGTGCACTCGGTTCTGGGACTGCGCCCGGTCCCGAACCTGAACAACGGGAGGCTGATCCTGCGCCAGGAGGGTGCGCCACAAGTCCGGTTCGGTGAACTGCTCGTCGTTGACGAGGCCAGCATGGTGGATAGCCAGCTGCTGGAGCGGATTCTCGCTCACGCCAAGCGGATTGGCTTCAAGGTCTTGTTCGTGGGGGACAGCTACCAACTGCCCCCGGTCGGGGAGACCACAAGCCCGGTCTTCGGTGTCGTCCCCACCGTGACCCTGACCGAGGTCAAGCGCCAGGCGGCCGAGAACCCGCTCTTGGCGGTTGCCACACAGGTTCGCGCCGCGATGGACGGCCAGCCGTTTCCTCATTTGGATGGTGGCGACCGTGGTCTGGTTCGCGCCGAGGGTGAGGGCTTCATCGGCGCCCTGCTTGAAGACTTTGGTGGCGCGGACTATGCGTATGACGCTGACCATTGCCGGGCACTGGCCTGGACCAATGCCCGCGTCATCGAGTTGAACGCGGTGATTCGCCGTCACCTGATTGGCCACGAGGCGGATAAGTGGCCCCTCATCCCCGGCGAGACCTTTATCGTCAATGAGCCGATCATCGAGGGGGACATGGTGCGTTTCCCCACCGAGGCCAGGGTTGAGGTTCAGTCCGTCGCCTTCGATGCCCTGGAGGATGTCGAGACCGGCCTCATCGTCCCCGGCTTCAAGGTTGAGATCGCCAACGATGGCAACGACGGCGAGGTATTCGTCCCATCCAGCCGCGAGGCGGCGATGGCCCTGCTGAAGGCGGTCAAGAGCAAGGCTGATGGCTTGCAACGGATCGCCAGCCAGTCACGTGGCTTCGCTGACTTTGGTCTCGACCAAGAGCGCCGCGCCGCGTGGCGCCGCTACTTCGCGATCAAGGAGAAGCTGGCCGATCTGCGCCCGCCCCATGCCTGTACTGTCCACAAGGCGCAAGGTTCAACCTTCAATCGGGCTTTTGTTGACCTTGAGGACATCGGCCGCGCCAACCAGCCCGGCACGATCGCCCGGTTGGCGTATGTGGCGCTAACCCGCCCCCGCGAGACGGCTATCGTTACCGGCGAGTTGCCTGCTGGCCTGTACCTGAGGGCCGCCGCATGAACATGAACCCCATTGCATTGCGGACCATCATTCAGGCAGCGGCGGATGATTTCGGGTTGCCTTTGAAGGACTTGACGGTGCTGGCCCCTGGTCGGGACCCGTATCGCCTAGATACGCCAGCGAACCATACCCTTGGCCAATGGCTGGCGGATGCCTATGGCCACGTGTGCCGCGACGGTCAGCGCCTGCATATTCGCGGCGTCCATTACCGACTGGTCGGCCGGGTAGCTAAGCCTGACGGCAAGCCGTACATCAACGACGACCCCACCTGGGAATGGTTACAGGCCAAAGCCGTCAAGGCCGCCCGGTTTCTTGGCTACCTGCCCTGGGAATCGTTGCGCGATGCCAGGAACTTACCGCCTGAGTGGTTTGACGATGAGTTTGCGCCACCTTGTTGGCGGATGCAGACCGATGACGTGTTCATCAGCTTGCCCGATAACCTGGCCCCGCGCCTGGTCCTGGACGGCGATCTCTACCGCCAGCCCTGGCAGCAAGTGGTGATTGCGGAGAAACAAGGCGTTGGTGACTTGCTGCGCCCTGTGTGTCGCGCCCGCAAAGCCGGTCTGGTGATGCCGACGGGTGAACTAAGCGACCAGATGCTTTACGAGATCCTCAAACGCGCCGACAGGGATGGCCGCCCCTTGGTCATTCATCAGCTTGGCGATTTCGACCCCGCCGGTCACCAGATGGCCGTCTCGACCGCCCGCACGGCGCAGGCGATCCGCGACAGTCAATTCCCGGACCTGGATATTCGCGTACATGCGGTGGGCCTGACCCTGGAACAGTGCCAGGAATGGGACCTACCCGAGACGCCACTCAAGGAGACCGAGAAACGCGCCGATCGTTGGCGTGAGGCGATGGGGTGGGCGCAAACGGAACTGGATGCCGCCGTGGCCCTGGTGCCCTCTCGGTTCCAGAAGGTGGTGCAGGATAGCCTCGACCAGTATTGGGACGAGGATGTGGCGTGGCAAGCGGCGTCTCTGCGGCGTGAACTGATGGCTAAAGCCAATGCACGGCTAGCCGATACCATCGGACCTGAAGTGTTGGAGCGTATTCGTATCCAGGCCGAGACCAAGCTAAAGGAACTGGAGGGCTTGGCCCAGGAGGTGAACAGCGCCCTGGCCTTCGACCCGACCGAGGCCGGCGTGTTACTGCCCGCGACACCGAAGGTACTAACGGGCGATTGGCAAGCCACGAAGGCGGCTTTGCTGGACACGGCCGACACCTGGACCCGCAACACCCGGCGCCTGATCGCCCGGAAAGCGTACCAGCACGAGGGACTAGACCAATGACCGTCAGCACGACAATGACACCCCAAATCCGTTTGAGCCGGTCTGTTGGCGGCTTCAGCAATACCAACCTGGCCCCTTGGTTCCTGACGTTCGATGAGTTGGTGGCGAACCTGGGTAAGCCGACTGTGGGGACAAAGGACGGGAGCTATTTCGTTCGCGGCCCGACCAACGGCACGGCGAAACGAGCGGATGAGCACATTACCGAGGCGAACGCGGTCATCATCGACGGCGACAGTCGCATGGACCCAGAGACCGGCACCATTGAATCGGGCGCCCCGCATCCTTTGCTGGTGCATGAAGCCCTACGCGACTAGGACATAACCCACTGCATCTACACCAGCCACTCCCATGGCGGGGAGAAGGGGAATCGCTGGCGATTGGTCATCCCGGCCCCGCTTGGCAGCGACCATCGCGCCCTGCTGGCCTGTGTGGACCATGTGCTGGGCATCCTGCACCGGGCGGGCGTGTTCGTGGCGCCAGCCAAGGAGAATTACTCGTGGTCCCAGCCTTGGTATCTGCCCCGCGTCAGAGACACCGGCGCCGAATTCCTGACCTTCGCCCATGACGGGGGCGAGACCTTGGACGTGGCCAGCATCATGGCCGCCTGGCACAAGGAGGCCCCTCGTCAGCCGGATGTGGCGCCCGATACCCAGCGCCCGAAGTCAGCCGAGGGACTGATTGGCCACTTCGTCGCTGAGCATGGCACCCCCGGGCAGATCGCCGCCCGCCTGGAGGGGGCCGGTTACTCGTTGGCTAGCGCCCACCATCTTAACGGCGCCCCCTGCTACCGCTACCTTCACCCCCGGAGCCAGACCAGACAACCCGGCGTATTGCTCTTCAAAAGCCGGGCTGGTGTGTGGCGGGTATGCTCTCATCACGGCGACTATGACCCCTTGGCCGCGATCGACAAGCAGACCGGCAAGGTTCTGGCGCATGATGCCTTCGATGTTTACCGCATCTTTGAGCATGGCGGCGACCTGGCCAAGGCATTGAAGGCGATTGATCCGCGCCCGACGATCAAGGTGTTTGGCGGCAGCCTTGAGGCAAATGTCAGGCAGGCGATTCGTGCCCTGGGTGAGCAACGGCCGCCTGCGGTGTTTCAACGGGGTACGCTTCTGTCCCGCGTGGCGCATGTCAGGCACAACGAAAACCCCGTTCACGGCGTGAAGGTGCCCTTGGGGACAGCCCACCTGGTCACGCTTTGCCCGAATGACATCCGGCTGCGCCTGGCACGGGCGGCGATGTGGGCGCGGTCGATCAAGGAAAACGGCGAGGCGTTGTGGGTGGACACGGACCCGCCCCTGGCTGTGGCGCATGGTGTCCTGGCCGCCGTGGGCGAGTGGGGCAAGATACCGTCCCTGCTGGGTGTCACCGAGGCACCCATTCTGCGCCAGGACGGCAGCCTCCTCGACCGGCCGGGGTATGACCCTGAGACGATGCTCTACTACGGGGGACACGCGCCAGCCCTGACGGTGCCCAGCCAGCCCAGCCGTAACGAGGCGATCGCGGCCGCCAACTACGTGTTGGATGTGTTCAGCGAATTCCCCTTCATCGACCGGCGCCTGGATGAATCCGTGGTCCTGGCCCTGTTGCTGACGCTGGTCAAACGGCCGGTCTTGGACTTGGCGCCCTTGGTTGGCATCAGCGCCACGACGCCCGCCAGCGGTAAGGGTCTGCTGGCTGAGGTGTGCAACCTGATCGTGCGCGGCAAGGATGCGGCCCTCATGCCGCCAACATCGGGCATGGATGGCGAGAACGAAACCCGCAAGCGGATCACGAGCCTGCTGCTGCAAGGCTTTTCCGCCGTGACCCTGGACAACTGGACGAGCGCCCTGGGTGGCGACAGCCTGAATACCATGCTGACTTCGGCATCCTGGTCTGATCGGGTGCTGGGCCAGTCGCAAGCGGTGACGTTGCCGAGTCGCGTAACCTGGACAGCAACCGGCAACAACCTGGCCGTTCGCGGTGATATGGTCAGGAGGACACTGCTAGCCGTCATCAATCCGGCGTGTGAGCGACCGGAACAGCGCGAGTTCAAGCGCAGCAACCTGACGGACTACGTGCTCTCGAATCGCGCCAAGCTGCTATCCGCCGTCTACACCATCTTGCGGGCCTATCTTCAGGCAGGCGAACCAGAAAGAGAGGGACCGACCCTCGGCCGGTTCGAGAACTGGAGCCGGGCAGTAGCGGCGCCGATTCGCTGGCTGGGATGGCCGGACCCCATCAAGACCCAAGACCGGCTGCGGGCGGATGACCCCGAGACGCTCAAGTTGGCCGCCCTGTTGTCATCCTGGCATCGGATATTCGGCGGCGAGAACGTGACCGTTTCCAGCCTCATCGAGGCCGCGACCCACCCTGAGCGGATTTATGGTACCCCGCCGCGTGTCGTTCAGTCCCGCGAGGATCAGGCCGCATTGCGTGAGGCACTGGAAGACGCGGCAGGAGATCGGCCAGGGATGATTAACCGCCGCAAACTTGGCTGGTATTTGCGCCACTTCAATGGGCGCGTCTGCAACGGCTTGGCGTTTTTCGTCGATAACAGTCGCCGCGACTCACTGCGGTTCCGGGTTGGGCAGGCTTACGCCCCCGCCGACTAGGGTTTAGAGCTGGTTTCTTTGGTTTCTCTGGATGTACCTATACCCCGAAAATTTTTGGCATGACTCGACCTTAAAATTTTTCTGGGTTATGAAAAACCGGAAAAAGCCTAGAAACCAGCCCGACCCTTGGAAGCGAGACACCTTTTGTCGGGCAGGTGGGAGCAACAACACCAGCCCGGCAGCAACACGCCGACAGGTAGCGCGTCGTCTACTGATGGATGCGTTACCCTGGTGGCATGGTCAAGGTCACTCAAAAGCCCTGTATCTTGTGCTTCAGTCATACGAATAGCACAACATATAGTGAGCGTGAGTTAAAGCTATATAGCTGTAATTTGCAGGTGATAAACAGATGAAATTCCAACCTGGTCAAAGTGGCAACCCTGCTGGTCGCCCGGTGGGCGCGAAAGGTCGAGCATCGGTTTTGCGTGATTCTCTGGACGCCGAGGTGCCCGAAATTCTCAAGACCGTAGTCCAACAAGCCAAAGACGGCGACATCCAAGCGGCACGGCTGGTTCTGGAGCGTGTACTGCCACCCATCAGGGCGGTAGGGCCAAAGGTCGAAGCGCCTCTTGAGCATTTCGCGGAAGGCGATCTCAAGGTTCGCGCCGAGGCCGTGGTTACTGCGCTTGGTCGTGGCGACATATCGACCGATGTGGCGCAAAGTCTGATGGGCGCCCTGAATATGCAGGCTGGCATCCTGGAAACCAGCGACTTGGCCGAACGTATCTCTAAGCTGGAGGAAGCCCTGAATGTCCGCAGCAACCCTTAAAGCCCGGCTGGTGAAGCTGGAAACCGTGTCGCCTGAAATCGAGTTCTCCATCGAGGACCTGGGCGCGATGATTGGGCGGCTTGGATTCGTGGACCTGGACGCAAAGGACGGTTCGCCTGCCCTGGTGGCGATCAGGGCCGAGTTGAAGGCTTTACTGGCGAAGATGGCCCTGGCCTAGTGCTGGCGACGATGGCCGCCAGAGGGACAGTCTACACTTGCTCATGCCGCAACCATCAGCCAACGGCTACCGAAGTTGGCGGATGTGTAGCTGCGGGGGAGGTGCGTTGCTCCCCCGTGGCACCGGCACCATCGAGATCAAACCTGGCCATAGCGATTTCTAGCGTGTGTTCTATCCTTGAGTTTGGCCTGTCTATGGATTTAGTTGCTGGAGGCGGCAGCGCCAATTAGATGTATCAAAGAACAACAATCTACTTAGGAATTACAACCAGATGAATAAGTCATATCTTGCTGTTTCCATGGCACTTCTTGTTGCAACCGGGCTTGCCTATGGCCAGAAGTCGCCGCCCTATGATCCCAAGACTGGGGTTTACTACATAGACAACAGCCCGCCGCCCCAGGCCAAAAAAAGCGAGAAGTCCACCAGCAGTAAAGAAACCAAATCAAAACCTGCCCAGCCCGAATATCGGGCTGTTTATCCGCCAGGTTACTGGGAAAAGCAGAAGCGGCTACAAGATCAGGAAGTTGCCAAGTATGAAAGACGCTACCGGGAACAGAAGCAGGCGGAAGAAGCTGCTGAAAAAGCACGTATAGCAGCGGAAGAAGCTGCAGAAAAAGCACGTATAGCAGCAGAGGAAGCGGAGATCAAAAGGAAAGCGGAAATGAAGGAGTTTGCAAGGGAGGTTGCCAGAAATATGCCTCGACCTGATGTTCATGTATCGGCACCAATTGTTAATTCGCCTCCAATAATTATCAAAAAATAGATAGGTAATTGGTCAACACAGCCGCCACTGAAGCAGTTAGTGGTGGCGGTAGCTTACAGGGGGCGCGATTAAAGGAGAAGGCCGCCTAAGACACCCAAGGCCGAGGAAGGCACCGACCCAAGCCCGCAGCGTGCGTGGTTTATTTTGTCTGGCTGGCGGACTACCATGAAGTTGTGAAGGCCGCCGTGTCTGTTCCTGCTGGGAATTGGACCCGGCTGAGTTTGCAGCATGACGGCTTTTACAGGTCCAGTCGGACGCCCGGCGTAATCCGGGGAAGGCTCCAGTGGAAATGCTGCTTCGGCACTTCTCCCTGGCATGGTGGAGTCCCTGCCCACCGCGACTGGACCAAACAGAGGCCGTGCTTTGGCCCGAGACCGCGCTAGGGGTGTGAGCGGCTTGTCCGCTGAGATGATTGGACGGCGCCCTTTCCCAGAGCACGGCTTTCAAATGGGACGACGGTTCAGGGGCCTTTAAAGCCCGGGTAGATCCGACTGGACCGCCGATCCCGCCCTACACCCAAGCCCAGGCCAGCCACAAGCGAGTCTGGGCTTTTATTTGCCCGCAAGAATCGCCCGCCAACGTGCGGGTATTTTGTGGGCGATGGTCCGGCCCTGCGCGACCGCATCATCCCGCCCTGGCGGATACCATACCCCGCCACAGGTAAGCGAAGGGGTGCGGTCATGACAAGCGATGAGTGCGTGGAGCTGGCCAGGGCAAGGGGTGTCACTGTGGCCACAATCCGGCGATGGGTCCGCCTGTACGGTGAAGACGAGGCCCGGCGAAGGGAGAGGGTCACCGCCAGCCAGGCCGGGCGGATGGGGCGCAAGGTGAGCGGGGATACCGTAGTCTGGAGCAAGCCAGCCAGGCCCCCGGCGTATCGGTCACGCTGCACAATCTTTGATTGGTAGTTAGAGGGTGGCTTTGGAATCGCTCATGCACATATTGACATACTTAAGTTAGTTGCATATTCTCATAGTCACAGATTGTTGCGTGGTTACAAAGAATGAGCGAGACCAAGGTTCCCATCAGCGAACGAGCGTTGATCGCCCGTATCAATCGCAAGCTGAAACCAGATTCCGAACGGCTGAAAAAGCTACGAGGCGACCGTGGTTTGATGGACCTGGGCCGCTACTACATCATCGACCTGAAAAACGGCTTGCTCACTCAAGCCAATGTCGACTTGGAAGAAACTGCCCGGTCCATGGGTGTGCTGCAACCATGGGAAAGGTTAGATGAGGAAAATGAATGATGAGCAATGACTTAGCCCTAAATGCGTCTTTTGCAATGCTGAATTCACCTTTCTCGCTGATGACAGGAAGCGAAGTAGCCGTCAACCTGGTGCAGGGTGAGGTTGCGCAATTCGTCCCGGAAGCGACCTATCTTGTCGACCGTCGTGATGGCCTTGTGATGGCTGAGTATCGCGAAGACGAAAGCGGCTCTCCATGGCTGGAGATGCTGAACACTCAAGGAAGGGATAGGTGGGCGGAATTCGCTTCCGTCTGAAGTATGACGCCCGCGAAACGGGCAAAACGTAAACCGTCGCTGATGACTTTGCGGGTTGGCCCCCGGTTCAGTCATCAGCGCAAAGCCCCGACCGCTGACACGGCCAAGGCACCGGCAGGAAGATGATACCCGATACCCCTGGGGATCAGTACGCCAGCCATTACCCGCCCCTGCGGTCGGTCATCCACCCCAAACTGGAGACCGATCATGTCACCCATCACCCAACCCCTTTCCTACAACCACCTGGCCCTGCTGTGCGATCTGCACAAGGTCATCGGCATGTTGACCTGCCTGCAATGCCAGATCGACGCCAGCATCAAGGCCAGTCGCCATGCCACCCAGGAGCAGGCCCATGCTTAAGCAGCCCCCCTGGAGTCGAGCGGCCGCTATCGAGACCGTTCTCGAAGTCGCCCACACTCTGATCGCCCTTGATCTGGATGAGGACCAAGGCGTGGTCGGCCAGCTTTGCACCATGCGCCACGTCGGCGCTCTGGTGGAGCTGGCGATGGTGGCGACAAAAGACCTGGCCGACGAGCTGTGCGACGTAGCGGATAAGCTAGATGCTCAGGAGGAGTCGCCCGCCGCCGCCTGATCCTGACCGCCATCACCACACCAAGCCCGGCCCGTCCGGGCTTTTCTTTGCCCGCCGGGAGCCGCTACAGGCCCCTTTGGCGCAATGCTGGCCGTGGGCAATGCCCCATGTAAGCCTCTGCCCCTGCTGGCGGCCCTGTGGCGCGTGGTGAGCACGATAGGCCCAACCGATCTGGCATACCTTGCATGCCGAAATTTCACCGATCGCTCGATAGGCGAGACTGGCACCATGCAAGGCCATGCCAATAGGCCCGACCTATGGAACCGTGGTCATCGCGCCCCGAAGGCCCAAGAAGCCAGTCACCCCAACGGCTGGGACACCAGTCGCCCAACCAGAAGGATGCTCGACACCGGACCCAGGCGAGTGCCGGGCTTTGGATGCAGGCGACGGTGGAAGTGAAGGCCCGGACCCTGCTGGCGGTCGTGGCCGGTCGGGGTGTGCACCCATAAGCGTTTTGGATGCGATCTCAAGAATCCATCAGGCAGTATCAACCTGATGGTGCGTTAGAAGGTGGATAGTCGCCACCGATGACGGGCAAGGGTGCCATCGGAAAAAACCATGACCAAAAACGAGGTGAAATGCCGTCCCTGGCCTGTTCTTACCAGATTCTTACCAGAATCCACAATTCTGATCTGTTATTACCTTGTCTGAATCTGTAAGTGCTTGTTTTTATGGTGGGCCGTCAGGGATTTGAACCCCGGACCAAGGGATTATGAGTCCCCTGCTCTAACCGCTGAGCTAACGGCCCAGAATTGTTATTAGCCGCCAGTAACCAACTCGGTGATAAACCATTCACTGGCGGCAAATTGATCACTCACTGTCAAGGAAGCTGCGCAGCTTGTCCGAACGGGTGGGATGACGCAGTTTGCGCAGGGCCTTGGCCTCGATCTGGCGAATGCGCTCACGGGTGACATCGAACTGCTTTCCGACCTCCTCCAGGGTATGGTCGGTGTTCATGTCGATGCCGAAGCGCATGCGCAGGACCTTGGCCTCGCGGGAGGTGAGACTGGCCAGCATGTTTTGCGTCGCCTCGCGCAAGCCCTCGATGGTGGCAGATTCCACGGGGGAGATGACTCCAGAATCCTCAATGAAATCGCCGAGATGTGAATCCTCGTCATCGCCAATGGGGGTTTCCATGGAGATGGGCTCCTTGGCGATCTTGAGGACCTTGCGTACCTTGTCCTCCGGCATCTCCATGCGCACGGCCAGTTCCTCGGGCGTGGCCTCGCGGCCCATCTCCTGCACCATCTGTCGCGAGACGCGGTTGAGCTTGTTGATGGTCTCGATCATGTGCACCGGGATGCGGATGGTGCGGGCCTGATCGGCGATGGAGCGGGTGATGGCCTGGCGAATCCACCAGGTGGCGTAAGTGGAAAACTTGTAGCCACGGCGGTATTCGAATTTGTCCACCGCCTTCATCAGGCCGATGTTGCCTTCCTGAATCAGATCCAGGAACTGCAGGCCACGGTTGGTGTATTTCTTGGCGATGGAGATGACTAGGCGCAGGTTGGCCTCGACCATTTCCTTCTTGGCCCGGCGCGCCTTGGCCTCGCCGATGGACATGCGCCGATTGACTTCCTTGATCTCGCCAATGGTCAGGTAATTTTCACGCTCGACTTCCTGCAGCCGACGCTGGGCGCGACGGATGTCCTGGGCATGGCGGGCAAGGGCCGCGGCGTAGTGCTCACCGCTGGCGATCTGCCCGTCCAGCCAGTCGGGGTTGGTCTCGTTGGCCGGGAAGGTGTTGATGAAGGTCTTGCGTGGCATGCCGGCGCCGTCGACGGCCAGCCCCATGATGACCCGTTCCTGGGTGCGAATCCGTTCGATGGTGGCGCGCAGGGTCTCGGCGAGTTCCTGAAAGACATTGGCGACCAGCTTGAACTGTAGGAAGACCTCGGAGACGTCATCCATGGCCTGACGGGTGCGGTCATCCAGTCGGCCGTGTTGATCCAGGCATTGCTTGAGGTGCGCGTAACGGTCGCGCATGAGTTGGACCCGCCGGGCCACTTCCTCGGGGTCTGGACCCGAATCGGCCGTGGCCACCTCCTCGGCCTCCTCCTCCACATGATCGTCGACGACCTCGGGATGCTCTTCGTCCGCGGCGGCCTCCTCGACCGGCGGGGCGGCGATGATGGCGGCGGGCGGGACGGGCAGGGCTTCCTCGGCGTCGGTGAAGCCAGAGATGGCATCGGATAAGCGCATCTCATCCTTCTCGACCCGGTCAAAGATTTCCAGCAGCCGCTCGACGCTGCGCGGGTACATGGAAAGGGCGGCGAGGACCTGGTTCAGCCCTTCCTCGATGCGCTTGGCGATCTTGAGCTCGCCCTCGCGGGTCAGCAGTTCCACGGTGCCCATCTCGCGCATGTACATGCGCACCGGGTCGGTGGTGCGACCAAACTCGGAATCAACGCTGGCCAGGGCGGCGGCGGCAGCCTCGGCGGCCTCGTCGTCGGAGACGGCCGTATCGCTGAGGGTCGAGTCGAGTTCCGCGGGTGCGGTCTCGTGAACCTCGATCCCCATGTCGTTGATCATCCGAACGATGTCTTCGATCTGTTCGGGTTCGACGATGCCCTCGGGCAGGTGATCGTTGACCTCGGTATAAGTCAGGTAGCCCTGCTCTTTGCCTTTGGTGATCAGTTGCTTCAGTTGGGACTGTTGCTGTTGTTGATCCATTCGGGCACCCTGGAGTTGCGTGGCTGGGGGAGTCGGTAGGGGGGGACGGCCAAAAAGTCAGCCAAGCATCCTATCAAAACATCACGAGGGAAAAAACCGGTGCGAGAAAGCGTTATCTGCCGGTAATGGAGGAAGGGTGTGGTTAACGGCTTGGCGACATTACCTATAAAGTAGCCAGTTAGGGCGGATTTCCAAGTCGCCGGACGAAAATAATTTTCCGCTGAGCCGGCGGCCACGCGGACCAGCTCGGGCAAGGGTGTTGGGAGGGCCAGGAGCGGCGGTTCATCACGCTGTATCCTGGCGACTGGACTGGATGGCCTGACGCAAGGCGTCCTTCTCTTCCTCGGTCCAGTCGGCGGTACTGGCGCGGTTGAAGAGGGTGCTGCTTCGCGCGGCCACCGCCTCCTGGTTGAGCCGCTGAAGGGCGCCTACTAATTCGGGTGCCAGACCCTCGGGGGGTATATGGGCCAGTAATGCCGGGTCCGCCAAGCGCCGCAGGAAAGGGTAACCCTCCATCTCCCGCCAGCGCTCGAGGAGGGCGGCGCTGCCAAGTCCAGGATGATGGCTGAGGGTGGCGAGGAGGTCCGCGAGGAGGGGGATGCCGGGCCCCTGGAGTTGGCGCCAGGCTTCGTCCAGATCTTTCACCGCGGGCGCCAGTTCGGGGTACTGGACGAGGATGGCGATAGCCAGGCGTAGGGGGGTGGCGGCCTGGTTCCGGCCGGTCGGTGGGGGCGATGGCCGGCGACGGACCAGGGCGCGACCCGAGGGGGCAGGGTGGGGGTTGGGCAAAGCCAGACCAATCAGTTTGGACAGGCGATCCCGCAACAGGTCGCGCAGGAGCCCGGCGGGCAGACGCTTCAGCAGGGGGGCAACCTGGTTGCCGAGACGGGCGCGGCCGTCCAGGGTGTTGAGGTCGATGTCCCTGGCCAGGTGTTCGAGGAGAAAGTCGGACAGGGTTGTGGCCTGGCGCAGGCGTTCCTCGAAGACGGGACGGCCCTCCTGGCGGATCAGGGTATCCGGGTCCTCGCCTTCGGGCAGGAAGAGAAAGCGGATCTCCTGCTGGCCCGTTGCCAGGGGCAGGCAGGTTTCCAGGGCCTTCCAGGCGGCGTTGCGGCCGGCCTGATCGCCATCGAAGCAGAAGATCAGTTCCGGTGCCTGGGGGAGGAGGAGGCGGAGATGATCCGGGGTCGTCGCCGTGCCCAGGGTCGCCACGGCATAGTCGATGCCGAATTGAGCCAGGGCGATGACGTCCATGTAACCCTCCACGACCAACAGTCGTTGGGGCGTGCGTTGGGCCTTGAGGGCCTGGTGGAGGCCATAGAGTTCACGACCCTTGTGGAAAAGCGGGGTTTCGGGGGAATTGAGGTATTTGGGTTTGCCGTCACCGAGGAGGCGACCGCCAAAGCCGATGACACGACCCCGGCGGTCCCGGATCGGAAAGAGGATGCGGTCGCGGAAGCGGTCGTAGTGCTTGCCATCCTGCTCGACCACCAGGCCGGCCTGGATCAGGTGCCGCCGGTCATGTTCCGTGCGACCCAACCGGCCGATGAGGAAATCCCACGCGGGGGGGGCGTAACCTAGTTCGAAACGGGCGGCAATCTGGCCGCTCAGTCCGCGTCCCTTGAGGTAGTCAACCGCCCGCCCGGCTTGGGGGTGCTGGCGCAGTTCCAATTGATAGAGCTTGGCGGCCGATTCGAGCAGGGCGTAGAGGGGGCGGGTGTCGGGGCCTCGTCGCGGTTGTACGCCATCATCCTGAGGAAGGTCCATACCAGCCTGACGTGCCAGTTCCTCGACCGCCTCCCCAAAGTTCAGATTGTTGTGTTCGATAAGAAAATCGATGGCGTTACCATGTGCGCCGCAGCCAAAACAATGGTACGTCTGTCGGGAAGGCGTGACGGTGAAGGAGGGGGTTTTTTCGTTATGAAAGGGGCAACATGCCTGAAATAGCGCCCCAGACCGTTTGAGAGGTACCTGGCGATTGATCAGATCGACGATGTCGATCCGCGCCAGCAAGTCACTTTTGAATTCGGGCGTGATTCTGCTGGCCATGGATTCAGCGAGCAGAAGAATTCAAGGCGCACCCAGGTGGCAAATTGCCCCTTTAGGGAGGGACTGGGCTCTGGGAAGGTACTGGATTGGGATCCCGAGTTATGGGGGACTCGGCAAAAGGCCCAAGCGTTGCTTGACGAGGGTGCTGACGGCGCCCACGTCCGCGCGCCCCTGAACCTGGGGCTTGAGGATGGCCATCACCTTGCCCATGTCCTTCATGGCGGTGGCGCCGGCTGCGGCCATGGCAGCCTCGATCAGGGTCTGGATCTCAGCCTCGCTAAGGGCGGAGGGCAGAAAATCCTGGCAAACGCCGATTTCGTAACGCTCCTGCTCGGCGAGATCCTCGCGACCGGCGACCTCGTATTGGGCGACGGAGTCACGGCGTTGCTTGATCATCTTGTCCAGCACCGCGAGTACCTGGGCATCGTCCAGTTCAACCCGCTCGTCCACCTCGCGCTGCTTGATGGCGGCGTGGATGAGACGGATGATGCCCAACCGACGTTTCTCGCCCGCCTTCATGGCGGCCTTCATATCTTCGGAGAGGCGTGCCTTGATCATACTAGCGAAGGTGCGAGGGTGGGGTGGGGGGATGACCCCAGAGCCAGGCAGCTGCCTCGCGGTCAAGGGATCAGCCGGGGGATCTCAATAAGTGCGTTCCCAGCGACGGGTCTCGCGCTGCAACTTCTTGTGGTGGCGCTTGACCGCGGCGGCCTTGCGGCGCTTGCGCTCGGCGGTGGGCTTTTCGTAAAACTCGCGGCGCCGGACTTCGGCCAGGACGCCGGCCTTCTCGCAGGAGCGCTTGAAGCGGCGCATGGCGACTTCAAAGGGTTCATTTTCCTTGACGCGGACGCTGGGCATGAATGATCTATCCTGTCGTTCGGTGTTGGAGCGCGGCGATGGCGCATGATGGTTAAAGAAGCGGAATTTTAACCAAGCTGGCCAGCGCATGCAAAGCCGATTCACGGCCCATTCACGACAATGGCCAATGCCTATACCATGATGGCTCCTCAACCATGATGACTCCGCTGATCCGGGTACAAGGGGATACAAAGCACCATGCGCGTCTTGGGCATCGAGACCTCCTGCGATGAAACCGGCGTCGCCGTCTATGCCGGTGGCCGCGGCATGCTCGCCCATGCCGTCTACAGTCAGATCGAAATCCATGCGCGCTATGGGGGCGTGGTGCCGGAACTGGCCTCGCGGGATCACGTGCGCAAGACTCTGCCGATGATCCAGCAGGTCTTGGCGGAGTCCGGGCTGTCGCCGCGGGACCTGGACGGCGTCGCCTATACGGTGGGCCCTGGTCTGGTGGGCGCCCTGCTGGTGGGCGCTGCCCTGGGACGCTCCCTGGCTTGGGCCTGGGGCGTGCCGGCGATCGGCGTCCATCACATGGAGGGGCACTTGTTGGCCCCGCTTCTGGAGGAGCCGGTGCCGGACTTCCCTTTCGTCGCCCTGCTGGTCTCCGGCGGTCATACCCAACTGGTGGCGGTGGCGGGCATCGGCCGCTACCAACTGCTGGGAGAATCCCTGGACGATGCCGCGGGCGAGGCCTTCGATAAGACGGCCAAGCTGCTGGGATTGCCCTACCCCGGGGGACCGGCCCTGGCGGCCCTGGCGGAACGGGGCGAGCCGGGGCGTTACCGCTTCCCACGACCCATGACCGACCGGCCGGGCCTGAACTTCAGCTTCAGTGGGCTCAAGACCTTCGCCTTGAACACCCTGCACGAGGAACTGGCGGTCCGCGCCGACCCGGATCAGGCCCGGGCCGACATCGCCCGCGCCTTCGAGGAGGCGGTGGTGGAGACCCTGATCATCAAGTGCCGCCGGGCGGTGCGCCAGGTGGGATTTCCGCGCCTGGTCCTGGCGGGAGGGGTCAGCGCCAACCGGCGCCTGCGGACGGGCATGGACACCGCCCTGGCCGGGGAGGGGGCGCGAGTCTATTATCCCCGTCCGGCCTTTTGTACCGACAACGGGGCCATGATCGCCTTCGCGGGTTGGCAGCGCCTGCAGGCTGGGCAGAGGGATACCTTGTCCTTCGCCCCCCGGGCCCGCTGGGATCTGGCGAGTCTGCCCGCCGTCTGAAGGAAGGAGTCGAGGTACGTCAGGGGGTAACAGAATCCCTGCGGATGATCAGGATTCCTGACTGGGCCGATCCGCCCCGATGCGCCCCTCGGCCCCGGTGAGGAGGTTACGAATGTTGCTCCTGTGCCGCCAGAAGAGGATAAGGCTGATGATGACCTGCATGCCAATCAACCAGGGATCATCCCAGAGCCACCAGAGCAGGAAGGGGGCGACCCCCATGGAGACCAGGGCGGACAGGGAAGAGATCCTGATCACCTTGGCCATGAACAGCCAGATGACCGCCACGCCTAGGCCCAGGGGCCAGTAGAGCCCGAACTGCACGCCCAGGGCCGTGGCCACCCCTTTGCCGCCCTGGAAGCCAAAGAAGATGGGATAGAGATGCCCGAGAAAGGCCGCCAGACCCGTGGCGGCCAGCCCGGCGGTCCCCAGGTCCAGGGCATGGGCGACGAGGAGGGGGATCAGCCCCTTGAGGCTGTCACCCACCAGGGTAATTGCGGCGGCCTTCTTGCCACCGATGCGCAGGACATTGGTCGCCCCGGGGTTGTTCGAGCCCTGGGTGCGGGGGTCTGGCAGGCCCATCACCCGGCAGACGATAATGGCGCTGGAGACGGAACCCAGCAGGTAGGCCAAAAGGACGATGAGGGCGGCGGTGATCATGGCCCGGCATTGGAAACCCAATCGCCGGGCCGGTCAAGCGCTCCCGGCGCGCGCCTGGTGCTCCTGCCGCACCGGCAGATGTACCGGTCTCGCCGAGTATTCATCCTCGCCGCAAATGGCAAAAGTGCAAGACGCTACCAGCGTCTTCAATTATTCAGGGGGCGAGCCCCCACCAGGAAATTCAGTCTGGATCTCCCATCCGCATCCACCTCTTAGGCGGTTCACCCCACATCATGACGCCCCGGCCTCTCCCCAACCACCAGCAACTCCCCTACGCCCTCTATACCGCCGCTCAGGTCCGGGCCCTCGACCAGGCGGCCATCGCTAGTCATTGCCCGGGGGCGGAATTAATGCAGCGTGCCGGCCAGGCCGCCTATGACCTGCTGCGCCGGCGCTGGCCCGCGGCCCAACGGCTGACGGTGCTGTGCGGGCCTGGTAACAACGGCGGCGATGGCTACGTGGTGGCACGCCTTGCCCGAGGCGATGGCCTGGAGGCGCGGGTCCTGCAACTCGGGGATGAGGGGCACCTGACCCCGGAAGCGAGCCAGATGCGCGAGGCCTGGAGCCAGTCAGGGGGTACCTGCGAGGCCTTTCGCGCCTTGCCCCGGAATACGGACCTGATCGTCGATGCCCTGCTGGGCATCGGGCTGGAGCGCCCCCTGATCGGGGACTGGGCCGTGGCGGTCCAGGCGATCAACGCCCAGCGCGCCCCGGTCCTCGCCATCGACATCCCGTCCGGCCTCCATGCCGACACGGGCCGGGTACTCGGCTGCGCCGTCCGGGCGATGGCCACCCTCAGCTTTATCGGCCTTAAGCAGGGGATGTTCACCGGCGCCGGCCCCGAGTATTGCGGCGAGATCCACTTCGCCGGCCTGGGCATTCCGGCGAGCCTCTATGGGCGCGAGATCCTGGCGGCCCGCCGTCTGGACTGGTCCAAGATCGCTGGCCAGGTGCCGCGGCGACGACGGGATGCCCACAAGGGCGACCTGGGGCATGTGCTGATCGTGGGGGGCGCGCCGGGCTTCAGTGGCGCCGCCCGCCTGGCGGGGGAAGGGGCCCTGCGGGCGGGGGCGGGACTGGTCTCGGTGGCGACCCATCCCGCCCACGCCGCCATGCTCAATCTGGGGCGGCCGGAACTCATGGTCGCCGCGGTCACCACGCCTGCGGATCTGGCGCCCCTATTGGCGCGGGCCACCGCCGTCGCCATCGGCCCGGGTCTGGGGCAAGGCCCTTGGGGAAGGGAATTACTGCCTCCGGTCCTCGCCGCGGGCAAGCCCCTGGTGCTCGACGCCGATGCCCTCAACTGGCTCGCCCAGCACCCCAGTCGCCGGGAGGATTGGGTCCTGACCCCCCATCCCGGGGAGGCGGCGCGCCTCCTGGGCTGCTCTCCGGCGGAGGTGCAGGCGGACCGTTTCAGCGCCGCCCGCCGGCTGCGGGATAGGTTCGGCGGCACCCTAGTGCTCAAGGGCGCCGGGACCCTGGTCATGGGCGGGGGCCGGCGTCCGCCTGGGATTTGTAGCCATGGGAATCCCGGCATGGCCTCGGGCGGCAGCGGCGATGTCCTCGCCGGCATGGTCGCCGCCTTTCTGGCGCGGGGCCTGGCGGCGGACGACGCCGCGGAGGTGGCGGTGTGCCTCCATGCCGCCGCGGGCGATGTCGCGGCGCGGGCGGGGGAACAAGGCATGCTCGCCTCGGACCTGATCGCCGCCATTCGCCCCACCCTGAACCAGGTGGAGGTCCTGCCATGAAGCTCGAACCGCGGGGCGAGTCCGCCCAGGAGGTCCTCGGCCAGGAACTGGCCGGCCTGCTCCGACCACCCCTGATCCTCTACCTGGAGGGTGATCTGGGTACGGGGAAGACCACCCTGACCCGCGGGATTCTCCGTGGCCTGGGGCATCAGGGTACGGTGCGCAGTCCGACCTTCACCCTGCTGGAACCCTACGACCTGGGCGCCTGGCGTCTCTTCCATCTCGATCTCTATCGGCTCGCCGATCCAGAGGAGTTGCACTATCTGGGCCTGCGGGATCTCCTCGACGGGGACAGCGTCCTGATCGTCGAGTGGCCCCAGCGGGGCGGCCTCGCGCTGCCGCCGGCGGATCTGGAGATCCGGCTGGCCTACCGGGCCGAGGCCCGGGTGCTGGAATTCCTCCCCCACAGCCCGGCGGGCCAGGCCCTGGTGGCTGCCCTTGCCGCGCTGCGGGCTGGGCGCTCGGCTGGCTGACGGGCTGACAACTCCGGAACTTCATGGGAAGATGCGCGGCACTGACTTGATTTTTCTGGATAAGAAAAAATTGAAGTGCTATCTTCCCCCTTGTCATCCCCGTGGAGTTCCTCATCCCCTCGTCCTGATGTCCAGAATTATCGCCCTCATCACGTTTCTCCTCCCCCTGCTGGCCTTGGCCGGCCCAGCAGAGATCAGCGGCGCACGCCTCTGGATCGCGCCCGATCAAACTCAACTGGTGATCGACGCCAACGCCCCCCTGGAGCACAAGATCTTCCCCGTCACGGCCCCCGACCGCCTGATCATCGATATCCCCGGTGCCCGGGTCACGGGCAAGTTGCCCCTGGCCGAACCGGCGGATCTGCTGGTGAAGGGCGTGCGCAGCGGCGTGCTGGACAACGGTCAGTTGCGGATCGTCATCGACCTCAAGCAGGCGGTGCGCGCCAAGAGTTTCGTCCTCGAACCCAACGAGCGTTATGGGCACCGTCTGGTGGTGGACATGGCGCCCAAAGCCGACAAGCCCCGCACGGGCAAGGCCACGGCCGCCAAGACGGCTACCGGAGGTCGGCACGGACTACGGGATCTGATCGTTGCCATCGATCCCGGCCATGGCGGGGAGGATCCCGGTGCCATCGGCGCCGGGGGAACCCTGGAAAAGCACGTGACCCTCGCCATTGGCCGCAAGCTGGCCAATCTGGTCAATCGGGAGGCCGGCATGCGCGCCCTCCTCATCCGGGACGGCGATTACTATCTAAGTCTCAACAAGCGGATAGAACTCAGCCTGCAACAGGATGCGGACCTCTTCGTCTCCATCCACGCAGATGCCTTCGTGGACCAGGGGGCGAGTGGCTCCTCGGTCTTTACCCTTGCCAGTGACGGCGCCACCAGCCGGCAGGCCGACTGGTTGGCGGAGCGGGAAAACAGCGCCGATCGCATCGGCGGCATCGATCTCAGCGACCGGACCCAGTCCCTGTCCAAGACCTTGTGGGAGATGGCCCAGCAAGGGACCCTGGAGCACAGTAACCTGGCCGCCACGGCGGTCCTGAACAACCTCCGCAAGGTCGGCGCCGTTCATCACACCCAGGTCCAGAAGGCGGGTTTCGCGGTGCTCAAGGTGCCCACCATCCCCTCCCTGCTGGTGGAGACGGCCTTCATCAGTAATCCGGACGAGGAGAAGCATCTGACCAGCGCCGAATTTCAGGCCAGGATGGCGGGAGCGCTGCTGAGCGGCATCAAGGCCTATTTCGCGACCTATCCGCCGCCGGACACCCGTTGGGCGAAAAAGGGCAGTGTCCAGGCGCCGAAGACAGGTGCCTCCGGCGCCGATGCGGCGGCCACCGGCCGTCAGCACGTCATCAGCAAGGGGGATACTCTGGAACGTATAGCTCAGCAATACGCGGTTAGCCTGACCGCTCTGCGCAGTGCCAATGCGGTGGAGGACAACAATCTGCGCGTCGGGGAGGTGCTTATCATCCCCGAAGGATGATCGGTTCCGGGCCCGGGCCCGGGGTGTGCCCCCCCTACAGCCTAGGCCGGTGGGCCCAAGGCAGGCAGGCTCAGCAAGGTGGGTCCAGGCACGACGGTGGGTTCAGGCCAAGGAAATGTGGAAAGCATCCATCTGACACTTCCCGAATTGAGGCCCAAATTGAGATCAGCCCCTCGGTGCGAAGCGGGAAATGGAAATTGGATGCTTTTTCAGGCGGTCAGGGACTCGTTGAGATGCGGTTGCAAGGCCAGTAACAGGGCCCGGTGAACCTTGAGGTTGCCGCCGATGATGTTGCCGGTCTCAAAGAACCGGTCCCCGCCCCGCAGGTCACTGACCCGACCCCCGGCCTCGCTTACCAGCAGGGCGCCGGCGGCCATGTCCCATTCCGACAACCCCAACTCCCAGAAGCCGTCAGTGCGGCCACAGGCGACATAGGCCAGGTCGAGGGCCGCCGAGCCCGGGCGGCGGATGCCGGCGGTGTTTTCCAGGATGGTCCGGAACATGGCCAGGTAGCTGTCGAGGAAGCGCTGGTCACGGAAGGGGAAGCCGGTGCCGATCAGGGCCCCGTCCAGTCCCGTCCGGTTGGCGACGCGGATGCGCCGGTCGTTGAGCAAGGCGCCACCGCCGCGCTCCGCGGTGAACATCTCCTCGCGCAGGGGATCGTAGACCAGACCGCACTCCAGGCGCCCGCGGTGACGCAGGGCAATGGAGATGGAGAATTGCGGGAAACCGTGCAGGTAATTGGTGGTGCCATCCAGGGGGTCGATGACCCATTCGAAGTCGCTCCGGCCGCGGGCACCGCTCTCCTCTGCCAGGAAGGCGTGGTTCGGATACTTGGACCTCAATTCCTGGATGATGGCGTCCTCGGCCGCACGATCCACCTCGCTGACGAAGTCATTACGGGTCTTGGCCTGGATCTGTACCTGGTCCACGCGCTCGAAATAACGCAGGATGAGGCGCCCGGCGGCGCGAGCCGCGCGCGTTGCGATGGTGAGGGTCGGTTGCATGGCGGCGCACGATACCGGAAAGCCCGGCGACAGGAAAGGTCGGGTTCGCGCCGCCACGCCAGCCTTAAGGGACCAAACCTGCGGGAGCAGAACGGCGGGACCGCACCTGCGGACCAGCCTCACCAGACCTGGACTGCGGGACCACCTGTGCGGACCAGACTTGCGCGAGCCCCGTCGCGACGCGCATCCAGGCTTGACAAGCAGGCCATCTTCTTCTGAAGTGGCGCGGCCATGAACGGGGACAACGCAACACTTCTGGATCACATCCGCTTCGTGCTGGTGGAGACCACCCATACCGGCAATCTCGGCGCCACGGCCCGGGCCATGAAGACCATGGGCCTGAGTCGGTTGCACCTGGTCCGGCCCAAGTCACCACCGGACGCGGAGGCCCTGGCGCGGGCCTCCGGTGCCGACGACCTGCTCGCCACGGCCGTTTTTCACGACCGGCTGGTCGATGCCCTCGCCGGTTGTCAGTTGGTGATCGGTTCCAGCGCCCGGTTGCGGGCGGTGGAATGGCCCCTGCTCGATCCGCCGGAATGCGCCCGGCACCTGCTCGCGGCGGCGCGGACGGGGGAGGTGGCGTTGGTCCTGGGGCGCGAGCGCTCCGGCCTCACCAATGAAGAACTGGCGCTCTGCCACTACCTGGTGCATATCCCGACCAATCCCGCCTTCAGTTCCCTCAATCTGGCGGCGGCGGTCCAGGTCTTCGCCTATGAGATCCGCCAGGCCTTCCGTGCCGGCCGGGGGGAGACCTTGCCCCGGGAGGATCGCGACCTGGCCACGGCCGAGGCCCTGGCGGGCTTTCATGACCACCTGACCCAGACCCTCGTGGAGATCGGCTACGCCGACCCCGAGCAGTCGGGAAAACTGAGCCGCCGGTTGCGCCGGCTGTTCCTGCGCGCCCAACCGGACTGGACCGAGATCAATATCTTGCGCGGTATCCTCAGCGCAGCCCAGGGTCGCAAGGACCCGGCACGCTTTCACCGCCGCGCGCGGACGGAGGACGGCAAGGTCTGAGGCCGGTCCCCCGACCGCCACCCTGGCTCGCGTAGCTACGCTTTGCATTGGCCCGCCGCGGCCGCGGCTGGCCCCGATTGTGGAGGGAACTTACCCGTGTTTGCACGGATTAGAGAAGACATCGCCTGCATCCTTGACCGCGATCCAGCGGCGCGCAACGCCTTCGAGATCCTGACCACCTACCCCGGTCTCCACGCGGTCATCGCCCACCGTCTGTCGTCCCGCCTGTGGCGGGCCAATTTCAAATGGCTGGCGCGGGTGGTGGCCAACGTCGCCCGACTCTTCACCGGCATCGAGATCCATCCCGGGGCCCAGATTGGCCGGCGCTTTTTCATCGACCATGGCATGGGGGTGGTGATCGGCGAGACGGCCATCATTGGTGACGACTGCACCCTCTATCATGGCGTCACCCTGGGCGGCACCAGTTGGGAGAAGGGCAAGCGCCACCCGACCCTGGGCAACGATGTCGTGGTCGGCGCCGGGGCCAAGGTCCTGGGCCCCATCGAGATTGGTGATGGCGTCCGGATCGGCTCCAACGCCGTGGTCAACAAATCCGTCAGCGCGGGGGCCACGGTCGTCGGCGTCCCCGGGCGGCTGGTGGAGCGCCCCAGCAGTGCCGCGGAGGAACGCCGGGCCAACACCGCCAAGCGTATCGGCTTCGACGCTTACGGGGCCACCCGTGATACGCCGGACCCGGTCGCCCATGCGGTCAACTGCATGCTGGACCACATCCACCTGCTCGACAAGCGCCTGGAGGCCATGGCCCTGGCGTTGGAACGGCATGGCATCACGGGTCATTTCAACCATCTGCCCGACCTGGATGCCTGTGAGATCCATTCCACCGCGGATGATGGCGAGTCCCCCCCCGAGAAAGTCCCCCCCTCTTGAACTCCTGGCCGCCGTCAATACTTGACGGAAATACTAGGTTATTGTAGCCTTGGGTCACGTTAAGCGACAGGAGTGGCAGGCCTCATGAGATTGACGACCAAGGGGCGGTATGCGGTCACCGCCATGCTGGACCTGGCGATCCACGCCGCGGGCAAGCCGACGGTCCTTGCCGACATCGCCCACCGGCAGGGCATCTCCTTATCTTACCTGGAACAGATCTTCGCCCCCCTGCGTAAGCGGGCCCTGGTAACCAGCGTGCGGGGTCCCGGCGGGGGCTACCGGCTGGCCCGGCCCCCGGCGGCGATCTTCATCGGAGAGGTCATCGAGGCGGTGGATGAGCAACTCGAGGCCACCCGCTGCGGCGGTGGACGCGATTGTCAGGCCCGTGGCGCCTGCCTGACCCATCAACTCTGGCAGGACCTGAGCGATCACGTCCGTGGTTACCTCCACGGCGTCAGTTTGTCGGATCTGGTCGAACATCAAGCTGTAAGGGACCGGGTTCAGGCCAGGTCCAGACCCGTCGGTCCCGGCGGAACCCGGGTCCTCCCCCCCGCACGCCCGGGTCCGATGCGCGTCGCCGCCGGGGCCTGAGTCGCCGCCCCCCCTGATATTCGGAGCGAGAGATGAAACTACCCATTTACATGGACTATTCGGCCACGACCCCGGTGGACCCCCGTGTCGCCGAGAAGATGTGCGCCTGCCTGACCCTCGAGGGCAATTTTGGCAACGCCGCCTCCCGCTCCCATGCCTTCGGCTGGGCGGCGGAGGACGCAGTGGAGGAGGCCCGCCAGCAGGTCGCCGCTCTGGTCAATGCCGATCCCAAGGAGATCGTCTGGACCTCCGGCGCCACCGAGTCCGACAATCTGGCCATCAAGGGTGCCGCCAACTTTTACCAGAAGCGCGGCCGGCACCTCGTCACCTGCAAGACCGAGCACAAGGCGGTCCTGGATACCTGTCGGCAGCTCGAGCGCGAGGGCTTCACGGTCACCTATCTGGACCCCGAGCCCAATGGCCTGATCGATTTGCAGAAACTGGAGGAGGCCCTGCGGCCGGATACCATCCTGGTCTCCATCATGCACGTCAACAACGAGATCGGCGTCATCCAGGATCTTCAGGCCATCGGTACCCTGACCCGGGAGCGCAACATTCTCTTCCACGTCGATGCCGCCCAGAGCACCGGCCGGGTGCCCATCGACCTGGAGCGGCTCCCCGTCGACCTCATGTCCTTCTCCGCGCATAAGACCTATGGTCCCAAGGGCATCGGCGCCCTCTACGTGCGCCGCAAGCCCCGGGTGCGGCTGGAGGCGCAGATGCACGGCGGGGGTCACGAGCGGGGCATGCGCTCCGGCACCCTGCCCACCCACCAGATCGTCGGCATGGGCGAGGCCTTCCGTCTGGCCAAGCTGGAGATGGCGACCGAGAACGAGCGGGTCCTGGGTCTGCGTCGCCGCCTCTGGGCGGGCCTGAGCGACCTGGAGCAGGTCTTCCTCAATGGTGATGAGGAGCGGCGGGTGGCCGGCAACCTCAACGTCAGCTTCGCCTACGTCGAAGGGGAGTCCCTGATCATGGCCCTCAAGGACCTGGCGGTTTCGTCCGGTTCGGCCTGCACCTCCGCCAGCCTGGAGCCCAGCTATGTGCTGCGCGCCCTGGGGCGGGAGGACGAGCTGGCGCACAGTTCCATCCGCTTCTCCCTGGGGCGTTTTACCACCCAGGAGGAGGTGGACTATGCCATCGCCAAGATCCGGGATCAGGTGACCCGGCTGCGCGAGCTCTCCCCCCTCTGGGATATGTATCGGGAAGGCATCGACCTCAGTTCCGTCCAGTGGGCGGCGCACTGATTCTCCAACTTCAGGGTGCACGCTCGGTTGTTCCCGTCCGCCCTTGCCACGAGAGGTGAATTGACATGGCATACAGTGAAAAAGTACTCGATCATTACGAAAACCCCCGCAACGTGGGCAATTTCGACACCACCGATCCCAGCATCGGCACCGGCATGGTTGGGGCCCCGGCCTGCGGTGATGTGATGCGCCTGCAGATCAAGGTCAACGACGCCGGGGTCATCGAAGATGCCCGGTTCAAGACCTACGGCTGTGGCTCCGCCATCGCCTCCAGCAGCCTCCTGACGGAGTGGGTCAAGGGCAAGACCTTGGCGGAGGCCCTGGAGATCAAGAACCAGCAGATCGCCGACGAGCTGGCCTTGCCCCCGGTCAAGGTGCATTGTTCAGTACTGGCGGAGGATGCCATCAAGGCCGCCATCCACGATTACGAGCGCAAGCGGGCCTGAGCGAGCGCCACGGGAGCATCACGAAATGGCTATTTCCATGACCGCGGCGGCCGCCAGGCACGTCCGCGGCTATCTCGACAATCGCGGCAAAGGCATCGGCATCCGGCTCGGGGTGCGCACCTCCGGCTGTTCGGGGATGGCCTACACCCTGGAGTTCGCGGATGAGACGCGGCCGGAGGACCTGGTCTTCGAGTCGGAAGGGGTTCAGGTCATCGTCGATCCCAAGAGCCTGCTTTACCTGGACGGTACCCAACTCGACTATACCCGGGAGGGGTTGAACGAGGGGTTCAAGTTCAACAACCCCAACGTCAAGGATGCCTGTGGTTGTGGCGAGAGCTTCAACGTTTGACGCCGGGACCCACCTCCTGGCCGTCTCCTGATCAGGGCTAGCGCCGTGTTTGACCCGTCCCAGAATTATTTCCAGCTCTTCGGCCTGCCGGTGTCCTTTGCCCTGGACACCGAATTGCTGGCCGAACGCTACCGGCGCCTGCGTCAGACCGTCCACCCGGACCTCTTCGCCACCGCCGGGGAACGCGAAAAGCGTCTCGCCCTGCAGGCCTCCACCCTGGTGAATGAGGCTTACCAGATCCTCAGGGATCCCCTGGCCAGGGCGCGCTACCTGCTGCAGATGCGTGGCGCCGGGGCCGGCGATGACCAGGAGACCACCCAGGACATGGCCTTCCTCATGGAACAGATGGAATTGCGGGAGGCACTGGCCGCCGCCCGTCAGGCGGCCGAGCCCCACGTCGTCATCGCGCGGGTCAGGGCCCGCCTGTCGACTCTGGCCGACGAACTGATCGCTGACCTGGGGTCGCGGCTGGATGCTCGCGCGTTAGCCATCGGTTTGGATGCCGGCGCGCCGGACGGTGGTCCAGATGCCGGTGCGCTGGACAGCGGTCTGGATGGCGGCGCGCCGGCCGGCGCTGATATCCCGGGCGCACCGGCGGAACCAGCGACCGTTACGCCGCAAACGCCGGTAACGACGCCGTCTCCCCTGACCGCGGCCGACGTGACAGCCATTCGGGAATTGATCCGCAAATTGCAGTTTGCGCGCAAGTGCGAGGCCGAGGCTGAGGCCCTGGAGGCCGAACTGGAAGAGGCCCTCTGAGGCCGGGTCTTCAGGCCATCCGTCAGTTCATCCCAGTCCAGACCACCGCCCTCGCCCCAGAGAACCTAATCCCTTGATCCCTCACCGCTGCGTATCCTGCCCATCATGCCCCTCCCGATCTGGCGCGAGCCGCGGGGCGGGGAAGCAGATCCTGGCGACGGCAACCTAGAGAGTACCCATGGCATTGCTTCAGATCGCGGAGCCCGGACGTTCCGCCGCCCCACACCAGCACCGCCTGGCCGCTGGCATTGACCTGGGAACCACCAATTCCCTGATCGCCAGCGTCCGCAGTGGGCGCGCCGAAACCCTGCCGGATGCCGCGGGACGCCACCTGCTGCCCTCCATCGTGCGCTACACGGACGAGGGGCCGGTGGTGGGTGACGAGGCCAAGGCGATGGCCGCCCTGGACCCACTAAATACCCTGGCCTCCGCCAAGCGCCTCATCGGCCGTGGCATCGCCGAGGTCAAAAGCCTGGGCTCCCGTCTCCCCTACGAGTTCGTCCGTACCGACACGGCCGTGCCGCGCATCCGCACCCGCGCCGGGGATGTCAGCCCCATCGAGGTCTCCGCTGAAATCCTGCGCACCCTGGCCCGACGGGCCGCGGTCAGCCTGGGTGGAGAACTCACCGGGGTGGTCATCACCGTTCCGGCCTATTTCGACGACGCCCAGCGGCAGGCGACCAAGGACGCCGCGCGGCTGGCCGGGCTCAAGGTGCTCCGGCTGCTCAACGAGCCGACGGCGGCGGCGGTGGCCTATGGTCTGGACCGGGGCGCCGATGGCCTGCATGCCGTCTTTGATCTGGGGGGCGGGACCTTTGACATCTCCATCCTGCGCCTGCGTCGGGGGGTCTTCGAGGTCCTGGCCACGGGCGGGGACTCGGCCCTGGGTGGTGATGACATGGACCATGCGCTGGCGGAGTGGATCATGGCCCAGGCGGGGATCGGTGACGATGCCGGGCACCAGGTCCTGCGGGGGCTACTGCGCGATGCCTGCGCCGCCAAGGAGGCCCTGACGGAGCAGCCATCCGCGCCCCTGCGCATCGCTATGCCCAGCGGTCGCCACTGGGAGGGCAGCATCGACCGCGCCACCTTCGACGGCCTAGTCGATCCCCTCATCTCCCGGGCCCTCACCGCCTGCCGCCGGGCGCTGCGGGATGCCGGCCTCAAGGTCGGTGAGATCAAGGACGTGGTGATGGTGGGTGGCGCCACCCGCGTGCCGCGCGTGCGCGAGCGGGTGGCGGAATTCTTCGGCCAGCCGCCGCTGGTGGACCTGGACCCCGAGCGGGTGGTGGCCTACGGTGCCGCCCTCCAGGCCGATGCCTTGGTGGGCAACAAGCCGGACGGGGAGTTGCTGCTGCTGGATGTCATCCCCCTGTCCCTGGGCTTGGAGACCATGGGCGGTCTGGTGGAGCGGATCGTGCCGCGCAATACCCCCATCCCCGTGGCCCGGGCCCAGGAATTCACTACCTTCAAGGACGGGCAGACCGCCATGGCCCTGCACGTGGTGCAGGGGGAGCGCGACCTGGTGTCCGACTGCCGCTCCCTGGCGCGCTTCGAACTGCGGGGCATCCCGCCCCTGGTGGCCGGTGCCGCCCGTATCCGCGTCACCTTTCAGGTCGACGCCGACGGGCTGCTCAACGTCTCGGCCGTGGAACAGACCAGCGGCGTCCAGGCCCAGATCGAGGTCAAGCCCGCCCATGGCCTTACCGATGGCGAGATCGAGGCCATGCTGCGCGATTCCCTGACCCACTCCCAGGAGGACCTGGAGGCCAGACGCCTGCGGGAGCAACAGGTGGAGGGGCGGCGCACCATCGAGGCCCTGAACGCCGCCCTGGCCAAGGACGGTGATGATCTGCTTTCCCCGGTGGAGCGGCAAGCGATCGCGGCGGCCCTGGCAACTCTCAGTACCCAGGTGGCCGGCACCGATGCCCAGGCCATCAAGGCCGCCCTCGAGGCCCTGGAGCAGGCCTGCGCCCTTTACGTCGAACGACGCATGAATACCAGCATCCAGCGTGCCATGGCGGGACACAAGATCGAGGAGTTTGCCCCATGACCCAATTGATTTTTCTGCCCCATGAAGAGATCTGTCCCGAGGGGGCCGTCATCGAGGCGGAACCGGGCGTGACCATCTGTGACGCCGCCCTGGCCGCGGGCATCGAGATTGAACATGCCTGCGAGAAGTCCTGCGCCTGCACCACCTGCCACGTCATCATCCGCGAGGGCTATGACTCCTTGCCTGAGGCCGATGAGGTGGAGGAGGATCTGCTGGACAAGGCCTGGGGCCTAGAGCCTGAGTCGCGCCTGAGTTGTCAGGCCAAGGTCGGGAACGAGGACCTGGTGATCGAGATCCCCAAGTACACCATCAACATGGTGTCGGAACACCATTAGCGGGATAGTTTCCGCCACTTTGCCGTGGGGTGATAATCCGTCATGATCAGCGGCCTGAGCCGACCTGGGGGCCAGGGGTTAGCCTGGTCTTTTTCCTGGCAGAGGACACTTCCCGAATCAGCCGGCTATCCGCCCCGTGCTGGGTCGTCACTCTCGCGGTGACCCTACCCTGACCGGCTATCTGCCGCTTTCTCAATCCATGACCTTGGTTCCATAACCCGAGGAGACACCATGACCATCAAGTGGACGGATACCCTGGATATTGCCATCGCCCTCGACGAGACCTATCCGGACGTCGATCCGCGCCATGTCAATTTCGTCGATCTGCGCAATTGGGTGCTGGCACTACCGGATTTCACCGACGAGCCGGCCCGGTCAGGGGAGAAGATCCTCGAGGCCATTCAGATGGCCTGGCTGGAGGAACGGGAAGAATAGAGGGTTTGATCGCTGTGCCCGCCCAGTTTCGCCCCGCCCCCCTTGGGGGGCGAGGTTAGGGGGGATGACTGGATTGCGCAGGGGTCGATTAGCAGGTCCGAGCCCTAGCATTGCTCCCAAGGCAGACCCCGGAAACGCCAGCCACCGACCGAACTGCGGTGGTGGGAATCGTCCAGGTCGCCTTCAAAACCCTCGTCGACATGGAGGACGTTGCGCATCCCCGCCGCTAGCAGGGCCTTGCCTGCCTCCAGGGAGCGCTTGCCACTGCGGCAGATCAGAATGATGGGAGTGCAGGGGTTGTCCTCGGAGCAGACGGCACCCCCAAGCAGCAGCTTGCGAATTTCCGTCTCGAAGTGGGGGTTGACGGTCCATTCGGGCTCGTCGATCCAGGCGACGTGAACGGCCCCCTGGGGATGGCCGACGAAGAGATATTCCATGGTCGAGCGGATGTCGACCAGCAAGGCAGTGGGATCATCCTGCAACAATTGCCAAGCCTCCTGGGGGGAAATGGACTTGGGAAGGGGGTGATCGGTCATGGTGTGGCTTCCTTTGGTGGTTGTTCAGTTTTCGGTTATCTTGCGTGCCTTGAGCGGACGGGGCCATTCTAAAACCCGCTTTTGGCCGCCTCAGCCGGTCATCCTAACCGTCACGAGCCCTTGGCCAGGGCCGTGGCTTCCGCGACCTCTTTCCGGGCTTGTTTGCCTGAAGCCGATCAATGATGCCGAAATCATGGAATCCAACCCCGGCGGTGATGTCTTGAAGGGTCCGCCGACCGCGGTCGCCGCAGGTGGGCGGCGATCGGCCCCGGTCTGGCAGGAGTGGCTGGCGCGCCAGTTGGCCATGGGGCTGTCCCGCCTGCCCTTCGGCTTCTCCCAGGGCCTGGGCTGGCTGCTGGGTACCCTGCTGCGGTACCTGCCTAACAAGCAACGGCGCAATGCCCTGATCAATCTGCGCCTGTGCCATCCGGACTGGGAGGAGGCGAAGGTCCGGCGGTTTCGCGACCGTGCCCTGCGCGAGGAGGCCAAGACCTTCGTCGAGATCGCCTATCTCCTTCTGCGCCCCGTGCCCCGGGTGCTGTCACTGATCCGCGAGACCCAGGGTCTGGAGTTACTGGAGAAGCCGGCGGGACAGGGCCTGATCGTCCTCTCCCCCCACCTGGGGGCCTGGGAGATGGCGGGGCTCTTTCTCTCCACCCGGGGCCCGACCACCACCCTCTACAAGCCACAGCCCCTGGCCGATGAACTGGTCCGCCAGGCCCGGGGGCGGGCCGGGGCGCACCTGGTGCCCACGGATCAGACCGGGATTCGCCACCTGCTCCAGGGACTCAGGCGTGGGGAATTTCTCGGCATCCTGCCCGATCAGGAGCCCAAGGTGGACAAGGGGTGCGTCTTCGCCCCCTTCTTCGGCGTCCCGGCCCTGACCATGTTGCTGGTCAACCGTCTGGCACGCCGGACGGGCGCGGCGGTGGTCTTTCTCTTTGCCCGGCGCCTCCCTTGGGGGCGTGGCTTCGCCCTCCATTGCCTGCCCGCGCCCCCGGGGGTGGATTCGGCGGATGAGGTCGAGGCGGCGGCGGCCCTCAACCAGGGCGTCGAGGCCTGCGTGGCGCTGTGCCCCGAACAGTATGTCTGGTCCTACAAACGCTTTCGCACCCGGCCCGGGGGTGGGCCGCATCCCTATCATGGGCCCCTGTGAGGCTAAGAAACACCGCGGGGACGAGGGGGAGCCCTAGCCGGGCCCCGCGCCTCGTCCCTGACCTCGGGGCTGGCGGAGAAAGGACGTTTTTTCTCCGCTTCCAAGGGGGACCTATTCGATCTCGACGGTCTCGGTCTCGCTGGCGCCCTTGTTGTCGGTCCAGGTCAACTCGACCTTGTCACCCTTGGCCGCGCCGCTGAACTTGAAGGCCAGATAGGGATTCTTCGATACGCCGCCACTCCAGAGGGCGGTGAGGACGGTATTGCCTCCGACCTTGGCGGTCACGTTCTGGATGAAATGGGCCGGGATGACCTCCCCGGTCTCCTTGTTCTTGCCCATGCCGTTTTCCATGGGATGGGTCATGAGGGCCTTGACCTCGGTGACGTCGCCCTTGATCTTGGCCTTGATCTTCATCTGGGATGCCATGCTCTGCTACCTCGCAATCATGTTACGTTGTGGGTGATCCGGCGGGTGGCCAGGATCAGCAACCGCCGACGGTGACCTTCACTTCCCGGGAAGCGCTATAGACCTTGTCGCCGGCCTTGACCAAGGCGATGAGGTTGGCGGTCTTACCCATCTTGATGCGGGTGGAGATGAAGGGCAGGGCGCCCTTGCCCAGTTCGAAGGAGGCGACCAGGGGCATCATGTTGCCGGCGGCGACCAGGGTGATGGAGCTGGCGCCTTCCAGGGTGGTTTCGACGGTGACGGGGACTACGGCACCGTTTTCGGCGATATCCGGGGCCTTGAGGTCGATCTTGTCACTGGGCTCATGGGCGGTATTGCCCAGCAGGCCCTTGAGGGCATCATCCACGTTCTGGGCGTTGAAGGCGGCCTCGGGCCAGGCGGCCAGCACCAGGCGCGGGGTCAGGAGGCCAGCGCCAATGGCCATGCCGACGGCACCAGCGGCGAGGGAGCCCTTGAGCAGGATTCTGCGTTTTGCATCGATCATGAAAGTCTCCTGTCGAGCATTGTCATGGAGGAAAGGTCCGGAACCCGACCCGGGTTCCGGTGGGCGAAACCGGCGTGGTGTTACGCCGGGACGAGAGAAGTAACGGAACGTCGCGCGCGAAAGTTTCTTTTTTGATCAAGGGCCAGCTTACCCCAGTCGCTCACCGGCGCAAACGATTTAGGTCAATTGAGGCGGCGTTTGTCGCCAGGCCCGGGAGGATGCCAAGGCGCCGTCAACCTTCATGAGGCGGCGCGCCCTGGGGGAAATCAGTGGCATTGATCATGACCTTCATGCCAACCGTCAAGAGGGGCGAACCGCACCCCTGAAGATGAAGGACTTTGTGGTGACGCTCAAGCTAACCCTTGTCTTTCGTGGTCCTGGCTTTGTCTTTCTGCTTATCCGCCTCCTTCTGCTCTTCCTTGAGGGTCTCAAGGCGGGCCTGGATCTCGGCGGCCTCGTGGAAGCCGATACCCGGGGTGCGCAGGGCATACTCCAGTTGGTGGATGGCAGGCTCCAGGTCACCCTTGAGGTACAGGGCCTCGCCGCGATAGCGATGGGTGGCGGCCTTGCGGCCGGACTTGAGGGCGGCATCGGACATGAGTTGATAGAGGGCGGCGCTCCCTGGCTTGAGCCGCACGGCACCCTCCAGGGTGGCCAGGGCCCGCTCGGGCTTGCCGGCGGCAATGAGGGCTTCGGCGTAGGCCGTGCGCAGGGGCTGATTGTCCGGATTCAGCCCCACGGCTGCCTGGAGCTTACGGATGGCCTCGTCGCGATTACCGAGTTGGCCGTCGATGCGCGCGTCCAGGACGATGAACTCGGCCAGGTGGGGATGTTCCTTGACCAGGTCGCCGAGGGCCTGGCGGGCCTCCTGGGGGCGCCCGGCGCGTAGGTGGGCCAGGGCCAGGCCGTAGTATTCAGCAGGGCCGTTGCGGAACCGACTGGCTGCTAGATTGGCGCGGAAGTGCGCGACGGCCTTGTCCGGGTCCTTGAAACCCGCTTCGCGTAACCGGGCCCGGGCGAGATGGAAGCGCAGGTCGTCCGCCTTTTGCTTGTAGCCGTACTGCTCGGCCCGGGCCAGGGAGTCGGCGATGCGGTTGGGATTGACCGGGTGGGTGCGCAGAAATTCCGGGGCGCTGAGGTCACTGGTGTGACTGGACTGACTCAGCCGCTCGAAAAAGCCTGGCATGGCGAAAGGATCGTAGCCGGCGCTCGCCAGGGTGGCGATGCCGATGCGGTCGGCCTCTTCCTCGTTGTGGCGGGTGAAATTGATCCGCCGCTGCATGGCCAGGCCCTGGATACCGGCGATGGCCGCCGCTCCGGCATTGACGTCCACCTGGGCGCCGAGGATGGCGGCCGCGATCATCAGCAGGGTGGCGGGGACGGCGAGTTGCTGCTGGTCCTCAAGGGAGCGCAGCAGGTGGCGTTGGCTGATGTGGGCGATCTCGTGGGCGAGGACCGCGGCGAGCTCGGATTCCGTCTCCGCGGTGGTCACCAGGCCGGCAAAGACGCCAATATGTCCATCGGGGCCGGCGAAGGCGTTGACTGCCGGTTGATCGATGAAAAAGAAGCTGTAACGCCCGCTACCGGTCTCGGCGGCGGCCAGCAGGCGCTCACCTAGGTCTTCCAGATAGTCCGTCAGCAGGGGATCATCCAGCACCGGCAGCGCCTTGCGCACGCTGCGCATGAAGGCCTTGCCGAGCTGGCGCTCCTGGGCCCCGGTCATGAGGGTGTCCGCCGAGCTGCCAAAATCCGGCAGGCGGATGGGCTCTTCCGCTAGCGCCGGGGGTCCGGCCAGGAGCAAGGCGGCCAGCCAGGCTCGGCCGACCATTCCTCTCAGGGTGCGCGATGGGGGGCGGGGCCGAAGTGGTCGGAGCGGGGCGCCGGTCATGGGCCGTTGAGCAGCGTCAGGATGGTCAGCGAGAAAACGAGGAGATTGCAAGGAGGTAGCGCCTGGGATTGGTCGAGGATGATTATGCCTCTTGGCGAACTGGCTGAGAATGAAAAAACCGGGGAGATCGCCCCAGAGGCTGCCCCTCATCGGACCTGATGCGGGCGTCATGGACCTCAATTGAGCTGGATGCGCTGCCCCCAGGGCACCTGGCCCTGGCCCTTGATCAGCCAGATCACGGGAAATCCCGGCTCGCGCTCGGGAAACTCACCCAGGGCGTCGGTGAAATAGACCAGCAGGTCCGGCCGGAGCCCCTGCCTGTCCGCCCAGGCGAAGACCGGGCGGAAGTCGGTGCCGCCCCCGCCCCGCATCTCTGCCGGGCGGCGGAATTCCTCCCAGGGCTCGAAGATCCAGGGCGAGCCCGGGCAGAGTTGGGCATCGCAGGCGAGCAGGCTGACGCGGGCGCGGACCTGGCCCTTGAGGGCATCGATTTCGGCGATGAATTCCTGGATCTCGGCATCCTTGATGGAGCCGGAGATATCCACCGCCACCACCAGCTCCAGCTGGTGGCTGCGCAGGGCCGGACGGATGTAGTCCCCCTCCCGCCGGGAGGGGCGGCTGTAGCTGAAATCGTCCCGGGCCGTGGCACTCATGTACCGGGCCAGCAACTGGCGCCAGGGGACCTGGGGCTGGAGCAGACGGTCGATCAGGCGCGCCAGTTCCCCCCCCAGCTTGCCATGCTGCAAGGCCTGCTGGGCGGCCCCGGCGAGGCGTTGATGCCACTGCACCGCCAGATCCGTCTGTTCGTCCGGGCTCAGGGGGCTGGGCTGCGGGGCGCCGCCGGCGCGGTGGTGACTGGTACCCTCGCTGGGCTGAGGCTGGTTGCCCCCCCCCTCGCCATCGGTCCCGGGTTGGGGCTGATTGCCTTCTTCCGAGCGATCGAGATCCTTCTCGGACAGCCCCGAGCGCTGCCCGCCCCGCTGATTCTCCTCGTCATACACATGGCGGTCCTGGGTCTCGGCGTCGTCGTCATCCTCGATGAGCGGGTAGATCTCCTCGGCCGTCAGCCCCTTGAAGCGGGGGTTGTGCAGGGCGTCCGGGGGTGGGGTCAGGCCATCGTCGATGAGTAGCGGGTTGACGGCGTGGTCGCAGGCCAGATCCCACTTCCGGCGCACCCGGTGCTGGCGGCGGGCGAAGTGGGAGAGGGCGCAATGCAGGGCGTCGTGGGCGAGGACGAATTGGGTCTGATCCAGGGTCAGGGCGGCGATGTAGTCCGGGTTGTAATAGAAGGCCCGGGCATCGGTCGCGGTGGTCGGGCACCACTGGGGATCCGCCGGTTTGATGGGCAGCCGCAGGGCCAGGGCACCGAGGAAGGGCTTGTCGAGGATGAGCCGGGTGCGGGCCGCCGCCAACTTGGTCTCGATGGCCGGCAAATCCGGACCAGTATCCGCTGGGGAACTGGTCGCGTGCGGATTGTGGTTGGGTGTTGCGCTGTTCATGACCTCAGGAGGCGGTGCCTCTGGCTGCTATCCGGGATGTAGGGAGATTGGCCGCCCGCCCTGGGTGTCGGGCGGGGGTCACGCGCGGAGACCAAAACGCAGTGGCAGCGGTAAGGATCACCGGCTTGCCCTAGGGTTGCCCAGCCTCAGGCATAGAGCATGAGATCGGCGATGGATTGGGCCCAGTCACCAAAGGCCGGTACCTCGAAGAGCCGGTTGCCGATGGCGCGGTGGAGGTCGGAGACCAGCATGACGCCCATCTCGCGCTGGGGGAAGCGCCCGGCGTAGGCCAGGATGTGGCCAACGCGGACCGGCCCGTCGGGGTCATCCAGGGTACGGATGGCCCGACCGACCAGGGCGGCGGCGACGGCGTACTGCAGGTCGATCTCCGTGGGGATCGTCACCTCCTCACCCCGCAGGATGGCGTCCAGGTCCGGCATCCGATCCAGGCTGTTAATGAAGGCCGTGAGCTCGATGCCCGCCGCCGGCCCGACGCAGCCCTGGAGGGTCCCCTGCAACAGGTCCGGATCATCCCCGAACTTTTGTAGACCGCGATGGGCGAATTCCCAGGAGCGGGGAGAGGGAAAGGCGATGGGATTGTGGGCCGGGTCGAAGTCGAACAGCAACTCGGGGCGAAAGCGCAGGAAGGCGATGACCCGCTCGTCGATGCCATGGGTGTAGGCCCAGGCGACCCAGTCGTCCAGGTGGGTCTCCACCTCGAAGTGGGAGAAGCGGTTGGCCAGGGGCGCCGGCATGGCATAGGTGACGCCCCGGTCCCCCTGACGATTGCCGGCGGCGAAGATGGCCCAGTGGTCTGGCACCTGGTACTCCCCCAGCCGGCGATCGAGGATCAACTGATAGGCGGCGGCGGAGACCGCCGGCGGCGCCGAGGTGATCTCATCCAGAAAGAGGATGCCCGTCTCACCGTGGCGCGTCGCGTCGGGCAGGATGGCGGGCACCGCCCACTCCACCTGATTGCCGACCCGGAAGGGGATGCCCCGCAGATCGCTCGGTTCCATCTGGGACAGGCGGATATCGATCATCGGCGCCCCGTGGCGGGCAGCGACCTGGGCGACCATCTGCGACTTGCCCACCCCCGGGGGACCCCAAAGCATGACGGGGGTATGGTGGCCCTGGGTGGTGCTGGTGAATTCCCGGTCGAGGACGCGGATCAGATGAGCTGGGCGCATGGTTGAGGCCGTTGGTCTGGGCTGGTGTTGATGGGGAAGGGTGGCGGCGGGGCGCTGAAGGCAGGTCCCGCGGACCAGACTGGGCTTCAAGGTAAGGCCCCCTTCCATGGATGGCAAGCGTCCGCCCCGCCTTCTCCCAGGCTGGCATCCATAAGAAAAACGAAGTATTCTTATGGCCCTTCACGATAAGCCTCAGTAGCCTGGTGGACGGGAGGATTCATTCGGCTGCCGGGGCAAGGTGGCCTGGATTGGGGTTGACCACTCAACGCAATGGCCGTGGGCGGCTCCGGCGCGGCAACCCAAGGGCGCCGCGACCCATTCGCCGTCACGGGCGTCAGGTCTGGTGGCGTGCAAGAGGCGACCGTCTTGGGGCAGGGCAGCATGCCTGTTTGCCAAAAGGGCCGGGTCGCGTAACAATTAAAAAATCCTGGAGGCCCAAGCCTCCTCATCGCTATAGCTCGGAGACAGGAAAATGAACCAGTTCTACTACGACGCCGTCACCAAAATGGAGCAGATGGGTGTCGATGATGAATACATTCAGGGTTGGCAGTGCGGTTTCCTGCAGAACCCCAAGCGTGAGGAGCAGCGCCTGACCGATGCCTATGAGGCCGGTTACGCCGATGGCGAGGAAAAGAACACCGACAACTTCGGTGAGTGGGTCAAGGGCTGATTCAGCCTCGGGACCACCCCTCCTGAAGCGGGTGGTTGACCTCAAGGGCGGGTGATCCCCGCCCTTTTTCATGTGCCCGCGGGTGACGGAAATGCCAGTTGCACCAACCCCGACCCAGGCCCAGACCCTGGCGTTAAGCGCTCCTTCGGGCGGCAATCCCGCCGCGACGCGACTACGCCACCTCCTGGCGGGACCGGACTTCCTGGTGATGCCCTGTTGCTTCGATGGCCTCTCCGCCCGGCTCATCGAGTTGGCAGGCTTCCCGCTGACCTTCATGAGCGGTTTCGCCGTGGCCGCGGCCCGCCTGGCCCGCCCCGATACGGGACTCCTATCCTATGGCGAGGTGCTCGATCAGGGACGCTCCATCCTCGAAGCTGTGAGTATCCCCGTCATTGGCGATGCCGATACCGGCTATGGCAACGTCGCCAATGTCCAGCGCACCCTGTCCGGTTATGCCCGCGCCGGCTTCGCCGGGATCATGATCGAGGATCAACTCGCCCCCAAGCGCTGCGGTCACACCCTGGGTAAAGAGGTGGTGGGACGCGACGAGGCCCGCGCCCGCATCCGTGCCGCCGTCGCGGCCCGGGACGCCGGGGCCGATATCCTGATCATGGCCCGCACCGACGCCCGCGCCACCCTTGGCCTCGACGAGGCCCTGTGGCGGCTCCAGGCCTTTGCCGATCTGGGCGCCGACATCCTCTTCCTGGAGGCCCCGCGGGACGAGGCGGAGATGCACGCCTTTTGCGCGGCGGTGCATGGCCCTAAAATGGCCAACATGCTGGAGGAAGGCCTGAGCCCCCTGCTGCCACCGGCGCGTCTCGCCGAGATCGGCTATAAGATCGCCGCCTATCCCCTGACCTTGCTAAATTCGGCGGTCCATGCCATGCAAGAGGCCCTCGCCGACCTCCGCGACGGCCGGGTTCCCCAGCGCCGGGTTTCCTTCGCCACCATCCGTGATCTGGTTGGTTTTGATGACTATGATCAGTTGCTGGCGCGCTATGCCGCGCCCGACGGCCAAGCGGATGCTCAACCCCGGCGCTAACTGTCATGAGGCGGCAAGCCACACCCCTGACTATGAAAGACTTTCCCGTGACTTTCACGCTAAATGATCCGGATTGCCCCTCCTGACCCCTCGCCACCTCGCCCATATCGCCCGGAAGCCATCATTGTGACCCCACTCAAGAACGACACCTTTCTGCGTGCCCTGCTGCGTCAACCCGTGGACTACACCCCGATCTGGATGATGCGCCAGGCCGGCCGCTATCTGCCGGAATACCGCGCCAGTCGCTCCCGGGCGGGTTGTTTCATGGGGCTGTGCCAGAGTCCCCAACTGGCCTGCGAGGTCACCCTTCAGCCCCTGGATCGTTTCCCCCTGGATGCCGCCATCCTCTTTTCCGACATCCTTACCGTGCCGGATGCCATGGGCTTGGGGCTCTACTTTACCGAGGGGGAGGGGCCCCACTTAGAACGCCCGGTGCGCACCCGGGAGGACGTGCGGCGTCTGGGGGTGCCGGACATGATCAATGACCTGGGTTATGTCATGGACGCCGTCGCCCTGATCCGGCGCGAACTGGACGGGCGCGCGCCCCTCATCGGCTTCGCCGGCAGCCCCTGGACCCTGGCGACCTACATGGTCGAGGGTGGCGGCTCCAAGACCTTCGCCCGCAGCAAGGCGATGATGTTCGACCAGCCGGCCCTGATGCATGAGCTGCTCGCCCTGGTCGCCGAGGCCGTCACCCAATACCTCAACGCCCAGGTGGCCAGTGGCGCCCAGGCCCTGATGATCTTCGACACCTGGGGCGGCTCCCTGACCCCCCGCGATTACCGGGAATTTTCCCTGGCCTACATGGCCCGCATCGTCGCCGGCCTGACCCGCGAGGCCGAGGGCCGGCGGGTGCCGGTGATCCTCTTTACCAAGGGCGGTGGCCAGTGGCTGGAGGCCATGGCGGACAGCGGCTGCGACGCCCTGGGTCTGGACTGGACCACCGATCTGGGCGATGCCCGCTCGCGGGTCGGCAAGCGCGTGGCCTTACAGGGCAACATGGACCCCTGCCTCCTCTACGCCAGCCCGGAGCGCATCCGGGCCGAGGTCGCCACCATCCTCGCCAGCTATGGCCCCGGTAGTGGCCACGTCTTCAATCTCGGTCACGGCATCCATCCCGACGTGGAGCCGGAGCGCGCCGCGGCCCTGGTGGCGGCGGTCCACGAACTGAGCAGGCCCTATCACGCGGCGGATCGGTCCGGCGCCTGAAAGCACCCCCCGACTGGTACCTGATCGACTCCGGCACGCGACTCAAGCACGCAAGGTTTCCCGGGTACCCGACGGGTCGCGCAATTGCCGTTGCCGATAGCGTTGCAAGGGGGCCTGCTTGCAGTCGTCGCAGAGGGTGTGGATGACCCAAAGATCACGGTCCCTACCGTCCTCGAAGGGATCGACCCACACTCCCTCTTCCCTCACGCGGCAGCAGATGCTGCACCTCAGGGGGGCCCGCTGGCCATAATCGGCGGTGCGCACCCGGATTCTGAGATTGGTCGGTTCCTCACTCTCCAGATGGTGGGAGACGCGCACCCCCCCATCGGTGAGGGGCTCCAGCACCATGACATAACGGCGTTTGGTCGTGGGACTATCGCAGCGGTAGGGGACGGCCTCGGTCTGACCCGTGACGCGCACCCGCATCAGAATGGCGGTCATGAACATCCGCACCGAGTCACCGGTGATGGCATCCATCAGCCGGCCTCCCACCACCTGGTCCGCGCAGGCGGACCGGCCCTCGTTGTCCAAGGCGAATTGATCCCACCCCGGGTTGACCGCGATGATCCGGTCGCGACGATCCAGCGTGTAGGCGGTGAGCATCAGCTTTACCCTCAGCGGGGCCATGGACTCCCTTCATTCTAGCCCCTGTTTGCGGTACGGGGGCGACTTACCGCGTCCGCGCCGGGAAATGGGCGTCAGGTCCGGTGCTGGCCGGGTAAAGGCCCGCGTGAAATACCCCAGCGGGGCCTTCCAACTTCCGGGGTGTCGCGCTCCCTCGGGAAAGTGAGCCCGAAGATGGAATATAAGCATTCGCTAAATATATAGAATACTGAATATTAAGGAAAACCAGAATACGAAATTGTGGAATTTCGCAATGTTGCCGTTGCCCTGGACACCCCATAATTTGATTCGTACTTACGCAGCGATACTCAACCTCGGAGGACATGCCGTGAAACTGCAACAACAACGTCGCACCTTCCTTAAGGGCACCCTAGCCGGAGGCGCGGTCCTGGCCGCCGCCGGCCTCGGCTTGATGCCGACCCGCCTGGCCCTGGCCGCCTGGCCCGAGGCGGCCTTCCAGGCTACCTCGCTTGATGACGCGCTCACCAAAGTCTTTGGTTCCAGCACCCTGGAAACCAGCGACAAGGTCGTCCTCAAGGCCCCCAGCATTGCCGAAAATGGCGCCGTGGTGCCCATCACCGTGAACGCCGAGCAACTCCAGAACGTGGACTCCATCAGTATCTTCTCTGAGAAGAATCCCACCCCCTTCGTGGCGCGCTTCAATCTCAAGCCCGGCTGCGTGGCCGATGTCTCCACCCGCGTCAAGATGGGTGAGAGCGGCGACATCATCGCCGTGGTCAAGGCGGACGGCAAGCTCTACAGCGCCCGCACCAACGTCAAGGTCACCGTGGGTGGTTGCGGCGGTTAAGCCCGCACAAGCCCTCCGCTCACCCTCATTCTGGAGAAGAATCCCATGTCCGAAGTCAAACTCCGCGCCGCCCTCAAGGATGGCAAGTGTGAAGTCAAGGCCCTCATGACCCACCCCATGGAAACCGGCCGCCGCAAGGATAAGGACGGCAACCTGGTTCCCGCCCATTACATCCAGACCGTCGAACTGCTCCACAACGGCAACCTGATGATGGAGGCCGAATGGGGCGGGGCCATCTCCACCAATCCCTTCTTTTCCATCGCCCTCAACAACGTCGCCGCGGGAGACACCATCGAGGTGCGCTGGGTCGACAACAAGGGCGAGAAGAGCTCCGGCACCGTCAAGGTGAAGTAGTTGGGGTTCAGCCCGCCCGGCTCCCCCAGCGCTCAGGTCCTATTACGAGGAGGATGACATGACTTACAACGCCTTGCGTGCGTTACCCCTCATGCTTGCGGTCGCCGCCCCGGCGGGCGCCACCGATCAATCGCCGGAAGAAGTGCTTCACGCCCTGATTGACGGGAATGATTCCGCTTACCTCACCCAGAGTGAGCAGAATCTGATGATGATGCAGGACGAACCGGCTTACTGGGCCATGGAGCAGGGGGAGATCCTGTTCAAGGAACCCCGCGGTCCCAAGCAGGTGTCCCTCGCTGCCGGCCATGGAGAGCGAAGCGAAGGCCGGTAGTCCCCGGTAGGCGTCGGCGCGGGCGTCTGGCCGGCGTGGCGGAGGGGCGAAGTCCCGAAGCCGCAGAGGCCAGATGCAAGCGCATCCGATACGCCGTCAAGCCATTCGACGTAGGGCCATGGCGAAGTCCGACCGCCCCCTTGGGGGCACGTCGTGACGTAGCCGTGGCCCGGAGCGGGGCGAACCGGGGCACAAGGGTTGTCGCCGAGCGCAAGGCGAAAGGGGGACTGGGAAGTCCCGTTTCGCATCCTGAGCACGGCGACACTCCGAGGAGCAATGCGATTTCGGCAAGGGTCCCGGGGTCCTGGAAGGGGCCTACGTGGAGATGCCCCGCTATTTCGCCGACGCCG
>ERZ1645187.318-NODE-318-length-46635-cov-109.760090_pt1 | contig 46635 bp, 44 predicted proteins | sample MGYA00575352_ERZ1645187 | MGnify/ENA primary metagenome ERZ1645187 (study PRJEB40837, sample SAMN11349314) | freshwater sediment metagenome | isolation source: river sediment | host: Sediment | place: India: Wazaribad , New Delhi | collected 2017-02-21 ... | reverse complement strand
AGGAAGGCCGCCGGATAGGAGAAGGCGCCCCAGGTGAGGAGATCGGCGAGATCGACCCCACCGAGCCGCGCCTCGACCGGATACTGGACGAGCACGTTGGAGAGGACGACGACCACCACCATCGCGGCGATCGCCGTGGCCCAGGCCGAACGCGGAACACCACCCCCGAGGCCCTCGAGGGTGGTGCCCTGAATCCGCTCGCGCATGTCGGAGCCGGTCATCGACCGGTTCAGGCCGCGACCGCGACCTGCGCCTGAGCGATCTGACGCTTCAGGAGCCGCGCACGCGGGGAGAGTTCGCAGTCGGCAGCCTTCGCCAGGAACGCATCGAGACCACCACGATGCTCCACCGAACGCAGAGCGGCAGCGGAGATGCGCAGACGCACGTTCTGCTTCAGAGCGTCCGAAATCAGCGTCACGGCGACGAGATTGGGCAGGAAGCGACGGCGGGTCCGGTTGTTGGCGTGGCTGACGTTGTTACCGGTCAGGACCGCCTTGCCGGTCAGTTCGCAGCGCCGAGCCATGGGTCTATATCCTTCTCGAGTGGGGGTCGCGCGAGGGACCCCGGGGTTCCACGTCTCACGAGGTGTGGGAAAAGTCGCCCTCCTATAGTGATCGAGCCCCGGGGCGTCAAGTCGCCATCGCCGCTCTGCGAGCCGATCGACCGGTCGGCGCCCCCTCCGCCGCCACATTCGCGCCGCCCGACCCGCCCCAGATTCGCCGAGTTCGGCAGGAACTCTCCGCCTCGTTGCCGGCGCTTCGCCGCCGGACGCCGAGACCTCGGAGTTGCCCCTTGTCCACTCGCTTCGCCGCCCGCGTCGCCGCCCTCGCCGTGCTCTTCGCCCTGCCCTCCGGCGCCGCTCTGGCCGCGCCGGCCGCGGCCGGCATCCCACCCCAGCCCGAGACCCGGCTGAAGTACTCGATCTCGCTCGCCGGCATCGGCATCGCCCGCGCCGACCTGACCGTCTCCGCCGCCGCCGATCACTACGCCTCGCATCTGATCTGGCGCACCTCCGGCCTCGTCGACGTCTTCGCCGGCGCCCGTGGCGACGTCTCCGCCTCCGGCCAGCTCGGCGCGAAGAAGCCCGTCCCCACCACCTACACCCTCGCCTCCGGCGACGGTCGCAAGGCGGTCAAGGTGATGCTCGCCATGGCCGGCGGCGCGGTGAAGGCCGCCGAGGCCCTGCCGCCCAGCCGCCAGACGCCGGATCTGGTGCCGTTGCAGCCCCAGCACCGGGTCGACGTCCTCGATCCCTTGAGCGCCACCTTCGTCCCCGCCAAGGGCGAGGCCGCCGACGGCAGCGGCATCTGCCGCCGCACCCTGCAGATCTTCGACGGCTGGACCCGCTACGACGTCCGCCTGTCGCCCCGGGCGACGCTCCCCAACAAGCGCCCCGGCGTCACCGGTCCGATCGTCGTCTGCGCCGCCCGCTACGTCCCCGTCGCCGGCCACCGCGCCGAGCACAAGGTGACGAAGTTCATGACCGACAACGAGGACCTCTCGGTCGCCTTCGCCCGGCTGGAGAAGGCCGACGTCTGGGTGCCGCTCAAGGTCTCGGTGCGCACCATGGTCGGCACCGCCGAGGTCGAACTCGACCAGATCGCCGCCCCCAAGGACAAGCCCGCAGCGCCCTGAGCCGACCGTCCCGTCTCGGCACGCAACGGTGAACGAAACCGCGAAGAGCCCTTCGCTCCTCGCCTCGACTCACCCGTATCTGGTGCCGGCGCCCCGCGCCGACACCATCGCTCGAGCGAACGAAACCGGAAGCGCCGACGATCGGCGATTCGTCGCCGTTCCGTTCCCGCTCTCTTCACCAGGTGAACGCCGTCGACGTGCACACCGTCCGAACCGCCGCGCCCTCACGGTTCCAGCTCGGTGTCCCAGTAGAGGTAGTCCATCCAGCTCTCGTGCAGGAAGTTGGGCGGAAAGTGACGCCCGGCGTCGTGCAGGTCGTGGACCGTCGGCCGCCACGGCAGGTGCATCGGGTGCATGCCGGCCTCGCGCAGGCTCTTGTGGCCCTTCCGCAGATTGCACGGGCTGCAGGCGGTGAGCACGTTCTCCCAGGTGGTCTGCCCGCCGCGCGCCCTGGGCACCAAGTGATCGAAGGTCAGATCCTCGTCCGAGCCGCAATATTGGCACTGGAAGCGGTCGCGCAGGAAGACGTTGAACCGGGTGAAGGCCGGCTGGCGCGACGGCTTGACGTAGGTCTTGAGCGAGACGACCGACGGCAGCCGCATGACGAAGGTCGGCGAATGGACCTCGACGTCGTAGTGCTGGACGATGTTCACCCGGTCCATGAACACCGCCTTGATCGCGTCCTGCCAGGACCACAGCGACAACGGATAGTAGCTCAGCGGACGGAAGTCGGCGTTGAGGACCAGCGCTGGATGCGATCTGGGCTGGACGTGGATCGTCAAGGCGCACCTCTCGTTCGGCTCCGACTGCCGGTGCCGCCGCACGAGAGGCCTCGTGGGATGATACGCGCACGGCGAGGCCTCGACGCCGGCGAACCATGGAGAGAGTGTAGAGGAGAGATGTCGCCCTTGTGAAGGCGCGACGTCCCGTTTCGGGACGATGCTTCAGCGCGGCGCCCCCTCCCGTCCCTGCCGGCGTGCCGCGTAGAAGGCCCAGAAGAGCCGCGCCGCCACCCCGCGCCACGGCTCCCAGGCTGCGGCGAGCGACCGGCAGGTCTTCTCGTCCGGCCGCTCCGCCAGCTCGAGCGCATCCGCCATCGCCGCTTGCAGGGCGAGGTCTCCGGCCGGCCAGACGTCCGGATGGCCGGCACAGAAGAGCAGGAACACCTCCGCCGTCCACGGCCCTATGCCCTTGACCGCGACCAGCTTCTCGACCGCATCGGCCACCGGCAGCGCCGCCGCCGCCTCGAGGTCGAGCCCCTCCTGCACGGCAAGCGTGATCGACCGCAGTGCCCGGACCTTGGGCCGCGACAGGCCTGCCCCGCGCAACGTTTCGTCATCGAAACGATCGATCGCCTCCGGGTCCACCCGCCCCCCGACCGTCGCCTCGAAGCGGTTCCAGATCGCGGTCGCCGCCTGCGCCGAGACCTGCTGCGCCACCACGATCCGGGCGAGGCCCTCGAACCCCGGAGGCCGCCGCCGCAGCGGCACCGGCCCGGCGATCTCGATCACCGGCACCAGCCGCGGATCGATTCGCGCCAGTTCGACGAGCCCCGCCGCCACGTCCTCGTCCCGTTCGATCAGCCGCATCTGGTCCTCCCCTGGCCCCCGAGCCTAGCCGAGCGCGCGGCGATCGTCTCCCCCGGGGCTCGCCCAGCGCCCCGCGAACGATTAGAGATGGACGGTCTCCGCTCCCGGTCCGCCGATGTCCGCTCCCGTCTTCCGCTTCGCCCCGAGCCCCAACGGCCTCCTCCACCTCGGCCACGCCTTCTCGGCGCTGCTCGACCATGCGCTCGCCCGCGGTCTCGGCGGCCGCTTCCTGCTGCGCCTCGAGGACATCGACACCACCCGCTGCCGCCCCGAATTCGAGACCGCGATCGCCGACGACCTCCGCTGGCTCGGCCTCGACTGGGACGGCGAGCCCCGGCGCCAGTCGGAGCACTTCCCCGCCTATGCGGAAGCACTCGACCGGCTGAAGGCGATGGGCCTCGTCTATCCGAGCTTCCTCGGCCGCGGCGAGATCCGCGCCCGCGTTGCCGCCTTCGAGGCCGCCGACACGCCCTGGCCGCGCGACCCCGACGGCGCCCCACACTACCCCGGCGACGAACGCGACCTCGACGCCGCCGCCCGCGCCGAACACCTCGCCCGCGAGCCGCACGTCGTCTGGCGCCTCGACACCCGCCGGGCCCTCGCCCGCGTCGGTGCCCTTTCCTGGCGCGAGACCGGAACGGGACCCGCCGGCGAAACGGCGATCGTCGCCGCCGATCCCGCCGCCTGGGGCGATCCGGTGCTGGCCCGTTGGGAGATTCCGACCAGCTACCACCTCTCGGTCGTCGTCGACGACGCCCTCCAGGGCATCACCCACGTGGTGCGCGGCCGCGACCTCTTCGATGCGACGAGCGTCCACCGCCTGCTCCAGACCCTGCTCGGCCTGCCCACGCCGATCTACCACCATCACCGCCTCGTCACCGACGAGACCGGTCGCAAACTGTCGAAATCGGCCGCGGACACCGCCCTCGCCCATCTGCGCGCCGCCGGCGCGACCCCCGACGACGTTCGCCGCCTCGTCGGCTGGCCCGAGGCTTCGGAAGATCTGCCGCGGATTTACCGGGCGTTGAGAGCGGCCGGATAGACTGGTCGCGTTCCCGGGGATCGCGCCCCGCGAGGGCTCCGCCATGACCGACCGCCTCGACCCGCCGACCCCGCCGCCGCCCGCCCCCGGGCTCGCCGGTCTGCGCCTCCTCGCGGTCGAGGATCACGCCATCGGCCGCATCCTGCTCGAGGCGATGCTCGCCGGCCTCGGCGTCGCCCCCCGGCTCGCCGCCACCGGCGAGGAGGCCCGCGAGGCGATGCGTCACGAGCGGTTCGACGTGGTGCTGATCGATCTCGGCCTGCCCGACGTCCACGGCGAGGACCTCGCCCACGACCTCGCCGCTCTCGCCCCCGGCGCGCCGACGCTCTTCGTCGCCGTCACCGGCCGCGCCCGACCGACGGTCCTGCCGGCGATCTTCGCCGAGTGGCTGGAGAAGCCCTTCTCGGTGCGCGAACTCCACCGGCTGCTCGCCGGCCTCGGTGGCCGCCTCGCCCGCTCCGCCTGAGGCTCACCCGCCGAGCGGTCGCCCGTCGAGCAGGAGCGCCGGACGGCCACCCCGTTCCTCGACCTTCCAACTCTTCGCTCGCCCCTCGAAGGCCTTGCGCCAGCCGCCGCCCGCGCCGAGGTAGACCTTGATCAGGCAGCCCGAGCCGTCGCAGTAGGGTTCCGGCTGGCCGCCGCACAGCGCCTCGGAATAGTCCAGCACCACGTCCTTGCGCCCGTCGCCGTCGACGTCGCGGATGGTGACGAAGCGCTGGCCGTAACCGGTCGAGGTCTTGCAGTATTCGTGTTCGGTGCGGATCAGATCACCGGTCAGCTGATGCGGCATGTCTTCCGCCCGCCCGGAGCCCGAGGCGGCGAGGAGAACCACGGTGGCGAAGGCGAGGCGGATCATGAGCCGAATCCCGGGAGCGACGACGAGGAACGCCCCCGCTTAGCGCCGAAACGCCCCGCCGCGAAGGGCCGGCGCCCACCGCTCCGCACGACGTCGCGGAAGCTCGAGAAGGCTTTAATCTTAATCGTCATAAATCACTGTATTCGCCGGACCGCTCTGCGATAGTCTCGTCCGGTTTCGTGTCTCATCGTCCGCGGGAGCCCCATTCTCGGCCTGCCCGCTCTGTATCGAGGACCAAAGCGATGCGTTTCTTCGCCCTGATCTTCACCCTCCTCTGCGGCATGTTCATCGCCACCCAATCGGCCTCGGCCGCGGTGGAAGCCCGCATCTCGATCGGCTCTCAGCGCATGGTGGTCACCGTCGACGGCAGCAAGGCCGGCGAGTTCCTGGTCTCCACCGGCAAGCGCGGCTATCGCACCCCGGTCGGCGACTACAAGCCGACCCGCATGCACAAGAAGTACTATTCGAAGAAGTACCACAACTCGCCGATGCCGAATTCGATCTTCTTCAACGGCGGCATCGCCGTACACGGCACCTACGAGGTCGCCCGCCTCGGCAAGCCGGCCTCGCACGGTTGCGTGCGCATGCATCCGAGCGACGCGGCCCAGCTCTTCTCGCTGGTCCAGAGTCACGGCATGCAGAACAGTCGCATCGTCGTGACCTACTGACGCCCGGCACCGCGTCGTCGCATCTCCACGCCGACGAGGCGTGCGCGGGCCGCGAAGAGCCCGAGACCGACCAGGAGGAAGGCCACCGCCGCTCCCGGAAGGCCGAGGCTCGGCACAAGCAGGAGATCGAACGTCGCCGTCATCGCCACACCGGCCAGCGCCGTCGCGGCGATCGCCCGGTCGCGCCCCAGTGCATAGAGGACGTAGCCGAGCCCGTCGGCGCCGATCCGCATCGCCGTCGCCACGAGCACCACGAAGAACACCGGCAGGCTCGCCTCCAGCAGCGGCCGTTCGAACCACGGCAGCATCAGCGGCAGGCCGATGCCGACCCCGGCCGCCAGGATCGCCGCCCAGGCGACGGTGTCGCGGGTCAAGCGGCCACGCTCCGCCGCGAAGGCCGCCGGATCGCCGGAGCGCTCGGCCGCGATCAGTCGCGGCATCAGCGGTTGGACGATGCCGTTGACCGACAGCGTGTGGACGACGTTGGCGAAGGACCAGAAGAAGGTGTAGACGCCGGTGGTCTCCAGCCCGAGGAAGGCCGAGACGATGAAGCGGTCGAGATAGAGGTTGCCCACCGCCCCGATGTCGGCGAGCCAGAACGGCACGCCGCCCGGCAGCGCCCGGCCGAGATAGCCTCGATCGAAGCCGAGGAGCCGCCAGCGCCCCCCCGAGAGCGATCGGACGAGCACCACGCCCCACATCACCAACAGTCCGACGAGCCAGCCGCCGAGCACCACCTCGAGCGTCCGCGCCGCCGGATCGACGAGCCCCCAGCCGATCACCGGCAGCGGCCAGAACCCGGCGCGGAGGAAGAACTGCAGATTGGCGAAGGTCGGCCGCTCGCGCGCGATCTCGAGGACGTAGTCGTCCATCGCCAGGTGTTCGAGCAACAGGATCGCCGAGGCGAGCGCCAGCGCCGGCCGCCCGATCGGTGGGTCGAGGAGAAAGATCGCCCCCCAGATCGTCGCCTGGAGCACCACCTGCGCCGCCGCGGTCACCGTGAAGCGAGACACCGCCACCGCGATCGCCCGCTCACGTGGCGCGCCCACCACGTGACGCGCCGTCCAGTCGTTGAGCCCGAAGCCGAGGATCGCCGGCACCGCCGTCGCCGCGCCGACCAGGAGCCCGTAGACGCCGACCTCGGCGAGCCCGAGGAAGCGCGCCATGTAGACCGCGAGCGCGAACTTGGCCAACGCGTTGGCGAGCCGCAGCGCCAGCAGCACCACTTGGACCGATCGGCGCCGGCCGGGCTCTGCGGTCGTGTCGGACGGCATCGCGGCTCCTCGTCTCCTCGCCCCGGCGGCCCCTGCCGCCCCGTGGCCGTGCGGTCGACCGCACGAATCGCCTCGTTCTAGCATCCCACACGCCTTCGCGAGGAGCCGGCGGCCGCTCGTCGAACCCGCCTCCGGCGCGATCGCGGCGGCGCGACCGTCACAGACCGCCGCCTCGTCGCCCGGAGCATGGTCGGCGAACATGCGAATCCTTCGCCGATCCGTGTTAAGGGAAGGCTCACAGTCGCCCTCCGGAGGCAGATTCTTGGCGTTTCGATCGACGAGGTCTCTGATCGAGAACCTCCTGCCGCCACCCGCCGCCCGCGGTCTCCTCGCCGCGATCGATGCCTTCGCCCCCTTCCTGGCGAGCGGCGGCGGGACGTCGACGCGCCGCATGGCGGCCAGCGCCTTCTTGGTCCGCGTCCTCTCCGCCGCCCTCGCCTATGTCAGCCAGATGCTGCTCGCCCGCTGGATGGGCGGCTTCGAATACGGCGTCTTCGTCGTCCTGTGGACGCTGGTGATCACTCTGGGCGTCGTCTTCGCCTTCGGCCTCGAACAGTCGGTGATCACCCTCCTGCGCAAGTATGCCCATGAGGGCGATCACGCCGCCGCCCGTGGCCTGCTCGTCGCCTCGCGTCTGTTCGCCTTCGCCCTCGCCTCGCTCATCGCCGGCGCCGGCTGCGCCGTGCTCTGGCTGCGGCCCGACCTCGTCACGGGCTACTACGCCGTGCCGGTCTTCGTCGCCGCCGTCTGCCTGCCGATCTACACCGTCGCCGAGATTCAGGACGGCATCGCCGTCGCCCACGGCTGGCCCGATCTGGCCCTGATGCCGACCTTCCTCGCCCGCCCGGCACTGATCCTCCTCCTCGTCGGCGGCGCCTTCTTCGCCGACCTGCCGACCACCGCGGTGACCGCCTGCTGGGCCGCCGTCGCCGCCGCCTGGAGCGTCACCCTCGCCCAGACGCTGCTGCTCCGCCGCCGCCTCGCCACGATCCTGCCGCGCGTCGCCCCCCGTTGGGACGTCCGCTTGTGGGTCGGTCTCAGCGCTCCGATGTTCCTGGTCGACGCCTTCCTCGTCCTCCTCAACAGCGTCGACATCCTGATGGTCGGCCGTTTCGCCGAGCCCGATCGGGTGGCGATCTACTTCGCCACGGTGAAGACGCTCGCCCTCGTTCACTTCGTCCACTACGCCGCCCGCGTCGCCTCGGCCGAACGCTTCGCGACCGCCTGGCATGCCGGCGACCGCGCCGGCCTCGTCACCTTCGTCGCCCGCGTGGTGAAATGGACGTTCTGGGCCTCGCTCGCCATGTCGATCGCTCTCCTGATCGTCGGCCGGCCGTTGCTCTGGCTCTTCGGTCCCGACTTCACCGAGGGCTATCCCATTCTCTTCGTTCTGATCGTCGGCGCCCTCGCCCGTGCTTCGGTCGGTCCGGCCGAGACTCTCCTGACCATGGCCGGGCAACAGTCGGCCTCGGCTCTCGTCTATGGTATGACCTTCGCCGTCTCTCTCTTGTTGAATGCGATACTCATTCCCATCTATGGCATCTGGGGCGCCGCCTGGGCCACGATGGCGGCCATGGTCTTCGAATCCGTCGTTCTCGCATCGGTTGTCCGCCGCCGCCTCGGTCTCGACGTCTTCGTCGGAACCTCGACCGAGAAGGCCTCCGCGAAAGCGTGATCCGGGAGGGGTCTCGCCATGACCTCGCATTCCACACCGGTCGACGACGCGGTGCGGGCCGTATGCGGCCACGCGGTGGAGGTGCGCGACCTGTCGCTGGTCGAGGCCGTGCCGCTGCGCGACGCCTGGAACGATCTCCTCGCCCGCGCTGTCGAGCCCAATGTCCTGCACGGACCCGACTTCCTCATCCCCGCCCTGGAGACCTTCGCTCCCGAGACCCACCTCCTCGTCGCCCATCGCGGCGAAGGCGCCGGCCGCCGGCTGGTCGGCCTCGTCGCCCTGTGGCGGCCGCGCCTCGGCTTCGGTCTCGGCGTCCGCCTACCCTCGGTCTTCGCCAACGAGTTCGCACCGCTCGGCACCCCGCTCGTCGATGCCGACCGCCCCGAGGAGATCCTCGTCGCGTTGCTCGCCGCCGTCGCCCGCCGCGACGCCGGTCTGGTCTTCGCCCACCTGCCGCTCGAGGGCCCCTTCGCCGCCGCACTCGCTCGCGCCGTCGCCATCGCCGGCCATCGCCTCACCGTGGTGGAGAGCCACCGCCGCGCCGCCCTGCGCGGCGGCAGCGGCGGATCGGCCTTCCTCGGCACGCACCTCAGCCGCAAACGCCGCAAGGAATGGCGCCGCTTGTGGCGCCGCCTGGAGGAGACCGGCCCGGTCCGCGCCTCGGTGTCGCGCGGTGCCGAGGCGCGCGCCGCCTTCGCCGACTTCGTCGTTCTGGAAGCGTCGGGCTGGAAGGGCCGCCGCCGCACCGCCCTGGTGCAGGACCCGGCGATCCTGCGCTTCGCCGAACGGGCCGTCGAAGGCCTCGCCGAAGGCGGCCGCGTCGTCGTCGACCGCATCGACCGCAGCGGGCAGCCGTTGGCGATGCTCGTCTCCTTCGGCTCGGACGGTCACTGGGTGACCTGGAAGACCGCCTACGACGAGGCCTTCGCCACCTTTTCGCCCGGCGCTCAGGTGCTGCTGCGCGCCACCACCCGCGCCCTCGACGAGGGCGATCTGATCGAGATCGACAGTCTCGCGGTGGAGGACCACCCGCTGATCGACCACGTCTGGCACGATCGTCGGCGCATCGCCACCGTCGTCGTCGGCTTCCCGGCGCCGACGACCGTTCCGATCGGCGTCCGACTGGCGACCGCCGACCTGCGCTTCCATCTCGCCGCCCGCCGTCTCGCCCGCCGTCTGCGCGACCGGCTCCAGGGCTGAACGACGAGGCCGGAACGCCCTTCTCAGCCCGCCGTCTCGCTCGCCGCGCGCCGTTCCGCCGCCGCCTCGTCGCGCGCCTGCTCACGGAAGAAGCGGCGGATGACCTTGCCGGTGGTGGTCAGTGGAATCTCCGCCACGAAGTCGATCTCGCGCGGATACTCGTGCGCCGACAGTCGGTTGCGCACGTGCGACCGGATCGAGTCGCTCAGCGCCGCGTCGGGCTGGACGCCCGGCTTCACCTTGACGAAGGCCTTGACGATCTCGGTGCGGATCGGATCGGGCTTACCCACCACCGCCGCGAGCGCCACCGCCGGATGTCCGGCGAGGCAGTCCTCGATCTCCGACGGGCCGATGCGATAGCCGGCCGAGGTGATCAGGTCGTCGTCGCGGCCGACGAAGAAGACGTAGCCGTCCTCGTCGGTCATGCCCTGGTCGCCGGTGGTCATCCAGTCGCCGATGAACTTGGCCGCCGTCGCTTGCCGGTTGTTCCAGTAGCCGAGGAACATCACCGGATCGGGTCGCCGCACCGCGATCTGCCCGGTCTCGCCCGGCGGCATGATCCGACCCTGGTCGTCGATCACCGCCACGCCGTGCCCCGGCGTCGGCTTGCCGATCGCCCCGGCACGGGTCACCCCGGCCGCGGCGCAGGCGCCCAGCACCAGATTGCACTCGGTCTGGCCGTAGAACTCGTTGATGGTGATGCCGAGTTCCGCTCGGGCCCAGTCGTAGGTGTCGCGGCCGAGCGATTCGCCGCCCGAGCCGATGGTGCGCAGCCGGATCTCCGAGCGCATCGGCACCGCCCCGGCACCGCGCAGGAGCTTCAAGGCCGTCGGCGGGATGAAGGCGTTGCGGATGCCCTGGGTGGCGATCAGCCGCCACACCGCCTCCGGATCGAAGCGCTCGAAGCGCGCCGCCACCACCGGAATGCCGAGCGCCAGCGACGGCAGCAGGATGTTGAGCAGACCTCCGGCCCAGGCCCAGTCGGCCGGCGTCCACATCAGGTCGCCCGGCTGCGGCGTGAACTCGTGGGCGAACTGCACGCCCGGCAGGTGGCCGAGCAGCACCCGATGGGCGTGCAGCGCCCCCTTCGGCGGCCCGGTGGTGCCCGAGGTGTAGATCATCAGCGCCGGATCCTCGGCCAGTGTCGTCACCGCCTCGAAGCGATCGGAGGCCTCGGCCAGCAGCCGGTGGAAGTCTTCCGCGCCCTCTCCGATCCCGTCGACCGTCAGAACCAGTTCGAGATCGGGCAACTGATCGCGGATCTCGGCGAGCTTGATCGCCCCCGCCCGGTTGGTGACCACCACCTTCGCCCCGGCGTCGGCGAGGCGATAGGCCAGCGCCTCCACCCCGAAGAGATCGGCGAGCGGCAGCGCCACCGCCGCCATGGCGTAGACCGCGAGATGGGTGATCGCCGTCTCCGGCGACTGCGGCAACAGGATCGCCACCCGATCGCCGCGCCTCACCCCACGTGCGGCCAGGAGATTGGAGAGCCGGTGCGCCGTCTTCGACAGCCGCCCGTAGGACCAGCGATCGACGGTGCCGTCGGCCCGCACGTGGATCAGCGCCACCCGCTCCGGCTCGACCGCTGCCCACTTCTCACAGGCGTCGACCGCGATGTTGTAGGCGGGTGGCACCCGCCAGCGGAACGCCGCGGTGATCTCGTCGTAGCTCCGTCCGAACGGCAACATCGGTGTCTTCGCTCCCTCCGCCGGCCTCTCGTGAGCCGGTGCGGGCGGATCATATCGTTTCGATGTTGCAGCGCAATGGGACCGGAAGCCGCGTTTCCCCGACCCGCCACCGAACGCCGACGAGGCCCGCCGGGGGGAGCGGGCCTCGTGGAGGTCAGGGGATTTCGGGTCGGTATTCCAGGGGGGGGTATTCCGAGGGAGACGATGCGATCAGTAGACGGTGCGGCAGACGCGGCGGGTGCCGATCACTTCACCCCAGCGATTGACGCGCTCGACGATCTGGCAGCGGCGGACCGGTTCGTCGTAGACGGTGGCGGCATAGGCCGGGCGCGAGGCGATGGCCGAGCCGATCACCAGTCCGGCGGCGAGGCCACCGGCGCCCCAGCCCCAACCGTGGTGGTGATGATGCCACGGGCCGGCCATGGCCGGAGCGGTCGAGGCGGCGCCGGCGACGGTGAGGGTGGCGGCGACGAGGGCGGCGGTCAGGATCTTCTTGGGGGCGAACATGGCACTCTCCTTGGGGCTCGGGGAAGGCCTCGCTCCGGCCTTCTTGTCCATGGGTCGCGCCGGCCGGCGATCCGGTTCAGAGCTCGGTGCATTTTTTTCGAAGAATCGTTCGCTGCCGCCCCGCCGGCTCGGATCGGCGCCGGATTGCCCTCCCCAGACGTCGACGCCCCGCCGTCCGGATCGGACGGCGGGGCGTGAAGAGAGACCGTCTCGCGATCAACGGGCGCGCGAGGCCGCCGCCACCGCCGCATCGGCGTCGACCAGTCCGGCACCGAAGATCGGATCGCGACCCTTCGGTCCGAGATCGATCGCCGTCTCGGCGAGGATGCGCCGCGCCTCGTCCGGCTTCAGGTCGCCGCGCTTTTCGGCGAGCAGCGCCACCACGCCGGAGACCTCCGCCGCCGCCACCGAAGTGCCCGAGGTCAGGTCGTAGCCACCCTGCGGCGTCGCAACCAGGATATCGACGCCCGGCGCCGTGACCAGCACATGGGTGCCGCGATTGGCGGCCGGCAGGATGCGGTCGTCCGGATCGCTGGCGGTCACCGCGATGACCCCCGGATCGGCCGCCGGGAAGAGCGGCGGCGACTGCGGTCCGGCGTTGCCGGCGGCCGCCACCGCGATCACGCCCTTGGCCTTGGCCGCCGCCAGCGCCCGCGTCAAGAGATCGTTCGACGGGCCGGCGAAGCTCATCGACACCACCTTGGCACCGCGTCCCACCGCCCAGTCGAGGCAGGCGACGACATGGAAGGTCGATCCCTGCGCCACGCCGTTGGCCGCCGGCGGCCCGAAGGCGCGGGCGAGCAGCAGGCGGGCCCCCGGCGCCGCCCCGGCGAGGCGGAGCCGCGCCGCCACAGCCCCGGCCATCGCCGTGCCGTGTACGCCCGGCGTCTTCGGAGCACCCTCCAGCGCGTCGAAACTGTCCTCGACCGCGCCGACGAGTTCCGGATGGGTCGTATCGGCGCCGGTGTCGATCACCGCCACCAGCACGCCGTGTCCGCGCACCCGGCCATGGGCACCGGAGAGATTGAGCTTGCCCGCCGCATACTGACCGGGCAGCGGCCCCGCCGGAATGCCCGCCGCCGCCGTCTCGACATCGGCCGCGGCCGCCTGCGCCGCCGTCGTCCCACCGAGCACCGAAGCCGTCGCCGAACCGTCGCCGGGGGTGGCCCCCGCGACCTCCTGCTGCAGGGTGTAGACCCAGTTCGGTTGGGCGAAGGCGATGGTCCGCTCCTGTCTGAGGCGGGTCAGCACGTCGACGGTCGAGCGCCCGTCGCGCGCCCTGAGGCGATGGAGCGTCGATCCGGTGAGCCGGATCGGCAGACTCGACAACACCTCCAGCCCGAGACGGGTTGCGATCGGCTCGATCTTGCCGCCCGCCTTCACTTCGATCAGCACCTCACCGGGAACGAACCGGGTCTCGGTGCGGGACGGCACCCGCACGTTCGGGTTGGTCACCACCTGGACCGTCTTCGGCGGGCGCGGCCGACCGGGACCGGGATCGGCACCCGGCGGCAGATCGTCCTCGAGTTCGATCACCCGGGCGCGCCGCGGCGGGCGCCCCGGTTCGTCGGCCGCGGCGCTCTGGGCTGCGATCGCCCCGAGCACACCGAGGCCGACCCCGATGGCCAACGCTCCGCCGACGCCGAGACCGCCGCCGCCACGCCGGTGGCCGACGACGGCATCCGATCCGTAGGTCACACCGTTCGAGATCGATTGCGCCCCGGCCGGCTGTGCGACGACGACCGCCGACAACGCCGCCACCGCGACGCCGAAGAGCGCCGCCCGCCGGCGACGCCCACCCGATGACCGCTTCGCTTCCGATCTGGTTCCATCGCGCCGCATCGTTCGCTCCTCCGGACTGTCGCCCGTCTTCTGTTCACGTCGCCGATTCAGGGCGCCACCTGCACGAAGCTCACCACGCCGCGCTCGGCCCGCATCCGCTCGCCGATCGCCGCCGCATCGGCGCCCTCGGCCAGACGCAGCCGGAAGAAGCCGTTGGCCTTCGGCCCTTCGGCGAAGGTTGCGCCGTGACGCTTGAGGAAGGCCGCGACCTCCTCCATCCGCGCGCCCGGCACGAAGCCGACCAGCACGGTCGAGCCCTGCGCCACGCTCTCGCCCTGAGAGGCGGTACCGTAACCCTGGCCGGCGCGCTCGCCGACCAGCCCGGTGATCGCCACCGACTGGATCGCCACCAGCGCCACGATCGCCGCGGCCGCATAGGCCAGCCGTCGCGGCGCCAGCGCCGAGAGGAAGTCGCCGATCCGCTCCATGATCCCGGCCCGTGTCACCGCGAAGGGGCGGGCCTGCTTCGGCTCGGCCTCGATCCCGGCCATCAGCCGGTCGAAGGCCCGCGACGTCGCCGGGCTGATCGCCTCGTTGAGGGTGATCGCCTCGGCCATCTCCTCGCGCACCAGGTCGAGCCGGCGGGCGAGGTCGGCGTCTTCCACGAGCGCCGCTTCGACGCGACGCCGGTCGGCGGCTGCGAGCCGTCCGTTGGCGTACCAGGGCAGCAGATCCTCGATCTCGCCGCGACCCTTCTCCACCGCCGTCTCGTTCATGGCCAACCTCGATCGATGCCGGCCGCCTTCAGCAGCTCGGCGAGTTTCTTGCGGGCGTGGAACAGCCGGGTCTTCACGGTGCCCTCGGGGATGCCGACGATCTCGGCGACCTCCTCGATCGAGGCCTCGTGGTAGTAGACGAGGTCGATGACCTCCCGATGCTCGGTGCCGAGGCGTTCCATGCACAGCCGGATCGCCGCGCCCTTGTCGAGCTTCTGCGAGATCACCTCGGGCGTGTCGGCCTCGTCCTCGATGCCGGCCGCCCATTCCTCGTCGAGACCGAGGTCGCGACGTTTCCTCAGCGCCGAGAGCGCCTTGAAGCGGGCGATCGACATGAGCCAGGTCGAGACCTGTGACCGGCCCGAGAAGTCGCCCGCCTGACGCCAGACGTCGAGAAACGTGTCGCTCACCGCGTCCTCCGCCACCGTCTCGTCGCGGACCATCCGCAACACGAACCGGTGGATCCTCAGCTGGTGCCGCGAGAACAGCACCCGCATCGCCAGTTTGTCGCCGGCGGCGATCCGTTGGAGGAGATCCTCGTCCGAAGTCGTCGTCATGTCCGGGTCCGTACCGGCCGTTCCGATCATTCGTCGCGCCGGCGGGAAGAAGGGTTCAAAGGAACATCGAAAATTTTACACGACCGCTTCGCGACCGGCCTGGAAGCCCACCGCACCGCGCCCGCTTCCCCGACGATAAGGCGAGGCGCGCCGCGGATCGAGCGAGAAATGTATCTCCCCCGGTGCCGCGCGCCGACTGGCGCGACGGCCCGAGATGATCGAGGATGCCGGAAAAGGAAGCCGGGGGGAACCGAGACGTGAGCGAGACCAAGGACCTGCTCCTCGCCATCGATCAGGGGACGCAGAGCGTCCGCGCCATGCTCTTCGACCTCTCCGGCGACCTCGTCGCCAAGTCGCAGGTCCAGGTCACGCCCTACTACGCCCGCGAGCCCGGCTGGGCCGAGCAGGACTGCGACTACTATTGGGCCAATCTCTGTTACGCCACCCGCGAGCTCTGGCGCGCCCACCCGGAGCTGCGCGCCCGCGTCGCCGCCATGGCGGTCACCACCCAGCGCGCCGTCGTCGTCCTGCTCGACGAGGACCAGGAACCGCTGCGCCCCGCCATCGTCTGGCTCGACCAGCGCCGCACCCGGCAGCATCGGCCGTTGCCGCTGTGGTTGGAGGCCGGCCTGCGCCTCGCCCGCCAGCGCCGCACCGTCCACTTCGTCCAGTCCAAGGCCGAGTGCAACTGGCTCGCCGCCGAGGAACCGGAGGTCTGGCGCCGCACCCGCCACTTCCTCTTCCTCTCCGGCTGGTACAACCTCAAGCTCACCGGCCGCATCCGCGACGCCGTCGGCTCGCAGGTCGGCTACGTCCCCTTCGACGCCAAGCGCGAGGGTTGGGCCGGCCCGTGGCACTTCAAGTGGAAGCTCGTCACCGTCCGCCGCGACATGCTGCCCGATCTCGTCCCCTGCGGCCGTTCCATGGGGCAGGTGACGGCCCGCGCCGCCGAGGAGACCGGCATCCCCGAGGGCCTGCCGGTCTATGCCGCCGCCGCCGACAAGGCCTGCGAGGTACTCGCCGCCGGCGCCTGGACGCCCGACGTCGCGGTGCTGAGCTACGGCACCACCGCCACCATCAACACCTGCAACGACCGCTACGTCGAGCCGATCCCCTTCATCCCGCCCTTCCCCGCCGCCGCCCCGGGGCGCTTCAACAGCGAGATGATGGTGCAGCGCGGCTTCTGGATGGTGAACTGGTTCAAGGAGCAGTTCGGCGCCCGCGAGGTGCTGGAGGCCGAACGCCAGGGCGTCGCCCCCGAGGTGCTGTTCGAGCGCATGCTGGAGACGACGCCCGCCGGCAACCTGGGTCTGATGCTGCAGCCGTTCTGGAACCCCGGCGTCAAGGTCCCCGGTCCCGAGGCCAAGGGCGCGATGATCGGCTTCGGCGGCGTCCACGAGCGCGCCCACATGTACCGCGCCATCGTCGAGGGCATCGCCTATGCCCTGCGCGAGGCGGCACAGCGGCTCGAGCGCCGCAACGGCGTACCGATCCGCCGTCTGCGGGTCACCGGTGGCGGATCCCAATCGGACGGCGTCATGCAGATCACCGCCGACGTCTTCGGCCTGCCGGTCGAGCGTCCCCACACCTGGGAGACTTCCGGCCTCGGCGCCGCCATCAACGCCGCCGTCGGCGCCGGCTTCTACCCCGACCACGCCACCGCCCAGAAGCACATGAGCCGCCCCGGCCGCCTGTTCGAGCCGCGCCTCGACGAGGCCCGCCTCTACGACCGGCTGTTCTCGGAGGTCTATGTGCAGATGTATCCGCGCCTGGCGCCGCTCTATCGCGCCATCCGTCGCATCACCGACTACCCGCGGCTCGACTGAGCCGCGGCCACACGTCAGCGCGCGCCGAAAAACGGCACGATCGGCGATCGGATGGCGGAGGGAATGGTGGGCGCGACAGGGATCGAACCTGTGACCCCTTCGGTGTGAACGAAGTGCTCTCCCGCTGAGCTACGCGCCCGCCTTGCGGAACGGGGCGATATAAGGGGGCGGGACACCGTTCGTCAAGCCGCATCGCCGTACCGCCGACGACGAACCGTGGGAAAGTCCCACCACCGACGTGCGACGCTCGGCCGGCGGATCGCGACGACCGCGCCGCCGGCCGGCGATGCGCCTCACTTCGGCTCGACCACCACCATGGTCCAGAAGATCTTGTACTTCGAGTTCGGCGCCTGGGCCGTGGCGAGCCCGATCCGCGTCGCCCTGGGTGCCAGCATGGTGGCGTCGTGCGTCTTCGATTCGCGCCAGCCGGAGAAGGCCTCGGCGAAGGTGCGGTAGCCGGCCGAGAAATTGGCGAGGAAACTCCTGTAGCCGATGCCGGCGCCGCCGAGATCGACGTCGAGCCGCGCCTCCTCGACCGAATGGACCTTGTCCGCCGACGCCATCCGGTCGACCTGCCCCTGCGCCACCCGCGCCAGGGCCGGGTCCCAGACGAGCGGCGCGAGCCCCTTGTTCGCGCGATACATGTTGATCATCGACAGCGACGAGGCGGGATCGACCGCCCCACCGGTCTGATCGAGCCGGTGATAGAAGGCCGGCTGCGGTTCCGGCACGGGTCCACGCGAGCAGGCGGCGAGCGTCACGGCGGCGAGGCCGACGACGGCGAGCGCGGTTGCGCCGCGTCCGATCGAAGAGGGGGACATCTGGGCTCCTGGGAGATCTCGATGGAGGAAAGGTCGGGTCGTCGCGATCAACTCTCGGTCGGCGGCCGCTTCGGCGCGGTGCCGATCCGCCCGCCGAGCACCATGTCCATCAGCCCGCGCAGATCGTCGAGCTGGCGGATGTGGATGTCGCGCTGGGCGTAGGGGATGTCGATACCGAGCTCCCTGAGCCGCGCCACGATGGCGAAACGCAGATCGCTCTCCACCGCGAAGGCGTCGGTGACGTTGCCGACCATACAGACCAGACGGAACTCCAGCGCACTGTCGCCGAAGTTGACGAAGAAGGCGCTCGGCACCGGGAACTTCAGGACCTTCTCGTGCGCCTCCGCGCAACCGAGCAGAATCTCGCGCACCCTCTCCGGGTCGGCGTCGTAGGCCACACCGACGTTGACGACGCAGCGGCCGGTGAGGTCGCGATGCATCCAGTTCTTCACGTTGCCGGAGATCAGCGACGAGTTGGGCACGATCAGCGACGCCCGGTCGAATGTCTCGATCTCGGTCGAGCGCACGTTGATCTTGCGCACGAAGCCCTTCTCCGTGCCGATCTCGACCAGATCGCCGGCCTTGATCGGCCGTTCGGCGAGCAGGATCAGACCCGAGACGAAGTTGTTGACGATCGACTGCAGGCCGAAACCGATACCGACCGAGAGCGCGCCGGCGACGATGGCGAGGTTCTGCAGGTCGAGCCCGACCACCGAGAAGGCCAGCATCACCGCCAGCACGTAGCCGACGTAACCGAAGGCGGTGCGGATCGAGTTCTTCAGGCCGACGTCGAGCCGGGTGCGCGGCAGGAAGCGCTCGTCGAGCCACCCCTGGATGCCGCGGGTCACCGCGATGCCGATCATCAGGAAGGCGACGCCGGTCAGGATCGCCGACAGCGAGAAGGTGAAGCCGCCGATCTTGAAGCCGAAGAAGGCCGACTTCGCGTCGGAGACGACGTCCTGCGACGAGATGCCGATCGGCGTCAGCACGAAGACCGCCGCGACGACGATCAACAGGATCCGCGCCACGCCCGACAGCACCACGCCGATCTGTTCGACCGTCTCGCGCCCGAAGCCCATCGAGCGGGTGAGCAGCGCCCCGAGCCGGGTGCCTTCGTGGAAGGTGGCGAGGATCGCCTCGTCGGTGAGCTGCAACAGGATGTAGAGCGCCCCGAGCACGAAGCCGAAGCGCACCAGCTGCGTCGTCAGGAAGAAGGCGAAGCCGACGTAACCGGAAAGCGCCGCCACCACCGCGGCGATCACCGCGATCCAGCCGATCGGCACGATCCACCGCCACAGAACGCTGCGCGACGGCCCCTCGCTTCCCGGTTCCACCGCGGGCTCCGCCTCGCCGTTCAACGCATGGGCGGCGGCGCGCAGCGCCAACATCACCAGCGCCGCGTCGGCGATGGCGAAGAGACCGGCCAGCGCGATGACCTCCGCGACCGGAGCCGCCAACAGCGACAGCAGCCGTCCGCCGGCGACGCCGACGCCGTGGGTCGCGGCGAGCACCACCGAGAGCCCCACCAGCCGCGTCGCCGTGCCGTCACCGACCGCCACCATGCGCCACTGCGGCTTCGCCGGCGCGAACAGCGCCAGCGCCACGCCGTAGACCGCCGCCGCCGCGCCGAAGCCGAGCACCAGCGCGTCGAGCGCCTGCGACACCCGCTCCGGGTTGAGATCGAACACCTCGAGCGCCCGCGCCGCGCCGTAGAGACCGACGACCGGCACCGCCACGTTGAGCGCCACGATGCCCGCCGCCACCGCCGCCTTGCGCAGCCGCGGCGGCTCGACGATCGCCGGATCGCGTTCGGTGAACAGCCCCAGCCGCCGCCGCGTCGCGAACAGCATCATCACCAGCGCCACGATCACCGAACCGACCGCCAGCGCCGTCTCGCCGCCGCGCGCCGCCATCAGGCTCACCCAGTCGCCGACCAGGATGCGCAGCCCGTTGACCGTCGCCGGCATCGACTGGATCGCCTCGAACCACAGCGAGGGGTCGAGAATCGACCGGGACCGCTCGAACAGCTCGCGGGTGAACCGATCACGGCGGCGATCGCCGATGGTCTTCAGGATCTCTTCGGCCCTGAGCTTGACCAGTTGCCCCTGCTTGATGCGGCCCTGCACCTCGGCGAGCTGCTTCTGCTGGTCGTCGCGCTCGACCTTGAGCGCCTCCGCCTCGACCGGTGCCGGCTCGTCGTCCTTGGCCACCGGCGCCGGACCGAGCTGCTTCAACCGCGCCTCGAGCGCCGCCTGTTGCGGCGTCTCCGCCTCGATCAGCGCGTCGGCCTCGGCCCGCACCCGTTCGGTCCGTTCCCGCAGTTCGGCCAGATGGCGATCGGTCTGCCCCTCGCGGGCGATACCGGCGGCGATCTGGTCGATCTCGACCTTCCAGGCGTCGAGCTTCTGTTGGATCTGATCCGGCTTGGCCACCACCACCGGCTTCGCCGGCGCGGGTTTCGCCGGCGCCACGGTCGTGGCGTTCGCCCCCGGGGGGAAGACCACCGCCGGGGCCTCCGGCTTCGCCGCCTCGGGTCTCGGGGCGTCCGGTCTGGCCGCGCCGGCCGCGGGCTTGGGCACCTCCTGGACGGCCTGGGCCGAGGCGAGGCCCGGCGTGAGCGCCAGGAGGCCGGCGACGAGGAGGCAACGGAGCACGCGAGCGTTCGGGCGGGTCAAGGCGGGTCGGTCCGGTCGATCTGGAGAGCGGGCGCGGTCGAAGCGCGCGACGGAATCGGTAGAGAACCGGTTCACTGCCGGCAGAATGCGGCAAAAGGAGAGCGCCCGCCACCCGCCACCCGCCGCGCGCCGCGCGCCGACCGACGAGCCCTGCCGTCGCGATCGCCTCCTCCCGGCGGATCGGTCGTTTCCCGCGCCCGGGGAATTGTATCGGGGCGTCCTCCCTTCTATCTTCCGCCGCATGACCGAGAGCGAGACCGTCGAGATCCCCCATCCTCCGGCCGCCTCGCCGCCGCGTGGGCGGCTGCACGCCCTCGGCTGGGTGCTGTGGGAGGCTCTCTACTGGGGATTGCTGCGCAACGAGTCGTTCGCGCACGCCTCCAACATCGCCTTCGCCATCCTCTTCTCGATGTTCCCCTACATGATCCTGGTCACCGGCCTCGCCGCCTATTGGGGTGGGGCGGAACTCGCGGCCGCGGCCGAACAGGGCACCGGCGGCATCTTCGCGGTGCTGCCCGAGCAGGTCTCGGACATCCTGCGACCGGAGATCCAGGCGGTGCTCGCCACCTCGCAGGGTCGGGTGCTGACCGTCGGTGCCATTCTGCTCGGCGTCATCGTCACCGGTCTGGTCGAGAGCCTGCGCATGGGGCTGAACTACGCCTACCGCGCCTACGACGACCGCCACTTCCTCATCCGCCGGCTCGAGGGCACGTTCTTCATGCTGATCGCCGGGGTGGTGATCCTCGGTCTCGGCTTCCTCGTCGTCGTGCTGCCGGTGGTCTGGGCCTACGTCATCCCGCACGCCCCCGACCTCGTGCCCTACTGGTCCTATTTCAACCGCCTGCCGCTGGTCTTCTTCACCCTCGGCGTCTTCCTGTTCCTGCTGTCGGCGCATCTCTGGCTGCCGGCCCGGCGGCAGACGGTGCGCGGCGTCATGCCGGGGGTGATGGTGACGCTGACCCTGTGGTTCGTCGCCGGCCTGGTCTTCTCCTGGTACCTCTCCCACTTCTCCGGCTACGCCAAGACCTACGCCGGCCTCGGCGGCGCCATCGCCTCGATGCTGTTCTTCTACATCATCGGCCTGATCTTCCTCCTCGGCGCCGAGATCAACCACGCCGTCGAACTGTGGCGCGAGGACCGGCCGCCGGAGCATTGAAAGCAGCCGGCGGCCCAAATTGCCGGTCGACTCGCTCGGCCTCTCCCCGAAACGCCGACGGCGACTCGAGGCCTCCCCCGGGTCGCCGTCCGATCGTTCACCGCGACGCCGGTCGGCGTCGCCGGATCACTTCGCCATCTCGGCCGAGGCCTCGAGCACGTCCTCGAAGGTGGTCAACCCGAGCTTGGGCGAGCACACCAGCACCGCCATGTTGCCGGGCTTGTGCTCGTTCTTCCACATCTTGGTGTGGGCCTTGGGGATGTCCTTCCACTCGAAGACTTCCGACATGCACGGCTCGACGCGGCGGTCGAGCACGAACTTGTTGGCCGCCGCCGCCTGCTTCAGGTGGGCGAAGTGCGAGCCCTGGATGCGCTTCTGGTGCATCCAGACGTAGCGGGCGTCGAAGGTGATGTTGAAGCCGGAGGTGCCGGCGCAGAACACCACCATGCCGCCGCGCTTGACCACGAAGGTCGAGGTCGGGAAGGTCGACTCGCCGGGGTGCTCGAACACCATGTCGACGTTGTTGCCCTTGCCGGTGATGTCCCAGATCGCCTTGCCGAACTTGCGCACCTCGCCGAACCACTTGTCGTATTCGGGCGAGCCCACCTTCGGCAGCTGGCCCCAGCAGTCGAAGTCCTTGCGGTTGATGACGCCGCGCGCGCCGAGCGAGAGCACGTAGTCGCGCTTGGTCTCGTCGGAGATGACGCCGATGGCGTTGGCGCCGGCGGCGGCCGTCAGCTGGATGCCGAACACGCCGAGACCGCCCGAGGCGCCCCAGATCAGCACGTTCTGCGACGGCTTCAGCTGGTGCGGATTGTGGCCGAACAGCATGCGATAGGCGGTCGCCAGCGTCAGCATGTAGGAGGCCGATTCCTCCCAGGTCAGGTGCTGCGGCCGCGGCAGCAGCTGGCGCGCCTGGACGCGGCAGAACTGGGCGAAGGACCCGTCCGGCGTCTCGTAGCCCCAGATGCGCTGCGAGGGCGACAGCATCGGGTCGCCGCCGTTGCACTCCTCGTCGTCGCCGTCGTCCTGGTTGCAGTGGATGACGACTTCGTCGCCGACCTTCCAGTGCTTCACCTTCGAGCCGACCTTCCACACGATGCCCGACGCGTCGGAGCCGGCGATGTGGTAGGGCTGCTTATGGACGTCGAACACCGAGATCGGCTTGCCGAGACCGGCCCACACGCCGTTGTAGTTGACGCCGGCGGCCATCACCAGCACCAGCACGTCGTGGCTGTCGAGCTCCCAGGTCGGCACCACCTCGAGCTGGAAGCTCTCCTCCGGCGGACCGTGCCGATCCTTGCGGATCGCCCAGGCGTACATGTTCTTCGGCACGTGGCCGAGCGGCGGGATCTCGCCGATCTCGTAGAGGTCCTTCACCGGCCGATCTTCGAGGTTCGGCACCGCGTTGTCATTCCCAGCCATGGTCTTCCTTCCCGGTTCGGATCTCCCGTCCCCGCGCCCCTCCCCTCGGGATGCGCCGGTCGGCGGATCGTGTCATGCGAGCCCTCGCGGACGGCGCCGTTTTCCCCGGATCGACGCCACGGCCTCGCTTCGCCGCAAATTCTTTCGCAATGCGGAAAACTTGCTTTCCAAAGCCCCCGCATTTCGATCGGACGGCCGCACTATCGAACCCCTGGAGCGCGATTTTCCATAATACTAAAGGATTGAAATCGCGCTCTCGAAGCCCTGCGACCATTCGCCTTGCTGCGATGCGAAAGCTAGCCCGCCACCGCAGCCCCGGCAAGCACGCGTCCTCGCCCCTCCGAAAACCGCAGAAAACCGCCGCGTCTCCGATTTCCCAATACGGAATGTTGTGCCCGCATACGTTCGACGACGGCAGACTCGTGCGTGGCCGAATGTCGCATCTCGACGTTCGTGCATGGTGACGGCGCTGTTGCGGCGCGATATCTAATCGATCCAGACGTTCAACCGGATCCGGAAACCGACCCATGCCTCTCGCGTCGCCCGACAAGCCCTGGCTCTTCCGCACCTATGCCGGCCACTCCACCGCGGCGGCGTCGAACCGGCTCTACCGCACCAACCTCGCCAAGGGTCAGACCGGCCTCTCGGTCGCCTTCGACCTGCCGACCCAGACCGGTTACGACCCCGACCACGCGCTCTCCCGCGGCGAGGTCGGCAAGGTCGGCGTGCCGGTCTCCCATCTCGGCGACATGCGCGCCCTCTTCGACGGCATTCCGCTGGAGAAGATGAACACCTCGATGACCATCAACGCCACTGCGCCGTGGCTGCTCGCTCTCTATGCGGCGGCGGCCGACGAGCAGGGGGCGAACCGCAAGCTGCTGCAGGGCACCACCCAGAACGACCTCATCAAGGAGTACCTGTCGCGCGGCACCTACGTCTTCGCGCCAGCCCCCTCGATGCGGCTCACCACCGACGTCATCGCCTGGACCTACACGGAGATGCCGAAGTGGAACCCGATGAACGTCTGCTCCTACCACCTGCAGGAAGCGGGCGCGACGCCGGTGCAGGAGCTGGCCTTCGCGCTGGCGACCGCGGTCGCGGTGCTCGACAACGTCGAGAAGACCGGCGTGGTTCCGCAGGCCGAGTTCGGTGAGGCGGTCGGCCGCATCTCCTTCTTCGTCAACGCCGGCATGCGTTTCGTCACCGAGATCTGCAAGATGCGCGCCTTCGGCCGCCTCTGGGACGAGATCACCCGGGACCGCTACGGCGTGACCGAAGAGAAGAACCGCCGCTTCCGCTACGGAGTTCAGGTCAATTCCCTCGGCCTCACCGAGCAGCAGCCCGAGAACAACGTCTACCGCATCCTCATCGAGGCGCTCGCCGTGACGCTGTCGCGCGACGCCCGCGCCCGCGCCGTGCAGCTGCCGGCCTGGAACGAGGCGCTCGGCCTGCCGCGTCCGTGGGATCAGCAGTGGTCGCTGCGCATGCAGCAGATCCTCGCCTACGAGACCGACCTGCTCGAGTTCGCCGACATCTTCGACGGCTCCGCCGAGATCGAGGCCAAGGTCTCCGAACTCGTCGCCCAGGCAAAGGAGGAGCTCGCCGCCATCGAGGCGATGGGCGGCGCCGTCGCCGCGGTCGAGTCGAGCTACATGAAGCAGAAGCTGGTGGAGTCCAACACGCGCCGGCTCGAGTCGATCGAGGCCGGCAAACAGACCGTCGTCGGCGTCAACCGCTTCAAGGAGACCGAACCCTCGCCGCTCACCACCGGCGAAGGCTCGATCCTCACCGTCCCGCCGGAAGTCGAAGCGGAGGCGATCGAGCGCCTGAAGGCGTGGCGCGACGCCCGCGACGGCAAGGCCGTCGACAAGGCGCTCGCCGACCTGCGCGCCGCCGCGGCGGAAGGCCGCAACGTCATGGAGCCGTCGATCGCCGCCGCCAAGGCCGGCGTCACCACCGGCGAGTGGGGCGCGACGCTCCGCGAGGTCTTCGGCGAATACCGCGCCCCGACCGGCGTCGGCCGCGCCGCCCGTGATGCCGGCGGCGATCTCGCCGCCGTCCGCGCCTCGGTCGACGACGTGTCGAAGACCCTCGGCCGCCGCCTCAAGTTCCTGGTCGGCAAGCCCGGCCTCGACGGCCACTCCAACGGCGCCGAACAGATCGCCGTGCGCGCTCGCGACTGCGGCATGGAAGTGGTCTACGAGGGCATCCGCCTCACCCCGGCGCAGATCGTCAATGCCGCGCTCGAAGAGGGCGTCCACGCCGTCGGCCTGTCGATCCTCTCGGGCTCTCACCTTGCGCTGGTCGGCGACGTCATGACGCGGATGAAGGCCTCGGGTCTCGCCGACGTGCCGGTCGTCGTCGGCGGCATCATCCCGCCCGAGGACGCCGAGGCGCTGAAGGACATGGGCGTCGCGGCGGTCTACACCCCGAAGGACTTCCAGATCACCGACATCATGGCCGACGTTGTCCGTATCGTCGCCGAAGGGGCCAAGGCGGCCTGAGCGACGGCGATCTCGGCCCATCGAAGAAGGGCCGACGAACCCCGTCGATCTTCGGCGGGGTTCTTCGTCGGGCGGCGAGGTTCGTGATCGCGTCGGGATCGCGTCGGCTCAGCCGGGGGAGATGGCTCTCATGCCCCCCTCTGGCTCGGCTTCCCCGTCGGACGGAGGGCGATCTTGCGGGCGCCGTCGAAGCTCACGTCGACGGCCGGGACTTCGTCGGCAGCCCGGTCCGTTCTCTTGCCGGGTCGTTCGGCGACCGCCGGACCCTCACGAGCGCATCAGATTGCGCCGGGCGGCGGCGATCCGCGTGTTGATCTCTTCCAACTCGGCGATCCGCGCCAGATTGTCGTCGACCAGGCCGACCAGCGTTTCCGCCACCCGCTCCATCACCATCCCGATCGAAATGTCTCCCTCCGCGTCGAGTGCCGCCATCACCGCCTTGATCGCCGGCAACGAGATCTCGAGTTCGCGCAGCGTGACGATGACCTCCAACCGTTGCAGGTCGTCGAGCGAATAGAGCCGCCGCAGCCCTTCGCGCCCCGGCGCCAACAGCCCCGCCTGTTCGTAGAAGCGCAATGTGCGCAGGGTGACGTGGAGATGAGCGGCCAACTGCCCGATCGTGTAGGAGTCGCGACCCTCGATCGGATCGAACTTCATGATCGGCCTCAGCCGCTCGACCACTTCCGTGAGGAGCCTGTTCGTCTTCGGCATCCCGAAACCACGCATCGTCTTGCGACGGTGGCTCGTCGTGATCCCCGTCGTTCTGGTCGCCTCCGGCGAATCCCCGAGGAACGCCGACGCCGATGAGGTCCCATATTGCCTCAAAACGTTTTGGGATCAATCCGATGCCGTGGCGTGAAATTCGAGTTATTTCATCGAGGTCACTCTGCCGCAGTGCCTTATTGTCAGGTTTGGCGATGGCGGACCGACGTTGCGCCGACGATCACTTACCCGTCGGCGAACTCAGAAATCCCATCCTCCCAGCATTGTAGTCGTCGATCGCTGTGCGAATCTGGTCGCGCGTGTTCATCACGAACGGACCATGAGCCGCGATCGGCTCGTCGATCGGTTCACCGGCGAGCACCAGGAGCTTGGCCCCGCTCGCCGACGCCGTCGCTTCGATGCCCCCCCCGGTCCGGGACAGGACGGCCACACGCGACGCCTCGATCCGCTGCCCACCGAGTTCGATCGCCCCGTCGAGCACCACCACCGACGCCGTCCATCCGGCGGGAACCGAGCCCGCGAGCCGCCCGCCCGGCCCGAGCCGCGCATCCCAGACCGCCAATGGCGAGACCGTCCGCGCCGGACCGCCGACCGCCCCGCTCGGCCCCGACCAGGATCCGGCGATGATCCGCACGGTCCCGCCGTCGATCGGTACCACCGGAATGTCGGCGGACAGGATCGGCTGATAGCGCGGCGTGGTCATCTTGTGCGCCGCCGGCAGGTTGACCCACAGCTGCGCCATCGACACCACCCCGCCGCTCGCGGAGACGGCCCGCCCGTGGAACTCCTCGTGGACGACACCGGATCCGGCGGTCATCCATTGGACGTCGCCGGCACCGATCGAGTCGACGTGACCGGCCGAGTCGCGGTGGTCGACGGCCCCGTCATAGACGATCGTCACCGTCTCGAAACCGCGATGGGGATGCGGTCCGACACCGCGCGGAACCTCGCTCGGCGGGAAATGGGCCGGCGCTGCCCAATCGAGCATCAGGAAGGGGCTGACCGCCGGCGTGAAGGCGAGCGGTCCGAACAGCGGGCGCACCAGGAACCCGTCGCCGACCCAGTGGGGGCGGGCGGGCGGCAGGACGGTTTCGAGCGTCTTCGGGGTCATGGATCGGGCCTCCTCTCGGGGCATGATGGTCGCTTCGTCCGAGAAGATGGCATCCGGCACGCCCGGATCCAGACGGCGAGCGGTGAACGATCCGTCCGACGACCGCCGACGGTCGGATCACTCCAGCGAGCCGAACAGCGGCGGCAGGCGTCCGAGAGTCAACCGCGCGATGCGGACGAGGCCGTGATCGACCACCATCTCCAGCCGCCGTCCCGGCGTGCCGGGCTCCGTCGGCGGCTTACCGAGCAGCAGGAAGCCGGTGAACACCGCCGTCAACTCCGGCCCCAGCTCCTTGCCACCGCCCTTCGCCAAGCCCTCGAGCCCCAGCGCCGTCAGCGTGATCGAGCCGTCGAGTACTCCTTTTTCGTCGAGCCGCAGCGCCCCGGCACCGTCGAGCTTCAGCTCACCGACGGCCAACCCGACCCGCGCCGGCTCGATCCGCCCGCCGCGCGCCGCGAAGGCGGGCAACGCCGGCCCCGGACCGGGCGGCAGGATATCGCGCAGTGTGAAGCCGAACGAGGCGTTCGCCGTCGGCGGCCCGAGCCGCTTGCCGTCGATCGAGAACGCAGCCGCGGTGGCGGAGGCGGCGAGATCGAGATCGCTGCCGCGCTCGCCGTTGGGCCGGCCATGCGCCTCCAGATGCGCGGCGACGAGGCGGACCGGCGGCCGGCCGTTCGGACGCGTCGTCACATCGAGCCCTTCGGCGGCGATCGACACCCGCTCGACAGCCCGGCCGCTCCAACGCAGCGACGCCCTGAGCGTGCGCCACGAGGCCGCGGTCTCGCCGCTCGGATCCCTGGCCGCCGCCGACCCGTCGATCTCGATCAGCACCAGCTTCGGATCCCAGACCTGGGCCACCACCCGCAGCGCCGCCGCCGAAGCGGTGATGCCAAGATCCCGGATCTCGACGCCGGGCGCCGCACAGGAGAGTTCCATGCGGAAGGGAAACCCGCCGACGGCCCGATCGGCGCAGGCGACCACCACCCCCCGCGCCGCGAGCCCCTCGAGCCGGGCATCGATCTCCGCGAGGACACGCGAGCGTGCCGTCGCCCACACCGCCGTCCAGCCGACCGCCAGGAGCGCCACGCCGATCCCGACGATCATCGGCAGCCGTCGGCGGCGTGGCCGTGCTTCTCCGATCGGCCGTTGCTCCATGATCGCTCCCCCCGCCTCGCAGTCCTCGCCGCGGCGATTCGCCCGCCGCCAATCTGCGCGAAGAACCGGTCCGGATCGAGGCCGTCGATCGACCCGCCTCTCGCTTTTGCGGCCTCGACCGGCTAGAGGCGGAGCAGGACGAACCGGCGAGAGGGCGACGATGCGCGACGACGACGACGATCTCTGGGTCTTCGCCTATGGATCGCTGATCTGGCGGCCCGGCTTCGACCATCTCGAATGCCGACCCGCCCGTCTCTGGGGCTGGCACCGCGCCCTCTGCGTCTATTCCTGGCACCATCGCGGCACCGTCGAGACCCCCGGCGTCGTACTCGGCCTCGATCGCGGCGGCTCCTGCCGCGGCGTCGTCTACCGCGTCGCCGCCGCCCGACGCGCCGAGGTCCTCGCCTACCTACGCGACCGCGAGCAGGTGAGCCCGATCGAACATCTGCCCAGCCCGATCTATCGCGAGGTCTTCCGTCCGGTGCGCTTCGAGGACGCCGCCGGACGCCGGGCCGAGAGCCCGGGCCCGCTCGCCCTCACCTATGTCGTCGACCGCACCCATCCGCAGTACACCGGCCCGATCGACGAGGAGACCATCCTCGCCCTGGTCCGCCAGGGTCGCGGCGTCTCCGGCGCCAACCCGGACTATGTCGTTTCCACCGCCGATCATCTCGCCACCCTCGGAATGCGCGACGCCGCTCTCGAACGCATCGCCGCCCGCCTGCGTGCCGGATGAACCGTCCGCTCACGCCGCCAGCGCCGGCTCCGTCTGCCCCGCGCGTACCTCGGCGGGGCCCGTCACCGTCGCTTCGAAATCCGGGCCGAGGTCGAGATCGGCCAACAGCCTCGCCCGCTCCGCCTGAGTCTCGGCCAGCCAATGAACGAGAACTTCCGCCCCGCGCGTGACCCGATCGAGCCGCAACCACTCGCCCGGGCCGGCCCACACCCGCCGTCCGTCGTATCGCAGCAGCACCACGGCGCCGGCGAGATCTGCCGCCTCAACCGGCCCGTCGAGGCGCGAGAACACGTGCCACCTGCCCGACCGCCCCGTCTCCAGCCGGAACCGATCGCCGCCGATCACCCCGCCGGCCACCGTCGCGCTGATCGAATCCCCATTCGTCGCCGTCGCCCACAAGCCCGCCATGACGCCCTCGCCATCCTCGTTCCGATCCGGAACGAAGATAGAACAAGACCGATCCGGGCACAAGCGCGAATGTGAACGGATCAGGAACCCGCTTTGGCCGCGGCGCGTGCCAGATAGGCCTGACCGGCCTTGGGCAGCGGCGGCGGATTGGGCGCGGCGAGCGCCTCGGCGATCAGCCGGTCGGAGGCCGTCTCGATCACCGTCTGCAGCTCGGCGAAGACCTCTTCCGGATCGCGCCCGGCCGGAATGGCGGGGAGGAACTCGACCACCAGCGTGCCGGGATGGCGCAGGAAGTCGTGCCGTCCCCAGAACAGGCCGGCGTTGAGCGCCACCGGCACCATCGGCACCCCGAGCTTCTCGTAGAGATGGGCGATGCCGTGCTTGTAGTGCGGCTCCGCACCGGCCGGCCGCCGCGTCCCCTCCGGGAAGATCAGGATCTCGCGTCCGCGCGCCGCCTCGACCCGCGCCCGCTCGGTCATGTCGGCGAGCGCCGCCCGTCCCGCGCTGCGATCGACGGAGATCTGTTCGCCCTTGATCGTGTACCAGCCGAACAGCGGAATCCGCCGGAGTTCACGCTTCATCACGAAGGTCGGCCGATCGAAGAAATCGAGCAGCGACACCGTCTCGAAGGTCGACTGATGCTTGGCGGCGATCAGCACGCCGCCCTTGGGCAGATTTTCCAGGCCGCGGATCTCCACCCGCACGCCGCCGATCGCCGTGATCGCCCAACGGTTGACCCTGGCCCAGGTCTTGACCCCCCGCCAGAACACCGATCGCGGCAACACCTCGGTCGGCAGCAGGGCGAAGAGCCAGAAGATGGTGTGGGCGTAGAAGAAGGCGTTGAAGGCGAGCGAGCGCAGAAAGACCATCGCGGCGGATCCCTGGACACGAGGGGAGCGGCCCCCGGCGCCGGTCTCGTGGTCGGACCGTTCCGACCGCGATGCCGACGACGCGGCGCTTCGACCTGGACGGAACACCCCGTCCGCACGGATCGAAGCGCTAGCGGATCGAGGCCGTCGTGGCGACGTCCCCGGGCCGGGTCAGGCTCGCCGTGCCGCCGAGCCGGGTGACGATATACTTCACGTATTCCTGCATGAGAAGCTTCGCCGTCTGCGGATGGACGAACCATCTCTCGATGTTGAGGTCGGCCCGCTGGATCGGCCAGGCGATCTTGCGCACCCCGGGCAGCGCCCGGTCCAGTTCCGCCATCGATCGCGGCATGTGGTAGGCGCTGGTCACCACGATCAGGCTCTCGAAGGCATTGGCCCGTGCCCAGTCCGCCGCCTCGAGCGCGTTGCCGACCGTCGTCTCGGCACGGTGGCCGAGGTCGACGCAGCATTCGAACAGAGCCGTCGTGCCGATCACCGCCCTGCGGATGTCCTCCGCCCGGGTCGAGTGATGGACACCGGAGATGAGCAGACGCCGCGCCCGCCCGGCCTCGAGCAACTCGATCCCGCCCTGCACCCGGTCGCGTCCGCCGGTGAGCACGACGATCCCGTCGGCCCGCGCGCCCTCCGGCGTGCGCGACAGCGCCACTTCGACGGCGAACCAGACGAAACCGAGACCGAAACAGGCGAGCAGCGTCGCCGTGATCGACATCGCGGCGACGGCCAGACGCATCGCCGGCGTGGACGCCGGACGCCGCACGGTGGTCGCCATCCGCTTCGGTGTCGTTGCGACACTCGGGTCGTGACCGCAGCCGATCACCCCCTCGTTCGGGGTCTTCATCGTCGCCATCGTAGCAGAATCGGTCGCTCGGTTCATCGCCCGCACGCCCCGTCAGTCGAGCCGGCCGAGGTGGCCGAGCACGGTGAAGCGCGAGGTCAGCGCCGTCAGCACCGCCACCAGCCCGACCACCGCCAGCGCCCCGAGATGCCCGGTCCAGCCGACGGAAAATCCGCCGAAGAGAGCGTGGGCCTGATCGGAGACCGCGTCGCCGCGCGACCGCGTCGCGAAGTCGGCGACGAGAAAGACGAAGATCGCCGCCAGCCCGCCCGCGGCGCCGCCGACGAAGCCGAGCTTCAGGAAGTGGCGCTGGAACTCGGCCGCGATGAAGCGGTCCTCCGCCCCGACGAAGTGCAGAACCTCGATGACGTCGCGATTTCCCGCCATCGCCGCCCGGGTGGCGAAGACCACCGACAGCACCATCGCCGTGAGCATCAGCGCCACCACCACCAGACCCGCGACCACCATCGTCGAGGCCATCGTCCTCAGCCGCACCGCCCACACCGCATGATCATCGACGCTGGCGCCGCGCAGATCGGCGGCGACCCGCCGTTTCAGCCCTTCGAGATCGGCCGAGGCCGGATCGGCGAGTTCGATCACCACCAGCCGCGGCACCGGCAGCGCCGAGAGATCGAGGCCGCGCCCCAGCCACGGCTCGAGCAGTGCCGCCCCCTCGCGTTCGTCGACCAGCCGCGCCGCCCGCACCCCGGTGGTCGCCCGGGCGATGTCGAGTGCCTTCTGCAGCCGCGGCTCCATCACCTGCCCGTCGAGCGGCTTCACCTGGATGGTGACCTCGCGCGACACGTCGAGCTGCCAGTCGCGCGCCGCCTCGCGCACCAGCGCGAGACCGCCGACCGCCAGACAGGCGAGGAACCCCATGATCGCGACGACCAGCAACAACGCGCGGCCCGCGATCGCCTGCGGTGGCACGATGTCTCGGCCGCCCACTTCGTCGCCGGCGGACGCCTGACGCTTCTTGGCCGTCGGCCGGCGGGCGGTGCCCTTCTTCTTTCCCCCCGACGCCGTGGGGGCCGGCGCGGGTGGGTCCGCCGCCGGCGCGGCCGGTGCCGCCGGCTCGCTCGGCGGCGACGGTTCGAACCACGACTCCGCCGCAGCGATCCCGGCCTCGACGGCCGGGCCCGTCTCCTCCGGCTCCGGCTCGAACAACGGCTCCGCCCGCCGGCCGGCGCGGGGCGCCTCGCCGGGACGCGACCGTCCGAGCCCCATCGAGGACGACAGCGACTTGCGCAGGTCGCGCGGATTGAGCGACGTCGGGCGGGTCGGATCGGGACGGTCGTCACGGCTCATCGGCTCACTCGTAGATCCGGACCCGCCCCTCGGCCAGAACGATGCGCCGCGCATCGAACTGGTCCATCAGGGTGAGGTCGTGGGTGGCGATGAGCACCGAGGTGCCGAGGCGATTGAGTTCGACGAAGAGCCGGAGCAGGCGACGCGCGAGCGGCGGATCGACGTTGCCGGTCGGCTCGTCGGCGAGCAGGATCTCCGGCTTGGTGATCAACGCCCGGGCGATCGCGGCGCGCTGCTTCTCACCGCCCGACAGCACCGGCGGCAGCACGTGCATGCGCTCACCCAGCCCCACCCACTCGAGCAGATCGACGACGTCGGCGCGATAGTCGCTCTCCGCTCGGCCGAGCACCCTGAGCGGCAGAGCCACGTTCTCGTAGGTGGTGAGGTGGTCGAGCAGCCGGAAGTCCTGGAACACCACGCCGATGCGTCGCCGCAGCCCCGGCAGATCGGCCCGCCCGACCCGCGCCGTATCGCGGCCGAAAACGGTGATCCGCCCGCGCGTCGGCTTCAAGGACATGAACAGGAGCCGCATCAGCGTCGTCTTGCCCGCCCCCGACGGCCCGGTCAGGAACTGGAACGAGCGCGGCGCGATCTCCAGGCTGAGATCGCGCAGCACTTCCGGACCCATCCCGTATCTGAGGCCGACGTTCTCGAACCTGATCAAGTCACCACGCGTCCCCGAACGCCCCGCGCCCCGCCCCGACCGCGACGCGGACGAGAGCGCGGCCATGCTCCTCGTGCGCCATGCTGCCGCCACGCCCGTTGAGATTTCGTTAACCATGTCCGAGCGGTCGACGAAACCGGCGGGACACGATTTCGCTCGGGATTTACGCGCCGTTCAGACCGATCGGCGATTCTGTCTCGGCGATACCGGCGATCTCGAGACCATGCGCACCGCTTGCCCGTCCTGTGACACGACCTATACGATCCCCGACGAGCGCATCGGCGCCAAGGGACGCAAGGTCCGCTGCACCCGCTGCGGCGAGGAATGGCGCGTCATGCCCGGTGCCGAGGAGCCCCCGCCGCCGATTCGCGCCGCGCCACCACCGCCTCCACCTCCGCCTGCGCCACGCCGGAGCGAGACGGTCGACCCCTTCGACGCGCTCGACGACCATGCGGTCGGTGACGACGCCCTCGATGCCTTCGCCGGCGCCGCCGCCCCCGACGCGGCGGACGACCCCACACGGGACGACGCCACGACGGCGACCGATGAGCCTCGACCCGCCTCGGCACCGCCCGCGGCGGCGGGCCCGAGCGTCGCCGCTCGCCTCGCCGGCCACATCCGCATCCGCACCAAGCGCCGCCTGCCCAGGCTCCACGGCGAGATCCTCGGCCGGGTGACCGCGAGCCTCGCGCCGTTCGTCGGACCGATGGTCTTCCTCGCCGCCTGTCTGGTGCTGCCCGGCATCTACGTCTTCCGCCAACCGATCGTCGCCGCCGCCCCCGACCTCGCCGGCCTCTACTCCGCCCTCGGCGCTCCGGTGAACCTGCGCGGCCTCGCCTTCGGCCGCATCGAGACGCTGCGCGAGATCGACAACGGCCAGACCGTGCTGGTGATCGAAGGCTCGATCGCCAACGTCTCCAAGCAGATGCGCGAGGTACCCGCGCTCCGCTTCTCGTTGCGCGGCGCCGATACCCAGGAGGTCTACGCCTGGTCGATCGATCCGAAGTCGACCACGATCGAGTCCGGCGATACGATCCGCTTCAGGACGCGCCTCGCCGCGCCTCCCGATCAGGCGACGGACGTGCAGGTGCGCTTCGTCGAGCGGCGGAGCCAGCACGCGGGATTGCCATGACCGGACGCCGGATCGAAGTTCTCTACACCGCCGAGACCATCGCGGAGCGCAACCGCGCCCTCGCCGAGGCGATTCGCGATGCCGGCCTGTCCGACCGCCTAGTGGTGGTCGCCATCCTGAAGGGCGGCTTCGTCTTCGCCGCCGACATGATTCGCGCCCTCCATCACGCCGGTGTCTCGCCCGAGGTCGACTTCATGTCGCTGGCGAGCTACGGCGCCGGCACCACCTCGGCCGGCACGGTGAAGGTGCTGCGCGATCTCCAGACCGACGTCACCGGCCGCAACGTCCTGATCGTCGACGACATCCTGGAGTCGGGACGGACGCTGGCCTTCGCCAAGCGCCTGCTCGTCGAACGCGGCGCGGCGCGCGTCGGCGTCGCCGTCCTGCTCGACAAGCCCGGACACCGGGTCGCCGACATCGAGGGCGACTTCGTCGGCTTCACCTGCCCCGATCTCTTCGTCGTCGGCTACGGCATGGACATGGGCCATGCCTTCCGCGAGTTGCCATACATCGGCCACGTGGTCGATGCGGACTGAAACGACGGCGAACGAACCGATTCGCCGAGACGGAATCGCCGGGGACGGGAAATGCCCGAGCGATCGTGAGGAGGGTGGAATGGCGCGAATTCTTCTCGCCGAGGACGACGATTCGGTTCGAGCCTTCGTCAAGCGCGCCCTCGAGCTCGACGGCAACGCCGTCGTGGCGGTCGAGGACGGTGCCACCGCGCTGGAGGTCGTCGGCACGGACACCGGCGGCTTCGATCTCCTCGTCTCCGACATCAAGATGCCGATCATGGACGGCATCGCCCTGGCACTCAACGTCGCCCGCGATCACCCGGATCTGCCGATCCTCCTGATGACCGGCTACGCCGACCAGCGCGAGCGCGCCCACGGACTCGACCAGATCGTCCGCGACGTGGTGCTGAAGCCCTTCACGCTGGCCGACATCCGCCGCGTCGTCGCCGCGACCCTGGCCGGCGAACCCGAACCCGCCCGTCTCGCCGGCTGACGCCTCTCAACGATCGATCCGGAGCAGCCGATCGAGATAGTCCCGCTCGAACTTCGGGCGGGCCGGCTCGCCCAGCCGATTGCGGATGTCGTCGAGGATGCGCCGCGCCCGCTCGACGTCGATCTCGTCGGGCACCTTGACCTTGCCCGAAGCCATCGACCCCCGCTTGCGCGGTCGTCCGAGCGGGTCCTCGCCGTCATCACCCGCCTCGCCGTCGCGGCCGCCGCGTCCGTTCTCGCCCGCCATCTGGTCGGCGAGCTTGCGCGCCCCCCGCCTGAGCGCCTCGAGTGCGCGGGTCTGGGCCTCGAGCGCCGCTTCGCCCTCGCCCGAGCGCAGCGCCTCGCCGGCCTCGCCCATCTCGCGGTCGGCGCTGTCGAAGTCCTCGGAGCCGTCCTCCGAGCCACCCGGTCCGCTGCCACGCTCGCCCTGCCCAGTGGTCGGCCGATCGGACCGGCCACGGCCACGGTTCTCCTCGGCGAAGCGCCTCAGCGTCTCCCGCAGCTCACCCTGGCCTTCGCCGAGGCGGCCCATCGCGCCGCGGCCGTCGTCCTCGCCCGCCTCGCCGCGCTCCGCCCGATGGGTCTCCTCCATCAGCTCCTGCTGGCGACGGATCATCTCGCCGAGCTTCTCCAGCGTCTCGCTCGCCGAATTGCCCTCGCCCTCGCCCGATCCCGCGCCGACCTGCAGATTCTCCATCATCTCGCGCAGTTCCTCGAGCAGCTTCTCCGCCGCCTCGCGCGATCCGGTGCGTGCCAGTTGCTCGATGCGGTCGAGCATGCGCTGCAGATCGCGATCGGTGATCGTCTTCTGCGCGCCGCCGCGTTCGGCCCGGCTCTGCGGGTTGCGCCGCGCCTGCTCCGCCCGGGCGGCGAGATACTTCTCCATCGCCTGCCGGAGTTCCCGCGTCAGCCGGGCGATCTCCTCCTCGGACGCCCCCTCCTCGATCGCCTTGCGCAGCGCCTCCTGCGCCTGCCTCAGCGCCTTCTCGTGATCGGCGACGTCGCCGTCCTCGATCGTCGTCGCCGCCGCCCACAGGAGATCGACGAGCTCGCGCAGCCCGTCGTCGGTGCGCGCCGCCGCCGCCCGCCGGGCCAGGAAGACGAGGCCGAGATGCACCCCCGGCTTCTCCTCGAACCGTTCGGGCGCCAGGGTCAGCGCATCGAGCGCGGTCGACACCACCGAAGCTTCACCGGCGTCGAGCGCCAGACGCCGCCTCAGTTCGACCAACGCCCGCGCCAGCGGCTTGCGGAACGGCCGCTCCGGCAGGCGCAGTTCGATCGTTTCGCTCGTTCCCTCCTGCCCCGCCTCGTCCTGCGCCGAGAGCGTCAGCCGCACCGTCGCGCCGGCGAAGGGATGGTTGGTGAGGTCGCGCAGGGTCGTCGCCGCCCCGTTGCGCCCGCGGCCGATCGGCAGAGCGAGCGGGAAGCGCGGCGCCTCGTAGAGCGGCCGCCCCTTCGCCCCTTCGAGCAGGGCGATCCGCCCCTCGGCCGCGGCGATGCCCCAGTCGTCGGCGGTCTCGTGGCCGATCTTCAGGGTGCCGCTGCGCTGCGGCTCCGGCTTGTCGACCAGACGGATGCTCGGTGGCCGATCCGGCAGCACCGCGATCGTCCACCGTGCGATCGTCGCGTTCGCCCGTTGCAGCCTCACCTCGCCATCGGCATCGAGCTTCGCCACGTATTCGACCGGCGCGGTCGCCGGCCGCCGTCCCTCGGCCGGTTCCGGCGCGACGGAGACGGCGTTTCCGCTCGCCGAGGCCACCGTCACGGTCAACGGCTGCGGCGCCCGACCGGCCTCGCCGCTCGCCACCCGCACCACCAGCCGGCTGCCCTGCGGCACCGGAGCGGGATCGCCGCTCTCGCTCCCGACCGTGGTCGCCCGACCCTCGGCGATCAGCACCACCGGCGGCCGCCCGGTGTAGGCCGGCGGATCGATCCACACGTCGACCCGATCATCCGGTGAAGGCACCGGCTCGGAGGCGAAGGGCGCGGCGAGGCGCGCCAGATGGTCGCCGCCCGCCGCGAACCAGCCGACGAAGAGCGCCATCGCCAACAACGGCCGGAGAGCGAAGCGATCACGCCGCCCGAGATCGGGATGCGGCCACCCTGCGGCGAGCGGGCCGATCCGCGCCGCGAGCCGTCGCCGATGCGCCGCCCACAGCCTTTCGGTCGCCGGATCGACGGCGACGGCGAGACGATCGGATAGTCCGGAGAGTTCGTGTCCGGTGAGCCCGGACGCCGCCTCGACCCGGCCGATCGCACCGCGCCGATCGAGCGCCGCGGCGATCGCCCCACGGTTGCGGAGGGCGGCGACGACGGCGATGAGGAGAAGAGCCGTCACCAGCCCGAAGAGGCCGAGCCGCGCCGCCGTCGGCAGCGCCGCATAGACCCCGAGCCAGGAGAGCGCGACATGCAGCCCGCCGACCCACAGGATCGGCATCAGTCGCCGCCAGATCTCCTCCCACAGCGCCGAGAGGCGCGCGCGCGTCACCACTCGGCCGATGCGCCGGTCGAGATCGGCCGGCGACGGCGGTGCGATGCGGGCGGGCGGGCGATCCTCGGCAATCATCGACGACGACACCTCCGACGGCCGACGTCACCCGCCGGCACGAGGCCCCCCGACCTCGCCGGCAGTCTCCCATGCCGGCCGAGCGTCATCAACCGCCCACTCGCCCGAACGCCGGGCGTCCGCGCGAGGATCCGATCACAACAGCGGATCGAGCAGGAACGGCTTCTTCTGCGCCGGTTCGGGCTTCGGCGCTGGCGCGCTCGGACCGATCGGGATGCCGACCGGGCGGTCGCCCTGCGGCTTTCCGACGGTCGGCAGTTCCGGATCGCCGTTGCGGCCGCAGGCCGAGAGCGAGGCGGCGCCGAGACCGACGAGGCCGATCGTCGCGAGGCGGAGGAGGAGGGAGGAGGTCGAGGTCACGCGCACACCCTGGAGCTTCGTCGTCGCCGCGATCATAGCCGGATTCGCCGGTCGTGGGGCCGCCGGATCACGCCGACGGCACGTCCTTGGCCAGCCGCGCGACCCAGCGCTTGGCCTGGGCGCGGACGTTCTTCGGCGCCGTGCCGCCGTAGGAGACGCGGCTCGCCACCGACTTTGCCACCGACAGCACCGAGAACACCTCCTCGGTGATGCCGGCGTGGACGGCCTGCATCTCGGCGAGCGACACCTTCTCCAGCGTCGTGTTCTTCTCCGCCGCGATGGCGACGATCCGGCCGGTGACGTGATGCGCCTCGCGGAACGGGATGCCGAGGCGGCGCACCAGCCAGTCGGCGAGATCGGTGGCGGTCGAGAAGCCCGAGCCGGCGGCCTTCTTCAGGTTGGCCACCTCGGGCTCGAGATCGCGCATCATGCCGGTGGTCGCCGCGAGCGCCAACGACAGGCTCTCCAGCCCGTCGAAGATCTGCTCCTTGTCCTCCTGCATGTCCTTCTGATAGGTCAGCGGCAGCCCCTTCATCACCATCGTCAGCGCGTTGAGCGAACCCATGATCCGGCCGGTCTTGGCCCGCACCAGCTCGGCCGCGTCCGGGTTGCGCTTCTGCGGCATGATCGACGAGCCGGTGGTGAAGGCGTCCGACAGCCTGACGAAGCGGAACTGCGCCGAGGTCCAGATGACGATCTCTTCGGCCAGCCGCGACAGATGCATCGCCGCGATCGACGCCGCCGACAGCGCCTCCAGCGCGTAGTCCCGGTCGGCGACCGAATCCATCGAGTTGGCGGTCGGCCGGGCGAAGCCGAGGCTCGCCGCGGTCATCGCCCGATCGATCGGGAACGAGGTGCCGGCGAGCGCCGCCGCCCCGAGCGGGCACTCGTTGAGCCGGGCGCGGGCATCGCGGAAGCGGGCGCGGTCGCGCGCCCACATCTCGACATGGGCGAGGAGATGGTGGCCGAAGGTCACCGGTTGGGCCGACTGGAGATGGGTGAAGCCGGGCATGACCACGGCCGCATGCTCCAGCGCCTTGGCGGCGGTGACGCTCATCAGCTCGGCGAACTGGCCGTCGAGATGATCGAGCGTGTCGCGCACCCACAGCTTGACGTCGAGCGCCACCTGATCGTTGCGCGACCGCGCCGTGTGCAGGCGACCGGCCGCCGGGCCGATCTTGGCGGCCAGCGCCGCCTCGATGTTCATGTGGATGTCTTCGAGGCTTCGCGAGAACGTGAACGTCCCCGCCTCGATCTCGCCGGCGATCTCGTCGAGACCGGCGTGGATCTTCGCCAGATCCTCGGCCGAGATGATGCCGTTCGCCGCCAGCATGGCGGAATGGGCCTTGGAGCCGGCGATGTCCTGGCGCCAGAGCTTCTGATCGAAGCCGATGGAGGCGTTGATCTCCTCCATGATGGCGGCCGGGCCGGTGGCGAAGCGGCCACCCCACATGCGATTGGACATGACGACGTTCCTCGACGAAATTGGCCCGACCGACCGGAGTGACCCCCTTGAGCGATCCGCAGTCCGAAGCCGTCTCCGAACCGACCGCCCCGAAGTCGCCGCGCCCGGTGAGGCTCGCGCTCGTCGCGGTCCTCGCCGTCGCCCTCGGTCTCGGCGCGGTATACGGGATCCGGGGGCTCCGAGGCAACGCGGACGAGGCCGGAAAATGCGGCACCACCCTCGCCGCGGCCCGCGCCCTGAAGCCTCTCGCCACCGGTGACGTCGCCGCCTTCACCCCCGCCGAGACCCGCCGCGACCTCTCGGCGCTGCTCTTCGACCGCGCCGGGCCGGCGCCCACCACGATCGAGGCCTGGAAGGGTCGCGTCGTCCTCCTCAATCTCTGGGCCACCTGGTGCGTGCCCTGCCGCAAGGAGATGCCGGCGCTCGACCGCCTGCAGAGGAAGCTGGGCTCGCCCGACTTCGAGGTGGTGACGCTCAACCTCGACACCCGCGACCCCGAACGGCCGAAGAAGTTCCTCGCCGACATCGCGATCAAGGACCTCGCCTGGTACGCCGACCCGACTCTCGCCTCGATGAAGGCGCTGCAGAAGCTCGGCCTCGTCACCGGTCTGCCGACCACCATCCTGATCGACCGCCAGGGCTGCGAACTCGGCACCATGGCCGGCCCCGCCGAATGGGACCGCGCCGACGCCGAAGCGCTGATCACCGCGGCCTTGAAGACGCGCTGAAGACTTCGATCACGCGCGGCCACATGTGACTCGGATGCATCTCGCCGCACGCGGGTCGCAATGGAGCGGCCCCGACGTCCCGTCACGACATGTGACTCGACTGCATGCGGCGGACTACGTCGATCGCTTCGAGATCGATTCGCCTGCGACGGGGAATGCGACTCGAATGCATGTCGAGACCCCGATGCGGACTCCGGCGAGCGAGCAGACCCGGCTGCCGCGAGCCGCGCCCGTCAGACGGTCCCGTCAGACGGTGATGTCGAGATTGCCGCCGATGCCGGGGCCGACGGCGGCCTGGATCTTCTGGAGGCTCTGGTTCGCCGCGTCGAGCAGGTCGACGACGCTCGCCGCCGCTTCGGCGTTGCGGCGCATCAACTTGATGGCGACCAGATCGGCCGTCGCCGCGGCGCTGCTCGTCACCAGGGACAGGGCGACCGAAGCGGAATCCATGCGGCCTCCGGCACCTCTCGAAACGCGAGAGGAAGAGTGGGCGGGGGCACTCGGAACCTTCGATCCCCGCGGCCGACACCATGACAGCGCACGGTAAAGGAAGTGTTTCCACGTCGCCGCTGGCCTGCGGTGGCGATGCCGACACGCCGCCGGCACCCCACCCGCCTCACCGCACCCCGAAACGACGATAACCGTCGAAGACCAGCGCCGTCTCCGCCTCGCGCGCCAGCGCCTCGGCGACGGCGCGATGCTCTTGCGTCTCGCCGCCCCAGCCCCAGGCGTCGGCCCGCACCTCCTCGACGACGACGTAGCTCTCCGGCCGCATCGGCCCGAGCAGCCGCGCCATCCCCTCGTGCACCGCGGCGACGAACCGCGCCTTCTCGGCCTTGGTGTTGGTCCCCTCGGTCACCCGGATCACCGTGCGGTGGCTCGCCTGCCCCGACTCGGCGAGGCTCGCCCCACCGACGAACCAGCCGGAAGCCGGCCGCTCGGCGACGCTCACCGCGGTCAGCGCCCGCCTCTTGCCGAGATGGCGCTCGGCGAGATCGAGAACGAGGCTCGCCACCTCGGCCGTCAATGACGCGGAGGCAGAGCGCGGGTTGGAATAGTCGACGGTCAGGCTGGGCATGATCGGATCTCCTCTGACGACCGCGTCGCGGTCTGCCGATCCGACCCTCTCATCGCCACTTGAATGACGAAAGTGAATTGATACCATATCAATCATTCGATTTCATCATCATGACGCCGGAGACCGCCGTGCCCGATCTCGACATCGACCTGTTGCGCACCTTCGTCGCCCTCGCCGAGACCGAGAGCTTCACCGCCGCCGGCGAGCGCCTCGGCGCCACCCAGTCGGCGGTCTCGGTTCGCCTGAAGAAGCTCGAGGACCGCCTCGGCCGCCGCCTCTTCGATCGCACCCCCCGCGTGGTGACGCCGACCTTCTTCGGCGAGGGCTTTCTCTCCGAGGCGCGCCGCATCCTCGCCGTCCACGACGACGTGCTCGCCCGGGCGACGACCACCGCCCCGACGCGGCGTCTGTCGCTGGGGGTCAGCGAACACGCCGCCGGCTATCGACTGCCGGGTCTGCTGCGCTCGCTGCGCGATCTGATGCCGGGCCTGTCGCTGCAGGTGACCCTGGGTCTCTCCGAGGAACTCGTCGCCGATTGGGAGGCGGGCCGTCACGACGCCGTGGTGGTGCGGCGGCTCGGGCGATCGTCGATCCCGGCGGGCGGCGGCCGCCAGCTCTACCCCGACGATCTCGTCTGGTGCGCCGCGCCCGATCTGGTGCGCCGATCGGACGAGCCGGTGCCGCTGGCGGTGATCGCCCGGCCGTGCCGGCTGATGGAGGTCTCGGTCGAGGCGATGGAGGCGGCGGGCGTGCCCTGGCGTCTCGCCTTCGTCAGCCGCGACCTCGTCGCCGTCCAGGCCGCCGTCCAGGCCGGCCTCGGCATCGGCTGCGTCGGCCGTTCGGCGGTGCCGCCGGGCGCGCTGGTTCTGGGCGCCGAGGACGGCCTGCCGCCGCTGCCGGAGAGCGAGATCGTCCTCCTCGCCGACGGCCGCGACCGCAGCCTCGCCCCGGCCTTCGACCTGATCGCCGACGCCTTCAATCTGGTGGCCGGCGAACCGCGGTTGCAGCGCTGTGCCTGACCGCCGGCGGCTCGTCCGCTCTCAGCCGGCGAGGCCGCCGCGGCTCTCGATGAAGGCCGCGATCTCGGCCAGCCCGTCACCGGTCTTCATGTTGGCGAAGACGAAGGGCCGCGCCCCGCGCATCCGCTTGGCGTCGCGATCCATCACCTCGAGCGAGGCGCCGACCATCGGCGCCAGATCGGTCTTGTTGATCACCAGGAGATCGGAGCGGGTGATCCCCGGCCCACCCTTCGACGGGATCTTCTCCCCCGCCGCCACGTCGATGACGTAGATCGTCAGGTCGGCGAGCTCCGGCGAGAAGGTGGCGGAGAGGTTGTCGCCGCCCGATTCGATCAGGATCAGGTCGAGATCGGGGAAGCGTCCGCGCATCTCCGAGACCGCCGCGAGATTGATCGAGGCGTCCTCGCGGATCGCCGTGTGCGGGCAGCCGCCGGTCTCCACCCCCATGATCCGCTCGGGAGCGAGCGCCCCGGAGCGCACCAGATAGTCGGCGTCCCAGCGGGTGTAGATGTCGTTGGTGATGGCGGCGAGGTCGTAGCTGGCGCGCAGCCGCTTGCACAGCGCGTCCATCAGCGCCGTCTTGCCCGAGCCGACCGGCCCACCGACGCCGACGCGGAGGGGACCGTTGGGAGACTTCGGAGCCGGGGAAGCGGTCATGAGCGGAAGAGCCTCGTGTACTGGGTTTCGTGTTTCATCGATGCGATGTCGGCGAGGATCGCCGTCCCACCGACGTCGTCGAGACTAGCCGTCGCCGCCTCCGCGGCGATACGTCGAACGACGGGGGCGAGCCGCCTCAGCACCCGGAGCCCGTCCGACTGGCCGAGCGGCACGGCCCGTAACCCGGCCGAGATGACGTTGGCGGCGAAGGCCTGGACATAGGCCGGGATCACCGTCTCGACCGCGATCCCCGCGACCGCCGCCGCCACCCCCACCGCCACCGCATGGGTCCACGGTACCGCCTCGAAGGTCGGGCGCGGAAAATGCGGCACGATGCGCGCGAGGAGGTCGGCGAAGCCGCCGTCGTCCCAGGTGTCGGCCACGGCGCGCACGAAGGCCGCCCCCTGCGCCGTCGCCTCGAGCCGCCGCTCCTTCGACGGCTGGAAGGCGGCGGCGAGTTCGATCACCTCCGCCAGCCGCGCGAGATCCCCGCCGCTCGCCGCCGCATGCGCCTGCGCCAGGAAGATCGCGTCGCTCCGCCCCGCCCCGTGGAGGAGGACGTCGCCGAGCCAAGCCTCGAGCGTGGCGGCGGACGTCACGTCCCCCGCCTCGATCGCCCATTCGAGCCCGTGGGAATAGGTGAAGCCGCCGACCGGAAAGGCCGGGGAGAGCCAGACTTGGAGCGTGAGGAGGTCGGTGGTGGTGTCGGTCATCGACGACACTCGCCCGGCGAGGGTACGTCACGCCGACGGCGGTTCACGGGGCGAGGCCGAGCTTCCCCTCCCTGTCCCGCGCCCGCGAGGGGGAGGGACGGGGAGGGGGGGCTGGAGGGCGCGACCTCGCACACCGTGTCGGGGAACGAACCCACCCTCACCTCTCAACGATGCCGGTGGCCGTGGTCATGGCCGTGCGTATGGTCATGGTCATGGCCGTGATCATGATCGTGCCCGCAGCCCGGCCCATGGACGTGCCCGTGGTCGTGGTCGTGGTCGTGGTCGTGGTCGTGCGAATGATCGTGCCCGCAGTCCGGACCGCAGTCGGGGCCGTGGACATGCGGGGCACGCTCCGCCCGACGCTTGGCCCGGCGTGCCAAGGCCGCCGCCACCGCCGGGTCGGCCGGCTCGGAGGCATGCGAATGCCCGTGGTCGTGCCCCATGGTGGCGCCGTGGCCGTAGGCGCCGCCCTCCGGATCGAAACCCGCCTCGACGAAGCCGATCTCGGCACCGCCCATCTTCTTGACCATCTCGACGAGCACGTAGTCGTCGCGGATGCGCAGCCGCCCGGGCAGGATCTGCGTCGGGGTGTGGCGGTTGCCGAGGTGCCAGGCGAGCCGAGTGAAGGCGGTCGCATCGGCGACGCGGAACTCGACCAGCTTCTCGGCCGCCGCCGCGATCAGCACCAGCCGCCCGTCCTCGAGTTCGAAGGCGTCGCCATGGGAGAGCGTCGGCGTCTCGGCCAGATCGACCAGGAACTCGACTCCCTTCTCCCCCATCACCACACCGCGCCGCCGCCGCCGCTCGTCGAAGTCGAGCACCACGGTGTCGCGGGCGAGATCGGGCCGGAACGAACCGGCGGCAAGAACGGTGGTGGCGCGGATCATGCGGGAACCTCGATGGATCGGCGACCGCGATGGCCGCGATCGAGATTGAGACGGGGACATTTGTCCCGAATGTCGGCCATGGCAAGGCCGACGGGGCGGAGACGCCGCCCGATCGAACCTGCGTCTCGTCGCTCCGACGGCAATCGCCCAAGGCCTCCCCTTCTCCCCTCGCGGGAGAAGGAGAAGGGGTCGCCGTGGCACTGCCGCCGAGACGAGCAGAGACACCCCGATCGCTCGGTCCTCCGCGCCTCGCCCCCTCAGAACAGGAAATACCGCTGCGCCATCGGCAGCACCTCGGCCGGCTCGCAGGTCAGCAACTCGCCGTCGGCGCGCACCTCGTAGGTCTCGGGATCGACCTCGATGTTCGGCATGGCGTCGTTCAACACCATGTCCTTCTTGCCGATCGAGCGGCAGTTCTCCACCGCCACCACGTGCGAGGTGAGCCCCAGCTTCTCCGCGATCCCGGCTTCGAGCGCCGCCTTCGACACGAAGGTGAGCCGGCTCGCCGGCAGCGCCCCGCCGAAGGCGCCGAACATCGGCCGGTAGTGGACCGGCTGCGGCGTCGGGATCGAGGCGTTGGGGTCGCCCATCGGAGCGGCGGCGATGGTGCCGAGCTTCAGGACGAGATCCGGCTTCACCCCGAAGAAGGCCGGCGTCCACAGCGCCAGATCGGCGAACTTGCCGACCTCGACCGAGCCGACATGGGCCGCGAGCCCGTGCGCGATCGCCGGGTTGATCGTCACCTTGGCGATGTAGCGGCGGACCCGCAGATTGTCGTTGTCGCCCGCCTCACCGGCGAGCCGGCCGCGCTGCACCTTCATCTTGTGGGCGGTCTGGAAGGTGCGGATGATCACCTCGCCGACCCGGCCCATCGCCTGACTGTCCGACGAGATGATCGAGAAGGCGCCCATGTCGTGCAGGATGTCCTCCGCCGCGATGGTCTCGCGCCGGATGCGGCTCTCGGCGAAGGCGACGTCCTCGGGGATCGAGCCGTCGAGGTGATGGCAGACCATCAGCATGTCGAGGTGTTCGTCGAGGGTGTTGCGAGTGTAGGGCCGCGTCGGGTTGGTCGATGACGGGATGACGTTGGGCAGCCCCGCCACCCGGATGATGTCCGGCGCATGGCCGCCGCCGGCGCCCTCGGTGTGATAGGCGTGGATGGTGCGCCCCTCGAAGGCGGCGATCGTGTCCTCGACGAAGCCGGATTCGTTCAACGTATCGGTATGGATCGCCACCTGGACGTCGTACTGGTCGGCGACCGAGAGACAGTTGCGGATCGCCGCCGGGGTCGTCCCCCAGTCCTCGTGCAGCTTGAGACCGCAGGCGCCCGCCGCCACCTGCTCGACCAGCGCCGCCGGCAGGGCCGCGTTGCCCTTGCCGGTGAAGGCGAGGTTCATCGGGAAGGCGTCGGCGGTGGCGAGCATCCGGGCGAGATGCCACGGCCCGGGAGTGCAGGTGGTCGCCGCCGTGCCGGTCGCCGGTCCGGTGCCGCCGCCGAGCATGGTGGTGACGCCCGACATCAGCGCCTCGTCGATCT